>Ga0207933_1001503_pt1 | contig 17346 bp, 14 predicted proteins | sample NGESurdeep092012_4_FD_184488 | JGI IMG/M metagenome (GOLD analysis project Ga0207933, IMG submission 184488) | Arctic peat soil microbial communities from Barrow, Alaska - NGEE Surface sample F53-3 deep-092012 (SPAdes) | ecosystem: Environmental > Terrestrial > Soil > Wetlands > Peat ...
AAACAACTTGCCTCGTCTTTAAATTGCCGATTAAATTTGATTGAGTTCACTCCTACAAATTTAAACTTTTTATCCATCGAGCTAAAATAGCTCTTTTTTAATTATTGGGTGGCCTAAACGTATATACCTATATTCTTATTTCAGGTAACGAATTGTTTACTGCAGACCGGGACGGTTTCGGATCATGGATCGGTCATTTAATTTTGTTTTCAGTAAACCAACATTTTTTTGATATTTTTATTTAGATTTCTGGTCTGGATCTGTAATATATTTAAAATCAAACTGATTGTCTGGAATAAAAATATTTCGCTTCCTTCGATTTAAAAATCTTAATAAATTATGTGGCAACACCTGGCAAAACTGGTATTAAAAAACCGGTTAATACTTTTGATATGCTTGTTGGTGGCCACTTTAATAATGGCTTTTTTTGCCAGTAGAATTCAACTCAGTTATGAGTTTAACAATGCTATTCCGGTGGATAATCCTAAGTATGAAGACTATCTTTCTTTCAGGAAAAAATTTGGTGATGATGGCAACGTGCTGGTGATTGGCGTACAAACAAAGGATTTTTTTCAACTTAAAAATTTCACTGCATTTCAAAAACTGAATAATGGGCTGACAAAAATCCCTAATGTAGAAGATGTTTTGAGCGTTGCTAAGGCAGTTAACCTTTTGAAAGACACCGCATCACAAAAACTGGATGCAATCCTCATTTTTCCTAAAGAAATAAAATCACAGTCGCAAATTGACAGTAGTTTAAAAGTGTTGTACACGCTGCCTTTTTACCGTTCACTTTTATATAATCCCAACACCAACGCTTATTTAATTGTACTAAGAATTAATAAAGAAGTTCTGGCATCACAAGGACGCACAAAAGTGATCAGCGATATTATTGATAAATCAAATGAATACACGGCTGCCACAGGTGTTCCGTCGTATATCAGTGGATTGCCCCTGATACGAACCCAAATGGCAGACAGGGTCGCGCATGAAATGAAATGGTTTGTGATTGGCTCGCTGTTGCTATCAGCCTTGATACTGTTGGTAATGTTTCGATCTGTAAGCACCACTATTTTATCATTAACAGTGGTAGTTACAGGGGTAATCTGGAGTGTTGGTATTATGCAGATCCTTGGATTTAAAATCACGTTATTATCTGCCTTAATTCCTCCGTTGGTGGTGGTTATCGGTATTCCTAATTGCATTTATTTCCTGAATAAATATCATTCCTGTTATAGAAAAACGGGCGATAAAAACCAATCGCTGATAGATATGGTAAGTAAGATGGGTGTTGTAACCCTCTTCTGTAATATCACAGCAGCGATAGGCCTTGCCGTTTTTGCACTGACGAAAAGCCCCATTTTAAAGGAGTTTGGCGAAGTGGCCGGCCTCAGTATCATGTTGGTCTTTGTGATTTCTTTCATCCTCTTGCCGGGTGCGCTGAGTTATATGAAAGTTCCAGGTAAAAAGCATTTAAAATACATAGATTTAAAATTAATAACAACATCATTATTAAAAATTGAACACTGGGTTTTTAATCATAAGAAAACCGTTTACGCAATCACGTTACTAGTTATCGTGTTTTCAATTTTGGGAATGTACCAGTTAAAAACGGAAGGATTCGTCGTCGATGATTTACCAAAAACAGATAAACTATCTACCGATCTTAGATTCTTTGAAAACAACTTTGACGGAGTAATGCCGCTCGAGATAGTGATTGACTCCAAAAAGAGAAACGGCGTTGCCGGCTCGCGGATATTACCGGTTTTAGCAAAAATGGATTCTCTTTCCATGTATATAAACGCGCAGGGAGATATGAGCCGCCCTCTTTCGATAGCCGAAGGAATTAAGTTTGTGAAGCAAGGTTTTTATGAAGGAGATTCATCCAACTATGCGCTGCCTAATTCTTTTGATATGGCCTTCATCGGCGATTATCTACATCCGAAAGATGACACTGGTAAAAATAATCTTTCAAAAATGCTTAGCAGTTTTATAGATACGTCGCTTGAAAGTACACGTATGAGTATTGACATGGCTGACGTAGGCACCGTAAAACTGCCGATCATTCTTGATAGTTTAAAGCAAAGAACTGATCATCTCTTTGATTCTTCAAAATACAAAGTCACGTTTACGGGAGCTTCCATTACTTTCCTGGAAGGCAGTGCCTTTATCATCCACGGCTTGAAAGAAAGTTTACTTTGGGCCTTTTTATTTATCGCGCTTTGTATGTTGTATTTATTCAAATCATTCCGAATTCTCATTTGCTCATTAATCCCTAATGTCATTCCATTAATGGTTACAGCGGGTATTATGGGCTGGGTAGGCGTAAGGCTAAAACCGTCTACAGTACTAATTTTCAGCTTGGCGTTGGGTATCGCAATAGACGTCACAATTCGTTTTTTGGTAAACTATAAACAGGAACTTCCTACCAATAATTTTGATATTAAAACCACTGTGTCAGAAACGATCAAGCATACCGGACTTAGCATTATTTATACGTCATTGGTATTAATAGCCGGGTTTATCATCTTTTGTTTCAGCGGATTTGGTGGAACGCAATCGTTGGGCTGGCTCACCTCTGTTACATTGTTAACCGCTACACTTACTAATTTGATTTTGCTTCCGGTTCTATTGCTGGATACCGCAAAAAAAAAGAATAAGAAAATTGAATAAATGTTCGTTTACTGGTTCATCATTACAAACTTTCTTTAATACCCTCTTCATAAGATGTGGGCTTAAAAGAAAACCTCTTATCAAATTTACTGCTGTCGAAGAAATAATCCCGGTCATTCTGATATTGCATTTCTTTCAGTTCTCTTAAGGTTGTAGAAAAAATACCCATGATGCTGATCATGGCTTTATTCAGAATAAAATATTTTGGCTTTACATTTAATTGTTGCGCCACCTGGTTCATGAAATCTTTCCCTGTCCATTTTTGAGAAGAAGTAGGCAAATGCCATTCCTGATTGTACGCATCCAATGTATTGCCAAGAATAGCCACTGCCTTAGCAGCATCAGGAACATACGTAAGGGAATGTATTTTCCCCGCATCAGATTGCCACATTGCTTTGCTCCCTTTTTTCAATTTGTCAATAACACCAAAATTTAAAAATCCCGTTTTTACATCTTTACCATAAAAATCAGCACTTCGGGCAACTAGCGCTTTCAATCCTCTATCTTTAATAGCGGCAAAAATCATGTTCAGCAAATCTAATCTCACTTTGCCTTTGCGCGATTTCGGCTGTTTTAGAGAATTCTCTGTCATGTGAGCTACTTCATCCGGAGAGTATGCATATACGTTATCAAAGAAAACCAACCTGGCATTATGCGCTACACACGCATCAATTACATTTTGCATAATCACCGGCCAGTCGCGCCGCCATATTTTTATATCATAGGGCAAGCCAGCGGTGAGATACACCACCTCGGAACCAGCGACAGCTTTGTTCACTATTTCTTTATTGGTTAAATCGGCCGGAAAGATTTCGTCCGTTTCATTTACCCTTTTCGAGTTCCGGGCAACCAGTCTTATTTCACTGGAATATTTTTTTAATTCTATTGCAAGATGATTGGCGACAGCGCCGCCGGAACCCAGGATTGTTTGCATGAAAATGATTTAATTATAAAGAAAATTCCCTTTTGTCGCCATTTATTTCAGAAAAGCAAAATCCGGCTTATTTCTTTGTTTACTATACCACCACATTCACCATTTTGTTCTTTACAAAAATTATCTTTTTTATTGGTTTACCGTCAATCCACTTTTGTACCATTTCATTTTCAAGCACTAGTTTTTCAACTTCCTGTTGCGATGCTTCAAGAGAAATAACCATGGTAGTTCGCATTTTTCCATTGATAGAAATCGGGTATTCTTTTTCAGATTCGACTAAATATTTACTGTTTAATGTCGGGTATTCGGCGTCAAGAACTGAACCTGAATTTCCGAGTGAATGATACAATTCTTCAGCAATATGGGGCGCATAAGGAGCCAGTAAAATCAACAACGGTTCGAGAACGTCTTTTTTGTGGCATTTTAAATCGGTGAGTTCATTCACACAAACCATAAATGCGCTCACAGCGGTATTATAGGAAAAACGCTCGGTATCTTCTTCAATTTTTTTAATGGTTTTATGAAGGGTTTTTTGTTCGGCGTCGGAGGCCTTTTCTTCGGTCCAAACTTTACCTTTCAGTTCATCATAAAATAACCGCCCTAATTTTTTTAAGAAACGATGCACACCTTCAATGCCTTTGGTATCCCATGGTTTGCTTTGTTCTACTGGACCAAGAAACATTTCGTACATGCGGAAAGTATCGGCGCCATATTTATTTACTATTTCGTCTGGATTAACAACATTTCGTTTTGATTTCGACATTTTTTCGACTTCACTTCCACATTCATATATTTCAGAATATTTATCGTAATAATGTGGTTGGTTATTTAACCTTGTCACTAACCCTTCAAATATGAAAATTGAATTTAAATAATTCGGATTTGACTTCACAAACGAATCCTTGGCTAAAAATTTATCATCAATAACATAATTTATATCGATATGAATAGGTTGTATTGAAATTAAATCAACGTCAAGCTTACTTAAGGTAAAGACTTTTAAGTCATGATTTTTAAACTCAGGTATTAAATCAATAAGTATCTCAATGATATTCTCATTTCCAAACTCTGTTCCTACACCAACTTTTGAGATTAAATTTTTAGATATAAATATTTGATATTTAGCTAAAATATCATTAATCTTTTTATACTTATCAGTAAACTCTATCCGATATCTATAAATAAATTTAGATACGCCCTGTATCATCCCCTGGTTCACCAATTTTTTATATGGCTCTTCAAAACCGATATATCCTAAATCATACAAAACTTTTGTCCACAAACGGCTGTACAATAAATGCCCTACTGCATGTTCTGTGCCGCCGATATAAACATCTACCTGGTTCCAATAATCAGTGGCTTTTCGGTCAGCAAATGTTTCGTTGTTGTGTGGATCCATGTATCGGAGGAAATACCAGGAGGAGCCGGCGTAGCCGGGCATGGTAGAGGTTTCTCGCTTGCCATTGGATAAGCTTACCCAATCAATTAGATTTGATAATGGGCCCTCCCCATTTTTTCCTGGTCCATATTTTTCTACAAATGGTAATTCCAAAGGCAATTCTTTTTCATCTAAAGAAATGGCAACTCCATCGCTCCAAATAATAGGAAACGGTTCGCCCCAATAGCGTTGGCGGCTAAAGCCAGCATCACGCATTCTATAATTTACTTTTCTCTTTCCAATTCCCAGATCTTCTATTTTATTAATGGCAACTCCTATCGCTTCTTTCATCAACAGTCCATTTAAGAAGCCTGAATTTTCAAGAATAGCCTCTTTAGTCGGATTGGCTTCTTTGCCATTAAAGTGATTTCCGATAATATTGGTAATAGGAATATTAAAATGCTTTGCAAAGTCAAAATCTCTCTGATCGCCACATGGAACCGCCATGATAGCGCCGGTACCATATCCCGCCAAAACATATTCTGCAATCCAGACAGGTATTTGTTTTCCATCAAAGGGATTCACAGCATAAGAACCTGTAAAGCATCCGGTGATTTGTTTTACTTCAGCTAAACGTTCTCTGTCGCTTCTGCTTTTTACATAAGTAAGATACTCGTCAATGGATTTTTGTCGTCCTTCCGTAGTTATTTTATTTACTAATTCATGTTCGGGTGCAAGCACTAAAAAGTCTACACCAAAAATGGTGTCTGGTCGGGTGGTGTAAACGTCAATTGAAAATTGAAAATTGAAAATTGAAAATCTCATCTCCGCACCTTCACTTCTTCCTATCCAGTTACGCTGCATTTCTTTCATGGCATCGCTGAAATCTACTGTTTCCAGGCCTTTTAATAATCGATCAGCATAATCTGTTATTCTCAAATACCACTGCCGCATTTTCTTTTTTTCTACAGGATGTCCGCCACGCTCACTTACGCCATTTACCACTTCGTCATTAGCGAGCACAGTTCCTAGCGCTTCACACCAGTTTACTTCGCCATAAGAGGAAAAAGCAAGACGATAATCCATTAAAATTTCCTGTTTCTTCTTTTCGTCAAAATTTTTCCATTCTTCTCCAGAGAATTTATCAGAACCAGACGTCTCAAATTTTTTAATTAAAGTTTCTATTGATTCTGCTTTATCATCTTCATGGTTGTACCAGCTCTTAAACAATTGCAGAAATATCCATTGCGTCCAGCGATAATATTCAGGATCGCTTGTTTTTACTTCGCGGCTCCAGTCAAAACAAAAACCTATTTTATCCAGCTGACTTTTGAAAGTGGCAATATTTTTTTCAGTGGTAACCGCAGGATGCTGGCCCGTTTCCAAAGCATATTGCTCGGCGGGCAAGCCAAAACTATCAAAGCCCATTGGATGCAATACATTAAAGCCTTTTAGCCGTTTATAACGTGCATAAATATCACTGGCGATATATCCCAGGGGATGGCCCACATGCAAACCGGCCCCACTCGGATATGGAAACATATCGAGCACATAACATTTCGGTTTGTCCCAAGAATTGCTAACGTGGTAAACACCCGATTCTTTCCAGGCGTCCTGCCATTTTTTTTCTATCTCTCTGAATTTGTATTCCATTCTGGTTGTTTATTATTTATCGGTAAAAACCAAGCACTGCAGGAAAAACATTTTTCTGCAATAATATTGCATCAGGCTTGCCTTGCGGTATTTTTTTGTGAAAGAAATGTTATTGATTGATTAGCAAAGGTTTTCAATGAAGGATGTCCTTTACATTAGCAACCGTTGCAATTTGGCAAAAATACTAAACCTGTTTAAAATCATTTATTTTTGCCGCCGTATAAAAAGGGAAAATAAATTCATTATTGTATTATGGCTCAATTTGGCAAAGCATCAGCGAAACGTGGCAAACCGTCCTACGTATATGCTATTATCGGAGTTTCTTTGGTGCTCTTTCTTTTTGGAATTATTGGCTGGATATTCCTGAACATCAAAAAAACAGGTGATTATTTTAAAGAAAATATTCAACTTCACGCCTATATTTATCGCACAGCTACCCCTGAACAGATAGACTCCTTAAAAAATTATATTGAAGCTTTGCCCAGTGCCGTGAAAGTGGAATATATTACAAGAGAGCAAGCCATTGAGAAGTACAACCAGGAAAATGATACGTTGTGGAAAAAACTGGCCATAAGCAATCCGCTGCCGGAAAGCATTGATTTTTACGTTAAGGCAAATTATGTGAATAACGACAGCCTGGCTAATCTTGAAAATGAGTTGATGACCACCTTTCCTCAAACGGTTTCCGAATTTCAAACGCCTAAAGCAACTGTGGCAGGCGTAAGCCAGTTCGTAAAAACTACTACGCTGATATTATTTGCCGTTGCTATTATACTTGCTATTTTGGTAATTGTTTCTATAGATAATACCATCAGGCTCGCTATGTACAGCAATCGCTTTATCATCAAAACGATGCAGATGGTGGGCGCCACACGGGGATTTATAACACGTCCACTGGATGGTCGTGCCGTTATAAATGGAATTATTGCTTCAGCAATTGCCATCGCTTTGCTGGTAGGGTTTATATCCGCGGCTGAAAAATTTGTTCCCTATTTAAAATTACTTCACGATACCAGGAATATGCTGTTGATATTTGCGGGAATTGTTATTTTAGGTATCTGCATCACACTTTTAAGCACCCATCGCTCAGCTTTAAAATATTTAAAGATGAAATTAGACGACCTGTATTGAGAAGAAAATATTCGATTATTCATTAACATTGCAAAAAAAAATATAAAAAATGAGTACACCTAAACACGTTGCTCCTCCAGTTTCCCACAAACAAATTCACCCTTCACATGAAGAACATGTTTTGTTTACAAAAGATAATTATAAGTGGATGCTCATCGGAGCCGTAGTACTAACGCTTGGTTTTTTCCTGATGGCCGGCGGTAAAAGCGCTGATCCCAATGTATTTAATGATGCTGAAATTTATAGTTTCAGAAGGATCACCTTGGCGCCCATTCTTATTGTGGGCGGCTTTATAATCGAGATTTATGCAATCATAAAAAAACAAAAATAGTTTCTTAAAATATCAAATTATGCGATGATACTTTCATCGCTTTTTTTATGCATTTTCTTTCATTTCTTTTTACAAAATAAAAATTAAATAAAATGACCGTTGTTCAATCCATTATCATTGGTATCGTAGAAGGTATTACCGAATTCATACCTATTTCATCCACAGGTCACATGATCATCGCAGAAAAACTACTTGGGATTAAAGAAGATGAATTTACAAAAATGTTTACGGTGGCTATACAATTAGGAGCCATCCTGGCTGTAGTAGTTTTATACTGGAAAAAGTTCTTTGATTTTAAAAATCTTAATTTCTATTTCAAATTAATTATCGGTGTGATCCCCGCACTTGTATTGGGATTATTACTTGCAGATAGAATTGATGAAATGATGGGAAGCACACTTGTAGTTGTACTTGCTATGCTACTTGGCGGAATTGTGTTGATTTTTATTGATCAGTTTTTTAAAAATCCGACAGTAGGGTCAGAAAAACAGGTTACCAATCGAAAATCATTCACCATCGGTATATGGCAATGCCTCGCCATGATTCCAGGAATGAGCCGGAGCGCGGCGTCCATTATCGGAGGGATGCAACAAAAACTCACAAGAAGCGCAGCGGCAGAATTTTCTTTTTTTCTTGCGGTACCTACGATGGTCGCGGCTACCGGTTATAAACTATTCAACCACTACACACACGGCGGCGGATTTTCAGGTGAAGAAATAAAACTTCTTTTGATCGGTAACATTGTTGCCTTTTTATTTGCGTTGCTCGCGATTAAGTTTTTTATTGAATTTTTAAAAAAACATGGTTTCAGGGTTTGGGGAATATACAGAGTGGTAGTTGGATTGGTTTTATTGATTCTTATTTTTACAGGATATGTTCAAAAATAGATCCGCTTTCAGTATAAAGGATTTTATTCGCTTAGTAAATAAGTTTTCAATTTAAAAGTTTGTTTACTGTTGGTTAAAACACAGTTTTCTGAAGCGATAGTGATCCACTCAATAAAATCATTTATTTCCTGGCTAAAGAAAATTTCGCATTAAATGTTCATTTACTGCTAAAGGCATCATTTAAAAAGGTTTTTGAATTTTTAGGAATAACAAAAAATAGGGCATAATTTATGTGACCCATTCAAAGATTAAAAAAGCAATTACTTTGTAAAAGGCTTCAACATTTATTCAATTAAATAAAATTTCAAATGAACCAGCTTATCAATTCTTTTAAAACAGCAGGATTATTTTTAATAGCCTCCATGGCTATTATCTCCTGCAACAGTGGTAATAGTAATTCCGCTCTGAACACTACAATACCTTCCCCTGATACGGTTTCGGCTGCGGTTAAAACATCTCCAGAACCTGCCCCCATGAAGGATTCTGCCATAGCGGATTTAAAAGCACTTACAGATACCACCTTGAATGGTACGGTTGATTTTACTGCTGAGCCGGATGGTAAAGTAAAAATGAAACTCGCGCTTAATATTCCGCAAAAAGCCAACAAAAGTGTAGCAGTACATATTCATGCCACCGGCGATTGCGGCGACATGGGTAAAGCTGCCGGAGGTCATTGGAACCCCACGAATGCGCAACACGGAAAATGGGGAAGCAGTAGCTTTCATTCCGGAGATATTGGAAACGTAAAGCTGGATATGAACGGAAAAGGCACCATGGAACTGGAAACAGACCTATGGTCTCTTGGTGGTGATACAAAAACAAATATTCTTGGTAAAGCCTTCATGGTACATGGTGGCGAGGATGATTTTGTTTCTCAACCGGCCGGAAATGCAGGCTCAAGGATTGGTTGCGGCGTTATTCAGTAAAAGATTATACTCTTAAATCAACCATTTAATTTTTAAAATCCCCGGTTAATTATCGGGGGTTTTTATTTTCAACCAAGGTATTTTCAACAACACTATACTCTTGCAATCATTATTCTGCGTTTGCTTTATAAGTCAACTCTCCATTCACAACTTTTGCCGGCGCAGTGTAGGGATGCTCTTCTTCTTTACCCACATCCATAATGTGCATCACTTTCCAACCGTGGGCTTTTAGATAATCCGAAACCATCGAACGGTGACAACGCCACCACACAGCTTCTGAACACATAAACGCAGTTCTTTGTTGCAGCGAAATTTTTTCCAACTCCTGTATTCCTTCTTTAAAATCCTCCGTTTCCATATAATCGGCATAGCCGCGAAAAGCAACGTGCCGCCATGCAGTGTTTTTAGAATCGGGATTTACTTTTCTTCTTCCGCCCAATTTTTTTAAATGTACATATTGGATATTATTTTCGGGTAAAGAAACTTCAAGCGATTCTTTATTGAACTGAGGATATCGTCGCGAGCCCGGATAACTTCTGATATCTGCCACCATTTCTATTTTAAAAGAATGAAGCATTTCTATTAATTTTTCTAACGTTCGTGTAGAGTGGCCAATAGTCCATACGATTTTATTTTGAGGCTTCGTTTTCATCGACTTAATTTTTTATTCCAAAAAGCGTTTCCAATACAAGGCAGCTATCTAAAAATACTATGCAAGATGACATTTTATTAAAAATTTTTATTCGTTCATTGATGTTTTTTTATGTGCTTCCATAAAATGGCGACTACACCCAGTATAAGCACCAACGGAAGCAAGGGTAAAAATCGGGGAGCAAAATTTTCCATCCAACCGGTAAATATGGCTGCGAAAATATACGTACCTAAAACAACCAGTTGCAGTTCAATACGATTTTCGGGATTTCTGATGAATGGTATTACGGAAGCGCTTGCCTCAATATCTTTTTTAAACCCACGCCTCAAACCCTTGATAGCACTCATTCCTATACTGGTTATATTTCCTGTTATAAAAGTGGTAACCACTCCCGGAATATCAAGGTGCCAGATAGTGACGCTTTGTATGCCCATCGAAATGGCAGATAAAAGAATGGCAATATATAGAATTGAATTTTTAAGGGGGCCGTCGTGAGCCAGCCAGATAATGGCAAGCGTTGCGATGATAGCGCTTTCCACTACTGTAGCAACCATTACGAAATAAGGCCATTTCTTTTTTTTGTTTTTATTTTCGACAATTAACGCACCTATAAAAACACCTGCAAAAAATCCGGCCAAAGAAGCAACCCTGTATAAAGATGTGGAAAGTTCTCCCTGCCCAATAGAGATTCCCAGTAAAATCACATTGCCGGTCATGTTAGCTGTAAAAACGTGCCCAAGCCGGTAATAACTGATGATGTCAGTACTTCCCGCCACGCAGGAGAGCAGCATCAGCATTACATCAAACCAACGGTAAGACGTAGATTGAATTTCCTGATAAGTCTTCATTTTCAATAATTAACAGGTATGTTTTTAAAGAAATAAAAATGATACCAAATTACGTGTGACATTTTTTTTTACAAATACAGATAAACAAAAATTCATTGAAATTGTTTATTTACTGTACTAAGTGTTTATTTATCATTTTAGTTTCTTTTTTTAATATTTTAACGGTGAAACATGCAACGAAAAAGCAATTGTAATTGTCAATGTTTTAAATATTTGTTGATATGAGAAACATATTCCGGTTTTTTATTTTGGGTTTATTCGTTTCATTAATAAACTCCGGATGTAAAAAAGAATCGCTATTTATGAATACCGCAACGATTGTAGGGTCAGATTCAAGAGTAGGCGTGTGTACGGGCGGCACTTTCATAAAAATTGATGGTCATCCTAATCCGAACGATCCTGAAAATGGATATTTTGATATTGGCAACATTAATTCTTCTCTTAGGATGGACACCTTTCCAATAAAAGTGGAAATTGATTGGAAAATATCCTCAAAATGTTTCGGAAACTACGTAGATATCAGCAGAATAAAAAGACTTCCGTAGTGCCAGTAACTATTGAAGATTGCCATCAATAATTTTCGCAAGTTCTTTATCCCAATAGCCGGTCTTTCCATATTCTACAATGCGGCCAATCTCCTTTCCATTTTTCATCACAATGATTGTTGGAGTAGCCTTTATATTCATTGCCTGCGCAATGTTGCCTACAGAATATTTATGCCTGTCAACGGCAAAAAATAAAATCCTGCTTTCAGGAAAACCGCTTGCTTCCTGTATTTTAAAAAATTTTGGTATTATGAAATGCGTGTCTTCACACCAGGTACCGCCAAAAACAATAAAGTACATTTTGTCTTTATTAGCGCTGAAAGCAGCTACCGCACTGCTATCTGGATGAGTATATATTTTTAAACTTTCTGAATACCATTTAAAGGCAGTATCATTATCAATGTCTTCTTTGGTAATCACGCCGCGTAGCATTTTCGAATTATTGTCCGCAGAATCAGTAAGTATTTCATAGGTCTTTTGCGAAAACGAAGCGCAGGCAGTAAACAGACAAATAACAGTAATAAATATTTTGTTCATAATGGTACAGCATTAATCCGTCAGCATGTAGCTTTTGGCATTTTCACAAATTGCTTTTTAATTCTAATAAAAAGGATTTTATCTTTTCGAGCGATTCTATCATTTCATGTTTTTCTCCGGCGGCTTTATTATTTTTTAAAAATTCTTTAGCGCCCTCAATGGTGTATTTTCTTTCGCGCAATAAATGATAAATTACTTTAAGATTCTTCACATCTTCAGGCCTGAAATAGCGATCTCCTTTTTTATTTTTTTTAGGTTTTAAAATATCAAATTCATTTTCCCAATATCTTATTAGAGAATTATTTTCCTTAAACATAGCCGATACATCGCCAATCGAATAATATTGCTTTTGAAAAAGGATTTCGTCTTCCGGAACAGAAATGGCATCCGGCACAGCATTATAATCTTTAATACTTTTCCGGCCCCGTGTAGATTTTGGTTTTATTTGTTCACGGATATCCGGCTTTTTCGACGAAGGTTTTTTTACTGTTTCTTCAGGCGCTTCTTTTTTGGGAGCCTCTTCTCCAAAATCAAAACTTATTTGAGATAATGCCATAATTGGTTCAGGAATTTAGCATGAAAAAGAAATTATAATGATTGATTTACAAAAATGCTGCCTGTTTGTAAATGCAATCAAACCAAATACCTTTGCGGCATTAAAATTTACAAAACAAAGATAAATTTAAATACATTAACCGTTAGATACGGGACAATACATTTTAAAAAATTTTACAACTCACCACTCTATGATGCAAAGCACAGAAATAAGACAGCGTTTTTTTGATTTTTTTAAGGAAAAGGAACACCAGATCGTTTCCTCTGCTCCAATCGTGATAAAAAATGACCCGACATTACTTTTTACCAATGCGGGCATGAATCAGTTCAAAGAATATTTCCTGGGAAATAAGACCGCGCCTTATTCACGCGTAGCTGATACTCAAAAATGTCTTCGCGTAAGTGGCAAACACAATGACCTGGAAGAGGTGGGCGTAGATACTTATCACCACACGATGTTCGAAATGTTGGGCAATTGGAGTTTTGGGAGTGCAACGGGAAATCCGAAACCTTATTTTAAAGAAGAGGCGATAGCATGGAGCTGGGAATTGCTGACTGAAATTTATAAAATTCCTCTTGAAAATCTATACGTTACTGTTTTTGAAGGCGATGAAAAAGAAGGATTACCAAGAGACGATGAATCATTGGATTTTTGGAAAAAACATATCAGCGAAGACCGGATTGTTTTTGGAAATAAAAAAGATAATTTCTGGGAAATGGGCGATACCGGGCCTTGCGGGCCATGCACAGAAATTCATGTGGACTGCAGAAGTGAAGAAGAAAAAAAAATAATTCCCGGAAAAGATTTGGTAAATAATGATAATCCGCAGGTAATAGAAATATGGAATGTGGTGTTCATTCAATTCAATAGAAAAAAAGACGGATCGCTGGAATTGCTGCCTGCAAAACATGTAGATACGGGAATGGGATTTGAAAGATTGGTGAGGGTTTTGCAAAATAAAAAAAGCAATTATGATACTGATATTTTTATTGGAACGATTTCAGAAATTGAAAAAATATCTAATAAAAAATATGATTTTTCTGACTCAAAAGAAGCTGTTGCTTTTCGCGTAATTGCTGATCACATTCGTGCCATTGCTTTCCCAATTACGGATGGACAATTACCTTCAAACACTGGTGCAGGTTATGTTATAAGGAGAATTTTAAGAAGAGCTGTGCGATATTATTTTTCCTACCTCAATGTAAAAGAGCCTTTGCTTTATAAATTAGTTCCGGTAATAGCAGAGCAGTTTAAAAATGTATTTCCTGAATTAGATAAACAAAAAGATTTTGTTGAGAAAGTGATTCATGAAGAAGAGGAAGCTTTTTTAAGAACATTAGAAAGAGGTCTTTATAAGATTAAATCTTTTTCAATAGAAAAAATTAAAAAATTTAATGATAAAATTATCTCAGTACTTACAATTGATTCAAACAATGAAAATAATTTTGTAGAAAAGTTTAGATTTTTTTTAAAAGATCAAAATGAGAATCTACCAATATTCAAAATCGAAAATGTAAATAAATTTATAGATGAGTTTGCCACGTCACATCAAAAGAAGGTAATTAGCAGTTATGGTCAGTCTTATTTAATAATTCCAGGCTATACTTCCTTTGAGCTCTATGATACATTTGGTTTTCCATTAGATTTGATTAAACTGGAAGCAGATGAATACGGACTTTCAGTTGATGAAATTGGTTTTGAAAAAGAAATGCAACTCCAAAAAAATCGCAGCCGTGCGGCTTCTATTGTTGATACAGAAGATTGGATTGTAGTAAATGAAAGTGGAGGAAAAGGTTTTATTGGCTACGAAAATTTAGAAACAGAAAGCGGAGTTTTGAAATACCGGAAAACAAAATCAAAAGGAAAAGAAACATTTCAGATTGTTTTAGATACTACACCTTTCTATGCTGAAAGTGGCGGCCAGGTGGGCGATACAGGAGTTTTGATATTTGGTGAAGAAGAAATTCCGGTAGTAAATACTAAAAAGGAAAATGAGCTTATTCTTCATTTTACTGAAAAACTTCCGGCAAATATTAATGCTAAGGTTATTGCAAAAGTTGATGTTGAAAAAAGAAAAAAAACAGCCATACATCACAGCGCTACGCATTTGATGCATGCGGCATTAAGAAAAGTTTTAGGAACGCATGTGCAACAAAAGGGAAGCCTGGTAAATGAAGATTACCTGCGTTTTGATTTTTCTCATTTTGCCAAAATGAATAGAGAAGAAATAGAAAAAGTTGAACAAATTGTTAATGAAAAAATAAGAGAAAATATTCCCGTGGTGATAAAGCAAATGCCAAAAGAAGAAGCCTTGAAAACGGGCGCGATGGCTTTGTTTGGAGAAAAATATGGCGACATAGTTCGTGTTGTAATAATGGATCCTGAATACTCAATTGAATTATGCGGCGGCACTCATGTAGGAAGCACAGGCGAATTGGGGATTTTTAAAATTATCAATGAAACCACTGTTGGCGCTGGTTTGCGCCGCATAGAAGCAATGAGCGGAAAAGCTGCCGAAGATTTTATTAATAATGAATTAGAAGAGCTAGAATCAGTAAAAGAAAAATTAAAAAATCCGAAAGATATTCAGAAAGCATTGGAATCGCTTTTGGCCGAAAAAGAAAAATTAAGTAAAGAAGTTGATCATTTGCAATCCCAGATACTTGCTACAATAAACGAACAAATAGTTAAGAAAGCTATTTTGATAAATGGTGTAAATTTTATTGGAGAAATTGTTTCTGTCTCTAATGCAGATTCGTTGAAAAAACTGGCTTTACTGTTAAAAGAGAATTTTAAAAATTATGTAATTGTTTTATGCGCCGATATTGAAGGCAAGGCAACTGTGGTAGTGGCGATTGATGATAATTTAGTTTCTTCAAAAAAATTGGATGCAGTTAAGATCATTAAAGAAACTGTGGCGCCGCTTATAAAAGGCGGCGGAGGCGGACAAAAAACATTGGCTTCTGCCGGCGGACAGGATGTTTCTAAATTAGATGAAGTAATTCAGAAAGTAAAATTGCTGCTAAAAATAAATTTAGAAGATTATGAAATTTTTTAAAATGACAAAAATTTGTAAAGAATAGAAATTGAACCATTTTAAAAACGAAAAATTAGATACCTTAATCATTTAGCAAATAGAATAAATATGAAAATTATTAAAGGAAACTTTTCAGATCAAAACAAAAAACAGAAAAATTCATTGGAGAAAAAGAATCCTGATATCCCGGTGTTTTCAGAGGAAGACGAAAACTATTCTGTTATGTTGCTCGATTTGATAAAACCTTACATGGATGCGAATCCGACAAAGGACGAATTGGAGGAAAAGTTACAACTTGGGATAGTTGCGTGGAATTTAGCTATTTCAAAATCATTGGGAATTCCGGGGTATGATGATAGCTTAAAATCCGCAGCGGCGGAAGCAGGGTTTGACAAAAAGCAAGTGGAGCTGATAAAAAAAATGGAAAAAGATAAACAAAAGAAATACCCGGAACTTACCAGTTTTATCAAGAATTATGAGTTAAAAGAAGACACCGATAACCGGATGAAAGTGATGCTTACCTGCCTTCCACTTATGGACATGATGGCGGATATGGATTTCGATGATGAAGACTTTGATAATGAAGATTTTGACGATGATGATTTACTTGAGAGTGAACAATATGAAGAAGGAATTGTAAATCGAAGCGCTTTCTCGGTCAATCACAAATCTGATTTTAAAGAATGGGCTAAGAAAGCTAATAATATTTTTAATCCTGCAGGAAATGTCATTTACCTGATCGACGAACAAGATTCAGAGCAGGCGGCTAATGATTGGTTAAAGAACAACTTTCAAAAGATTATGGTAGGTGAATTGGCAGAAGTGACCAATGAAAAAAGAAAATGGCCCAAACTGAATTATAAAGTTTTTTGCGATTTCTTCGAGATCAAATTCCACGGAATGATATGGGATACGGAAGAAAAACCTCTCAGAAAATATTGATAATATTTTCTAAACTTTAAAAGCCGGGATGAAATTTTAAGTTAACGTTAGACTATATATTCTTCAAAAAATTTATTTTTTTTCCGTTATGTTTTAATTTGAGGTAAAATTTTTGTAACTATCCAGTAGTGTAATATATTTTAAAAATCATATAAGACAGCTTCTTGTTTTCAATTTTCTGATAGTTACGCACATTAATTTTCCGGGTTTAAAAAATCTGTTTTTTGTTCACATTTTTTGTCTAAAATAAGTTGATTTTGTTGATTAAAACCATTGTCGTTATTAGCTTTTAACCTTTTAATTGTTTTCCTTTGTG
>Ga0207933_1001505_pt1 | contig 17332 bp, 14 predicted proteins | sample NGESurdeep092012_4_FD_184488 | JGI IMG/M metagenome (GOLD analysis project Ga0207933, IMG submission 184488) | Arctic peat soil microbial communities from Barrow, Alaska - NGEE Surface sample F53-3 deep-092012 (SPAdes) | ecosystem: Environmental > Terrestrial > Soil > Wetlands > Peat ...
GCCGCGCCTGCGCACCAGCGACGATTATATCCGCGAGCGCGACGAAGCCGCGCGCAAGGGCGAGAGCTAGTTACTTCTTTCTGGTCGCCTTCGCGAGAAACTCCACCAGCGCCTTGCGATCCTCCGACGAGCCGATCTTCTGCTCCGGCATCTTGGTGCCGGGCGTATAGACCATGGGTCCGACCTCGAACATTTTCATCACCGTCTCCGGCGTCCACACAATATCCATATGCTTGAGAGCCTCGGAATAATGATAGCCCGGCAGCGTCGCGATTTTGCGGCCGAATAGGCCGGCAAGACTGGGGCCGGCTTTGTTGCCCTCACCAGTCGAGAGCGTGTGGCAGGCCACACAGGCGCGGAACACTTGCGCGCCGGGATCATTGGCGTAGGCCGCAAGCGGATCGCCGGGCGCGCCCACCACCACGCCGCCGATCGGCTCGCCTGAGACCGCGTCCCAGCGGCGGATGGCGCGGTCGGCGCCACCGGTCAAAAGCGTATGACTGTCGGGGAAAAACGCCACCGACCAGACCGGAAGACCGGGGCCAACCAGCGTGTGTTGGAGCTTGCGTTCCTTGCGTTCGATGATGGCGACCGAGCCGCGAATGCCGGCGGCGGCAATGAGCTTGCCATTGGGCGATATCGCAAGCGCGATCACCGGCGACGGCGACGCCTGCACCTCGTCGCGCACGTCGCCTTGCGGCGACAAAAAATAAACTTTGCCGTCGGCGCCGGCGGTGACGATCTCGCTGTCGGGCGCAATCGCCACGGCATTGAGCGGGCTTGGCAGAGTGTGGATGCCGGCGCTGCCATCACTCAGCCGCCAGATCCGCAAGGTGGCATCGTAACCGGCGCTCACCAGCGAGCGGCCATCGGGCGCGAAGGCGACGCCGTTGACGTTCTGGCTGTTGCCTTCCAACACGCGCGACGCGCCGGCGGCGAGCGGCCAAAGCCGAACGCTGTGATCCCACGAACCGGATGCGAGCCACGCTCCGTCCGGTGAGACAGCGAGAGCGGCGATTGGACCGCTATGGCCGTCGAGCACTTTATCGGGTTTAGGCTTGCCTGGCGTCCAGATCGCGATATGCGCGTCGGCGCCGGCGGTGACGATGCGGCCGCCCTTGAGCCAAGCGACCGCGTTCACCGCGCCGTCGTGGTAGCGCATCACCTGCTCGGCAACATTGCGGATCAGCGACCAGCGGATCGCCGAGGTGTCGAAGCTGCCGGAAACAGCCTCGCTGCCATCGGGTGAAATGACCAGCGCGCGCACCGGCCCGCCATGGCCGCGCAATTGCGCTTGCGCAACATCGAGCGCCGCGCTGCCGAAGGCGAGCAACAGCAGCACCACAAAAAGGCGTTTAAGCATCGGCCGGTTTCATGCCAAGCGATGCGACGCGCGCACGCGTCGCATCGTCATGCAAAGCTGCGAGAAATGCCTGCACCGCCGACCGCTCCAGGCGGCTCTCAACCAGCAGGAAGTCGTAATGTTCCGGTGCCACGGGCAGAAACCCGAGGCCGTAAAGTTTCGCCACCGGTTCGATGGCGAGGCCCCAGTCGGCGCGGCCCTGCGCGATGGCGGCAGCAACGGCGTTGTGCGACTTCGGCTGGTTGGCGTAACCGGGCGGACGGGCGCCGGCCAGCAATTTGTCCATCAGCACGCGAGTGCCGGCGCCAGCATTGCGGTTGACCATCAGCGCGGATGTATCGGCGAGCGCAACTTTGAGCGCTTCCTGTGCGCTGCGGCTCTCGAAGCGTTTGTCGCCAGGTCGGAACAGAATGCCTTGCATGCGCTGCCAGCCGTGCACCAGACGCAAGCCGGGCGTGGCGAGATGCACATTATACTCACCGCTCTGCGGGTCGATCAGGTGCACCGGCGCGATATCGCATTCACCCCGGTTGGCCGCCGCCACGCCGCCTAGACTACCGACGGCGAGCGTGCGCACTGAGACACCGCGCTCGGCCAGCACGCCAACCACGACATCGAGCGCCACGTCATGGCTGCCCATGATCACCAGATCGGGCGCCTGCGTCGCGCTGCCGATCAACGTCACTTGCACTTGGCTGCCGGCATCGAGCGCGGTCGCCAGCGCGTCGATTTCGATAAAGCCGTCGGCCTGCGAGAAGCTCGTGACCGAGCCGGAGCCTTTGCCGGTCGGGAAGGCGACCGGACCGTCTTTGCTTTCGATCAGCGAGACCAGAACGAATTCCTTGCGGCCGAGCTCCGACGCAATGCGTAACGGCACGCGCGCGTTTAGTGTTTGCGCGGCTTCGGGCGGTAGCCCGGCGCGGGCGCGGATTACCGGCGCGACGAAGGCGTGGAACGTAAAAATCGCCGAGGTCGGGAAACCGGGTAGCACTACGATCGGCGTGGTCCCAATGACGGCAAGACAAAGCGGCTTGCCGGGCTTGAGGGCGACGCCGTGCACCAGAATGCCGGGCTTGCCCAGCCGCGAGACTATTTGATGCGACAGATCGCCGGCGCCCTTCGATGTCCCGCCCGAAAGCACCACCATATCGGCTTGTGAAAATGCCTGGCGCACGGCCTTTTCCAGCGCCTCGGCGTGGTCGGGAAATGCGCCCATCACCAATGGCTCGCCGCCAGCCTCCGTGACGGCGGCGGCGATGATGGCGCCATTGCTGTCATAGACGCCTGCCGGTTTAAGCAGTGCGCCAGGCGCCACCAGTTCATCGCCGGTCGAGAGCACCGCGACCTTGGGCTTGCGCACCACATCGACATTAGCTAGCCCGCACGCCGCCAGCATGCCGATTTCGCGCGAACCGACACGCGTGCCGCGCCGCAGCAGCGTTTCGCCGCGCGCGATGTCGGAGCCAGCATAGGAAACAAATTGCCCGGGCGCGGCGGCACGGCGCAACTCAATGCGCGGGATGCTCTGCTCGATCAATTCGGTCTGCTCGATCATCACCACCGCGTCGGCGCCGCGCGGGATGACGCCGCCGGTGGCGATCGCGGTCGCGGTGCCGGCGGTAACTTCCAGCGCCGGCGCATCGCCGCTGGCGATCACCTCGGCGTTGAGACAAAATATTTTCGGCGCAGCGTCACTGGCGCCGATGGTATCGGCCGCGCGCAGCACAAACCCATCGACAATGGAGCGATCGAAGGGCGGCGCGTCGACTGCCGCGTCCACGTCATGCGCCAGCACGCGTGTGAGCGCCTGCATCAGTGTGACGCTCTCAGCCGGCAGCGGCGTCAGATCGAGATGCTTTTCGAATCGCGCGCGCGCTTCATCTGCCGACACCACGTCGAGGAATTGTTCCTGACGCGCCGCCGCGAGCACGCGCGCCAGCAGTTCGTCGTTCTCGCTCGCTTTGGCCTTTCGCGTTTCGCTCATTTTATTTCTTCATGGCCAATATCTCATCACAACCGGGGAACCTGCGGCGAAGCCTTCGCTATCGGCCGGCACCAGAATCCATCCGTCGGAGCGCGCCAGCGACGACAGTGGCAGATATTTCGCGGCCAACGGTTCAAGCTGCCCGTCCTTGCGCCGTACCGGCACGATCTCGACAAGACCTACCGTGGACGAAACTTTGCGCGCCAGCGGCAAAGACTGGGCCGTTTCATGCTCGCTCGCTTTGGCGGCGGCGAGACAATCCAGCAGCGCGCGCCCGACCACGAGCCAGACTGAGAGCGCCGCGTCGAGTCGGCCCGGCAAAAGCAGCACGGGGCGGGGCCCGACAAAACCGAATGCCGCCGTTTCGCCAGGCGTGAGCGCCATGCCGTGCACGGCGAGTCTGCCCTCGCGCGTGAGCGTACGAACGCTGGAGTCGTTGCGCCCACTGCCGGTGCCGCCGAGCGCCACGATAGCATCGGCATTTTCCGCCGCCAGCACGCCGTCAAAATCGCGGCCGGGATCGTCCAGCCGCGCCACGCCGCCGCGATTTTTGATGTCGTTTGCTACAAGACGCGCGGCGGCCGCGATCATTCCGCTGCCGCGCAATGGCACCACGCGGACACGCGGCTCGCGCACGGTGACGCGCGCCAATCTAGCGCAGGCGAGCACGGCAATGTCGGTGCCGCGCAGCCGCTCGCGGGCGTAGCGCAAAGGGGCGCCCGGATCGCTATCGCCGCCGGCCGCCAAGACGCCCTCACCCGGATTGACGGTGACCAGCACTTCGGCGCGGTCCTTGTCGATCTTCACGGCATCGAGCGGCGCCACGCTGTCGGTACCGGGCGGCATGGTCTGGCCGGCCTCGACGCGCGTTGGCGGCGTCATCAACAACACCGGCGCATAGCCGCCCGCGCCCAGCGTATCGTCGGCGGCGAGCGCCCAGCCGTCCCGCAACGCCATCGGCGTACTCGGGCGCACCGGCGCGTTCACGTCGGAGGCGAGGATGCGGCCGGCGGCCGCGGCCACGTCGATGGCGCGCGGGGTCACCGGTTTCACCTCGGAATCGATGCTCATCATCACCTCGGCGAGCGGGGTCAGCCGGGTAATGGTCTGTATATTGTCGGACGCCGCGGCCATTGTCTGAGTGCTTGACCTTGTGGGGTTCAGAATATTCAGTCTACTCCAACAAAGCTGCGGATATAACGAGGCTTTTCAAGCGATCATGGCCGAAAAAACGATGAATCTACGCGGTTTGAAATGTCCGCTGCCGGCGCTGCGGGTGCGCAAGGTGATGCTGAGCATGAAAAGCGGCGATCTGATCGTGGCGGAATGCACCGATCCCCTGACCGCGATCGATATCCCAAATCTGCTGCGCCAGACCGGCGATACGCTGGAAGGCAAAACGCAGGCCAAGGGCGTCCTCAGCTTCCGCATCCGCAAGAAATAGCGCTACGAGGCCACCCTTAACACCGCGCGCCCGGTGACCTGTCCGCGTTCAACGAGATCGTGCACGGCTTCGGCTTCCTGCAACGGCTTGACGACAGTGACCAGTGGCCAGACTTTGCCGCTCGCCACCAGATCGCAGGCTCCCAAGATATCGCTGCGCGTCACATAGCGGCTGCCCAAGATTGCCTGTTCCTTGGTCAACATGTCGCGTCCCGGCGCCATGAACGGCTGCGCCGCGCCGCCGAGCACGACCAGACGGCCACGCGGGCCGAGCGCTTTCATGCCGGCTTCCAGAGTTTCCTTGGTGCAGACATAATCGACCACGACATCGACGCCGACGCCGTGCGTGAGATCGAGCAACGCCGCGACCATATCGCCATCTTTCGGGTTGACGACTTCGCCGGCTCCAGCTTTTCGGCAGGCGTCGAACTTATTCGCCGCCGTATCGACCGCGATGACTTGCGCATTGGCCCAATTCGCCATCATCACCTGATGAATTCCAATGCCGCCGCCGGCGCCAATCACAGCGACAGTCTCGCCGCCTTTGATCGAGGCGCGGCGCAATACCTTGTAGGGCGTCGCCAAGGCGTCGGTGATGACGCCCATTTCGGCGGCGTGTTTTTTGTAATCGAGGCCTTCGGGATATTTGATGAAGATGTGCGCCGGCAGCTTGACGTATTCGGCATAGCCGCCGTCGCATTCCAGCCCGACATTGCCGCCTGAGTTTTCGCACAGCGGCTCGAGTTGCGAATAGCAATAACGGCAATGACCGCAGTTCAGATAAAAATACGACGTGACGCCGTCGCCAACTTTCAGCGCCGACACGCCGGCACCAACCGCGACGATTTCGCCGGTGATCTCATGGCCGATGATGCGCGGAAACTCGATCTTCCGCCGGCCGGCCTTGGCGTGCTGAATGGTCAGCCCGGCGCCGCAGGTGATGACGCGCGCCACCGCCTCGCCCGGCCCGGGCGTGGGATCGGGCATCTGCGTCATTTCGAACGCCGTGTTGGGCGCCCGTAACACCATCGCTTTCATCAAAATCTCCTCGCCCTTACTTTTTCCTTGCGCATGATCTTATCCGAAAACCGGTGCCCACTTTTCGGGATCATGCGCCTTTTTCTTTGCGCATGATCTTATCCGAAAACCGGTGCCCACTTTTCGGGATCATGCGCCTTGTCATGTCACCGCGTATGGCTGACATTGGCAAGATAATTGGCAAGCCGGTTGGAAGCACGAGCGCAACAATGATCAATGCCGCCATGGTTGGGCTGGGCCGCTGGGGCCAGACCGTTCTCGGTTCGATTCAAGGTAAAAGTTCGCGCATCCGCATCGTGCACGGCGTCACCAAAGAGCCCGAACTCGCGCGCGAACTGGCAGCCAAGCATGGCTTCCGGTTGTCCACCGAGTTGAAGGACGCCATCGCCGACCCCGACGTGCAGGCGATTTTACTGGCCACGCCGCATTCGCTGCATGTCGAGCAGGTGCGACAAGTGGCGGCCGCCGGCAAGCCGGTGTGGTGCGAGAAGCCGCTGGCGCTGACCCGCGCCGAGGCCGAACGCGCGATCGCCGCGGTGCGTCAAGCCGGCGTGCCGATCGGCAGCGGCAACAACAAGCGCTGCTTTGCCTCGATGCGCGAACTCAAGCGCGTGGTCGACTCGGGAGAGATCGGCAAAGTGCTGCATATCGAAGGGCATTTTTCCAACGAGCACTCGACGCGGGTTTCCGGCGGCTGGCGCGACGACCCGTCGGAATCGCCCGGCGCCGGCATGACCGGCGCGGGCCTGCATGTGCTCGATGCTTTCGTCAATCTGGCCGGGCCGATCTCCTACGTTGATGCGCGCTCGATCGCCAAAAAAGCGCCGCCCGATCCGCGCGATGTCGTCGCCGTGCTGGTGGAATTCGCCAACGGCGCCACAGGCGTCCTGGGCACCGTGCGCGCGGCGCCGATGTTCTGGCGCTGCCACGTGTTTGGCACCGACGGCTCGGCGGAAGCGCGCGGCGAGGACACGCTAATTGTCGCCAAGATCAACGGGCCTACGGAAGAACGCACATTCGAACACGTCGATTCGCTGCGCACGTTGCTGGAAGCCTACGCCGACGCGGTCGAAGGCAAGGCGCCGTTTCCGGTGCGGCCCGAGCAGATGCTCGATGTGATCGGCGCCTTCGAGGCGACCGTCGCTTCGCTCGCGCAGGGCAAGCCGGTGAAATTATGATCCGTCATGGCCGGGCTTGTCCCGGCCATCCACGCCTTGTTTTCGCATCAAAGAAGGGCGTTGATGCGCGGGCCAACCCCGCGCATGACGACGGGGTTTAGGCCGCCGCCAACCTTCGCGCCACCTTCATGCGCTGCACGCTGTCGCCGGCGAGATGACTCCAGATAATGGAATCGCGCACCAGCTTGTCGGTGTGATGATCCATCACGCCGCCATTGGCGCCGCGCACTTCCATGTAGAGTTCGGTCACTTCCTGCACCACGTCGGTGGAATAATTCATGGCGAGCCCGGCATTGCAGGAGTGGATCTTCATGTCGTGCTCCCAGGCGACGCGCATGACGAACGAGCGCAGCGCTTCGGTCAGCATGAACATCTTGTTGATCTGGAGCTGAATGTTCTGCTGCGCGAACAAAACCTGACCGCCCTGCTTGGTGGTCTTGGCGTATTTCATCGCCGTCTCGCAGGCGTCATCGCAGATGCCGAGCGCGTTGGCGCATAATTCGAGATCGCCGAAAATGTCGCCGCCGGTGGTGTCGCCGCCGCGCCCGCCGGTCTTCTTCACCGAACCGCCGACTTCGCCCACCACATTGGCGTGCGGCACGCGCGCATTCTCGAAAATCATCTCGCCGTTCTGGTAGAAGCGCCAGCCGCTTTTGTTGAACACCTTGCCGATGCGAAAGCCCGGCGTGTCGCGCGGCACCAGGAACAACGTCGTGCCTTGCTTGAGCGGCACGGTGTGATCGGTACGCGCGTCGATGAAAAACAATTTGCCGATCGGCGCGTTGGCGATGAAGGCCTTCTCGCCGTTGAGTATCCATTCGTCGCCTTTGCGCTCGGCTTTGAGCTTCAATCCGGCCTTGATGTCGTCGGGCGGCAGGCGATTGTCGGAGCCGGCGCTCGGCTCGGTGATGCCCTTGCCGAGCACAAAGGTGTCGTCGGCGACGAAAGGCTTGAGGAAGCGCTCCTTCTGTTCCTGCGTGCAAGCCGCTGAAATCAGATGGCTCCATTTCCAATTCTGGCTGAAGGCCTTGGAAATTGCGCTGTCGGCCTTGGCGAGTTCGGCCATCACCAGCGCCTGCGTCACGAAATCGGTGCCGTGGCCGCCCCATTCCTTCGGCACCGCCAGCGTGCGGAAGCCGAGCTTGGAGCCCTTCTTGATGATTTCCCAATCGAAGGTCTCGGCCGCGGTCGGGATGGCGTCGCGCTCGAGCGAGATTGGCCTGATCTCTTCCTCGGCGAATTTGCGCGCCGCCATCTGCCAAGAGCGCTGCTCGTTGCTCAGATTGAAGTCCATGGGACGTTCCTCACCTAAAATTTGTTATTCGGCGGCCATCGCGCCGCTGGACGCACGGCGGTAGCCGGCGAGCATTTCGGCAATGCGCAGCTTGGCGTCGGTGACGCCATCGCCGCTATGCAGACAGACGCGCGCGTCATTGACGTATTTCTGCAGCGGCATGTCGCGCATCACGCCCATGGCGCCGAACACTTCGGCTGCGTCCTTGGTCGCTTTCAGCAATGTCTCGCCAACAAACACCTGCGTCATGGTGGTGAGGGGCAAGTCAGCCAGGCTGCGGTCGGCGATCGCCTCCGGATGATCGGAGGCCCAGGCCGCCTGCCAGATGGCAGCGCGTGCGACTTCGAGCTTGATGGCGACTTCGGCGAGCTTCGTCGCAATGGCCTGATGCTCGATCAACGGGCGGCCGCCCTGCACGCGCAGATGAGCGTAATCGAGCGCTGCATCATAAGCGGCGCGGCCGATGCCGAGATTGAGCGCCTGATAAAGCGGATTGCCGCGGCCGGCAGCGTCCGCGCCCAGGAGTGTCGCGGCATCGCCGCCGAGCAGATTGGCGGCCGGCACTTTGCAGTCCTTGAACGTGACCTCGCCACAGGCGCCGTGATGCCAGGCCTTGTCGTGCGCGCGCACGCTGACGCCCGGCGCATCGGCCGGAACCAGCAGCACACCTGCTGAGGTGCGACCCGGAATGTTCACCAGCACTGCAAAAAGCCCGGCGACCGGTGCGTTGGCGACGGTACCCTTGACGCCGTTGACGATGAAATCGCCGCCGGATTTTGCCGCGCTGGTTTTCACCGCCGCATCGGCCGCGTCCGGGCGATGATAGTTCACCCCCAGCCGCGTCTCGCTCTCATGACCTGCGAAGGCGAGATGAAACTTGTCGTCGCTCAGAAACTTCGGCAGGAATTTATCGCGCTGCGCGTCGTTCATCGCGTGGTCGAAAAGCACATGTGACAGCCGCGAGGTCTCCGACAAGATACCGGCGATATCGGCATCGCCCGCCGCTAATTCCTCGGTCACGATGCAGAAAGTGAGTGCATCGGCGCCGGCGCCGCCTAAGCCTTCCGACAAAGCCAGCGTGCGCAAGCCCAGTTGCGAGCCGGCATCGATCTGCGCCGTCAGCAGACTGCGATCCTGAACATCGAGCCGGCTGGCCTTGAGCGCCACCGGCTTGATCTCGCGCGTGACGAAGTCGCGCACCGTGTCGCGGATTTCAAGCTGCTCGGCGCTGAGATGAAGATTGTACATGACGTTTGCCCATTTCGTTTTGCGCTATTGCTTCACCGCTTGCGCGATGGCGTTTCCCATATCCTGCGTGCTGGCGCTGCCGCCCAGATCTTTTGTTAAATACTTGCCGTCGGTGATCACTTTGTCGATCGCCGTTTGCATGAAGGAAGCGGCGGCGGTCGCCTTCGGCTCGTTATGCCTGCGGCCGAGATAAGCCATCAGCATCTGTCCGGACGCGATCATGGCATAAGGGTTGGCGATGTTGCGTCCGGCGATGTCGGGCGCCGAGCCATGCGTCGCCTGCGCCATCGCCTGCTTCTCGCCGATGCAAAGCCCGGGCGCGAGACCCAGGCCGCCGACCAGACCCGCGCCAATGTCCGTCAAGATGTCGCCGAACTGGTTGCTGGTGACCACCACATCATATTGCTGCGGCGCCATCACCAGCTTCATCGAAATCGTGTCGATCATCGCCTCTTCGAATTTCACGTCGGGATAGTCGCGCGCCACCTTGCGGCATTCCTCGGCGAACATGCCGCAGGCGAGCCGATAGACCGGCTCCTTGTGCGCGGCGGTGACTTTCTTGCGCGGCCGCGTGCGCGCGATCTCGAAGGCCTCGCGCGCGACACGGTTGGAGCCCTTGCGTGTAATGACGCGCATGGCGACCGTGATGTCGTCGTTCGGGCGGAACTCGGGCGCGCCCGCCACTACGGTTTCCGAATAGAGCATGCCTTCGGTGAGTTCGCGCACGAAGGCGATGTCGACGTTTTTATGGATCGAGTTGATATTCGGATAAGAGCGCGACGGACGCAGCGCCGCGAACAATTCGAACTTCTTGCGGATCGGCGGCATCACCCAGGTGGGATCGTTGCGCGGATAGGCGGCGTGCCCGATCGGCCCCATGATCCAGCCGTCGAGCGTGCGTAAGCCCGCCTCGGTCATGGCCGGCAGCGTGTTGCCGTGCTGCTCGTGGCCGGCTTTGCCGATCGGCCAGTTCGACCAATCGACGGCGAGGCCGGAGCGCGCAGCCGCCGCCTGCATCACCTTGACGCACTCGGGCACGACCTCATGGCCGATATCATCGCCCAGCAATATTCCAATCTTCAAATGTATCTCCCCGCAGGCGCTACAGGGCTGGAAAGGGCCGAATGGAGCCTCGGCGGGTGCGCGGCGCCCGGTTTTTGCGCTGCCTTAAGGCTAGCGCTGCGATGGTCCCCGACGCAACCGCCACCCGCCCGGCGTGATTTGCCGGCGTATTTTAAGACATAAATTGCCAGCGCCGGCCCACTTGCGGTTAAATGGGCCACCGGCCAACCCACCGCCGCACTGCACGCAGTACGTGACGGGTGGGCCGACAAAAAAATTCGGCACGGCCGCAGGCTGAAGCCGGATGAACCGGGGGGCACGTCATTGGGAGGCACACATGAGTTCACGCCAAAAGGCACGGGCTTTCTTTAAAATCGCGCTGATTGCTGCGCCGTTGACCGCGGCGGTGCTCGTTAGCGCCACTGCAACAGTCAAGGCCGACGACCTTACGCCGCAGGAAAAAGCGCTGGTCGCCGCCGCCAAAGCGGAAGGCGCGGTTACGGTTCTCAATCCGCAATTCAGCGACTCGACCGGCCAGTTGCTCGGCGAAGCTTTCATCAAGCGCTACAATTTGGGTCCCAATTTCAAGTTCAACAATCTGCGCAAGGGTACCGGCGCGACGGTGGCGCAGACGCGGCAGGAAATTCAGGCCGGCAAGCATACGGCCGATATTCTCATCGTCAGCGCGCCCGGCTTTTTCGACGAAGCCTCCAAGCGCGGCGCTTTCGAGAAACTCGACAGCGGCTATTGGAAGAATCATGAGGAAGGCGTCAAAGCCGCCGGGCAATATTCGAACTATCCCTACGTCGTGGTGCCTTTCGCCTATACTTTCCAGCCGGTGTGGAACTCGTCCTGCCCCGGCATGGAGCATTTCAGCGCCTCGTCTTATGCCGACGTTCTCAAGCCCGAGCTCAAGGGCAAGACCATCGCCTCGGATCTGACCAAGAGCTTCACCTACGACAATACCGCGCTCTCTCTCAAAGAGGCGGGCATGAACCTCGACGATCTGTGGACCAAGCTGAAGGCGACCGATCCGCTGATCGAGTTTCGCACCGAAGCAAAAATGCAGATGATCGTTTCGTGCCAGCGGCCGCTCGATATGTGGAACCTGACCGGTCGCGTCTATCAGGACGTCCTGAAAAAGCCCGACATGTTCAAGATTCTGAAATTCGGCACCTACAAGGAAGGCCAGGTCATGCTCGGCAATCAGGCCGCGGTGATCAAAGGCGCGCCGCACCCGAACGCCGCCAAGCTGTTCATCGAATTCCTGCTGAGCAAGCCGGGAACCGACATCTTCGTGGTCGGCGAAATGATGTACAGCTTCATGAAGGACTACACGCCGCCGCCGGAGGCGCAGAAGTATCTCTTCGACATGAAGAAGACCAAGATGATCGGCCTGAAGGATTGGATCGCCGCGCAGGCGAAATTCAAGGAACTGCGGGCCGACTGGCAGTCCAAATTCCAGTAATCGCGGCACCGCGCCGGCGTACTTCCCTTCCAAGGGGAGTCCGCCGCGTGCGGGCCGGCTGGACGGCATTACGACGGCGCGAATCACGGAAGATGCGATGAGCACGCAAACGCTAGCGGGAAGCGCATCAGCACAACCGGCGACCAGCCGCTGGCGCAGCCTGGTCACGCAGGAATCAGTCGCCACCGTGGTGGTGAGCGTGATCGTCGCCGCCGCGGTGATCCTGCCGCTGCTGGTGCTGGTGATATCGAGCTTCCGCGTGCTCGACACCGGCGGTTTCGACAGCACCTGGGGTCTCGACAATTACAGGACGCTTTATACTGACCGCGTTATTCCGAAGGCCTTCGTCAACACGCTGATCGTCAGCGCCGGCTCGACCGTGCTGGCGACATTTTTCGGCGTGACGCTGGCCTGGATCAATGCACGCACCAATTGCCCGGGGCGCGACAAACTCGAACCCTACAATCTCATTCCGTTTTTCCTCAGCCCGTTCGTCGGCGCCATCGCCTGGCATAATCTCGCCGGCGGACATACCGGGCTGCTCAATAGCTGGGCGCGCGATTTTCTAGGCTTCCACGGCAACGTTCTCAACGTCGACAACCTCTACGGCGTGATCTGGGTCACCGGATTGTTCTTCGCGCCGCTGGTCTATCTGTTCGTCGTCGGCTCGCTGCGCCGCATGGATCCCTCGCTTGAGGATTCGGCGCGCACCACCGGCGCGGGCCTGTGGCGCACCGCCATGACCGTAACACTACCGCTGGTCGCGCCCGGCATTTTATCCGGCGCCATCATCGTGTTCGTGACCAGCGCCGGGGAATTCGGCGTGCCGTTCAAGCTGAGCGCGCCCTACGGCTGGCAAACGCTCACGACTCAGATTTTTTCCAAGGCGGTCGGCGACGACGCCAATATCAATCTCGGCGCGGCCATGAGCATGGCGCTCGGCATCATCACCATAATGCTGATCTGGATTCAGCAGCGCTACATCGCGCCGCGTTCTTTCACCACCGTGACCGGCAAGGGTTTCCGTCCCAATGTCATCGACCTGGGCCGCTGGAAATGGGCGGCGCTTGCGTACAACATCGGCTTTATCCTGATCTCCGTCGTGCTGCCGATTTTATGCCTGCTGATAGTGAGCCTGCACCCGGTCTGGCAGGCCGAGATCATTCCGGCGGATCTGACGCTGCATAATTATGTGCGCGTGCTGTTCTGGTGGCGGCCCGATCATATCGCTGCGGCGACCAACGGCATCTATAACAGTTTCATTCTGGCGTTCGCCGGCGCCACCATCGCCATGATCCTGTCGCTGGTGGTGAGTTACATGATCCATCGCACCAAGGGCATGGGCGCACGGCTCCTGGATTTTCTTTGCGTGGTGCCGGTCGGCTTTCCCGGCATCGTGCTCGCCATGGGCGTGCTGCTCACCTACATCCGGACGCCGATCTACGCCACGCTCTGGATTATTTTGCTCGGCTACATCACGCGCTTTTTTCCCTACGGACAGCGCAATATCTCCTCGGTAATGCTGGCCATTTCCGAAGAGCTCGACCAGTCTTCGCGCATGGCCGGCGCCTCGTGGTTCACCACGCTGCGGCGCATCACAATCCCGCTGCTCAAGCCCGGCATTTTCGCCGGCTGGGTGCTGCTGTTCATTATTTTCCTGCGCGAACTGTCGATCTCGATCATTCTCTACACTTCAGGCACCGAGACGCTGTCGGTCGGGGTCTATTATCTGACCAATTACGAGAACGAGACGCTGACTTCGGCGCTATCGATGGCGCAGACCGTGGTGCTATTGATCTGCATCTTCGTGTTCCGGCGCGTCGCCGGGCGCGAGGCGCTAACGGCTTGAGATCGATGGAAAACAGCAACGCGTCCTCAGCTTACGTCGAAGTACAAGGCCTGGTGAAACTGTTCGGCAACGACCGGGCGGTCGACGATGTATCGTTCGGCGTGCCGAAGGGAAAATTTCTCACGCTGCTCGGCCCCTCTGGCTGCGGCAAAACCACCACGCTGATGAGCATCGCCGGCCTGCATGAGATCGACGCCGGCTCGATCCACGTCGGCGGCGTGGTCTACACCGCGCCGGCCGAGGGCCTGTTCCTGGCGCCGGAAAAGCGCGACATCGGCATGGTGTTCCAGAGCTACGCGATCTGGCCGCATATGACGGTGGCGCAAAACGTCGCCTACCCGCTCGAAATTCGCAAAATCGCGCGCGACGAAATCGACGCCCGCGTCACTGACGTGTTGAAACTGGTCGGGCTCGGCAAAATGGCCGACAAGCTCGCCACCCAGCTTTCCGGCGGCCAGCAGCAACGCGCGGCCCTGGCGCGCGCCGTCGTATCGCGGCCGCGCCTGCTGTTGTTCGACGAGCCTTTGTCCAATCTCGATCTTAAACTGCGCGAACAAATGCGGCTGGAGCTCAAGCGCATCCAGAACGAGGTCGGCATCACCTCGATTTACGTCACGCACGATCAGGCCGAGGCGCTGGTGATGAGCGACGAGATCATCGTGATGAGCAAGGGCCGCATTCAGCAGCGCGGCGGGCCGCGCGAAATCTACGGACATCCGGTTAACGCCTATGTCAGCGATTTCATCGGCGCCGCCAATCTGCTGAAAGGCCGCGTGCTGAGCGTGACCGCGCCCGGCCGCGGCGACGTCGAGATCGCCACCGGGCTGCGCAAGGCGCAATTCTCTTGCAAACTCGGCGACGGCATGGCGGCGGGCGCCGAAACGGTTATTTCGGTGCGGCCGGAAAACGTCGAGGCGACGCGGATGAACGGCGACGGGCCGAGCCTGGAAGGCGAAGTGATCCAGGCCATCTTCCTTGGCAATTGCATCGACTGCCGCGTGCGCTGGGGCGAGTTCGAATGGAAAGTCATGGCGCATCCGCGCAGCGGGTTCAAAGCCGGCGAGAAAGTCTATCTGCGTCTCGATCCCGAACACACATTGGCGGTGCAGCCATGAGCGACGTCATGGTCCAGCTGGATCATCTCGAGAAGAATTTCGGCGCCGAGCTCGCGGTCAATGACGTCAGCCTCGCGGTCAAGGAAGGCGAGTTCGTCACGCTGCTGGGTCCTTCCGGCTGCGGAAAGACCACGACATTGCGCTGCATTGCCGGATTGGAGCGGCCAGACGGCGGCGAAATCCGCATCGACGACGACACGGTGGCGGCGCCCAAGCGCGGCATCTATCTCAATCCGGAAGACCGCAATATCGGCATGGTGTTCCAGAGCTACGCCGTGTGGCCGCATATGACCGTGTTCGACAATGTCGCCTATGGCCTGCGCGTGCGGCGTGCTTCCACCGATGTGATCAAGGAACGCACCACCAAGGCGCTCGAACTTGTCGGCCTGCCGCATCTGGCCGACCGCTACGCCACGAAATTATCTGGCGGCCAGCGCCAGCGCGTCGCGCTTGCGCGCGCCATCGTCTATGAGCCGCGCGTTATTTTATTCGACGAGCCATTGTCCAACCTCGACGCCAAATTACGCGAACAAATGCGGGTCGAGCTGGTTCGGCTCCAGAAGGAAGTCGGCATCACTTCGATCTATGTCACGCACGATCAGTCCGAGGCGCTGGTCATGAGCGACCGCGTGGTGGTGATGAACAACGGCGTGATCCAGCAGATCGGCGACCCGCAAACCATCTACGCGCACCCAGCCAATACTTTCGTCGCCAATTTTATCGGCGTCGCCAACCTGATGCAGGGCGTGCTGCTCGGCCGCAGCGGCGGATTATGCGACATCGAAATCGCGCTGGGCGAAGGCCGCGCGCCGCTTCGCCTGCAAGCCGCCGGCGGTGATGGCGCCAAAAATGGCGACAAGATCACGCTCAGCCTGCGGCCGGAGGACATCGACATCAAGTTCGAGAAACCTTCCAGCGGCGCCAACATGTTCGAGGGCGAAGTGACCGAGACCGTCTATCTCGGCAACGTGCTGGAATGCCGCGTCAAGGTCGGGCGCTACGAGATCGGCATCCAGGTCGACCACTACGAACAGATCGCCCCGCGACAGAAGGTGTTCCTGTCGTTCCAGCCCGAGCACGGACTGTGTTTGACGCAGTGAATTAGTTAGCCACCAGACCGCCATCCAGCGGCAGCGTCGTGCCGGTGATCGAAGCCGCGCCGGGACTGACGAGGAAAACCACCGCGGCGGCCACATCTTCGGGCGTGATGAATTTGCCGCTCGGAATGCGCGCCAGCATGGTCGCGCGCATTTTCGCGTCCAGCAGCTTCTGGCGCGACTCGGTGAGCACGGTGGACGGCGCGATGGCGTTGACACGGATGTTGTCGCCCACCCACTCGATCGCCAGCATGCGCGTCATTTGCACGATGCCGCCTTTGGAAATGCCATAGACCGAACGCCCCGCCAGCCCGGTGAGGCCGTGCGTCGACGCCAGGCTGACGATGTTGCCGGCGTGTTTGCGCGCGATGCAATGCGCGGCGAAGACGCGCGAGAGAAAATAGGCGCCTTTCAGATTGATATCGATCACGTCATCCCATTCCGCCCAGGTGACATCCACCGCCGGCCGCAGCAACGCGCGGCCGGCGTTATTGACCAGCACTTCGATGTCGCCGAAATCCTCCGCCGCAGCGGCAAAGGCTTGCGTTATGTCGCTCTCGACGCGCAGATCGAGTTTGAGCGGCATCACCTTGCGGCCCTGGAGCGCAGGATCAGCCAGCAGTTTGTCGAACATTTTCACGTCGAGATCGGCGACCGCGAGATCGTACCCAGCGTGCGCCAGGCCGCAGGCGATTGCGTAGCCGAGCCCAGTCGAGGCGCCGGTGATGAAGGCGGTCCGGTGAGCCGTTGCCATCAGCGCCCCGCCGCGTAGCCTTGCATGCCGCGCGGATTGGCAGCGGCGCGGCGGCGCGGCCCGACGCGTGAAGCAGCCGTCAGCCGGCCTTCCGACCAGGCGGGGCCGACTTCGACTTCATGCCCGCGCGCGCGTAAATCCTGCACGCTCACCTCGGGCACCCGTGACTCGACGACCATCACGCCGGGGCGCGCCATGCGCGGCCAGAACGACGACGGGAAATGCTCGGAATGCCAGGCCGGCGCATCGATCGCCTCCTGCAAATTCATATTGGCGTGAACATGCCGCAGGAAAAATTGCGTGATCCACTGGTCCTGCTGATCGCCGCCGGGCGAGCCCCAGGCGAGATATGGCTCGCCGTCACGCAGCGCCATGGTCGGCGTCAGGGTCGAACGCGGGCGTTTTCCCGGCACGAGAGCTGCCGGGTGATCCTCATCGA
>Ga0207933_1001506_pt1 | contig 17325 bp, 18 predicted proteins | sample NGESurdeep092012_4_FD_184488 | JGI IMG/M metagenome (GOLD analysis project Ga0207933, IMG submission 184488) | Arctic peat soil microbial communities from Barrow, Alaska - NGEE Surface sample F53-3 deep-092012 (SPAdes) | ecosystem: Environmental > Terrestrial > Soil > Wetlands > Peat ...
GCCCACGGCGGAGTCAGAAGTGAGGGAGTGTTCGCCAAATGTCGTCGCATCGCGAGGAAGCTTCGACGTCCCAGCGTTGCCAGTCGGGCTGCCTCGTCTCGAGGTAGTCCGAATGTCAGAAGTTGAGCTTCGACGGCATTCGCGTGAATCCGCGGAACGTCGACATCGGCCGAAGCTCCTGGCGGCGCCACGATAACGATTTGATGGGGGCGGTGTTGAGGAAGGTTGCGAGCGGCGGCAGCATCTTCTAGGAGTATGACCAGTGGCTTTGACTGCGAAATCAATTGAGCGAGACTTGAAGCGTCAGATACGATAAGAGTTCGCGAGCCGATCATTGACGCGTCGACTTCGTTGCTTGCCATCACCGCGGCTGAAACGAACGCGAAGTACTCTTCTGCCCGGAGGTCGCCACGAACGGTAATTATAGATTGTCCACTCGCAACGCACGACAAGAATTCCTCCGCTGCCTTTTCCCGGCCGGCCAAAACGATTTGCTCACCGAGGGGAATTCTTGTTGAAGGTATCCAGGTTTCTCGCCACCACTCTGAGAGAACTTGAGCTCCGGGCATGTTTCTTCCGAGGCGACCGGCGAGCCAAACGGTCGTGGCGGGAGCAATATCCAGCCACGCGTGTACTCGGTCGAGGTTGTAACCGAGGACATCACGCCAGCGTCCGTCGTCCAAATGCGAGTTGGACCAAGACCGTGCCTTGGTCCACGGCTCGAGAATTACTTCAACGTAGGTGATCTCAGCGGTCGCAGTGCTGTTGGGTGAGATGACCCTCTTGGAGTAGTCGTCCTCCGCTTTGGCCTGTCCGCCACCGACTGACAATTCCCACACCGACGTCCCCTCGGGAACGAATGGCGAAGCTTCCGTGGTAACGATCACGCCGTCGAATCCACTAGCGGCCACTCCGGTCCCACCGGGCATGTCAACTGACGCGAGGCCGACTGATGTTTCGATGATCAGGCGTCTTATCAACAGAGGCAATACCATGTCGAAACCTTCGGACTTCGCCGCCATCTTCAGGTCATCTCGATTTATTGGCGGCCATGGGCACATGGGACGAACGTACACCCGTGAAGCGGGGTGGGGTAGTTGCAATTCGCACGTGGTCGAGATCGCTTCCCCAAAACTCACTCGCGCATATGTGCTCTACAGAGAGATTCATGAATTGAGCCAAGCGATCATCAATTCGGAAGTCCGGTACACGGTCTACGAATATGGCACGTATCCGAATCAGAGCGATGGAGTGACTTGGCTCAATGTTTCAGGTCCGCACCACGAGTTGGCTGTTCTTGCCGGCGAACTAGCGCATGACGTTCGCTCGGCTCTTGATCAACTCGTCAGTGAGTTGGTGCTTGAGAATGGGAACATACCTAATAGAGGTAATCAGTTTCCGCTTTATGACAGTCGCAGTCGGTGGGAACGAGACGTATTCGACCGAGGTGGCGGCGGAGTCGAATGCGACTATTGCGGCGTGACAGAAAATCGGTCAAGCCCGCTTTTCGGTCTATCGGACGCTCACGTTAAGGTCATCGAGAACAGTCAAGCCTTCAACTTCCCAAAAGACAAAAGAGCGGCGCACGAGTTCTCTTTACTTCGTGAATTGTCAAACATCGACAAACATCGTTCACTTCTGAGCTGCGCGGTCAAAGTTCGCGATCCTAGATCGGTTGAGTACGAGCCCGAAGGCTATTACGAGGTCGGAGAAGTTACCTTTCATTCCGAAAGCGATCTCGTTCAAGCCGGCAATGAATTTTGCCGCGTGCAAAGAAAAATCCTAAAAGAACCTCCCTCGAAACTGTTTTCTGTGAAAATTCGAGTACGCGGACAAGTGGATCTTGGCTTTCACGTTGAAGGTGGAGAACCCGTTGTCACCGTTCAGGACCTTTGTCGAATTGTGAAACGAGCGACTGAGGTTACGGCTGCGTTGAAGCCGGGACTCATTGGCGAGAGCCCTTCTGAGATCGAGAATACGGATATTGGAGACACCTTTCCCGATTCAGTGTGAAAGATTGTCGCCGATGCTGCGCGTCAATCTCGTTGTTTGGAATCTATCGAGAGGATCTCATACGTTGCGGAAAGCCACTCGGTCAGGAGTTCCAAGTCCGGATATTGATTGAGATCGAGGGTTGCCTCTCCGCGTGCAGTCTTGTAATGAAGCACGCATTGTTCAGAGTGTTCCCCGTTGTGTGAGTCGTTTGCTTCTCGGTTCCTATTCCAACGGAAGATGAATTTTGCCAGTTTTGGTACGGCCGCGATTCCTTCAATCAAGGTAATTGCGTCGCACGCGCCACCAGAAAACATCAAGAGACCCTGCCACCAGCTTCCCGCATCAAATTCTCCAAACGGGTTTCTTGACGGTGCCGCAAGACCTTGTTCCAGTAGTTCGATTGCCACGTCGGCTGGGACCACAAGAATGGGGACGGGAGGCAGTGGGCCATGTGCCATAGTCTGAAAGTTACTCGCCACCACTATCGGGCCGCGAGAGAACCCCAGCCATCGGACGCGCTGAAATGAGCATCTGGATTCCGTCGCAATGTGTGCTGGCAGACTCTGCGTCGGTGAATCGGGAGACTGAGTATCCGTTGTTGGGGGCTAAATGGTGAACGTGACAGACGATCTTGAGAGAGATTTGCGAAAGCACATGCTCGCCAGAATGGTTCCAGATCCAAACGGTGAGCTTGCGCAATTGCCACTGAATTCTTTACTTATTCGGTGGTTTAACTGGCGAGACCGATTCGTGATGATTCGGCCGAGGAGGGTTCACATCTCTAAGGAACTCGGCAGCAGCCACCAAGCTGTGGAGCATCGTGTCCCATTGAGAGTGATACGAAGCGAGGTAACGAATGGTGACGACCTGTCATTGCGACTGAGTCGGCGAATCCGTTACCCGGTATCTTCAAAAGCAGCATCTGCAGCCCTCGGAAGCCGAGTCGATCTTGACCTACTTCTAGCCGACTGGGGAATTCATCACTTGCATCTTTCCCCAACGAACGACGGCGCTAGAACAGGTGAACTCCTCTTTTCAATCTTACGTCCGGACGACGCATATTTCATTTCAATTGGTGATCACAACAGTTGGAACGACGAGGAACTTATAAGGATTGTTGTACGGAATTGGCCCAGTGCAAATCTTGTGTTGGGCTCGTACACTGGCGTGAGCACACGAGTACCGCCGTCTTCTCTCGAGCGAAAGGCCTTGCGAAGAGTAGGCATGGGATTACCCGTCGACGTTGACGGTTCGCTCTACATTGCTCGGGGTCTAACTCTTGGCGGAGTCGCGATCGACGTCACCCGAAAAAGTAACAAGATAATGCATGGGCTTAGACACATTCGCGAGTTGATTGACGAAGATGCCAATGCGCTCACGACAATTGCAACGAATCAGCAGTGCGGGATCGATCCGAGCCCGGTCTGGAATTCGTACGTCACTCAAGTCGATTTTGGCTTTGAAGAGTCGAAAAGCGGCTCGCGCTTGAAACTGGGTGACCTCTGATTCCGTGGCATTTTCCACGACAGCGAAAGCTTGCAATTGATCCATCATCTTGCCCCGCAGAATGCTCCACAAATCGCGTCGCGTGGAGTTTTCTCTTTTCGTCTCGCGTTGTCATTGCTCCTCGTCAAGCCTCATGTCGTGGTGTCGCGTCGTCTGGTGAAAAGAGTCCTCACGCCTTCACACGGCTGAGGTCGCAGGTTCGAGTCCTGCAGCGCCCACGGATCGTTGTGGCAAGTACGTTGGGTCTTTCGCGCACCGCCATGGATTGGTTTTGGAATGATGACGTCGTTCTATCGAATCGAATCCATTTGCCGAGGCACTACCCGCCACCTTTGCCAGGTCAACAGATTCGGACCGAGGGAGTCCAGCGCAACTACCACCGGTTCGACTTAAAGCGCCGGTGACTCCAAGTTGAAGGTGCATGAGCCATAGGTCTTTGTGTTCGAATTCGCTCGACGCACGAAAACACATCTGGCGGCTCGCAACCGCGTCGTTCAGTTACGTGGAGGACCCGAACTGGCTGACATATCCCGAAAGTACTGAGTTGTTGTGATCGGAGCCGGCCCGTACTTGGTCGGTTCCGATCTCGACAACGGAGAAGCCCGTCTTGTCCCCGTCCCCGTTAACGACGTCGGGGCCGCGCTGTCCGAGCACATGGCCGGTAACGATTGCGACGTGCGCGGCCGACGGGTCTACACCGAGCGAAAGCCCGTAGATTGCAACGTCCCCGGGTGCGGCCACGTAGCCGCTCGTCGCGGGGTGCCACTCGCCATGGGCGACACCCCACTCATAAAAGCTGACCGCGGCGCCGTTGATCTGGTTGGTGCCGTAGCCGTAGATGAAGTTCACGCCAGCCAGCCGCCAGGCCCACGCGGCGAAGTCGGCGCACCACTCCTCAGACGTCTCGCCACTCGGGCAGATTGACGTGCCAGCGTGCAAGTAGGCACTGAATTTGTTGCAGTAGGAGTTTGAGGGTTCGGTGTTGTAGCCCACCTGGCTGTTGGCAATCGTCACGATGCGCTGGCCCACGCTCAGGTCTATCAGCGTGGCCTCGCTTGGGGCGGGGAAGGAATCGCTGTGGTCGAGTACGCGCTGCGCCTTCGCCACGAGGGCGAACACGACTACGCCCGCGACGAGGATCAGCCCGAACCATCGCCGTGACCGGCGCCGCCGACGCTTTCGCACAGTGCTCGCTCTGCGAATCTCAGTGCTGGAAATTCGCGGCGGCTCGATTTGCTGCATACGCTCGCGGGCTCTGGTCATGGCGCCGTCCCCGGTGGCACAGCAGGTAAATGCACCGTGACGCAGAGTCCCCCAGCGGCCCGGGCATAGAGGGTGAGGGTTCCTTCGTGCGCTTGTGTGATGCTTTTGACGATTGCCAGGCCGAGGCCGACACCGGCGTGTTCGGTGCGTATGCGCTCGGTGCCGCGCTGAAACGGCTCGACAAGCGTGGCAACTAACTTTGGGGTGAGCTTCTCCCCGGTGTTCTCGACGGTGAGCAGCACAGTCTTCCGGTGAACTTTGGTCGTCACCCACACGGTGCCCTGTTCAGGCAGATTGTGGACGATCGCGTTGTGCACGAGGTTCGTAGTCAACTGCAGCAGGAGGGCGTGTGAACCGATGGTGGGAGTCATGTCGCCGGAGGTCTCGATGGAGACTCCATGTTTTTCTGCGAAGGGGAGGAGTGTTTCAGTGACTTCTTCCGCTATGAGGGACAGGTCGACGTGTACTGGGGTGAAGGACTGCTGCTCAGCGCGGCTGAGTAGCAGCAATGCTTCAGTGAGGTCGATCGCTCGGGTGTTTACGGTGTGGAGGCGGTCGACGAGTTCGCCGTTGTCGTGATTCGGATCGTTGCGGGCCACGTCGAGAAGTGTCTGAGTGATGGCCAGCGGGGTGCGTAGTTCGTGGGAGGCGTTGGCTGCGAATCTCTGCTGTTCGGCGCTGTGTATTTCGAGACGGGCGAGCATGATGTCGAAGGCGTCGGCGAGTTCGCGGAACTCATCTCTGCGGCCCGGTAGCCGGATTCGGTGGGAGAGCGATCCGTTCGCGGCCATGCGTGTGGCGTCTGTGATTCGGGCCAGGGGGGCGAGCATGCGGCCAGCGAGGAGCCAGCCTCCCACGAGTCCGAAGACCAGCAAGAACACCAACACGATGGCCACGTACGGAGCGAACGCACGCGAGAGGACGGAGCGGTTGAAAAGCAAGTCGCTGGGGGCGTAGATCCCAGCGTTGGGTAGGTGAAGGTAGAAGACGAACCCGGCCGCGATCAACAGGACACCAGCGAGCATGAGGATGCCGGCGTAGCTGAGGGTGAGCTTGAGGCGAACGCTCAAACCAGCGGCTCTATCCACGGTCTCCTCCCGCACGTCCGGTGTCAGGTTGAGTGCTGATGGAGTAGCCGACGCCGGCCACGGTGGCGATGATCCAGGGTGCGCCGAGGCGTTTGCGCAGTGCCGAGATTGTGATGCGCACGGCGTTCGTCGACGGGTCTACGTTCTCATCCCACGCCCGTTCCAGTAGCTCTTCGGCACTGACGACACCACCCTCGCCAGAGACGAGAACTTCGAGCACTGCGAACTGCTTGCGGGTGAGCGCGACGTAACGGCCGTCGCGGTAGACCTCGCGGCGAAACGGATCCAGACGCAGACCCGCGATCTCTCGCACGGGCGGCCTGTAGTGGGCGCGTCTGCGGTCGAGCGCTCTGAGACGGAGCACGAGTTCTCGGAGCTCGAATGGCTTCGTGAGGTAGTCGTCGGCGCCGAGTCCGAACCCGGAGGCCTTGTCGTCGAGTTGGTCAGCAGCGGTGAGCATGAGGATCGCCACGCCGCTGCCGGAGTCGACGAGGCGTCTGGCGATTTCGTCGCCGGAGGGTCCGGGGATGTCGCGGTCGAGGACGGCGATGTCGTAGGCGTTGAAGCTCAGCAGTTCCAGGGCGATGTCGCCGTCACTGGCGATGTCCGCCGCGATCGCTTCCAGGCGTAGGCCATCGCGGATGGCTGCTGCCAGATAGGGTTCGTCCTCGACGATCAGCACACGCACGCTTTCGATGCTACGAGCGGGTGGCATATCGTCGGTATATCAAAAACCACATAGAGCGCCGAAAAGCTCACAATACCTAGCCTCGAGGCGTGACCTACAGCGAACCAGCAGCAACGGCGGATCGCTGTACTCGATCGCTGCCGTCTTCGTCCTCCTCAGTCACATGCGACTACCCTGGAGGACCTGGCGAAGCAGATCGCGCCGTCCCAACAATGGGAATCACAATCTATGGATGCGGTCAAGACGAGGCCGTCTTGTTCCGAGAGATGGCGCCTGGTTTTGGCGTTCAACCGACTATCACCGATGCCGCGGTGTCAGATGCAAATCTTGAACTGGCACTTGGAAATCGCTGCATTAGCGTTGGTCATAAGACTCAAATCTCAGGTTCCATTCTTCTAGCGCTTCGCCAAGCCGGTGTGAGGTATATCTCCACAAGAAGCGTTGGATATAACCATATCGACATGCACTATGCGGAGAGCGTTGGCATCTCCGTGGAAAACATCTCCTATTCGCCTGACAGCGTCGCTGATTACACGTTGATGCTGATGCTGATGGCGGTGCGAAACGCCAAATCGACTATGAGCCGTGTCCAGGTTCATGATTACCGATTGAATGATGTACGCGGGAAAGAACTCCGCGACATGACCGTTGGGGTCATCGGAACCGGACGCATCGGCGTAGCGGTGATGGACAGGCTGCGGGGCTTCGGCTGTCGCGTACGGGCCTATGACCGTTGTCCCAAAACCTCTGCCCACTACGCACCTCTCGATGAGCTGCTACAGCAGAGCGATGTAGTGACGCTCCATACACCACTCAACGTGGATACACACCATCTCATAAATCGTCAACGAATCGAGCAGATGAAACATGGTGCGTTCATTATCAATACGGGACGCGGATCGCTTCTCGATACTGAGGCTCTTCTTCCAGCGTTAGAAAGCGGGAAATTGCGCGGTGCGGCATTGGATGTCCTCGAAGGCGAGGAAGGAGTCTTCTACTCAGACCACAGGAACAAGCCCATTGAAAGCAAACAGCTCTTGCGGTTACATGAACTGCCGAATGTGCTTATTAGTCCGCATACCGCCTATTACACAGACCACGCCCTAAGCGACACCGTTGAAAACACCATCATCAATTGCCTCAAATTTGAAAGCAGAACTCAGCATGAATAGGTTGAAAATCGCAATTTTATTCGGAGGTAGTTCCGAAGAACATCCCATCTCCATAAAGTCTGCAAAGGAGGTCGCAAAAAACCTCGACCTCGAAAGGTATGAACCGTTCTACATCGGGATCACGAGGAATGGCACCTGGAAGATTTGTGACGACCCTGACGCAGATTTGGACAACGGCACTTGCGATTCGACCATGCTGTCACCGGACAGAAGCGTGCACGGCTTGCTAGTCCTGGAGCAGGGACACTACAAAACGATCCGTTTGGACCTGGTGTTTCCCGTTCTCCATGGCAAACTTGGCGAGGACGGGGCGATCCAAGGGCTGCTGGAGCTTTCCGGCATTCCCTACGTAGGCTGCGACGTCCAAAGTTCTGCTCTGTGCATGGACAAATCCCTTACCTACATCGTCGCGAGATACGCGGGAATTGCTACGCCCGAATTCTGGACTTTCACGGCGAACGAGCACATCGATCCGGACCGACCTACGTATCCCGTCTTTGTGAAGCCGGCTCGTTCGGGTTCATCGTTCGGCGTCAGTCGTGTCAATGAGAAACACGAGTTGCCGAGTGCGGTGGAAGCCGCAAGACAGTACGACTCGAAGGTGATGATCGAAGAGGTTGTCGTCGGTCAGGAGGTGGGATGTGCGATATTCGGAAACGACACGGATTTGACCGCAGGCGAGCCAGATCGTATTTCTCTCTCTCACGGGTTTTTCAGAATCCATCAAGAAGATCAGCCTGAAAGCGGCTCTGAAAACTCAACATTCATCGTTCCCGCCGACATTTCGACAGACGCACGTGAGCTCGTTCAAGAGACAGCAAAAGCCCTATACCGGGCCTTGGGATGCAGGGGACTATCGCGGGTCGACATGTTCTTGAAGGCAGATGGGTCAGTAGTGCTTAACGAGGTGAATACGTTGCCGGGTATGACCTCATACAGTCGTTATCCGAGAATGATGGCAGCCGCAGGACTGTCGCTTGCCGATGTGATCGACAGGATCGTGTCGTTGGCATTGAAGGCAACATGATGATGAATAGGGACTTTGTCTATGTCGACGAGTTCTTGCCCGGAGTACGGTGGGATGCCAAATACGCCACTTGGGACAACTTTACCGGCAAGCCAGTGGATGGATATCGAGCAAATCGAATTGTCGGCTCGAGGGCGTTGTGCTCGGCCCTGGTAATCGTGCAAGATATCGCTGCTTCCATTGGTTTCGGCCTGCTGCTTTGGGATGGATATCGCCCTCAACACGCCGTCGATAATTTTCTGCGCTGGACGCAACAGCCGGAAGATGGGCGGACGAAGTTGCGACACTATCCGAACATCGACAAATCCGAGATGTTTGGAAGAGGTTATGTGGCCGCTGAGTCGAGCCACAGTCGGGGCAGCACTGTTGACTTGACGTTGTATTACTTGGCTACCGGTGAACTTGTTCCCATGGGCGGTGATCACGATCTTATGGATTCAATTTCACATCATGGAGCGAAAGGAATCACGAGGGTCTCAGCGATCAACCGTGAATACCTTTGTTCAATCATGGAGGACTGCGGTTTTATTCGGTACGACCGCGAGTGGTGGCATTACACACTGAAACACGAACCTTATCCAAACACCTATTTTGATTTTCCCATCACGTCGTTCGGCCGACCAAAGAATTTGTGAAGAGGAATGTCACATGAAAAGACGATTGCGACTGACATCGACGGTGTGGACACGGTCATTGGCGGGGACATGCCCAGCGCGCTCATTGCGCGCTTCGGCCTGTACTCAACCGCCAGAGTTCCCGGTTCAGGCTTCAACCGGAGCTACGCCATCGGAGTGACGCGTGCGCTACTCGGCATCTGAGCTGGCTGCGCATCTGGGCGGTGAGCTGGTTGGGCCCGACGTGAGCATCGAGGGAGCGAGCATCGACTCGAGGACGATCCGACCGGGGCAACTCTATGTTCCCATCGTGGCTGAGCGCGACGGCCACGCCTTCATTCCGGCAGCGCTCGAGGTGGGCGCTCCGGCTTACCTCACCGCGCGTGAGCCGGTTGGCGGGACGGCCATCCGTGTCCGCGATACGTCTGCCGCACTGCTGAGCCTCGGGGTGTTCGCCCGCGGTCGGGTCGGCGGCGTCATCGGCATCACTGGGTCGGTCGGCAAGACAACCACCAAGGACCTGCTGGCCGGCTGTCTGGCGGCGAAGTTCCTCAGCGCCGCAAGTGAGCGTTCTTTCAACAACGAGCTGGGTCTCCCTCTGACGCTGCTCAACGCGCCGAACGCTGCGCGCTGGGTGGTCCTCGAGATGGGAGCTCGGCGCGCGGGGGACATTGCGCAACTCGCCACGGTCGCACGGCCCGACGTCGGCATCGTGACCCGCGTCGCCGCGGCACACGTGGAGTATTTCGGTGATCTCGACGGTGTGGCCCGCGGTAAGGGCGAACTCGTTGCCTCGTTGCCGACATCAGGTCTCGCGGTCTTGAACTTCGGCGACCCCCGGGTCCGAGACATGGCGTCGCTCAGCGCGTGTCCCGTGCTGGGGTATGCGGTGAGTGTCGACGCCGAGGTGCGAGCCGACCACGTCACACTCGACCGGGACTTGCGTGCACGGTTCCGACTGTCGTCGCCGTGGGGGCAGACCGAGATCCGGCTGGCGGTGCACGGTGCGCAACAGGTCGTCAACGCGCTGGCCGCGGCGACGGTTGCGCTGTGGTGTGGGGTCGCGATAGAGGGCGTGGCCGCGGCACTGGGGGAGAACGTCGGGTCGCCCTTACGCATGGAGGTCCATCACTTGCCAGGCGGCCCCGTCCTGATTGTCGACTGTTACAACTCGAACCCCGCATCAGCCGAGGCAGCCCTGCGCTCACTGGCCGCATTACCGAGCGAACGCAAGCTGGCAGTCCTCGGGCTCATGGCAGAGTTGGGGGAACATAGCGAGCCCGAGCATCGCCGGATTGCCCTCATGGCGAAGGATCTCGGGATTGAGTTGGTGGGATACGACACCGAACTCTATGGCGGTACGCACGTCAAGTGCGTCGACGAAGCTGTCGCCTTGTTGCGCACGATGGGTTCAAGTGATGCGGCGCTGGTCAAGGGTAGCCGCGTGGCACGACTCGAAAACGTGGTGCGCGCCTACGGGGAAGCCGAGGGCGCACCATTACTCACTTGAAATTGACAATCGAAAATGTTGAGCGGCCCAGCGCTATACGACTCGCTTCGATTGGCGACGTCGGGACCATGGTGGCCAAAACGATGACGAGTGCGTTCCAAGGCGAACGACGGATACTCGCGACGCCAATGAATTCGAGACCGTCCGAAAGAACGGACGGCCGTCGGTGAACGTCCGAGTCGTTCGACCACTCGCTGCGACTTCGTCGTCGGTGGACGTGCTCGCCCCGATCGAAAGACCTCGCATTGCGAAATCTGGACAAGCCACTCGATCGCCCCGTCGGTTCAATGAGCGGCCCCGTCAACGTCGCTACGGACTCGCCGTTGCCGGCGTTGTCTATCTCGCCCTTTCGCTCTGTCTGTGGAGTCGGGTCTGGTTAACCGGCGATCCCGCGAGCATGACGTCGTGCGCCTGTAGCGATCCCGCGCAGCAGTTGTGGTGGTTGGCGTGGTTTCCTCAGGCACTCCTTCATGGCCACAATCCGTTCTACTCTGACGCGCTGTTCGCCCGATTTGGCGGCGTCAGCGCGATGTCCAACACGAGTTGGATGTTGCCGGCGTTGGTGTTGTCACCCATCACATTGCTCTTTGGACCCATCGCATCGTCGAACGTGGCCGGCTTGTTGGCCCCGGTCGTGTCAGGAATGGCGGCGTTCGCGCCGGGATGCTTCTCGGACTACTCACGGCGGCCGACTTCTTCGTCGGCGTCGAGGTCATCGTGTTCACCATTGTTCTCGCCGGCGCACTACTGCTCGCCGCCGTGTTGCTACGGCGCAGCGCGCTCGTTGCAGCGCTACCGAGTCTGTTGATCGCTGGCGCCACCGGACTTGGTGTCTGTGCAGTCACCCTGGGGTACCCGATCTGGGTCACGCTCTTTGGACGAGCTCACGTCATGGGACCGTACTGGTCGGGCGCGCGCTCGACCACCCCGTACTGGCTGAAGGCACTGCGACATCTCGGCGCGATGATGATACCCGGCCCCCACGTGTTCTCGCCGTCTCCGGGACTGACCGGCACTGGCTACGCCGGTCCCCGCGGACCAGGAATGGACTACGTGGGTCTGGGCATCGTGATCGTGTTAGTGCTCTGTGCCCCCGTAGTCCGGCGGCGGAGTCTGTACGCGATCTTGGCCGTGGCCGCGGTGATCTGCACCTTACTGGAGTCGGTACCTCCGGGCCTGTGGCACGCCATTCCCGTCGCGGGCTCTGCGATGCCGACGCGATTCGCTTTGGTCGTCGCTCTGATGCTGGGCCTCATGCTCGCGCTGGTCATCGACGGTTGGGTGAGGCCCGCGCGGCCCTTGGCTCGTCGACTAGGTCTCCGTTTCGGACGACGGGCCGGCTACGCCGCTAGCGCGCTCGCCGTTCTTGTCGCGCTCGTGCCGATTGCCGCTACGTATTCGCCTCCCTTTGTAGTCCAATCCGCGACCATCCCGCGCTGGTTCACGGATGCCTCCTCAATGGCAACCAGTGGGACGCCGCTCCTCATCCTGCCCTTCGGGCTGGACCACGCTGAGTCCATGGCCTGGGAGGCTGAGACTGGGATCCACTCGCAACTTGTGTGGGCTTATGGCTTCGTTCTCGGACGCAACAACGTCGACGAGTACCGATCATCGTTTCGCGTCACCGATTTCCTGCAGAGTGTGACGGCATCAGATACCGCATTCACAACCTCGCAGAGCCGCCGTGTTGATACGATTCTCGCGCGATGGTCGCCGCTTGAAGTGGTCCTCGCGATGTCGCAGACACCGCACGCGACGGCGGCCAGTTTTCGTCGGATTCTCGGGCCACCGACGAGCGCCAAGGATGGCGCTGAGATCTGGATGGTCGACGGGACAACGTGATTACGGATATTTTGCCCCACAAAATGCTCCACAAATCGCGTTGCGTGCAGTTGTCTCACGTCGTGTCGCGTCGTCATAATTCCTCGTCAAGTCCTGTGTCGTCGTCTCGCGTTGTCTGGTGGAAAGGTTCTGAACACTTTCACACGGCTGAGGTCAAAGGTTCGAGTCCTCCAGCGCCCTCCAAGGTTTCGTGTCAGATTCTCAGTTTCTTAAGCATGTGTCTGCCACCCCACTTAACTAATGTGCAGCTTTCAAGCAGTTGCAGATACCGACATCGTTGCAGTGGGCGACGGCCTCAGTGGGGGGGCCGTTTTAGGAGCTGGCGACGGGAGTCGAGTCCGCGTTCTCAGCTTGTGAAGCTGAGGAAAGTTAGTGACTTGCGAAGTCGACAAATCCAATTATCTCAGATTATCCAAAATCGTGCTCTTGAAACCGATCGTTGACGAGACCGTTGCGGCACGTGTGGGACAAACAGTTTCGAATGATCGAGGACGCGTCGGTTGAACTTTGGCATCTTTATGATGTTGTCACGACATTTAGGTTTGGCAGCCGTACCTTGATGGAGTTGCGTTCGACCAAGTGCGCTAATCGATGTTCGCCGTTAGATGCAGTCTTGGCGGGCCAAGTACGGACGTCATATCCGGCGGGGTCGACGCGCCGTCGGAGAAGTTGCGACTTGGGCGCCGGTACTGGCACCAGCGCCCTCGATCCAATTTCACCTCCCCTATTGTTCGACCCTTGCGACGCTCGATCCGCGGTGCGATCTCGTGAGCGCTTTCCGGAATGGTCAGTGACGTGAAGAACATTGCGATTCTGGCAATAACTTCATCTCTCGGTTTTGCTATGGCACTACTCGGACTCGTCATTCTGACGAGCAGCGTTGGCGGTACGACGCAGGTGGCAGCCTGCGTGCTCGCGAACCACCACACCCCATCCATGACCAAGTCGAAGAGTACGACTACCACTACTGCGCCGACTTCGAATTCGAATTGCGGGGCGGCGGCCCCGGCGACGTTGCCCAGTTCGCCCGTTGTCGACAACGGACTGCCAATCAGCTACGTCATTCCCAACGATGCCACGGCCGCTGAAACGGTCGCGATCACCTACGCCCTCGCGCAGCTCGGCAAGCCCTACCTCTGGGGCGGCGTTGGTCCCAACGCCTTCGACTGCTCAGGGCTCACCATGATGGCCTGGAGCCACGCCGGCGTGATGTTGCTGCACTACACCGGCGACCAAATCAATGAGGGCACACCCGTTTCCTCGTACGCCGACATTTCTCCGGGCGATTTGGTGCTCGTTCCGGGCAGTGACGGGACCGTTGCGAACCCCGGCCACGTCGGCCTCTACCTCGGCGACGGTCTCGTCGAGTCGGCGGTTGACGTGCAGTACGGGGTCATTGTCCAGCCGTATTCCTACTTCGTCAGCGGCGGCCTTTCGGGGATTCGTCACGTGGGCTAGTCGCAGTACGCAAGTCGCGGGGGCAGCAGTACGTCAACCAATCAAGGAGAAGTAATGACTCATCTCAGTTCAGTCCAGCTCGTGGCGAGCGGCGTTAACGTCACGCCGAACACCACCGCGATACCGGGCCTTAGTACGTTGTCGACACTCGTGGGATCGCTCATGGCCTTCGGACTGGTGCTTTCGCTGGCCGGGTTCGTCGGCTGCGCGATCGTAATGGCAATCGGACATCACAGCGCTAATCCGCAGTGGTCGACGAGGGGAAAGATGGGTCTGCTCGTGTGCCTCGCCGCGGCGCTTCTCATTGGTGGCTCGGACCTATTGATCAACACGTTCTACAACCTCGGCTCGAGTCTCAGCTGATGGGCGCCTGGCCATCAGTACGCGCGAAGCCGCTTCTCGCCGCTCCGTTGCTGCTCGTGTTGATCGTCGTGCTGATGATCCTACGACCCTCGTCGGAGGCACCGATCGGGCGAGCGAGTCGGCTCGGCTCGGCGAAGGCCGACACTGCGCTGCCCCCGTATCGCCCGCTTCGCGTCACGCCCCCGCAGACCGCGATCGAGCGAACCGTGGATCAAGGCTTCGCGCAAGAATGGAGTGCTGAGAGCGCGTCGACGGCGGCGATGCTTCCCGAAGCCAATACGTCTGTCGCCTTTCCGCCAATCGCCGCGTCCGATTTGCAAGCTCCCTCGACCTACGCACTGGCCTTCACCCAACAACTTCTCGACGTCGACTTCGCTACGTCAACGAGAAAGGAACTCCTCGCCTGGGCGAGCTACAACAACGCTCCGAACAGCATCGTTACCATCCCCGCTCTGATCAATCTGAAGATCCTTCCGGCGTCGCTCACGATTCGCCCGACGCCCGTGCCGACATTGACGGGGTGGAGAGGATTGGCGGCGACGCGAACGACGTGGCGCGTCAGCGGACTTGTCACTTCAGTCAGCCCCATCTGGACGCAATTACTCGCAACCGGTTGGCAGCCGGTCGATCCGCTGATGGCGATGTATGACGTCTCAGGGACTCTCACGGTCACGACGCCGGGAGAGGCTCCGGACGTTGAATCGATTTTCTTCGTCCTCACTCTCGGGGGCGCGTCGTGGCACGTCGGATACGGCGCTATGGCCTTGAACGACTGGACCGTGAACTAAGTGTGTACCAAGATCAACCCCGTCTGCGACGTCGTTGACATCATCGGGCACGTGAGCAGCAGCGTGGCGACCTCGGTGTTCAGCAGCGTCGCTTCAGCCTTTGGCAATACGGCCGACTCCGCGATCAATTGGCTTTGGCAACAGTTGTCCTCGTCGACGACGGTCTCTCTCGGCGGCCCCAATTTCGAACTTGATCTCGGCATCGTGGTGTCGATCGCCGTGGTGCTCTGTCTGGGGTTGTTCGTCATTCAGATGGCGGTCTCCGCGCTTCGCCGTGACGCCGGAGGCGTCGGTCGTGCTCTCCGAGGGCTCGTCATTGCGACGGTCGGTTGTGCGATCACGCTGGCGAGTCTTAACGTATTACTCCTCGGCGTGGATCAGCTCTGCGTCGGCATCGTGAAGGTCGCGACGGGCGGTACCATCGCAACGCTCGGCACGAAGATCATCGGGGGCGCCTTCTTCACGATCACCTTCGCCAGCCCGGCCACCGTTCTGATTTTGTCCTTGTTCGCAATCGTCGCGGTCGCCATCGTGTGGTTTTCACTCGTCATTCGAAAGATGCTCATCATCATTACCGCGGTCTTCGCGCCGATCGCTTTCGCCGGGGGCGTGGCTGATCTTTCGCGAGGCTGGGTACGCAAGTGGCTCGAAGCTATGTTGGCGCTGGTCTTTTCCAAACTGATCCTGATCATCATTTTCGTGATCGGACTCGGTGTGCTCGGCGGCATGGGTTCAGCGACCGGGGGAACGCCACTGACTTCGATCACCGGAGAGATCACCGGACTTCTGATCTTGCTTGTCGCGGGCTTTTCGCCGTGGATGGCGCTCCGACTGGTGCACTTCACCGGCGATCACATGGCGACGATGGCCCAGTCGGCGTCACACGCCAGCGCGGGCGCTGCGACCGTGGTGGGCGCTCCCCAGAAAGCCGCGCAAATGAAGTACTCGGCGATGACGCTCGGGGGACACCGCTCGGGTTCAGGAGCACCGCCGCCCGGATCCGGACTCGGTCCGATTGGCGGTGACGTCGCGACGTCCACGAGAGCGGGGACGTCCGCGGCCGGTGCGGCCAGCGTTGTCGGTGGTGGCATCGTTGTTGGCGCGGCGACGGCCGGCGACAGAATACGAAGAAAAGCCTCGGGCGCCGCAAAGAATGGATTCGCATCGGGTGCGTCGGTTGGTGAGTCAACTGGTAGTGGCGCGAGTGGATCAGCTGTTGTCCCGCGCGCTGCAGGTCCGTCTCGCACCAGGCACGACCCGACACCGAGATCTTCCGGCAGCTCAATTACTCCTCCGACCCCCAGTGCGCAGACTCGCAATTTCGACGCTCCCGTTTCTCCAGCGTCATTTGGTTCGGCACCTCCGCCACCCGCGCCACATCGAGCAGTTTCAGATTCGCCATCCCTATCGCCGTCACCGTTCCCCGTCACGCCGCCCGAGCCCCGAAATGAGTAAGTCGTGAGCACAATCACTGCTCCCTCGACGGTGCGATTCGCCCGACGTCCGACGCGCGGAATGATGCTCGGCTTTTCGGCGCTGCGCTGTAGCGCCATAGGGGTGGCGTTCGCGACGGTGCTGCTCGGCCTCCTTGGTGGCGGCGGGTTCGGTCTCCTCGTGACGGGTCCGCTCTGGACGTTGTTCATAGCCAGTGCCTTCGTCACGCGCAAGGGCGAGCCGATCGTCGAATGGTTGCCCTTTTTGGTGCACTGGTCGACGCGCGTATTTGCGAAGCAGACGGAGTACCGGGTGCGCGTCACGTCGCCACGCCCTATCGGCACGATGGCCCTCCCGGGTGACGCGGCACCGCTGCGTTTCTTTAACGACCCCGACACCAGAACGTGTCTGGTTCACGACCCCCACCGTAAAACGTTCTCGGCGGTTCTCGCGGTGTCGCACTCGGCCTACGTACTGCTCGCGCCGAGCGAACAAGTACAACGCGTGTCGGCCTGGGGTCGCGTGCTCGCGTCCCTGGCCCAGACGGGCACGTGCGCGGCGTTGCAGATCCTCGAGT
>Ga0207933_1001507_pt1 | contig 17317 bp, 16 predicted proteins | sample NGESurdeep092012_4_FD_184488 | JGI IMG/M metagenome (GOLD analysis project Ga0207933, IMG submission 184488) | Arctic peat soil microbial communities from Barrow, Alaska - NGEE Surface sample F53-3 deep-092012 (SPAdes) | ecosystem: Environmental > Terrestrial > Soil > Wetlands > Peat ...
CCGGACCCGCGACCTCCCCGGCCGGGCCGGGCCCGTCCTCGCCGCCAGGCCTATGATCGCCGATCACGACGGCCGGTCCGAGCGCCGACCCACCGTGGGGTCGGCCCGGACGCCGTGCGAATGGGGAGGCGTCGAAGTGCTGGAGTACGAAGAGGCCTACGCCAAGGTCACCGGGCCGGGCCAGCTGTTCGAACTGGTCGACCGGACCGTCGGGGGCATCGGGTACCGGATGTTCGCCAACGCCCCCCGGACCCTCGGCCAGCTCTTCGCCGGCGCCCGGGGCGAGGAGTCGACCTTCCTGGTCTACGAGGACGAGCGCTGGTCCTTCGACGAGACCATGACCCACGTCGACGCCCTGGGCCACGCCCTGGTGCACGAGTTCGGGATCGCCAAGGGCGACCGGGTGGGCATCGCCATGCGGAACCTGCCCGAGTGGATCGTGTCGTTCGCCGCCATCCTGTCGGTCGGGGCCGTGTCGGTGTCGTTCAACGCCTGGTGGACCGAGACCGAGTTGGAGTACGCCATCGGCGACTCCGGGGTGTCGCTGCTGATGGCCGATCCGGCCCGCACCGAACGGGCCCACCGACCAGCCCAGTCCCGGGGCGTCCCCATCATCGTGGCCCGCGCCGACCGCATCGAACCCCTGCCCACCGGGGTCCGGCACTACGACGACGTGGTCATTCCCGGCCGACCCATGCCCGTCGTCGAGGTGGGGCCGGAGGACGATGCCACCATCCTCTACACCTCGGGCACCACCGGGTTCCCCAAGGGGGCGGCGTCCACGCACCGGGCGGTGATCCAGGCCCTGATGGCGTTCTGGGCCGGCACCACCATCCAGACGGCCCGGAAGGGCGACGACCCGCTCAGCAGTGGGGGGTCCGCCCCGTCCTTCATCCTGATCGTCCCGCTCTTCCATGTGACCGGGTGCGTGCCGGTGATGCTCTCCTGCTTCGGGATGAAGTTCAAGCTGGTCATGATGCACCGGTGGGATCCCGAGACGGCGCTGCGCCTCATCGAGGCCGAGCGGGTGACGGCCTTCGTCGGCGTGCCCACCCAGAGCTGGGACATGCTGGAGAGCCCGTCGTTCGCCAAGTACGACACCTCGTCCCTCACCACTGTGGGCGGCGGCGGCGCACCGGCTCCGACCACCCTGGTCGACCGCGTGGAGAAGGGCTTCCGGCGCGGCCGCCCCAACATCGGGTACGGCATGACCGAGACCAACGCCTTCGGGCCCGGCAACAACGGGGACGACTACGTGGCCCATCCGGCGTCGACCGGCCGGGCCCGGACCACCATCATGGATGTGGAGATCCGCGACGCCGACGGGGTGCCCGTCCCCGTCGGGGAACGGGGCCAGATCTGGATGAAGGGGCCCAATCTGATCCGGGGCTACTGGAACAAGCCCGAGGCCACGGCCGAGACCATCGTGGACGGTTGGCTGGCCTCGGGGGACCTGGGCCGCATCGACGAGGAGGGTTTCCTCTACATCGAGGACCGGGCCAAGGACATGGTGCTGCGGGCCGGCGAGAACGTGTACTGCGCCGAGGTGGAGAACGGCATCTACGAGCACCCGGCCGTCTACGAGGCCGCCGTGTTCGGGGTACCCCACGAGCGCCTGGGCGAAGAGGTGGCCTGCGTCATCCTGCGCAAGGACGGGACCGACCTCACGGCCGACGGGCTGGCGGACTTCCTGGCCGAGCGCCTGGCCCCGTTCAAGATCCCCGGTCGGGTGGCCTTCTCCGAGGACCGGCTACCCCGGAACCCCTCGGGCAAGATCCTGAAGCGCGAATTGCGCGAGCGGTACTTCGGCGACGGACAGCCCGGCGGGACCCCGGCGGACACCGAGTCATAGCGGAAGGAGCATCCCATGGACCTCGATCACACCACAGCCACCGAGCTGGCCGGGGCCATCGCCGACCGGTCGGTCTCCAGCCGGGAGGTGCTCGAGCACCTGGTCGACCGGGTAGAACGGCTCAATCCCGCCCTCAACGCCGTGGTGGCCCTCGACCTCGACCGGGCCCGAAACGAGGCCGACGCCGCCGACACCGTGACCGCCTCGGGCGGTACCACCGGACCGCTCCACGGGCTGCCCATGACGGTGAAGGACGTCTGGGAGACCGAAGGACTGGTCACCACGTCGGGAGCCCCCGAGCTGCGGTCCTACGTACCGGACGCCGATGCACTGGCCGTGTCCCGGCTGCGGCGGGCCGGGGCGGTCATCTTCGGCAAGACCAACACCCCCCTCTACGCCGGCGACTTCCAGACCTTCAACGAGGTCTACGGGCTGACCAGCAACCCGTGGGACACCTCGCGCACCACCGGCGGATCGTCGGGAGGGGCGGCCGCCGCGGTGGCCGCCGGGCTCACCCCGCTGGAGCTGGGCAGTGACATCGGCGGCTCCATCCGCAACCCGGCCCACTTCAACGGGGTCTACGGCCTGAAGCCCTCGTGGGGGGTGGTGCCGAGCCGGGGTCACATCCCCGGTCCTCCCGGCACGCTGGTGGAGTCGGATGTCAACTGCAACGGTCCCCTGGCCCGCAGCCTGGACGATCTCGAGCTGGCCCTCGACGTGGTGGCCGGTCCCCTCCCCGAAGATGCCGCCGGCTGGCGCCTCGATCTCGACGCCGGACCGCCCATCGCCGACGCGGCCGCACTGCGGGTGGCCACCGTCTTCCACGAGGGCACCGACGTCCTGCCCCTGGCCGCGGACGTGCGGGGCAGCCTCGACGGGTTCGCCGGGCGGTTGGCCGCCGCCGGGGCCCGGGTGGACGAGATCACCCTGCCCGTGCCCCTGGCCGAGGGGCTGCTCTCGTGGCAGGAGCTGGTCCTGCCCATCATCGGGCTGGGCCTGCCGGACGACGCCTACGCCTCGTTCGCCGAGCTGGACGCCCTCCCCGGCGGCGACCCCCTGCTGGTGGCCGGCCGGTCCCTGGCCGGCCGGTACCGGTCGTGGGCCCGGGCCAACGGGCGGCGGCAGCGGCAGCGGGCGGCGTGGGCCGCGTGCTTCGAGCGGTACGACGTGGTGCTGGCCCCGGTGATGCCCACGGCGGCCTTCCCGCACGACGTGGATCGGCCCCTGACCGACCGCGTGCTCGACGTCGACGGTTCACCCGTCGCCCACCTGGTGGCCATGGCCTGGTGCGGGGCGGTCGGCTCGGTGCTCCTCCCCGTGGTGACCCTGCCCACCGGGCCCACCCCGGACGGCCTGCCCGTCGGGGTGCAGGTCATCGGCCCGTTCCTCTCCGACCGGCGCCTGCTGGCCCTGGCCAGGGCGCTCGATGCCGCGGCCGGGCCCGGCTTCACCCCGCCTCCGGTGGGCTGAGGACACTACGTGCGCGTGCCGCACAGGGCGGCCGACCTGGGCCTCAAGCTCATGAACCGGACCCACCGGGCCGTGCTGGCTCTCAGCGGGGGTCGGATCCTCGGATCGGCGTTCGGCATGCCGGCGGTTGAGTTGCACACGGTGGGCCGGGTCAGCGGGCGGGCCCGCACGACCATGCTCACAGCCCCGGTGGTCGACGGCGACCGGGTGGTGCTGGTGGCGTCCAAGGGAGGCGATGACCGGGATCCCGACTGGTACCGGAACCTACTGGCCCACCCGGACATCGAGCTGACCATGGCCGGGCGTCGCTCCCCCATGGCGGCCCGACCGGCCACAGCCGAGGAGAAGGCCGACCTCTGGCCCCGGGTGGTGACGGCCTACCGGGGGTACGCCGGGTACCAGCAGCGCACGGACCGGGACATCCCTCTGGTCATCTGCACGCCGCGCTGAGCACCGCCCGACTCACACCGCCCGATGGAGGGTGTTGTGGTCGGTGTGGGCCAACGGCTCACCCAGCTCGTCCATCTTGAGCATGGTCGACTCCTCGTAGGACCAGCTGTCCTGGCCCAGGGTGATGGTGACCTCGTAGCTCAGTGTGCTGGCGTGGGTCCCCAGGTACTGGTTCTCCCCGATGGAGTACAGCTTGTGGCCCAGGTCGGCCCGGAGGGTGAAGCCGGTGGCGTCGGCCGAGGCCGTGCCGCCGGCCAGGGTGGTGATCCCCCGGGGGACCACGAAGCCCTTCATGATCTCGCCGGTGGCGCCGTCCCACAGCCAGTAGCCGACTTCGGTGTGGAAGGGGTTCTCCTCGTCGTTGCGCCACATGGCGCTCCTGTAGTCGAGGCCGTAGAGGTGCTGACTCCCGTTGTCCACCGGGCCGAACGGTTTCATGCTGCACTTCTCACGGTACGGGGTGCCGAGCACCTTGCCCTGGGCGTGCGAGAAGGCGGTGTCCAACCCCCCGCTCTCACTCTCCCACTCGCCGACCATCGGCCCGAGGGGACCCCATTCGTTGGCCATCAGCTGCTCCATTCTCCGTGGACGTCGCCCGTCAGTCTACGGAGTCGGCCCACCGGCCTCCCATGGTCGTCGGGACCGGCCCGGGGAACCCGGTCAGCGGGCGGCACCGTAGGCCGCCGCCTCCCGCCGGACCACGGCGATCAGGTTGCCGAGAGCCAGGTTGACGTCGACCAGATGGAGGCCCCAGCCGGGCGTGGGACTGGCGTGGATGAGCGGGGCCCCGTTCCGGGGCGTGACCTCGAGGACACTGGCTCCTCCGGCCGTGGAGCACCGGGCCGTGTACGCCCCCGGAACCGACACGAACGTCGTGGACGCCGGGGGCACCGAGTAGCCCAGCAGGGCGATCCCGGTGGCGATGGACGATCCGGGGGCGAAGGGCTGGCTGGGGAGGATGGGGTTCAGCACACCGGACCCACCGGCCAGGGCGGCCGGGTTGGTGCAGAGCACCTGCTGGCCCGGTGCGGTGGTCCGGCCGAACAGGGAGTCGGCCGGAGGGGTGGCGTCGAAGGTCGAGTAGGCGATGACACAGCCCACCTGGGAGGCCTTGTGGCAGGCCCGGATGTGCTTGAAGTCCCCGCCGACGTCGGAGCCCTGCTTGACGGTGACGTTGCCCCCGAGCAGGACGGCGGAGACCAGCAGTCGGCGCAGGGCGGGCTCGGGGTCGATCTGGGAGGCGATGAGCTGGCGGAGGATGAAGGAGCCCTGGGAATGGCCGATCAGGACCACGCCCCGGCCGTGATTGTACCGGCGGAGGTAGGTGTGCCAGGCCGCTTCGACGTCCTGGTAGGCGAGAGCCGACTGGGCGGCGGTGACCTGGCCGTTGATGGCCGAGATGGTCAGCTGCCGGTACATCGGGGCGAAGACCCGGCACTGACTCGAGAACCGGGCCGCCTGGAAGAGGGCGATGGACCGCTCGGTGGGATCGACAGTCAGGTCGGCGTTGGCCGTCTTCTGATCACTGACCGTCGGGTAGACGTAGAAGCAGTCGATCCGCGGGTGGGCCACCTGCTTCGGGGTGTTCACCCCGAGGACACGCCCCGAGGGGGTGGTCCGGGTGGTGGTCAGACCCGGGGTGCACGGGTCGGCGGCCATACCCGGTCGGCACAGCCAGACGGTGGCCGGCCCTGTGGCCGCCGCGGGGATGGGTGCGGGGGTCGGGGTCGGGGTGGCCGAGGCCCCGCCGACACCGGTGACTCCGAGGGTGCTCAGGGCCGCGACCGTGGCCACGAGGGTTCGGAACCAGCGCATGGCGCACCTTACCGTTCGCCGACCCCGCCCATCGGGCCCCCGCCGGTCCCCGGCCCGGGCTCAGCGGACGATGGTGCCGTACATGTCGTCGAGCGGGTAGGAGAGCAGCTCGATGCGCTCCCCGTCCGGCCCGGGGAAGTAGACCGAGGTACCGCCGACGATGTGGGTCTCGATGCCGGCCGCCTGCACCTTGGCCACCAGCCGGTCCCACTGGTCGGAGGTGACCGAGATGGCGATGTGGTGGAGTCCCCCCAGCACCTCGCGGTACGGGCCGACGTCGAGGCCGGGGAAGTCGAAGTAGGCCAGGTAGTTGCCGTGGCCCACGTCGAAGAAGAAGTGAGTGGAGCCCCGGTAGTCCCGGTTCTCGAACAGCTCGGCCAGGGGGAACTCCAACAGGTCCTGGTAGAAGGCGATGGTCCGCTCCACATCACTGCTGAGGAGAGCAAAGTGGTGGAGGCCCCGGGCCGAGGACTCCGGCCGCTCCCCCAACGGTCGCAGATGGCGCGCCTTCATCGCCGCCCACTCGTCGGTGCGGTCGACGCTACTGCCGTGGTCCGTCATCCTCGGTCACCTCCCCGGCCTTCACTCTATCCATTGGCGGGTCCGCCTTTTCATCCGGCCCACCGGAGGGCGCCAGGGAATGAGGTGGCCGGTATCAACTCACCTGGCGATCGTGGTTCTCCCAGTACCGCCTCCGGAGCTCGCGTTTTAGCGGCTTGAACGCTCCGGAGAGCGGAAGCGGACCATCGCGGAACTCCACCATTTTCGGTACCTTGAATCCGGCCAGATAGTGACGGGCATGCTCGATCAGTTCTTCGGCGGTGGCCACCATGTCGTTCCTCAAGACCACGATGGCCAGAACGGACTCACCCCACGCCTCGCTCGGTACCCCGATGACGGCGACCTCCTGCACGGCAGGGTGCGTGGCCATGACGTTCTCGACCTCGGTCGAGTAGACGTTCTCCCCACCGGTCACGATCATGTCCTTCATCCGATCGGTGAGATGAAGGAGTCCCTCCTCGTCGACAAAACCGATGTCTCCGGTGCGGTACCAACCGTCACGGAACACTGACGCGGTCTCCTCGGACTTCCCCCAGTACCCGCGCATGAAGTTCCCGCCACGGGCACACACCTCCCCCCGCTCGCCTCGGGGGACCGCCACCCCTTCGGAGTCGGTGATGCTCAGTTGGACACCGAACACGGGCCGGCCGGCGGTATCCAGCCGACGACCTGCACCTCGGTGCTCGGACGGACCGAGGAACGTCAGCACCGATGCCGCCTCGGTCATCCCGTACCCCTGGATGAAGTCGGTCGCCGGGAGCATCTCCAGCCACCGGGAGAGGAGGCTCGGTGCGATGGGTGCGGCCCCGTAGACCAGCTGCCGCAGCGAGCGCAGGCTGGTCGCCGAGAACCCCTCGGCCTGCTCGAGCATGGACAGCATCACCGGGACCACCATGGTCGTGTCGATCTCGTGGTCCTCGATGACTCGGAGCACCAGGGACGGGTCGAACAGGGGGACGGTGACCGACGTCCCGCCGCTGGCGGCAATGCCCAGAACGCCCGCCACCAGGGCCGCGTGGAACATGGGGGCCTGAAACAAGAAGCGCCGGTCCGAACGGAGCCCGATCTCGGACAGTACGTGGTACACGTTGAGCACCTCGGCGCGCTGGTCGAGCAGCACTCCCTTGGGAAGGCCGGTCGTCCCTCCCGTGTACATGAGGACCGCCAAATCCTCCTCGGCCGGCTCGCGGGGCATCACCGGCTCTCCGGCCGCCAACAGGTCCTCGTAGGAGAACGTGTCGGCGTCGCGACCGGTCCAGCCGTCGCCGACCGACCCGCCGATGATGATGATCTTGTCGATGGCCGCGCCGTCCTCGTCGCGAGCCCGTTCGAGGAGGGGTGCGAACAGGGGATCGGTGAAGACCACCGTCGAACCGGAATCGTCGAGGACGTAGGCCAGTTCGGAGGGGGTGAACCGGATGTTGAGCGGGTTGATGATGCCGGCTCCGAAGAGGGCGGCGTGATACAGCTCCAGGTACTCGTGTCCGTTGGTGCCCAGGACGGCGAAGCGGTCCCCGGGCTTCACCCCCAGCTCGGTGCGCATGGCGCTGGCCAACCGGGTCAGACGGTCGACGTGCTCGCCGAACGTGCCCCGGTACCGCGCACCGGTGGCGGTCACGTCCACGAAGGCCACCTTGTCAGCCAATTGCTCTGCCCGCGGCAAAAGGAGTCTGGGATAGACGAGCTCCCTCATCGGCCTTCCACTCCGATGGTTCCGGTTCGGCGCCTCCACGGTGACCGAGGACCGGGGGACGGGACCGCCAGGAATCGAATCCGCGGCCCATCCGACTGAGTCCTCATGGTCCCGGGTGGCTGCTCATGCAAATCGGTCCCCACCCCGGGACGGCCTGACCCGATGGTGGTTCCCCTTCAGATCGAGGACCTCCTTGAATCCTTCGGAGAGGCACTCCATGAGCACATCGCAGTCGGGTACCGCCACGGTATCGATGGTGACGCCGATACAGCACGATCGGCAGTAGGTGAACAGGGTGACGTTGACCGCCGACCCGGTCGTCGGCCCGAAGGCGTGGTAGCCCGTCACCGGCACCCCCCCCAGGTAGACGGGAGCGGTCAGTCCGGGCACGTTGCTGGCCAGCAGGTCGATGTGCTTGAGCATGCTGCCCACCACCACCGGGGGGAGCAGGTTCAGGCCGGCGGCGATGGTGTTGGACAACGAGAGGGCAGGTTCCCCCCGGGCCAGGCGGCACCGCTGACCGGTCAGGCGAATCCGCTCGGCCGGGTCGGCGACCCCGACCGGCACCTTGAACCGGGCCAACGTGATCCGGTTGCTGTCGGCCGGGTCCGCCTCCTTGCGCAAGGAGATCGGCATGGTCATCCTGAGCTCCGCCACCGGGGCGCCGTGACGCTCGTGGTAGCGGCGTAGCCCACCGGTGAGCGCGGCCACGAAGCCGTCGTTGAACGAACCCCCAGCCGAGGCGGCCGCACACTTCAGGTCCTCGAAGTCCACGTCGAGCATGCCCAGGTGGCGGTCGAGGCCACGGCCGGTCATCACCGGCGACAGCGTGTCGGGTACAGGCTGCACGAACCGGCTGACCGAACGGACGGTGGCGATGACCTCGGAGGTCGAGTGCAGCGGGTGGCGTACCGCATGGGTCGTTGCCGGGAGGGCACGGCACAGGGCCCGTTGGAGGGACTCGGCGCCTCGTCGGGCGTCATGGGCGAGTGCCTCCCGCACCGTCCCGAGCCCGCCTGGTCCCGGGACGGTGCCTTCCGGAACGGGTACCTCGTCGCCGGATTTGGCCTGAGCGGTGGCCTCGAACAGCAGGAGGGCCAGCTTCGCCCCACCGATGCCGTCGGTGAGCGAGTGGTGGACCTTCATGACCAGGGCGGCCTGATCGTCGACCAGGTTCTCAACCAGGGTGAACTGCCACAACGGTCGGGACACGTCGAAGCTGCTCATGGCCTCGGTCCGGGCGAGCTCGATCACGGTGGCCCGGGTGTGGGGACGGGGCGCTTCCATCCGGCGCAGGTGCAACGAGAGGTCGAAGTCGGTGTCGACCCAACGCGGGGTGGCCAGTCGGCCCGGGGCCGGGAGGGGTCGCTGACGGAACCGTGGGACCAACCGGGTGGCCCGCTCGAGTCGGGCCGTCACCACATCGAAGTCGGGGCGCCCGTCGAGCCAGGCGACGGCGACGATGGTGGAGCGAAGGCCAGCGTCCTTCTCCATGTACCAGGAGAAGGCATCGGTGTCCCTCATGAACGACTCGCGTGCCTCAGCCATGCCACTCCCCCGCAGTTTCGCCTCCCTTCGAACCTACGGGTCCGTCAGCCCCGTCCCTAGGGCCAAAGGTCAGATGCTGGCCGACGACCGCGCCGGGCCCACGGGGACCGACCGCGGGGCCGCCCGGCCACATTTGCCGATACAGGCCGAATGGCCCTGCTCGGCAGGAGCGCTTCGGGCGTAGGGTGCCGTGAGGCTACCGACAGGGAGAGGGGGCCGCTGTGGATCGACTGCGCGCCCTCGACGCCGAGTTTCTGCACCTCGAGGACGGGCTGGTGCACATGCACATCGCCGGGGCCTGCGTGTTCGACGACCCCCCACCCACCGCCTCCGACGTCGAGGCCCTTGTCGCCTCCAAGCTCCACTTGATCCCGCGCTACCGCCAGCGGGTCCGGACGGTCCCCTGCGAGTTGGGAAGACCCGTCTGGGTCGACGACCCGCATTTCGACCTGGGGTACCACCTGCGCCACACGGCCCTCCCCGCACCGGGTGATGACGGGGCGTTCTGCCGGTTGATGGGCCGTCTCATGTCCCAGCCACTGGATCGCCAGCGACCACTGTGGGAGGTGTGGCTGGTCGAGGGTCTGGAGGGTGGACGCTGGGCGCTGGTGTTCAAGGTGCACCACTGCATGGTGGACGGGATCGCCGGCGTCGAGTTGCTGACCGTCATGCTGGACCTCCGGGCCGACTCCGTCCTCACCGAGCCCCGCGCCTGGGCGCCACGGCCGGAGCCACCCGGCGCTCTCAAGGTGCTCGACGCCTGGGGAGGGCTGGCCTCCGATCTGCTGGCCGGTGCCCGACGCATTCCGGCCTCCCTCGCCCGACCGGTCTCGACAGCCCGGTCGACGGCCTCGACCTTGGCCGGAGCCCTCCGCTTCGTGCGCCACCTGGTTCCGACCCGGCCACTGTCGATCGAGGGCGCGGTCGGGCCCCACCGGGTCTGGGCCCACTCGTCAGCGAGCCTGGCCGACGTCAAGACAATCTGTTCCTACTTCGGCGGGACCGTGAACGATGTCGTGTTGGCCGCCGTCTCCGGGGGGTACCGGGCGCTCCTGGCCGAACGGGGCGACGATGCCGACCGGGCCGTCGTCCGGTCCCTCGTACCCGTATCCACGCGCCACGACGACGGCCACGGGATACCGGACAATCGGGTCTCCGCCCTGCTGTGCGAGCTTCCGGTGAGTATCGCCGACCCCGAGGAGCGGTTGGACGCGGTTCACCAGGAGATGCGACGGTTGAAGTCGTCGTCCATCTCGGAGGCCGGTGAGGCCGTCGTCACGTTGGGGAACCTGGCCCCGCCCATGGCCGTCGGCTCCGTGAGCCGGATGGCGATCCACTCCATGGGCCGGTTCGGGCAACGCTCCCTCAACACCGTGACGACCAATGTCCCGGGACCCCAGTTCCCCCTCTACTGCCTAGGTCGTGAGATGAGGGAGTACCTCCCCTTCGTCCCCATCAGCCATGGGCTACGGGTGGGGACCGCCATCCTGTCCTACAACGGGAGGGTGTACTTCGGCGTCACCGGCGACGCACCGACCATGGCCGATGTTGGGGTCCTGGCCCGGGCCGCGGCGGAAGGCATCGACGAGCTCTGTGAGGAGGCCCGGCACGGGTTGGACCGGCAACGCCCTGACGGTCCGCAGACGGACGGCGGCCGGAGGGGCACCGCAGCGGCGAATCGGGCCACCGGAGGGTAGGTTTGGCGCAGCGCCGGGCAACCGTCCGGCATGAGGACCGGGGGGTTCGCCATGCGCCACAGTCACATTCGTCGGATGACGGTGGCCCTCGGCCTCCTCGCACTGGTGGCCTCATCGGTCGTGGCCCCACCGACCGCAGGTGCAGCGCTACAGGACATTCCCGCCCCGACCGGCCTCCCCTCCTTCTACAGCGTGCCCCAGCCGCTGCCGGCCGGGGGGGCGGGCACCCTGATCAAGTCCGAGGTGGTCGCGGACCCGAACCTCGTCGGCGCCACGCTCTACCGGGTGATGTACGAGTCCACCGGGCCCCGGCGCACCACCGTCCCCGTAACCGGCATGGTGGCGGTGCCGAACGGCTCACCTCCGGCGGGAGGTTGGCCGGTGGTGAGCTGGGGCCACGGAACCAACGGCATGGCCGATGTCTGCGCCCCCAGCCTGGCTGGTTCGTCACAGATTCCCGGGGTCAACCAGCTGGTGGCGGCGGGATATGCGGTGACGGCCAGCGACTACCAGGGCGAGGGTACCCCCGGCCTGATGCCCTACATCGTCGGCACCTCGGCGGCCGACGACACGGTCACCATCGTCGTGGCGGCCCGATCCATCCCCTCGGTCTCCCTCAGCTCCAGCTACGTGGTCTGGGGACACTCCGAAGGCGGGCAGACGGCCATGTTCTCGCTCTACGGCAAGCGGTATGCCCCCCGCCTGAAGCTGCGCGGCGTGGTGGCCGGCGCGCCGCCCTCCCAGTTCCCGTATCTCTACAACTTCCTCGTGACCAGCCCGTTCGACTACTACCTGATGATGGTGGCCGGGTCGTACAACAGCTACTACGGGAGCAGGCGTGCACCCCTCAACAAGATCATGACGGCCCCAGCCGAGGCGCTCGTCCCCCAGTTGGACCTGGGATGCTCCAGCTACGTGAAAGGCGTGGTCGACGGAGCGGTGGCTGCCACACCGCACCAGACGTTGGCTGACCTCATCCCCCAGAACCCCTTCAACGTGTCGAAGTGGGCCCACCTCCTCGCGGCCAACGACCCCGAATCCTTCTCGCGCAAGACCAGTACGCCACTGCTGATCATTCAGGGCGGCAACGACGAGCAGATCCCGGTGGTCTCCACCCAGTTGCTGCAGGCCCACCTGTGCCAGATCGGCCAACCGGCCGAGCGGTGGGTGTACTCGGGTCAGAGTCACGCCGGTGTGATCGGTCCGAGCTTCCCGGACATGCTGCACTGGATCGCCGACCGCTTCACCTCCACCTCCGCCGTCGACCCGTACGTACCCACTGCCGGAGGGAACGCCGGCATCACCATCACCCAGTCCACCTGCTGAGGGCCACCCGCCGACCACTCCCCGTCCGGTCGACGACCACGACGCTAGGGTTCCGAGGTGGACACCGAACCTCTCCGCAGCCCGTTCTACGAGTCGGCCGAGGCCATGGGGGCCACCTTCATGGAGGAAGGGGGCTGGCTGTGGACCGAGGGATTCGGCGACGTCGACGCCGAGTACCGGGGGGTGCGCCACGATCTCGGGGTGTGGGACGTCTCGCCCCTCAACAAGTGGGAGTTCCAGGGCCCGGACGCCCTGGCCGCGGCCCAGCGCCTGCACACCAACAACATCCTGGGGATGGAGGTGGGCCAGGTCCGCTACGGCGCCTTCTGCGATCCCGAGGGGATGATGGTGGACGACGGCACCGTCTACCGGCTGGACGATCGGGTGTGGGTGATGACCAACGGATCTGACCACGCCGAGTACTTCGCCGAGGTCACCGGGGGACTCGACGTCACCATCGAGGCCGTCACCCGGTCCATGCCCCACCTCGGGCTGCAGGGGCCGCGTGCGAGAGAGGCCCTCGGTCCGCTCTGTGCGGCCGACATCTCGGGCCTCCGCTACTTTCGCTTCCTGCCCGAGGAGACCACCGTCGGGGGTGTCCCCTGCGTGGTGTCGCGGACCGGCTACGGCGGCGAACTGGGCTACGAGCTGTTCTGCCGACCCGAGCACGCCGCCGACCTGTGGCAGGTGGTGACCTCGCAGATGAAGGCGGCGCCGTTCGGGGTCGGGATCCTCGAGTGCTTCCGGGTGGAGGCCGGTCTCATCGTGCTCGACTACGACTACGCCGCCCACGAGCGGACCCCCTTCGACCTGTCGCTGGACAAGATGGTGGCGCTGGGCCGGGTGGAGTTCCAGGGCAGTGCCGCCCTGGAAGATGTGGCCGTACAGCCGCCGCGCCGGTTCAAGACGCTCCGGCTGGAGGGCGACCAGCTGCCCGACTACGGCGTGGAGGTGACCAGGGACGGGGTACCGGTGGGCACCCTGACCAGCCCGGCGGTCAGCCCGATCTTCGGACCGATCGCCCTGGCTGTACTGGAGACCGCGGCGGCGGACGACGGGGTGCACCTCGAGGTGGGGACGACGGGGGCCACCGTCGCCCCCCTGGCCATCTACGACCCCGACAAGGAGCGCCCGCGCTCCTGACCGGCTGACGGCCGGAAACCTCATTCTCCCCGGGCGCGACAATCGTGCCATCATCGCGGAAACGACACCACCGCAGAGAGGAACCACCCATGAGCGAGTTGATTCTGGCCGACGAGCGAGAGGCCGTGGCCAGCGCCAGCCGCCACCTGGCCAGGACCGGCCTGGTCATCGGCACTGCCGGCAACATCTCGGCCCGAAAGGGCGACCTGGTGGCCGTGACCCCCACCGGGGCCGATCTGGGGGACGTCACCGCCGAGATGGTCACGGTCATCACCCTCGACGGTGAGCACGTGGACGGGGACCTGGCCCCCACCTCGGAGGTGCCCCTGCACACCGGGATCTACAAGGCCACCAACGCCCTGGCCGTGACCCACGCCCACGCCATGGCCTCGACGGCGCTGTCCTGCACCCACGACGAGCTGCCGCCGCTCCACTACAGCTGCCTGGGCCTGGGTGGGGCACCGCGCACCGCGCCGTACGCCACCTTCGGCTCCCAGGAGCTGGCCGACAACGTCATCGAGGCACTGAAGGGCCGGAATGCAGCCATGATGCGCAACCACGGCTCCATCGCCTACGGCAACAAGATGAGCGAGGCCATCGAGCGGCTGGAGCTGCTCGAGTGGCTGGCCGAGCTGTACTGGAGGGCCTCGTCCATGGGCACGCCCCAGATCCTGACGGACAAGGACTTCGAGGCCATCATCATGTCGGCCATGGAGAAGGGATACGGCTCCATCAAGAAGGTGGACAAGAAGAAGTAGGTCCCCCGTAGCCGGCCGTACCATCGCGGGGGTGACCGACATGCTGGCCCTCTCGACGGATCTGCCCGAGATCGAGGTGCCGACCGGGCACGTGCAGGTGGAGGAGGGCGGCTCCAGCGACTCCATCTGGGTGCTGGTGAGCGGCTCCCTGCAGGTCCTGAGGCCCACCGCGTCGGTCCGGCGATGAATTCGGCCCGGCGGCGCCGTCGGTAGTGAGGAAGCCTGCGTCGTCGACCGAAGGAGGCGTCATGCCCCGGATCACCCCGAACCTGTGGTTCGACGCCGAGGCGGAGAAGGCCGCCGAGTTCTACGTGTCCGCTTCCCCAACTCGAAGGTCAGCGGCCTGACCCGCTACGGGGAGGCCGGACCGGGACCGACCGGCACGGTGCTGACCGTGGAGTTCGAACTGGACGGCCAGCCGTTCCTCGGCATCAACGGGGGCCCGGCGTTCACCGGTCGACGAGGCCGTCTCCCTGCTCATCGACTGCGCCGACCGGTCGGAGATCGACTACTACCGGGCGGCGCTCTCCGCCGGAGACGAGGAGAGCCAGTGCGGCTGACTGAAGGACCAGTAGGGACGGTCATGGCAGGTCTGCCCCACCGGGATGAAGGAGCTCTTCGACGATCCTGATCCCGGGTGCGCCGACCGAGCCATGCGGGCCATGGTGGGCATGGGCACGGTCGACCTGGCCGTGCTGCGGGCCACCGCCGAGGGGGAGTGAACCGGAGGCGGCCCCGTCCTCTGGCCCGGGCGGCCCCCTTCCCGGGCCGACACGATGCCCGCTACCTTGGGGCACCATGGCCGTCCCACCGTCGTCGCTGGTCCTCGTGCACGGCTTCGCCTCCACCTTCGATCACACCTGGCGGCAGAGCGGATGGGTGGACATTCTCGGCGACTTCGACTGCGCCGTCCCCGAGTTGGATCTGCCCGGGCACGGTTCGTCGGACCGGCCAATCGACCCCGCGGCCTACGTCGACGTCGAGGCGGACGTGGCGGCCCGGCTTCCGGTACCGACGGGCGCCGTCGGGTTCTCGGCCGGGGCGGAGATCCTCCTGCGCCTGGCCGCAACCCGTCCCGAACGGTTCGACCGGCTGGCCCTCCTCGGGGTGGGGGACAACGTCTTCGAGCGGCGGGACGCCGGCTCGGTGGTCGACGCCCTGGACGGGGACGACGAGCCCGAGGACGTCCAGGCCCGGCTGTTCTACCGGCTGGCCCGCACCACCGGCAACGACCCGAAGGCGCTCTCGGCGTTCCTGCGCCGGGCCCGGGTGCCCCTACAGGCCCAGGACCTGGCCACCGTGACCTGTCCGGTACTGGTGGTCCTCGGGGACCGGGACATGATCCCGTCCGCCGATCGGCTGGTGGCGGCGCTGCCGGCGGCCACCTTCGTGTCGCTTCCCGGGGTGGACCACTTCGCCACACCGTCGAATTTCGGGGCCATCGACGCCACCATGAGGTTCTTCGGGCTCGGATGACCGGCCCGCCCCCCCGTCCGTGACCCTCCCGGGTCCGGTCCTCGCCCAGCTGGAAGACGTGGTCGGCCCCCACGTGGTGGTGGATCCCGAGGTCATCGCCTCGTCCACCACCGACTGGACGGGCCGGTTCGCGGGCCGCTCCCCGGCGGTGGTCCGACCCGGCTCGACCGAGGAGGTGGCCGGGGTGGTCGCCGTGTGTCGACAGCGGGGACTGGCGCTCGTCCCCCAGGGCGGGAACACCGGTCTGGTCGGTGGTGGCGTTCCCCTCCACGGTGAGGTGATCCTCCATCTCGGGCGGCTCGCCGGCCGGGATTCCGTCGACCAGTCGGCCGGCCAGATCACCGTCGGATCCGGGGTGACCCTGGCCGATCTGCAACAGACCGCGCGCACCGCCGGCTGGTCCTACGGCGTGGACATGGCCAGCCGCCACTCGGCCACCGTGGGCGGAAGTGTGGCCACCAACGCCGGCGGACTGCGCGTCATCCGCTACGGGGCCACCCGGGCCCAGGTCATGGGCCTCGAGGCCGTGCTCGGGACCGGCGCCGTGGTCTCCCACCTGGCCGGCCTGATCAAGGACAACACCGGTTACGACTGGCCGGGCCTGGTGTGCGGCAGCGAGGGGACGCTGGCCGTGGTCACCCGGGCCCGTCTGCGACTGGTGCCCCCGGCGAACCACCGGACGGTGGCGTTGCTGGCCTTCCCCTCGGTCCCCGACGCCCTCGAGGCGGCCGGGCTGTTCCGCCGTTCGCTGCCTCCGCTGGAGGCGTGTGAGCTCGTTCTGGGTCCCGGAGTCGAACTGGTGGGCTCGGTGACCGGGGTCTCCCCACCCTTCGCCGGGCGCCACCCGGTCTACCTCCTGGTGGAGGTGGCTGACCGGTCGGATCCCACCGACGCCCTGGCCGAAGCGGTCGGATCCGTCCGGCACGTGTCCGATGTGGCCGTGGCCACCGAGCCGGTCCGGAGGGCCGAGCTCTGGCACCACCGAGAGTCGCACACCGCGGCCATCAACACCCTGGGGCCTCCGCACAAGCTGGATGTCACCCTCCCCCACGGTTCGTTGGCCGAGTTCATCGACCGGGTGCCCGACGAGGTGGCCACGGTGGAGCCCGGCGCCCGTACCTGGCTGTTCGGCCATGTGGGGGACGGCAACATCCACGTCAACGTGACCGGTCTCGCCCCCCACGACGAACGGGTGGACGACGCGGTGTTCCGCCTGGTGGCAGAGCTCGGTGGCAGCATCAGTGCCGAGCACGGCATCGGCACGGCCAAGAGGCGGTGGCTGCACCTTTCGAGATCGGTGGCCGAGCGCCAGGCCTTCCGGTCGATCAAGTCGGCCCTCGACCCCGACGGCATCCTCAACCCCCACGTGCTGCTGGCCTCCGACGGGCCCTGACCGGGGCTACTCGGCGTCCGATCGGAGCGTCGGACCCTCCCACTCCCGGATTTCTTGCAACGTTCCCCCGACCTGGGGCGTCTCAATTGGTGATGGGTACAATGGGAGGCATCGTCGACGCTGAATCCCCGGAGG
>Ga0207933_1001509_pt1 | contig 17305 bp, 17 predicted proteins | sample NGESurdeep092012_4_FD_184488 | JGI IMG/M metagenome (GOLD analysis project Ga0207933, IMG submission 184488) | Arctic peat soil microbial communities from Barrow, Alaska - NGEE Surface sample F53-3 deep-092012 (SPAdes) | ecosystem: Environmental > Terrestrial > Soil > Wetlands > Peat ...
CCACCCGTCACGGCCCCATCGGCGTGGGCATCTGCTGGGACCAGTGGTTCCCCGAGGCGGCCCGGGCCATGGCCCTGCAAGGTGCCGACCTGCTCCTCTACCCCACGGCCATCGGCACTGAGGTCGGCAGTCAGGCCGGGAACGACACCTCGGACATGTGGCGCCGGGCCATGGACGGACACGCCGTGTGCAACCACGTCCCCGTGGTGGCGGCCAACCGGATCGGCGTCGAGGACGACCTCACGTTCTACGGGTCGTCGTTCATCGTGGACCACCGCGGCCGGCCCCTGGCCCAGGCCGGACGGGACACCACCGAGACCATCTACGCCGAGCTGGATCTGGTCGGGGCCACGGCCGATCGGGCCGGTTGGGGCCTGTTCCGTGACCGACGTCCCGAGCTCTACGCCGACCTGACCAGGACTGACGGCTGACCCCAGCACGGGCAGTGGTTGCCGGACCCACGGCATGGAGGCTGTGCACACACGGGGGCGCACTGGACAGTGCACGTGGCCAAGGTGAAGCGCTCCCGCTGACCCGGAGCGTCCACACCCGGTGGCGCGGTTAGGCCGTGGCGATCAGCACCAGGCCGACCAGGGCCAGGCCGAAGCCCACCACTTGCACCGGTGAGGCCCGCTCGTGCAGGAACCACCAGGCCCCCAGCACGGTGAAGGCCGGGGCCAGCGCCGCCACCGGGGCGACCACGGCCACCAGCCCGAGCCGCACGGCCACCAGCAGCAGTGCAGTGGCCAGGACGTCCAGAATGCCGGCCCCGACGGCGAGCCAACGGGGAGGTGACGGGAGGGATCGGGGTGCTCCGGCGACGACGAACACCAGGCCGACACCCACCACCGCAGCCACCCGTCCGGTGAGCACGGGCCAGAACCCACTGTGGTGCGAGGCCTCAGCGAACAGGATGAACGAGGTGCCGAACCCCACCCCAGCGGCCAGGGCCAGCACCAGCGCCCGTCCATCACGCAGACCCCGGCGCTCGTCCCGGTCGAGCGAGATCAGTCCACCGGCGAAGACGGCCAGAACGCTCCCGACCAGAGCCAGCGCCGCCGGTCGCTCCCCGGCGGCCAGTGCCCAGGCCACCGGGATCACCGCACCCACCACTGCGGCCACCGGAGCCACCTCTCCGATCTGACCGATGGCCAGGCCCTGGTAGAGGCAGCCGAGGGCCAACACGTTGAGTGCGCCCGCACCGGCTCCCAGCCAGACCACCCCAGCTGTCAGCGGCCCTCCGGCCACGAAGGCCACGATCACAGCGCCGGCCAGCGCGACCACCTGGGCGACGGCCAGGACGGTGAGGGTGCTCCCCTGCCGCGACGCCAAGCCGCCCAGAAAGTCCCCGCTCCCGAACGACGCCGCCACCAGAAGGCCGACCAGGATTGCCACGCCGTCAACCTACCGGGCCACCCGGAGCGGTCCCCGACCCGGGGCGGGCGCCAGACCGTCGGCGGCGGTACATCCCGCGCTCCCGCTTGGCAGCGGACTGCTCACCGAGTCAACTGGTGGGTATGGCACGCTCGCGGGCAACTCGGACCGTCGGCCGACCGTGGACGGTGACCGCCGCCCTGCTCACTGCCGCCCACCATGGCTTCGAACTGTCGAGTGGGGTGGGACTGGTCCTCCAACCCGAGTTGGGGCTCGGACCGGCAGGCCTCCTCTGGGGCGTGCAGATCCCTCTGTGGATCGGCCTGGCCGCCCGGGGGGACCGCCGGTGGGACCGCCTGCTCGCCGCGGCGTCCGGCGTGGCCCTGGCCGGTGCGTTCGTCCACTTCCTGCTGTGGCCCTGGCGACGTGGTCGCTCGGGCCTCCCCGTCCTCACCGAGGCGGAAGGGCTCCGCTCCGAGAGCCTCCCGGCCTACAACGCGCTCCTGTACGTCTGGGGGACGGCCTCCATTCTCTCCCTCGTCGGCGAGATATCCCCCGGTCGCCGTCGGTGGGCCCTGGTCGGCGTGGCCGCCCTCCCGCTCCTGCGCCGATCAGCCCGGCACCACTTCTCGTGGCTCACCGAGGTGGCCGCCACCGACCCCCGATGGTGGAACCGCGGGGTCCGGGTCCGACCGGACCCGCTGGACCACTAGTCACAGCCGGCGATATCCGGGTCGCTGCGCCAATTGTCGGGGGAGGCCGGGGCGGTGCACACCTGGTCGTGGAAGGCCGAACCCTCGTCCGAGCCGCCGGTGGTGAGAAGACGAAGAGGCCATTGCCCTGGCCGAGGGCCGCCGACACCACCCAGTTGTGCCAACACGTGGGAGTTCCGAACGCCACCACCCCGGGAGGCTGACCGACCGACGACCGGTAGGGTCATGGCGATGGCGTAGATCCCGTTGGCCAACGACGCCGCCGGCCTCACCGGGGCCGTGGTGGTGGGAGCGCCGACGCCGCTCCCGGTGCACCGCTGACGAACTCAGCCCGGCGTGCCGGCCGGAGGTGGGGCGGCGGCGGGATCCTTCAGGTTCACGTTCCTGGCGAAACAGATGAAGACCTGGTGGCCATGGGCCACCACCGGCACGAAGTGCTTACCCTTGACCAGGACGAACGACGGACAGATGGGGAAGGTCTGGGTGGTATGGGCCCTGGTCCAGTTGACCACCGCCGTGGTCCCACCGGCGGTGAAGTCGGTGATCCGGTTGGTCTGGGCGATGAGGTTCTTCCGGGTTGGGTGGGCACCCGCCGCCCGCACTCCGGCGGCCAACAGCGCCGCCGACTGCCATCCCTGCATGGCCAGCTGGTTGGTGACGAATCGCGGCTGGTACTTCTTCATCGTGGCCAGGTAGGTGGCCATGCCCGGGTAGGCCGACGGGTAGGCCGACGGGGCCGAGAAGGGTACGAAGCCGTTGGCGTCCACGTACACCCCCTGCATGAGGCTGGGATAGGCGTCCAGCAGGTCCTGGTTGTAGCCGTTGAGCCACAGCTGATGCACCTTCAGCCCGTACTGGTGGATGGCCCGGGACAGGGTGATGTCGTCGGAGTCCTGCATGCAGGTCAGTACGAAGTCCGAGTGCCGCTGGGCGATCTGCTGCACCTCGGCCGTGTAGTCGCCGCCCAGCGAGGCGTCAAGGCCCGTGTAGCTGACGGTGACACCGGCACCGCTCAGGTCCTGGGCCACGGTGTGGCAGGCCGGATAGGAACCGGGGATCCCCGCTCCGTAGCTGACCAGCGCCACCGACCGGGCGTGCATCCGTTTGACAAGGTACGCCACCGGGGCGGCCAGCGCGTGGTAGTCCTGGGTCGATCCGCCGGCGGCGAAGAAGTTGGCCGGTCCGGCCCAGTTGTTGCTCACGTTGTAGCCGTAGGTGGGCGTGTCGGTCTCGGCGAAGAGGCCGGGCGTGAACCAGTAGGTGCTGATGAAGGCGGCGAACACGTGATCCTGCTCGAGGGCAGTGTGGGCCTCTTGGGTGAACTGGGAGGGACTGCCTCCGTCGTCCAGGTTCGCCGTCAGCACCAGCTTCCGGCCGTTGATCCCCCCATGGGCGTTGACCATGGCGAAGTACGCCTCCACCCCGGGGATGAAGGCGGCGAAGTCCCCGGCCTCGGGACCGGTGCGCGAGGCGATGGCACCGAGGTCGATCTGCGTGGGGGTGACCCCCGGCTCGGTCGTGGTTGCGGTGGCGGGGGTGTCCCCGGTGGGGGCGATCGAGATGGCCACCACCACGACCGCGCCCAGGACCGCGGCCGAGAACGGTCGCCGTCGACCCGACCCCCTCGATCGCCATCCGCGCCCCACTGGTGTCCCACCCATACGTCATCCCCACTGCCGTCGTCCCCGCCCGGCGGCTCCCGCCGGTCCCACCGGGCAACGTAGCGGTAGGGGGGAGGCTGTTCAACCGGTCGGGCCTGACCCCGTCCGTTCGACCGGTGGAGGGCCTTCGGCGGTCAGCCCTTCAGGTCGTCGGCCCCTTGACTGAAGTCGGGGGTCCCGAGGCCGGTGGCCACGTTGTAGGGCGCCCCGGGGACCCCGGTGTAGAACATGTTGTCGTTGCCGGCACCTCTCTGCTGGAGCGGCGTGAACGGCGAGTGGGCCGACGTGGCCAGGGGGTAGATGAGGGGATTGAGGAATCCGACCCGGTGGCCGAGGTACGAGTCGATGACGGCGACGGCCCCGTTGAGCTGGGGAGCCACGAAGCTGGTGCCGCCCCAGCCCCCCTCGAGGGCCGGGAAGCCGGCGGGAACCGACGACGGTTCGTAGAAGAGGAAGCCGCTGAACGGATCAGCATCGGTGGACAGGTCGGGTACCGCCCGACCGGTACCGTGCCCGTGCGCCAGCGCCGGCGTGGGGTTGAAGGTCCACGCCGTCGGCTCGTCGATCCCGTCTACATCCTGGACGGTGGTGGGGGTCAGATGCCCGACCCCCTGATACGTCGATGTCCCGGCCACGCCCTGCTGGTAGCTGGGCCTCGGCTCGATGGCGCTGAAGCCGCCGCCACCTCCGGCCACATTGGCCACCACCGTCGAGGCCAGGGACTGACCGAGGCTGGTGGCCAGAGCCGGGTGGCCGACACGTCGAGTCCGTCGGCGTAGGCGTGGGTCTGGATGCCGAATTGCGAGAGGTACACCTCGAGCTGGTACATCGTCGACGAGCTCTGGCCGTAGGCCTGGGCGAACCGGCTGACCGACAGGAAGCTCCGGACGCCCTGGTCGACCGCGGCCTTCAGCGCTCCGGTGCTCCGGGTCCGCAGGATGAACGAGACGCTCTCGGGGGTGTCGGCCGGAGTGGTGCCGAACACGGTGGCGCCGGGCAGCGCGGTGGCCTCGATGCCGTGGCCCACCGGCGCCATCTCGGACCCACCGGGGCGGTCGCCCCCGACGCCGAGGCCAGTGGTCCGGCCATGGCCAGCGCCCCACATCCGGCGCCGATCAGCAGACGACGTCCAGCCGAGACCATCATGATCGGGAACGCCGTCCTCGGGCCCGGTGGCACCGATGATCGGCGACCCGATCCGGCCACCGACCGCTGGCGCTGGCCCCTCACGCTACCGGGCGGGTCTATCGGGATCCAACCGACGCCGGCGGCGTGAGGCGGGACGGCCACGGCCTCAGGACAGCTGCACGCCGGCCGCCTCCGCCTCGATGTCCAGCCGGCGCAGGAGCCCGGGCACGATCCTCCGCTCGGCCATCCGTCCGACACCCGGGATGGCCACCACCAGCTCGCCGTCGAGGTGGCGCAGGGTGCCCTCCCCGGACGGCGCCAGGCTGAAGTCGGCCCTTCCGTGAAGCCGGCGGGGGTCCCGTTCCGCCTCGAAGCGCAGGCGGCCGGAAGCGGCGGACCGGACCACCGTGACCGCCTGGACCCAGGCCAGGCGGTCCGGGCCGATCAGTCGCCGGGCCATCGGGTCGAGACGGCCCACGAACTCGTACCGGAGCCGGATCGTGGCCTCGTCACCGTCGTCGCTGGACTCGAGCAGCTCAGGCTGGTCGAGATCGGGGAGAGTGAGAGCGAGATAGAACGCCGGAACGGCCAGCAGGTCCGCCACGGCTGGGCCCACGGCCGGAAAGGAGTGCTCAGCGTGGAACCGCACCCGGCGATACTGCCACGGGTGCATTGGTCCGGGTCAGCCCACCGTACGGCCGCCTATCCCCGATGCAGGGCGTCGGCCAGCAGGGGCACCTCGGCCAAGGCCCGGAGGGCGTCGTTCAGATGGGTGCAGCAGTCCTCACCCCGCAGTCGGTCGAGCACCGACCTCCGCAGCTGCCGCAGCGGCGTACCGACCAGCCACTCGGCGTTGGGCGCGGCCAGCGGGCACTCCACGTAGGGCAGCACCCGGGGTTGGGCATCGACGGAGGTCAAGGTCCCTGTGGCCCGGTCCGCCGCGGCCCACAGGCGGTACTCGTGGACCGCCACCTCGGAGCCATCCGGGTCCCAACAGCTGTCGCGGAACATGGTGTCGACGACCAGTTGGTCCCCCTCCTCCCACACGTCGATGCGGCGGGCCCGTCGCATGGCCACCCCGGGGGGGTCGTCGAGCGGGTGCCACCCCAGGGCATCGGCCGGGTCGGCCAGCGGACCCACGGGGGCCACGTTCTGGGGCAGGCCAGAGAGGGTTCCGTCGACGGCCAGGGAGCTGGCCCCGGTCCGGAACCCCGAGCAGATGTTCACCGTCATCCGCGGCCGGGACTTGGCCATGGCCTCGGCGAACTCGGGAAACTGGTCGGACCGCCGGAAGTAGGCGAATCCGGAGATGAGTGTGGACCCGGCCAGGTCGTCCACCAGGAGGTGGAGTGGCGTCCCCATCTCCACCTGATCGGGCAGCTCCCGGGCGATGGCCTTGCGCAGGTTGCCCCCCGCCGTGCCGCCCACCAGCCGGTCCAACCCGGCCAGCGGCGGTTCGCTGGTGATGTGCTCGATGGTACGACCCCGGTTGGTCACGGCCAGTAGGTCGGCGGAGTCCACCACCATGGCGGGACCATCGGCGGGTGTGAGCAGATCGCGACACCGACCGGTGAGGTGGAGGTCCGTGCCGAGGCCCCCGGGCCAGGTCATGAGCACGGTCGACGTCCGCCGGACCGATCCGGCCCGGCGCGGCGGCGGAGGACCGTCGGGCTGGCGCGGGGGCCCGTTCACGCCAGCCCGGCCTGCAGCGCCGACACCGTCTCGGCGGTGGCCCGTCGAGCGGCGTCGAAGAGGTTGTCGAGGCCGTAGAAGCCGTGGATCATCCCGTCGTACCGGGACAGCACCACCGGCACCCCGGCCTCCGACAGCCGCTCGGCGTAGGCCTCCCCCTCGTCCCGAAGCGGATCGAACTCGGCCGTCACGACCAGGGCGGGCGGCAGTCCCGACAGGTCCCGGGCGAAGAGAGGGGAGGCATCGGGCTGGCGCGGATCGGCGCCGTCCAGGTAGAGGCCGATGAACCAGGCCATGGTGTCGCTGTCGAGCAGGTAGCCGGTGCCGTTCTCGCTCTGCGAGGGGAGGGACCGGGTCATGTCCGTCCCCGGGTAGATGAGCAGCTGGAAAGCGATGTTCGGACCGCCCCGGTCCCGCGCCCGTCGGGCCACCACGGTGGCCAGGTTGCCGCCGGCGCTGTCCCCGGCCACCGCCAGGTGCCCCGCATCGGCGCCCAGTTCGGAGGCGTGATCCGCCACCCACGCCGTGACCGCGTCGCAGTCCTCGACGGCCGCGGGATACGGGTATTCGGGCGCCAGCCGGTAGTCCACGCTCACCACCACAGCGGGGACGCCGGCGGCCAGCCGGTGACAGGAGGCGTCGTGGGAGGCGATGTCGCCGATGACCCACCCACCCCCGTGGAAGTAGACCACCACCGGAAGAGGGGTGCCACCGGTCGGGCGGTAGACACGGACCGGAACCGGGCCACCCGGCCCTGGCACCGTGCGGTCCTCGGTGGGGACCGACTCCTCAGGCGGCCCGGCCATGGCTGCCAGGAGGGCGAACCCGGCTCGGGCCTCTTCGGGGGACTGCTCGGTCAGGGGCGGGTTGCCGACCGCAGCGATCTGGTCGAGCAGGGCACGGGCTTGCCGGTCAAGGGGCACAGAACCTCCAGGGTCGGACCGGGTGGGCACACGCCGGTACGGGGCGCGACGGTACTCGCAGAGACGCCGTCCCCGCCCCCCGGCCCGGCGGGACCGGCGGGGCTGTGCCACGATGGCCCCCGTACGGGCGAGGGCCCGATGGCAACGCACCAGGGGGAATGTCGTGGAAGACCTGGCAGGGAAGGTGGCCGTGGTGACCGGAGGGGCCGCCGGCATCGGCCGGGGGATCGTCGAGGCACTGCTCGACGAGGGGGCCCGGGTGGTCATCGCCGACATCGAGGCACCGGTGCTGCAGGCGGCGGTGGCCGAGCTCGCTCCCCGGGGCGACGTCTCGGGGGTCGTCACCGACGTGTCCGACCCGAGCTCGGTGGAGGCGCTGGCCCAACTGGTCTTCGACCGCTTCGGGGCCTGTCACGTGCTCTGGAACAACGCCGGGGTGACCTCGGGTGGGGGCGGCAACCCCTGGGAGCAGGAGCCCAACGACTGGCGGTGGTGCTTCGGAGTGAACGTCTTCGGGACAGCCCATGGGGTGCTGGCCTTCGTTCCCCGGATGATCGCCTCGGACCAACCCGGCGTGGTGGTCACCACCTCCTCGGGCGACGGGGGCATCGCCCCGGTTCCCTACGCCTCGGTCTACGCCTCGTCCAAAGCCGCTATCAGCTGCTTCACCGAGGCCCTGGCCCACCAATTCCTGGCCCAGGGGACCAAACTGTCGGCGTCGGTCTTCTACCCGTCGGGCGGGCTGCTCGAGACCGGCCTGTGGGAGGCCCAGCGCAACCGTCCCGAGGCCCTGGCCCGCCAGCGGCCCCGACCGCCGGCCCCGGGCACCACCTTCGCCGAGTTCAAGGCGTCGCTGGCCGCCGCCGGCCGTCCCACCGACGTCGTGGACCTCGCCGAGTTGGGGCGCTTCGCCGTCCAGGGGGTCAAGGAGGGCCGCTTCGTGATCGGCCACCACCTCGACCAGGCCGGACGTCTGCTCCATGCCCGTGCGGATGCCATCGCCCAGGGTGCGCTGCCCCCCTCCGCCCTCGAGGGGCTGGCCTGAGTGCGTACCGTGTCGGTGAGCGTCCGGACCATCGCCGCCGGGGGGACCCCGTGAACGAGCCACTGGACCCGGACTACCGGTACACGGTGATCTCGGCCGACGCCCATGCTGGGGCGGACATCCCCGACTACCGCCCTTACCTCGCCGCCGCCTGGCGTGACGAGTTCGACGCCTGGGCCGCCACCTACGTCAACCCCTTCGCCGACCTGTTGGCCGCCACGGCCTACCGCAGCTGGGACTCGGAGCGGCGTCTGGCCGAGAACGACGCCGACGGGATCACCGCCGAGGTGCTCTTTCCCAACACGGTGCCGCCCTTCTTCGAGGAGGGCAGCCTGGTGGCGTTGCCTCCGACCGAGTCGGAGTACGACCGTCGTTGGGCCGGCATCCAGGCCCACAACCGCTGGCTGGCCGAGTTCTGCGCACAGGCCCCGGGCCGGCGGGCCGGCGTGGCCCAGGTCTTCGCCAACCGCATCGACGACGCCCTGGCCGAGGTGCGCTGGGCCGCATCGGCCTTCACGCCCTTCGGAGGCATCCTGCTCCCGTCCCTCCCGCCCGGGTCCGGGCTCCCGCCGCTGTGGGACCCGGCCTACGAGCCCCTGTGGACCTTGTGCGAGGAGTTCGACGTGGTGGTCAACATCCACGGAGGGGGCGGGATCCCCGACTACGGCGACGCCGAGGTGGCCCGGGCCATCATGCTGGTGGAGCTGCCCTGGTTCTCCCACCGCTCGGTCTGGCACCTGATCTTCGGCGGCATCTTCGAGCGCCATCCCCACCTGCAGGTGGTCCTCACCGAGCAGGGCCTGGCCTGGCTGCCGCGGGGCCTCGAGACCCTCGACTGGTTCTACGGCCGGATGACCCTGGGCGACGCGGCGGAGGCCAACTTCTTCGGTGCCGCCGCCAAGGGCATGTCCATGACGCCGACCGAGTACTTCCAGCGCAACGTGTCGGTGGGGGCCAGCTTCCTGCGGGCCAGCGAGTCGGCCCTGCGTCACGAGGTCGGCGTGGGCCGGATCATGTGGGGCGCCGACTACCCCCACTCCGAGGGCAGCTACCCCTTCAGTCGCGAGGCCCTCCGGGCCGCCTTCGGCACGTGTGACCCCCTCGAGACGCAGCAGATGGTCGAGGTCAACGCGGCCGACCGCTACGGATTCGACCTCGCGGCGCTGCGCGCCATCGGCGGGAGGATCGGCCCGACCGTGGCCGAGGTGGCCACCCCCCTACCGGTCGACGAGTACCCGACCGGTTCGACCTGCAACGCCTTCGACCGTCATCAGGTGCTCCGCTCGTGGTGAAGTTGGGTTTCCGGTGGGCCCGGAGCTCAACCCGGCTGGAGCCCGTACTCGGCCTTCCACCACCGGGCGGTGGCCCGTTCGGCCGGATCGCTGAACCGGGAGTGGTCCTGGCCCAGTGAGTCGGGAGAGGGACCGATCTGATCGGCGATGGGCTTGAGGGCGGCCAGGTCGAACCCGTAGACCTTGGCGGCGGTGAGCCCCAGCATCTCGGCGGTGTCATCCACCGGCACCCCGGCGAAGTCCGACGTCAGCTTGGCTGCCGTGTGGGGCCAGGTGCCCTCGGGGTGCGGGTAGTCGGTCCCCCACATCACCACGTCGGTGCCGATGACGTACCGGCGACGGATCTCCTCCTTGGACATGGTGGAGGCCCCGATGAAGATGTTGGTGCCGAAGTAGTCCGAGGGGAGCTTGGAGATCTTGCCCTTCAAGAGGGCCGCCATCTTCTTGGTGGTGTGCCCGCCCCCCATGTACTGGTCCCACTTCCACATCATGTCCGGGGCCCAGTAGGCCGCCGCCTCGGTGACCACGAACTTGAGCTCCGGGTAGCGCTCGAACGCCCCGCTGAACAGGAGGTGCCAGGCTGGCCGCACTGCCCACCAGACCACCTCGGCCAGGTAGACGCCGGTGTGGTCCCCGTACTCCTCCATGGGGGCCTCACCGGAGTGGGTGTGGACGGGGAGGCCGGTGTCGGCACAGGCCGCCCACACCGGGTCGTAGACGGCGTCGTTGTACGGCGTCCGGCTCCGCCACATGGTCGGGATCATGACCCCGCGGATGCCGGGCTGGGCCGCCACCCACTCGATCTCCTCCACCGCCCGGGCGATGTCGTGGGTGATGGGCACCAGGGCGATACCGCCCCGCCGGTGGGGTGAGTGCGAGCACATCTCGGCCAGGAACCGGTTGTGGGCGTGGGCGCCGGCGAAGGCCAGCTCGGGATCCTCGATGGCCCCGGCGAACAGGCCGGCCCCGAAAGGCGGGGAGGCCATCCCGGTGATGGCGTCGGCATCGGCGAACAGCACGTCGGCCGAGACCCCGTCGGCGTCGAGCTCCTTGTCCCGGATCACCGGGTCGAAGGCCCCCTTCAGCCCCTCCTCGTTGTCCTTCTCCCACCCCATGATGTAGTCGTAGTTGAAGGCCAGCGACTCCTCACGGTGGGCCGTCCGCTCGGCCAGGTAGTCGTCGAAGGCCGGGAAGTACCGGGGGTCGAGGTACTGACGGTACTGCTCGCAGGCCAGGCCGGCGTGCCCGTCGGCCGACACCACGATGTAGCGGTCCGAACCGCTGGCCGGTACCTGGGTCATCGTTTGGCCCCCAGTACGGAGAGATCGTCGTACCGCTGGTGCATGTACGGCTCCAGCCACTCGGCCGGCACCCGGCCCACCACCTCGCCCCGCTGGGAGGAGGAGATCTCGGCGTACTCGAACGAGACCACCTTGCGCACGGGGAAGTCGGCGACAGGATCGAGCGGTGCGTCCAGCAGCTTGCACTCCCCACTGACCGGACGGACCACGCGGGCCAGCTCGTGCCGCCGGCAGTAGACGAAGGCCGGGTCGCCCTCCAACCCCGATCCCGACGGGTCGGGCAGCAGCTTGAAGTAGAAGTCAAGCTTGTCGATCTCGTAGCCGGGCGCCTCGGCTCCGAGGGTCCCGCTCACCTCGGCCACCGTCGATCCCATCCGGGCCACGCGGGCGCTCACGGAGTCGCCCTCCACGGTCAGGTCCATCTCGGCGATCTTCTTGGGCTCGCCGAACGTCTCCCGGCCGCCCACGGTGGCCTGCTCCGACGTCATGGGCATGAAGAGGGCGTACTCGCCCTCTTCGTCCCCGTGTCGGGCCCGGACCCCGAACCAGCCGGCCCCGAAGGGCTTCAGTCCGGTGCCCATGTCCACCACGGCGATCCGGAGCCGGGCCGTCGGGGTCGAGGGCTCCAGCGGTCGGGGCAGGACCGAGGCGATGGCCTCGGGGTCGGTCTCGAAGACCACGGTCACGGCCCGGGACCAGATGGGCGTGGTGGTCGCCTCCACCTCGCGGTTGCGGACCTGTTCTGGTGGCCGGGCTCCGTATCGGACGTTCCCCATGAGTCCCCCTTCCCCGGGCGGACCGGTACGTCCGCCCCGACCAGTGTTGCATGCCGGCCCCGGCCGCGCCCCGGAGGTCAGCCCAGGGCGTCGTCGGCGAGGGGGTACGGCGTCGGGGGCAGGCCGGGCATGGGGTGGTGCCACCACAGGGTCTCCTCGACCCGACGGGTGATGCGCCATCCCACCGGCAGACGCTGCAGGTGGTCGTGGTAGCGCCCTCCCACCACGAAGAGCCACGGCTGCCCGTCCACGACCATCTCGTTCGGGTTGTAGAAGTCCGAACGGGCCCGCGCCGCCTCGCCGCCCGGCTCGACGGTCACGGTCCGGTTGACCACCAGGTGCTGGGTCCAGGCAAAGAGGGGCAGGACCTCGGAGAGCCACTGACGCACCTCGGGGAACCCGCCGCGGATGCCGCCGGCCGAGCGGTAGTCGAGCTGGGCGTCGGGGGCGAACACCGAGCCCAACCGGTCCCAGTCCCGGTCGTCGACGGCGTTGGCGTACCCGGTCAGGAGTTGGTCGATCTCCTGCCGGTCGAGGAGGGTCTGCAGGCTCGGGTCCATCGGCCCGAACCTAGCGGTCGGCGGCCCAGGGGGCCGGCGTTGCGGCGGCGGGCTTCCCCGGTCGGACCGGGAAGGGCGAACGGGCACCCGGCCGCCGCCGGGTACCCGTCAGGCCTGCGAGCGCGGTACAGGAGGGGAATCTTCGGGACCGCCCCTCCATACCGCAAGCCCAAAGCAGGCTCAGGGATCCGCCGCCACTGGGGAGAAACCGTACCGGCAATCCCGGTGCATCGCAACCAGTAGTTGCAATAGGGCTTGAGGAGGTGGGCCCACGACACCACGACAGCACGGCACCCCGTCCCGTCGGCCGTCCCCGAGAGCACCGGCCTCCGTGTTCGACACCTCCCTGGGATCGGCCCATGATGGGACCATGCCACGACGTGACCTCGGTGCCGACGGCGGACCGTTCGGGTGGCCGGACCGATGAGAGGCCCGCGGAAGCCCCGACTGAGCCGTGATGAACTTCGGGCCCTGGTCCTGTCGGCGGGACGGGCCATCCTGCAGGAGGAGGGGATCGAGCCCGGCACCGACAACCTCACCTTCAAGCGGGTCTTCGAACAGGTCGAGCGCACCGAGGGCATCCAACTGACCAACGCGTCGGTCATCCGGCGGGTGTGGGAGAACCAGGCCGACTTCCAGGCCGATGTCCTGTCCGCCATCGCCCGCGACGTCGAGCGCCCGGAGGTGGAGGAGACGCTCCGGGCCGTGCACACCTTCCTCGACGGATTCAACCTGTCCACCCCCGAGCTGCGCGTGGGCGCCATGCGCGAGCTGTGCCGGTTGGTCGGGGCGGCCAGTAGCGAGTCACTCCAGAACTCTTCGAACTGGCCCCTGTGGATCTCGGTGGTGGCCATGGCCACCACCAGCTCCCCCTCGGAGCGGCGCAGCCGGGTCCAGAGCGCCCTGCGCGACGGATACGTCTCCATCACCGAGTTCTGGGAGGCCAGTACCGAGGGGTTCATGGCCTACCTCGGCCTCCGCTTCCGCGACCAGTGGACCTTGCGGCAGTACACCATCACCACCACCGCACTCAGCGAGGGGTACGCCCTCCGCCAGTACATCGAAGGGGGCCTCAAGTCCTTCATGCGACCGACCGGTCCGAACGGGGAACTTCAGGAGTGGACCCTGTTCGGGGCGGCCATGGAGGCCCTGGTCGTGCAGTGCGTCGAACCGGATCCCGAGGTCACTGCCGTGTCCCGGGCCGTGGCCGGCCGGCCCGCCTCCAGCGCCGTGGGGCGCTAGCCGGATGGTGGAGGAAGGTCCGGCGGCGACGGTGCCCGCCCCGGCGTCCCCGGGAACGTTTCCCGTGGCCTACGTCACCATCCACGGGCACCAGATCGCCTACCGGCGGGGCGGTGACGGCCCGGTCCTCCTGCTGCTCCACGGGATCGCCGGCAGCTCCCAGACGTGGATCCCGGCTATGGAGCTGCTGGCCCCGGAGTACACCGTCCTCGCCCCCGACTTCGTGGGTCACGGGCACTCGGACAAGCCCTCGGGTGACTACTCACTGGGCAACTTCGCCAACTGGATGCGGGACTTCCTGGCCGTGCTGGGAATCGACCGGGCCACGGTGGTGGGCCAGTCCTTCGGGGGCGGCGTGGCCATGCAGTTCGCCTACCAGTTCCCCGACCGTTGCGAACGCCTGGTCCTCGTCGACGCCGGAGGGTTGGGACGCGACGTCAACTGGGCGCTCCGCCTGGTCACCCTGCCGGCGGCCGAGTACGTGCTGCCGATGGTGTTCCCGTCGTTCGTCCGGAGCTGGGGTGACAGCGTGGCCCGTCTCGCCGAGCGGGTCGGATTCCGGAGCGTGCCGGCCGTCGAGGTGTGGCACTCCTACCGCTCCCTCACCGAGGTCGAGCACCGTCGGGCGTTCGTGCGCACCATGCGCTCGGTGATCGACCCCGGCGGCCAGACGGTCAGCGCCATGGACCGCCTCTACCTGGCCGAGCAGATCCCCACCCTGATCGTCTGGGGCGAACAGGACCGGATCATCCCCGTGGCCCACGCCTACGAGGCGCTCAAGGCCGCGCCCCACAGCCGTCTCGAGGTGCTGCCCGGTATCGGCCACTTCCCCCAATCGGAGGCCCCCGAAGCGTTCGTCGCCATCCTCAGCGACTTCCTCACCACCACCGCCCCCGGCACCGTCACCACCGCGGACCAGCGAGACCGGCTCCTGCGGGGAGCCGCCTCCGGCGACGAGGGCTGAGGGTCACCCCGTGGTGCCGGCCAGGACCCGGGCCACCGCCGACTCGAAGCGGAGAACCTCCGGCGGCTTCGGCGTGGCCAGGAAGTAGCCCTGGGCCACATCGCACCCGAGATCGGTGAGGGCGGACAGGGTGCCGGCGTCCTCGACGCCCTCGGCCACGATCCGGAGTCCCATGGCGTGACCCAGGTCGACCGTCGACCCGACCAGGTGACGCACCCGTTCACCGTCGCCTCCGACGATCCCGGTGATGAACGACCGATCAAGCTTGAACTCCCCCACCGCCAGGCGGCCCAGGTAGGCCAGCGAGGTCACGCCGGCACCGAAGTCGTCGATCGACACCACCACCCCGAGTTGGCGGAGCTCGCCGATGGCCAGCGAGGCCGTCCCGAACTGGTCGATGACCCCCCGTCTCGGTGATCTCGAGCACCAGAGACCCGGCCGGTAGTCCCTGGGCGCCGAGGTGACGCCGGACCGTGTCCACGACCACCCAGCCAGGGTCAGTCGTCACTGGCCGGAACGAGGACGAGGAGTGCGGTGTAGACGATCCGGGCGGCCACCAGTCCGTCGAAGGTGGCCCAGAGCCGCGGCCGGAGTGTCGACGCCTTCAGGTCCAGGACGTCGGAAGGGGCCACCCCCTTCGCCGGCCCGCTCCACCCTCACAGGGTGGTTACCGGCCGGTTGGGCCTCGCGCTTGAGCGATTCGGAGGCCGGACCGGGGACCGTCGGGACCGGTGCGTTCAGGCCGGGTAGCGGCCCCCACCCCGTACCGTCCGGTCGAGGATCCCGAGGGTGGCCCGGAGCGCCCCCTCGGAGAGCACGGGAAAGATCCCGGCCTCTCTCCAGGTCGGGTCGATGTTCGACCAGTCGTAGTAGGAGGTGACCAGAGTGTTCTCTCCTTGCGGTTCCAGCAGGTACCCGTAGACGTGACCGATCGGCGGACGGATCTGGCCGAGCACGGTCCAGGCGATCTCGCGGTCGGGCGTGTACTCGGTGATCGTGACGGTCACGTCGTAGCGACCCATCGGATAGTCGTTCAGCCCTTCGCGGTCCATGTGGACCTCGAAGGAGTCCCCCACGCCCGACACCGGTTCACCGGAGGCGGCCATCAACATCCCCGAGCTGTCGATGGCCACGTGACCTTTCGGATCGCAGAGCAGGCGGAAGATCGCCGCCGGTTCCACCTCGATGGTGCGCTGGACTTCCAACCGTTCGGTGACCATCGGATCATCCTGCCACCCCGCCGGTCGCCGTCCGATGCAGCGGTCGGCCCTCCGGCCCCGGGGGTCGCTAGATTCGGGTCCACTGTGGCCACTCCCCGTTCCGACCCGACCCCCGGTCCCGAGCCCGGCCGCCCCTTCTTCGAGGTCGTCCTGGGCCAACGGGCCTGCCGGCAGTTCGACGCCCGGCCGGTGCCCGACCGGTTGGTCGAACAGTGCCTCCGGGCTGCCACCCACGCACCCAGTGCGGAGAACAAACAGCCCTGGGTATTCGTGGTCGTCCGGGACGAAGACCTCCGTGCCCGGGTGGCGGACCTCACCCGACGGGCCTGGCGCCAGGGCGGACGCGCCCACTCCGAGGGACGACTGCCGGCGACGCTCCTCGACGAGGTGGACCGCGGGGCCGAGACGGGGATGGCGGGCGCCCCGATACTGGTGGTGGTGTGTGGAGATCGTGCCCTCGGACTCGAGTCGACCCTCCCGTCCTCGGTCTATCCGGCCACCCAGAACCTCCTGCTGGCGGCCAACGCCCTCGGCCTGGGCTCGGCCATGACCACGCTGGCCACCCTGTTCTCCGCCGAGTTGGCCTCCCTCCTCGACCTCCCCGACACCGTCCGGCCCATGGCGGTAGTCCCCCTGGGTTGGCCGGCCCGGTCTCTCGGGCCGCCCCGGCGGCTACCCCTGGACGAGCGGGCCCACCTCGATCGGTACGGCCATCCCTTTCCCGAGGCACCACCGACATGACCCCGCCGCTCAGCCCGTTGTCGATCCGTCCCCTTCGGACACCGGGCCATCCGACAGCCGGTCGAAGGTAGGGATCAGGTAACCGAAGCCCGCCGCCACCGGGCCCGTGAGCATGAGGGCGACGCCGGCCAGCCGGAGCGGATGGGACACGGCCAGCACGCCACCCGCCCCGGCGACGGCTACGCCCACCCCACCGATCCAGGCGCTCAGCCGGAGCAGGCGCGGTGACCGACGGGTCTGCAGGAGGAAGTGGACGGCCAGCACGGTCAACGGCAAACCCACCAGCGCATGGGCCACGTAGACCACGGTGCCCTGCTCCGGCCACCACCCGGTGGGTCGCCCGGTGGGGACCAGCACCAGGGTGGCGACGCCCAGCCCGAATTCCACCCCCACCAGCGCGGCCAGGGCGGTGGACCGGCGGGCCAACGGGTCGCCAGCCCGCACGGGACGGGGCCCCTCCTCCGCGGCCGCGCGGCGAGGAGGCGCCAGTCGGACGAGGGAGTGGTAGGTGATCACGGCCACCACACCGTGCAGCACCATGAGCACGGCCACGTCCGGCGCCGGTTGCCGACCGAGGAGGAGGACGAGGTCGGGGACCCAGAGCAGCAACATGACCAGACCGGTCAGGCGTAGGAACAGCCACCGGGGCGTGGCGCAGATCCGACACACCATC
>Ga0207933_1001510_pt1 | contig 17291 bp, 18 predicted proteins | sample NGESurdeep092012_4_FD_184488 | JGI IMG/M metagenome (GOLD analysis project Ga0207933, IMG submission 184488) | Arctic peat soil microbial communities from Barrow, Alaska - NGEE Surface sample F53-3 deep-092012 (SPAdes) | ecosystem: Environmental > Terrestrial > Soil > Wetlands > Peat ...
TCCTTTTCAGAAAACGGTGGCGGACCCGGCGTCGACCTTTGATGACGCGATCGAGAACATCGATATCGGCGGCCCCGCGATGCTGCGTGCGGCCGCGAAAAACCATGCCCATGTGGCGGTCGTCGTCGATCCTGCCGACTATGCACGCCTGCTCGATGAATTGCGTGCGGGTGCAGGGCGCGTATCAGCCGCGAGCCGGCTGGATTTCGCAAGAAAGGCCTTCGCGCATACGGCCTACTATGACGGTGCGATTGCGAACTACCTCACCAGCCTGAACGACGATGGCACCCGGCATCCGTTTCCAACCCGCTTGAACCTCTCCTTTGATCGTCTGGAGAACTTGCGCTATGGAGAAAACCCCCACCAGGGCGCCGCGTTTTACCGTGACATCGAGCCCGTCGCAGGTGGCCTCGCGAACTATGTGCAGTTGCAAGGTAAGGCCTTGTCTTACAATAATTTGGCCGATGCCGACGCCGCGTGGGAGTGCGTGAAAACGTTCGAGGAACCAGCGTGCGTCATCGTCAAGCATGCCAATCCGTGTGGCGTCGCGCTCGCTTCTAATCCGCTCGACGCTTATCTCATGGCGTTCTCGACGGATCCGACCTCCGCGTTTGGCGGCATCATCGCATTTAACGTCGCCATCGGCGACAAGGTCGTCGAGGCGCTCGCCAAGCAGTTCATGGAGGTCGTCATCGCTCCCGGCTATACACCGGCCGCGCGCGATCTCATTGGCGCCAAGCCGAACGTGCGCGTGCTCGAGACCGCGCTTGCTCACGAGCACAACGCGCTCGAGATCCATCGCATCGGCGGAGGCATTCTGGTTCAGACGCCGGACACGAAGAACGTCACGCCGGCCGAATTGCGCGTCGTCAGCAGAAAACAGCCGTCGGCCGAGGAACTGGCCGATCTCTTGTTTGCCTGGCGTGTCGCGAAATTCGTCAAATCCAACGCGATCGTTTTCGCGCGCGGCGGCAGAACGCTCGGCGTTGGAGCAGGCCAGATGAGTCGCGTCGATTCCGCGCGCATCGCGTCGATCAAAGCGCAAAATGCCGGGCTTTCGTTACAGGGCTCGGCCGTCGCTTCAGACGCATTTTTCCCTTTCCGGGACGGCTTGGACGTGGTCGTCCTGGCGGGCGCGACGGCCGTCATCCAACCCGGCGGAAGCGTGCGTGACGACGAGGTCATCGCCGCGGCCAACGAACACGGGGTGAGCATGGTCTTTACGGGTCATCGGCACTTTCGTCATTAAGGCGCATCGATATACGGACCCTTCTCGGGACGTGGTAGCCTGGACAGCCCACATCACTGACCTCCTGCGCATGCGTATCCTCGGCATCGATCCGGGCTTGAGAATTACGGGTTTTGGCGTCATCGAGCTGGAAGGCCAAAAGCTGCGCTACGTCACCAGTGGTGTCATTCGCACACCCGATGCCGAATTGCCGTTGCGGCTGCGCGTGATCATGCAGGGCATAGAGCAAGTGATCGAGGCCAATCACCCGGAGCAAAGCGCCGTCGAAAAAGTGTTCGTCAATATCAATCCACAGGCCACGCTTTTGCTCGGTCAGGCGCGGGGCGCGGCGATCTGCGCCCTGGTCAGCGCAGGGTTACCCGTTGCCGAATACACGGCGCTCCAGACCAAGCAAGCCACCGTCGGGCACGGAAAGGCCAAAAAGGCACAGGTGCAGCAAATGGTGCAGCGCCTGCTGGCGCTGCCGGGCCTGCCGGGGCCGGATGCTGCGGACGCCTTGGCCTGCGCCATCTGCCACGCACATGCCGGAGCCGGCGTTGCCGCTTTGGCTGAGCTCGCGCCAGGCTTGGCTAAGCGGGGTCTGCGCCTGCGCCGCGGCAGGTTAATTGCGTAACGTGAAATCCGGCACGCAACGGACGCTCGCCCATCGGCCAGTCGCGTATGATAGAAGACTCTTATTTTTCTGACAGGCCGCCGCCATGAGCATTCAAATTGGTCAACCTTTGCCCGATGGGAAGTTGCAAGAGTACGTCGAAGTGGAGGGCAACGGATGCAGCATCGGCCCGAACTCCTTCAAAGTATCCGACATGACCCCAGGTAAGACGCTTGCCGTATTTGGACTTCCGGGGGCATTTACCCCCACCTGTTCAGCCAAACATGTGCCCGGCTATCTCGAACTGTCCGACGCGCTGCTGGCCAAAGGCGTCGACGAAATCTGGTGCATATCGGTAAACGACCCCTTCGTCATGGGTGCCTGGGCGCGCGATCAAGGTACGGCGGGTAAGATTCGCATGCTCGCGGACGGCTCGGCCGATTTTACGAAAAAACTGGGACTGGAGTTCGATCTGACCAAACACGGTATGGGAGTACGTTCACAACGCTACTCCATGCTGGTTAAAGATGGTGTGGTCAAGCAACTCAATCTCGAGGCACCGGGAAAATTCGAAGTCAGTGATGCGGCCACGTTGCTAAAGCAGTTAGGCTAAGCATTGGCTGATAGATCCCGTGCACATCGCCGGGGCGGCCACCGTTCTGTGGTGGGCCGGGGTGTGACGCGACGATGATTGGCCGCATCGCAGGTGTGTTGATCGAGAAAAACCCGCCGCAGGTTCTGATCGAATGCGGTGGCGTGGGATACGAAGTCGACGTACCGATGAGCACGTTTTATAACCTGCCCGGCCTGGGTGAGAAAGTCACGCTGCTGACCCATTTGGTCGTCCGGGAGGATGCCCATCTTCTGTACGGATTTGGCAGCGCCTCCGAACGCGCCGCATTTCGCGAACTGGTGAAGATCTCGGGGGTGGGGCCCCGCACCGCCCTGTCCGTCTTGTCGGGGCTGTCGGTGGCCGACTTGGCACAGGCCATAACCCTGCAGGAAAGTGCACGACTCACGCAGGTTCCGGGTATCGGCAAGAAAACGGCCGAGCGGCTCTTGCTGGAGCTGAGAGGAAAGTTGGGTGCCGATTTAGGCGGCGCTGCGTCCGCTCCGCTCGGCTCCGGCCCCGATATTTATAAAGCACTCACGGCACTCGGATACTCGGACAAGGAGGCCGCACTCGCGGTCAAGCAGCTGTCGGCATCCATCGGGGTTTCCGAAGGGATCCGGCAGGCGTTAAAGTCACTCTCGCGAGCCTGACCCCGAACCATGATCGAAACCGATCGCCTGATTTCGCCGGCACCGGCATCGCCCAACGAAGAGGCGATCGAGCGCGCCTTGCGTCCGAAAGCGCTGGACGAATACGTGGGCCAAGTCAAAATTCGCGAGCAACTTCGGATCTTCATTTCGGCCGCACGCAATCGCGGCGAGTCTCTCGATCACGTCCTCCTGTTCGGGCCACCCGGATTGGGCAAGACAACCTTGGCGCATATCATCGCCCGGGAGATGGGGGTCAATCTGAGGCAAAGCTCGGGACCCGTGCTCGAACGCGCTGGGGATTTGGCGGCTCTATTGACCAATCTCGAAGCGCACGATGTCTTGTTTATCGACGAGATTCACAGGCTTTCTCCCGTGGTTGAGGAAATCCTCTATCCGGCCCTCGAAGATTTCCAGATTGATATCATGATCGGGGAAGGGCCGGCGGCGCGCAGCGTCAAACTGGATGTGCAACCGTTTACCTTGATTGGCGCGACGACGCGCGCCGGAATGCTGACCAACCCGCTACGCGACCGTTTTGGGATTGTCGCGCGGCTCGAGTTCTATACGCCGGCCGAAATCGAGCGCATTGTCACGCGCTCGGCCAGTCTTCTGGACGTACCCATTGAGGCGGCGGGCGCCTTGGAGATCGCCAAACGGTCACGCGGTACGCCGCGTATCGCCAATCGACTCCTGCGCCGTGTGCGCGACTTCGCGCAAGTCAAGGCCAACGGACGAATCAGTGCGGACGTGGCGGACGCGGCGCTATCGATGCTCGACGTCGATCCGGTCGGGTTTGATGTCATGGACCGCAAGCTTTTGGAGGCTGTTATCCACAAATTTGGCGGGGGGCCGGTCGGCATCGACAATCTGGCGGCCGCCATCGGCGAAGAGCGCGATACGATCGAAGACGTGTTGGAGCCGTACCTGATCCAGCAGGGGTTTTTACAACGGACCTCGCGCGGACGCGTGGCCACGCTCGTGGCCTATCGCCACTTTGGACTGGCCGAGCCCGTGCAAAACCCCGGCGGCGACCTGTTAACCCCCTAGCTGCTCCGGGAGACGAAAAGCCGCGGTCAACCCAAAGGTTACAATGCGCGTTGGTATTTTCACAGGGTAACTCTGCCGGGTGTCTGTTGCCGTGTCGTTTCCGAAGTTCGAGTTTCCAATCAGGATCTATTACGAAGACACCGATGCTGGCGGAGTGGTGTTCTATGCCAATTACCTGAAATTCTTCGAGCGGGCACGAACCGAGTGGTTGCGTGCCCATGGTGTCATTCAACAGAATCTGACAGAAAGGACTGGCCTGATTTTCGTGGTACGTCACACCGCCGTCGATTATCTCGCTCCGGCACGCTTGGACGACCGGCTGACGATTGTCTCCCGCGTCGACAAGCTCGGACATGTTTCGATCGAATTCTCCCAGGAGGCGGTACGCGCTTACGACCCCAACCGGGATAAGCCGGAAATACCGTCTGACCAGGCCGAACCCGGCGAACTCCTCGCGCGAGGGCGTATCAAAGTAGGGTGCGTTGAGCGCACCACGCTCTTGCCCCGGAAGATCCCGGCATCCATACGAAAAATCTTCCAACGACAAGACCCAACATGAATGTCACCCAAGATCTTTCCATCCTGTCGCTCGTCACCACCGCCAGCGTTTTGGTTCAAATCGTTTTGGCGCTCTTGCTCATCGTCTCCTTCCTCAGCTGGACCTACATTTTCCGGAAGATGTTCGAAGTCCGGACGGCCCAATCACAAACGGACAAATTCGAGGAAGATTTCTGGGCCGGCGGTGACTTGAACGATCTCTATGCACGCGCGGCCAATCGTCGGCAGAAGATCGGCGCGCTCGGTCGGATCTTCGAGGCCGGCATGCGCGAATTTCTCAAGGCGCGCCAGCAAAAGGTCGACCCCAGCGCCCAACTCGATGGGGCACGGCGTGCCATGCGCGCGGCCTATCAACGTGAAATGGACGCACTAGAGGCGCATCTGTCGTTTCTGGCTTCGGTGGGCTCGGTCAGCCCGTACGTCGGCCTGTTCGGGACGGTGTGGGGCATCATGAACGCCTTTCGCGCGCTGGCCAATGTGCAGCAAGCAACTCTTGCCCACGTCGCACCGGGTATCGCCGAGGCCTTGGTCGCGACCGCACTCGGGCTGTTCGCCGCGATTCCGGCCGTCATCGCCTACAACCGTTATGTTCACGAGACCGACCGGCTCGCCATCCGCTTTGAGAGCTTCATCGAGGAATTCTCCAACATTCTTCTAAGGCAGGCGCACTGACATGGCCAGCCAGATGCGCGGCTCATCGATGCGGGGCGGACGCGTGCGCCGCGCCATGTCCGAGATCAACGTCGTGCCGTATATCGATGTGATGCTGGTGCTTCTGGTGATTTTCATGGTTACAGCTCCCTTGATCACGCCGGGTACGGTCGACTTGCCTTCGATCTCGAAAGCGTCGCAGGCACCGGCCACGGCAATCGAGGTGATCATCAAACATGACGGCACCTTGACCGTGCGCAATCTGGACCCCAAAAACATCTTCAAACGCACCGCGGCCAACAGTCGCGATATGGCGCAGCAGGTGCGAGATCTTCTTTCACGCAACCCCACCAGCCCTTCTCCGGTCATCATCGCGGCCGACAAGACCGTCCCGTATGAGGACGTGCTCAAAGCCATGGACGCACTGCAAAAGGAAAACGTGCAGCACATTGGTCTGTCGGTCCAACCTGCGCCGGCAGGATCCTGATAGACGTCACCGACGCCGCCATTATGTCTATGACCGTTGCCAGTCACCCCTACACGATTCCGGCGCCCCGGCGCACCGGGCCGGCAGTGGCGCTCGCAATTGCGATGCACGGGCTATTGGCGCTGATGCTTTTTTTCGGCTTGCGCTGGCACAACACCACGCCCGCAGTCGTCGACGCCCAGCTCTGGAGCGCCCTGCCGCAAATCGCAGCACCGGCGCCGGTACCCGAACCGGTTCGGACCGTCGTGACAAAGCCAAAGCCCCTTCCCGAACCCAAGCCGGCACCTCCGCCCCCGCCACCGCAGAAAACCGACATCGTCATCAAGGAAGAGGTTCCCAAGAAAACACATGTGGTAAAGGTTCAGCCGCCGCCCGAGAAGCAAATCCCGCCGCCCAAACAGAAGGTTGAGCCCAAACCACAGCCCAAGCCGGCGGTCAAGACGCCTCCTGCGCCCCCTTCGGATTTGGCGCGCCTCCAGAACGAAGCCGCACAGGTGGGGACGGCTTTGCAAACGTCGGGGCCGCCGGGCGACGTCGACAAATATAAGGCGCGCCTCGTCGCCAAGATCCGCTCCAACATGCGTTTTCCGCCTTCGGCCGATAGTTCGGGGAACCCAACCGTGACCCTTGCCATCCAACAGCTGCCCACCGGGGAGGTTACCAGCGTGACGATCGTCACCTCCAGCGGGCTGCCCGCTTTCGATGCCGCGGCGCAGCGCGCCGTTCAGGCTTCGTCTCCGCTTCCCAAGAATGATCAGGGGGGCGTTTCGAATCCGATCACGTTGGACTACAAGCTCTTTCCGGCCCCCTGATCGCCATGTCGCCTTTATAGTTGCCCAAGATGCCCACCTTCTTTCGTCTTTTCCGTCGCCTTACCCTCGGTCTCCTGCTTCTGGGTTCGACCCTTCCTGTCGCACGCGCCCAATTGCACATAGCCATTGCCGGCGTGGGCGCGAATCAGATTCCGATTTCGATCGCCAACTTCACCGGGGACGCCACCCCACCCACGGACATTCCCCAGGTGGTTCGAGACGATCTGGTCAATAGCGGCCTGTTTCGCAGCGTCGATGCAGGAGGCGCCCCATTGAGCGAGACTGTGACACCCGATTTCGCGGGCTGGAAGACGCGGGGCGCCGACGCCATGGTCGTCGGCAGTGTCACCCGGCTTGCGGATGGGCGCGACGAGGTCAGGTTCAAGCTCTATGACAATGTAAAGCAGACATCGTTGGGCGGTCTGGCGCTCACAGGACCCGGTAACAAGCCGCGTCTGACAGCGCACCGGATCGCCGATTTCGTTTACGAAAAATTGACCGGCCAGCGCGGCGTGTTCTCGACGCGCATCGCCTATGTCATCCGGAAAAGTCAACAGCGCTACGAACTCCAGATTGCCGATGCCGATGGTTACAACTTCCAGACTGCGCTCGCCTCGCGCGAGCCGATCATCTCTCCCACGTGGTCCCCTGACGGTACCAAGCTCGCATATGTTTCTTTCGAACTAAAAAAACCGGTCATCTACGTCCATACGATCGTTACGGGCCAGCGCATCCCGGTCGCCAACTTCAAGGGGAGCAATAGCGCCCCGGCCTGGTCGCCGGATGGGCGCACCCTTGCGGTAGTGCTCTCGCGCCCCGGGAATTCCCAGATCTACCTCATGAACCCCGACGGCTCCGGGCTGCGCCGGTTTTCCCATTCGAATGGGATCGACACCGAGCCCGTGTTTTCTCCGGACGGACAATTTATCTATTTCACGAGTGATCGAGGCGGTGGCCCGCAAATTTATCGCATGAGCACCGCCGGGGGCGATGCGACACGTATCACGTTCCAGGGCGATTACAACATCAGCCCCCGCACCAGCCCAGACGGTAAAACTCTCGCCTATATCGGCCGGCGCGATGGCCACTTCCAGGTCTACGTGCTTGATCTTGCTAGCAGTCAGGAACTGCGGCTCACAGATACGGTCAAGGATGAGTCACCCAGTTTTGCGCCCAATGGAAAACTGATCCTGTATGCAACCGAGATCGGAGGGCGCGGAGTTCTTGCGGCTGTGTCCACCGACGGATCTGTCAAGCAGCGCATCACCCTGCAGGAGAGCGGCGATGTCCGCGAACCTAGCTGGGGGCCTTACGTCAAGTAATTTGATAAACTTTTTTAAAACAAGGGGTTATACATCATGAAACAGATCTTGCGTGTCGCTTTACTGGCGGTGTTTATTGCATTTATCGGTGCGTGCAGTTCGACGAAATTGAAGGAGCCGACGCCCGTCTCTGACGTATCGAGTGGCCAGACCAATACGCCGCCGGCAGATACCAACGCCGTCACGACTGTGGATACCACCCGGGACGCGCTAAACGATCCGAATAGCCCGCTGGCCAAGCGCAGCGTCTACTTCGACTTCGATAGCTTTGTTGTCAAAGACGAGTATCGTGGCACGGTTGAAGCCCATGCACACTATTTGCAGAGCCACCCGGGCCGCCACGTGGCCATTCAGGGCAATACCGACGAGCGCGGCGGCAGCGAATACAATCTGGCGTTGGGGCAAAAGCGTGCCGAAGCCGTGCGTCGGGCGCTGTCGCTTCTGGGCGTGCCCGACAGTCAGATGGAAGCTGTGAGCTTCGGCAAGGAAAAGCCGCGTGCTCTCGGTCACGATGAGGCAGCGTGGGCTGAAAATCGCCGTGTTGATATTGTCTATCAATGAGCCGACAGAAAGACTCGATGATTCGCATGCGGATTCGCCACCTCGGTTTGCACGGGGTGGTGGCCGCCGCGATCGTGTTGGGAATCACCGGCACGGCCTATGGGAGCGTGTTCGGGGACGACGAGGCGCGTAAGGCGATCCTGGACTTACGCGCCCAAGTCGATGCCAACCAACGCGACCTCTCCTCCCGCATCGACAAATTGGAGTCGGCGCAGAAGGCGCAGTTAGATCTTGCGAATCAGATCGATGCACTGCGCCAGGATATGGCGCGCTTGAGAGGCCAGCTAGAGCTTTTGAGCAACGACGTGGCCAATGAGGAAAAACGCGAGAAGGATTTCTACACCGATCTCGATACGCGACTCCGTAAGCTCGAGCCGCAGCAGGTCAGTATCGATGGCAAGAACGCAACGGTGGATCCGAATGAGTCAAAAGCCTACGAGGCCGCGCTCGAGCAGTTCAAGAACAGCGACTTCAAAGGCGCAATTGCATCGTTTAATGCCTTTATGAAACAGTATCCCGATTCGGCCTATGCGCCTGCAGCCCAGTATTGGATCGGGACGAGTTACTATGCCCAACGCGATTACAAGGCAGCCATCGCGAGCCAGCAAACGCTGGTGAAAACGTGGCCCGAGAACCCGCGCGCGGCGGACGCTCTGTTGAATATCGCAAGCAGTCAAACCGATATGGGCGACAAAAAAACCGCCAAACATACGCTCGAGCAGCTCATCGCAGCGTATCCGGACAGCCAAGCCGCTGGCGTCGCCAAGGATCGGGTGGCCTCGCTACACTAAAATAGAGTGACGTGCCCAACGGGGATCGAATCATTTGATCTCCGGCTGTTCAATTTGTCCCATCAAAAATGGGACAATCGCCCCTTCAAACGCATCCCGCACTCTGCAACGTTTGACACCTAGCAAGGTGTCTTTTTATAATGGCGGGCTTCGGGTCGTTAGCTCAGTTGGTAGAGCAGCGGACTTTTAATCCGTTGGTCGTGGGTTCAAGTCCCGCACGGCCTACCAGAATCTATAAAATCAGTAGGCGTTTTTTCCGTTGCTTCAAACGTCGGGTCGTTAGCTCAGCTGGTAGAGCAGCGGACTCTTAATCCGTAGGTCGAGTGTTCGAGCCACTCACGGCCCACCAGACGAACAAGGGGTTAGCTTCGGCTAACCCCTTTCCTATTTGCTCCTCTTACATATGTAGCCGCAAGACCTGTTGCCCCTTTCGCGCGACGCGCAACGGGCGCTTTCCCCTGCGGCCCCGCTTCGCAGAACAAACAAACAACTCCATGTGGCTCTTGTGGATTAGAATTTGGCGACCGCACAGGCGGGCAAACCCCGACGTTGGTTTCCTTGTACTTATTGAGTTCGACCTTGGAATTAACGATTCTCATGCCGTGCCTGAACGAGGCCGAAACCGTCGCGACGTGTGTGGCGAAGGCTCGCAGTTTCCTGGAGCGTACAGGTATTCAGGGTGAAGTACTGGTGGCGGATAACGGGTCGACCGATGGGTCCCTGGAGCTTGCCCGATCGGCCGGTGCACGAGTCGCGCATGTCGCAAAAAAGGGTTACGGAAGTGCGCTACTTGGAGGGCTACACGCGGCGAAAGGACGATTCGTCATTCTTGCGGATGCAGACGATAGCTACGACTTCTCGCAGCTGGATGCGTTCATCGATTCGCTCCGTTCGGGCCATACGATGGTCGTCGGCAATCGCTTCCGGGGCGGGGTCCGACCCGGCGCGATGCCGGCACTTCATCGTTATCTGGGCAATCCGGTTCTCAGCTTTGTAGGCAGACTGTTTTTCTCGTCCGCGATCGGCGACTTTCACTGTGGTTTGCGCGGCGTCGACCGGGCAGCGGCATTGGAACTCGGATTAAGGGCTTCGGGCATGGAATTCGCGAGCGAGATGATTATCAAGGCCACCCTTGCCGGCTGGCGCATTGCGGAAGTTCCGACCGTATTATCGCCGGCGGGGCGCACGCGCCAACCTCATCTGAGAAGCTGGCGCGACGGTTGGCGGCATCTACGCTTACTCCTCATGATGAGCCCGCGCTGGCTCATGCTCTACCCAGGTGCCACGCTGATCGGCGTCGGCGTGGCGTCCGAAGCCCTAATTTTGCACGGCCCGGTAGTCATCCGCGGTGTGGGGTTCGACATCCACACGATGCTATACGCCGCCGGTGCGACCATTCTGGGGATACAGCTGGTGCTGTTCTCGCTGGTGGCTCGCACTATTGGTGTCGTCAAAAATTTGCTTCCCATGACACCGTCGCTGGACCACTTTCTCCAGATATTCACTCTCGAGCGCGGCATTCTGTTGGGCTTGGTTCTCGGGCTGACCGGCTTTGCGCTTGCAGGGTATTCCGTCGAAACCTGGGCGCACGCCCACCTGGCCGCGCTGGATCCCACCACCATGATGCGTGTGGCTATTCCATCCGTCACTTTGATGCTTGCCGGAGCCGAGATCATTTTCGCGTCCTTCTTGCTGGGATTTATTGATATTGGATCGGAACGGGCGACTGATTCATGATCGCGGATCCGTCTCCGCTTGACCCGCAATACCCGCGTTCCACCGTGGTGGCGAAGTTTTACGAAATCCCTTGGTTCGGCCGATTGCAAATCTATGGCCTATGCACGCTTGTCGCTTTGGTGTGCAACTATTTGCTGGGTAAAGACCTACCGTCAGACGCGCTGGATTATCACCTGTATGCCGGATTTAGCGCAGTCTCCGATCGCTTCGCCCAGGACTACTTTGCAGCCGGACCTCAGTCTTATTTCAATCCGTATGCGTACATTCCGTTTTATGAACTCGTGCGCTCAGGGCTTCCTGCTGTTCTCATTGGCAGCGTCCTGGCGATTGCGCAGAGCATCCTGCTCTGGCTGACATACGAGCTGGCGCTCCTCACAATCCCATCAAAACGCCGAGCGACGACCCAATGGCTCGCCTTTTTGGCGGTGGCTCTTACTTTCGCCAACCCTGTCTTGCTGCAAGAACTTGGATCGAGTTTTGCCGACGTCACGACCGGCACGGTAGTTCTCGGCGGATGGGTCCTTATCGTGGCCGCTTTGCGTGCGCCTCGCGCGTGGCGCATTGTTTGCGCCGGCCTTCTTTTGGGCGCCGCCAGTGCATTGAAACTTACCAATTCGATTTTTGCGGTCGCGGCTTTCGTCATGGTCGCCATGATTCCGCTGGGACGCCGACCTAGAGTCGGTTATCTCCTCGGATTCGGCGCCGCAACGAGCCTTGGATTTACGATCGTCGCCGCGCCATGGGCACTGCAGCTCGAAAGAATGTTCGGCAATCCATTCTTTCCATTGTTCAACCAAGTATTCCGCTCGCCGGACTTTACCACCGAGCCATTGCGGCATTACCGATTCCTGCCGGACTCTCTCACCGAAGCGCTGTGGCGACCCTTCGCCATGGCTGACCCAACGCATCTTATTCACGTCGAATTGAGTGCGCCGGATATTCGCTATGCGGTGCTCTTATTTCTCCTCTTATTTTTCCCTCTGGCTTGGATGGTGCGGCACTTCAGGCGACAACACATAATCCCTCGTTCGCCGGAGTTACAGCCTGCGGTTACTGACCGCGCCCTAATCGCTCTAGGGTGGAGCTTCGTTGCGGGCTGGATCCTTTGGCTCCTGACCTCCGCAAACAGTCGCTATTTCCTTCCATTGTCCAGTGTCGCGAGCGTCCTCATCATCGCTTTGCTTTTCCGTCTATTTTCTTCACGGCTGAAGGTCTTTGGCTACGCGACTGCCATCATTTTCGGTCTGCAGGGAATTCAACTCTGGTTTGGTACCGAATACCGGTGGAACGGGACTCACTGGGGTGGTCCCTGGCTCGATATCGCCGTACCCGCACCTCTTCGGACCAAACCCAATTTGTACCTCACCTTCGGTGTGCAATCCAATTCGTTCATTGCGCCATTCCTTGCGCCCGGATCGGGGCTCGTCAATTTTTCCGGCGGCTATGCGCTAGGTGCCGACGGGCCCGGCGGGGATAAAATACGGGCGTTGATCGCTCGGTATGCGCCGAACCTGCGAATGCTGGTTGCCGGAGCACGCCTCTACCCAGATCACGGGAAAAACTCCCCAACGCTCGAGGTACTGGACAGTGCATTGGAAAGATTCAGTTTGCGCGTAAATTCGAGCGACTGCCAATCCATTCGCGTGCAGGGTGTCCCCGACGCGATTCGGATGAGTGTCGGAAGTACTGTGAAGGAGGAAAACGAGACGCCAGGGACACTTCACCTATTGAGTTGCGGCGTTGTACCCTCTAACGGTGATGTCAGCGCAACGTTGGCGCGCCAAAAGGAAGTTGACCGGATTTTCGACCGCCTCGAGGATGCCTGTCCGAAGCTCTTTCAACCGAAGCGACTCCTGACCGAACGTGCTGGCTCCCTTTGGTTGCGCTTTTACGTGAATACTGACCTGAAAGCATGGATCAGCAAGGGATGGGTGAAATTCGTGAACCCGATTCGTGGCGACGATCCGATATATCTCGGTCGCGAAGCAGACTTGGCGCACGGTCCATTGAAGCTTGCCTGTGGTCGGCGCGACCACCACTATTTCGCAAAAGTAATCGACTCCAAGGTTGGATCATGAGCATTTATGATTGACTGGTCCTCAGCTCCACCCGCGCGCGATCTGCGTTATACGCCGCTGGAGCGTCTGTCTGTCGTCCGGCCCGTGGATCGGATACGCTTTATTGCGCATGCGTGTTCGGCTCTGCAGGTGCTGGACCTGGGCGCTATGGACGAAACTGCATTTGAGGCAAAACGAGGCAAGGGAACTTGGCTGCATGAGGAGATCGCCAAGCACGCGTTGCACGTGGATGGTATCGATAGCTCCGATTTTGTACCTGTTGGGGGGCTAAAGACTGGCCCCCGCTCGATGGTGTATCGAGGCGACGTTACCGACCCCGATCGGTTTCTGGCAATGGTTAATGTTCCCGATGTGATCGTCGCGGGCGAATTGATTGAACATCTTGAGAATCCCCTATTATTTCTGCGGCGTTTGCGATCAAATCCCCAGCTAACCGGAAAGACCCTTCTTCTTTCGACGCCGAATGCGACCGCGCTACACAACTGTCTTATCGGGCTGGGTGCACGGGAGTCGACTCATCACGATCACCTGTGCATTTTTTCGTACAAAACGTTATCCACACTGTGCAAACGGGCGGGATTTGAGGAGTGGGTCATCATTCCCTACTATTCGCGGTTTACGGAGATGAAAGAACGCAATACCGGAGCGCGGCGGTTTTTGGTCCAGACCGGTGAGCGCGTCATCAACGCGCTGGAATGGATTTTTCCATTGATGAGCTTTGGATACATTGTCCAAATCCGGATATGACACGTCCGCCCTCGCGCGCGCCGCGTTCGCCACTCCGGCATGTATATCGAGGAAATGCGCCGCTTTGGGTCGGGAGACATCCTTGGCCCTAGGTGCTACGGTGCGTCGGCTCCTCGGCCCGCATTTCGCGCGCAAAGTAGGTCGGGCGTACCGCGCGATTTTTGTCGATCTGAACAAGGAGGCGCGCGCGTTGGCGACGGTGATCCCGCCGCGTGCTCACGTGCTGGATGTTGGAGGCGGCGACGGTGAACCCCTGAACCACCTCCTCGCGCTGCGGCCCGATCTGCGCATTACGACGATCGATCCGGGGCCCGTTGTCGGCCAATGGGTCGCGCCGCAATACGACTCGCAAGTCACGCGCATTCCACGAACGCGAATTGAAGACTACCTCGCGTCGGGACAGCCGAATCCCGATGTCCTGTTGATCGCCGACGTTGTCCATCACATCCCGCGGGACGCGCGTGATCGCTTTTTCAGTTCCGTCGGAGACTTTCTCGAACGGGTGCCGACCTTGCGCATCGTCATCAAGGATGTCGAGCCGGGCTCGCCACGCGCGCTCCTGGGCTATTGGTCCGATCTCTGGATCACCGGCGACCGAACCGTCAGTCCCATCGCCAGAGCGCAGTTGGTCGATCTGCTCGAAGGCGCACTCGGTCCACTTCGTCATGAGGAGACAAGCTTGTTCGCACAAGACAATCCCAATTATGTGATCGCGTTTTTTCGATAACACCATGCCCACCCGAATCCTGATTCTAGCGGTGACCATAAATGCGGTCATCAGTCAGCTTCTATTACGACGGGGTCTGACGGAGATCGGCAGCCCCAGCGGGTTCGCGGCCGTGCCTCGGTTCATTGGGAGCGCGGCCCTGTCCCCCTGGGTATACGCGTCGCTGGTCTTGCAAGTAGTGGGTTACGTTCTCTGGATGATCGTCATCTCGAAAGAGAAGCTGGGTGTGGCCACGGCAAGTATTGGCGCGGGCTTTTATGTGTTGATGGCGTTTTCTGCCTGGATCATCTATGGTGAGAGTCTCTCGGGGTTGCAGTGGATCGGCATATTCCTGGTGACCATCGGAGTTGTCTGCGTCAGTCTCGGCCATGCGTGACGCCAGCCACACGGTTGCCCCGATAACCCCATTGGTAGACCGTCGCGAGCGCTGCGGCAACGGGTTTTGGCCAGAAGGCCTCAAACAGAGCTCGATCCTCGCGCGCGCGCGCGCGATTGGCGATCGTGGCCGTGGTTTCGCTACCCGGATGGATCCCTTTGGATACGAGCACTTGGCGCACATACACGAATCCACCTTCAATTTGCGCCAGCTCCAACCACGCTGCCCAGTCGAGGTTCGTCTGAAAGCCTGGCGGGAAATGGAACGCCGGCACCAGCGCGCGGCGAAACATCACGCTCGGACAGCAGATCGGATTGCCCAAAGATAAGAAACGCCGCTTGTCGCGGGTCAGCGTTACGATCTCGCGTGTGCCGAATCCCCGGTGGCAGAGCGCACGCTTAATGCGCAAATTGATGTTGGGGTTGCGCCGACCCGAAGGTGTGTGCTCGCGGTAGTCGCAAAAAGCCATCAGTGCCTCGGGATGGCGTTTCAGTGCTTGGCCCATCTGGGCGACGTAGCTAGGTTCGTACAGATCATCTTGGTGGGCGATGGTGACCAGCTCAGTTCGCGCGGAATCAAGGGCGAAATTCCAGTCGGTTGCGATATCGACGCGGCGTGGATTGATCTGCAACGGCACGGCATAGTGTTGAGCGAGTTCCCCGATCGCCGCCGAGGGTGTGGAGGTCGTCAGCACGATCTGGCTGCCCTGCTGGCTCTGTGCACGTAGGGACTCGATCAGGGCGGCAAGGTGCGGTGCTGCACCGTAGACTGGAATTGCGAACGTGTGCTCCACTATGCCCCTGACAGGTGGCTGGGGTCACTCGAGACCACAATTCTCATGCTCGGTCCGCATCAGCAGGCTTGAGAATCAGTCCCTGACCGGTGGGCAGCGAACAAACGGTCACGCCGTACGCGTGCGCAAACGCGTCCATCGCGAGCTTTTGCGGGGTATAGCCGAGATACGCGTAATCGTCGAGCAGAACCGGCGCGCCCGGCGCAAGTTGATTCCAAAAATGCTTGAGCGCTGCGATCTCGGGCGGCGCGCAGTTCATATCCAAATGCAGGTAGGCAATGCGACGCGCAGTGACTTGGTCCAGGGTTTCGGGAATGGGTCCCTGCACGATGCGCGCACGTGGCCACTCGGCGAAGTTTGCGCGAACGCTCTCGACGTTTTTGACATAAAAGCCGCCTTTTAAATTATTGGCGTTCTTATTTAGCGCACCACTTTGGCGCTCGCTTTCCGATACGAAGCGCGCATCCAATCCTGCGAAAGTGTCCAGCAAGTAGAAATCCCGAGACAGGGAATTCCAGTCGAGGTACTCCATGATGGCACTACTCAGAAACCCCATATTCACGCCGCATTCAACGAAATCCCCTTCAAGCCTGCTTCCAGCCGCCGCGGCCCATAACCCAACATGAATCCGCCAATGCCATTGATAGGTGTCGATGCCTCCGATGGCCTTCACGCCACGTGCATACGCCCTCTTGAAATCGGGATCCTGCATGAAGGCGTGGGAATGTACGCTGACGAGCCCGTCTTGCGCGTAAACGGCGGGAATCGCGCGGCGCGCGAGTGCGTACAGAACGTGCGCGAGAGATCTTCTGAACGCTTGCTGCAAGCTCATCAGGAGGCCCAGGTTCTGTCAACACTCGGACTGTCTGCGCCTATCCTGCCCAGCAGAAGACAGTGGCAGGTCGGTGAGCGCACGATCGGATCAGTGGCGGTCATGAGCGCTGATCCTAGCATAGCGACCCTGCATGAGTGTCCGAGCGCGCAACAGCGCGAGAGGGCAGCACCGTGCAGAAGGTGGATACTCGATCCCCGCCCCTTCGAAATTCACGTCCGACCGGACAGGGTAAATATCGACGAAAAAATCGTCAAAGCTACTGTCGCCCGTCCACGCCGCGAGAAATGAATCTTTCGGGTCGCTCAATGCAGGCCGTGCGCATCTGAAGTATCCACAGCGACACCCAGCCGAAAGACCATTTCCCCACCGAGCCAGCCGTTCGAATGATGGTCAGACCGGATGGCGCCCAGTCGTATAGCGACGATCCGGGAGTGCGTAACCGCCTACCGTCAACTCCTGAGCGTACGCAGAAACCAACGGCTCCCTGAAGGAGCCGCTAGACGCCGGAACTTGATGCGTACGTTAAGCCGCCTTGCGCCGGATGCGCCACACGGCACCAAGGGCGATGAGAGCGGCGCCCATCAATGCAAGCGGCGGCGGCTCAGGCACGGGGTTCGGATTTGTCGTTACGCCCTCTGTCGTGACATCGAAACTCAACCCAGACT
>Ga0207933_1001513_pt1 | contig 17279 bp, 16 predicted proteins | sample NGESurdeep092012_4_FD_184488 | JGI IMG/M metagenome (GOLD analysis project Ga0207933, IMG submission 184488) | Arctic peat soil microbial communities from Barrow, Alaska - NGEE Surface sample F53-3 deep-092012 (SPAdes) | ecosystem: Environmental > Terrestrial > Soil > Wetlands > Peat ...
ACAGCCGCCGGCGCCAAAGGACTCGGGCTCATTCCAGAAACGCTCGACTGACGGCGCCGAGGGCCATGTCGGTTAATCAACGATTGCCATCCCCGCGGACGCTAAGCAAACGATATGCCCTTATCGCTAAGTAACCACTCTAGCGATTCAACTGCTCTAACGCCTTCAGCACCAGTTCGTCGTGATCCGCCGGCTTGACCTTGTGCAGCACCTCGGCAACCTTGCCGGCGGAGTCGATGACGAACGTGGTCCGTTCGTTCCCTTTATACGTTTTCCCGTACATGCTCTTGGCGGCCCAAACCCCGTAGATCTCCGCAACAGCATGACCCTCGTCGGCCAGCAGCGCGAAGTTCAGCCCCTCGTTGTCGTGGAACTTCTTAACCTTGGCGACCGGATCCGGGGAGATCCCGAGCACAGTGGCGCCCTTCTTGGCGTAGTCGGCCCGATGGTCGCGCACGCCGCAGGCCTGGACGGTACAGCCTGGGGTTGCTGCCTTTGGGTAGAAATACACGACCACCGGCTGGCCGCGAAAGTCGGAGAGCTTCACCGCGCGGCCATCCTGGTCGGGGAGCTCGAAGTCCGGCGCCGTCTGCCCCTGCTCGATCATTCGCGTCCCTTCGGTTCGGTCGGTTGACTGACGTGTCCTACTTCAGCAGCTTCGACAGCCGCCTGTCCTTCAGCCTCCGCCCCTCCGTCTGGCAGACGGGGCAGTAGGCGATCACGTAGTCCTCGAAGTGCACCGCCTCCAGCGTCGTCCCGCAGCGCGGGCAGGGCTCGCCCTCGTGGCGGTGCACGCGCAGGGGCATCGGCAGCTTGTCGGGGATCGGGAGGGTGACGAGGGTCTCGTAGTGGGCGATCGCGCGGTCGAGCGTCGTCACAACCGCCCCCTTCAGCGTCTCTAGCTCTGCGGCGGAGAGGTCGGCGCCGCGCTTGTACGGCGAGAGCTTCGCCTCCCAGAGGATCTCGTCGACCCACGAGCGGCCGATCCCGGCGATCGTGCGCTGGTCGCGCAGGAGCGTGTGCAGCGGCCGCGGCGCGTCCAGCACTCCACCCAGGTCCAGGGGGTCGGGCCACGCTTCGGGGCCGAGCGTCGCGAGCGCCGAATCGTCGTCGAGCTCCTCGGCGCGCAGCAGCTTCACCCAGGCGGCCTGCTTTGAGCCGAACTCGCGCAGGCGCAGCTCGCGGCCATCGGCGATCCGCAGGAGCAGCCGCGACGTGCGGTCGCGCGGGCCCGCGCGCTTGTCGTAGAGCTGGAACCGCCCTGCGGACATCAGGTGGATCAGCAACACGAGGCCATCCTCGATGCTCACGACCAGGTGCTTGCCGCGGCGGCCGACACCGGTGATCTTGCTCCCCGCCAGGACGGAGAGCGGCGGGTCGAACGTCTTCAGCGCGTTAATCCCCGGCGCGAGTGCGGACTCGATCTCGGCGCCGGCGAGCGCGCGGTCGAGCAGGCGGGCGGTGATCTCGACCTCGGGCAGCTCCGGCATACATCACTCATCGTAGGCCGAGACAGCTCAATCGTGCCGGCCATCCCAGGCGTTGGATAGCGTTGCGTTCACGATGACCGGCACGATCGCCCCAGACGACATCGTCGATACCTTCGCCCAGGCAGAGGGCAACGGCCGCCCGCCACTGCTCGTGCTCGAGCCGCTCGGGCGGTTCCTCGACGCGCACTCGATCGGCGAGGGCGGCGAGATCGCGGCGAGCCCGATCGGCGAGGGGCATTCGAACGTGACCTACTTGATCGAGCGCGCGGGCGCCGAGGTGGTCCTGCGCCGCCCGCCGCGCCCGCCGCTGCCGCCGAGCGCGCACGACGTGCTGCGCGAGGCGCGCCTGCTCAGCGCGCTCGCCCCCACGCCCGCGCGCGTGCCGGGGGTGCTCGCGGTCTGCGACGACGAGCAGGTGATCGGCTGTCCGTTCTACGTGATGGAGCGGATCCCGGGCGAGGTCCTCGTCTCGAGCGTGCCCGCCAACCTCGACTCCCCGGTGGAGCGCCGGCGGATCGGCGAGCAGCTGATCGAGGCGCTCGTGGAGATCCACGCGGTCGACTGGCTCCGGGCCGGGCTGGAGGGCTTCGGCAAACCGACCGGCTACCTCGAGCGCCAGCTGCGCCGCTTTGCCGGCCTGTGGGAGATCAACAAGACGCGCGAGATCCCCGCGGTCGAGCGCGTCGGGGAGTGGCTGGCGGCGCACCTGCCGAACCCGAGCCCCCCGACGCAGGCGACGATCGTGCACGGCGACTACCGCCTCGGCAACACGATCTTCGCCGCCGACGCCCCCGCACGGCTGGAGAGCGTGCTCGACTGGGAGATGGCGACGATCGGCGACCCGCTCGCGGACCTCGGCTACATGTGCATGATGTGGACCGAGCGCGGCGACCCCACGGGCGGGATGCGCGAGTACCTCGGCGGGGTCACGCGCCGCGAGGGCTTTCCCACGCGCGCGGAGTTGATCGACCTCTACGAGCAACGCTCCGGCCGCTCGATGGGAGACATCCGCTGGTACACCACGCTCGCGCTGTGGAAGTCGATCGTGTTCATGGAGGGCAACTACAAGCGCGCCATCGCCGGCGCGACCGACGATCCTTACCTGAAGCAATTCGGCGAGGGCGTCGTGGAGTTAGCCGCCCAGGCCGAGAGAGTCGCGCTCGGCAATGACTGAACCGACTGAGCCGGTCGGGCTCAGGGGCCTGCTGATCGACTGGGGCGGGGTGCTGACGACGAACCTGTTCGCGTCCTTCCACGCCTACTGCCTGCGCGTCGAGCTCAACCCCGAGGTTCTCGCGGGGCGCTTTCGCAAGGACCCCGAGGCGCGCGAGCTGTTGATCGCGCTGGAGAAGGGACAGATCGACGAGCCGGCCTTCGAGCGGAGCTTCGCGAAGCTGCTCGGGGTGGCGCCGGACGGGTTGATCGACGGGCTGTTCACCGACGTGGCGCCGGATGTGGAGATGCTCGATGCCGTGCGCCGCGCCCACGCCGCGGGGATCCGCACTGGGCTCGTGTCGAACTCGTGGGGCGTGCACCGCTATCCGCACGAGCTGTTCGACGAACTCTTCGACGGCGTCGTGATCTCCGGCGAGCTCGGGATCCGCAAGCCCTCGCGGCGCATGTACGAGCTCGGCGCCGAGCGCGCCGGCGTCGCGGCGAAGGACTGCGTCTACGTCGACGATCTGCCGTTCAACCTCACCCCCGCCGAGACGCTCGGAATGGCGACCGTGCACCACACCAGCGCGGAGACCACGATCCCCGAATTAGAACGCCTGCTCGGGGTCCCCCTGGGTGCAAATCGGCTACAAACATAAAGAGCGTGCGGAAGTCGTTACTCTTTTAAGACCGCGTGACACCATAGTTACACGCAGTCTCTTGGGCAAGTACTCCATCCCGACGCCTTTATATTCCTGTCACATCCCAGGCACACTTGTGTCGCACTTCGGACACATTTGTGTCCCCGCGGGCACAGTTGGCGGCTCAATCGCGTTTGCCGCGGCCGTACAGCAGCTTGAACGCCCCCGCGAGCAGCTTCGACGTGCGCGCCTTGTAGGGGAACATCGTCAGGTCCCTCTTCCGCGCGAGCGCGCGCGGCGTCACGAGCAGGGCCTGCTGGGAGCAGTACTTGCGGATCCCGCCCGCGCCGTGGCGCGAGCCGAGGCCCGAGGCCTTTGCGCCGCCCATCGGCAGCTCCAGCGCGAAGTAGTTGACGATCGCGTCGTTCACGCAGACCGCACCCGCTTCCAGGCGCCGCGCGACCGACTCGGCGTGCGCGGTGTCGCGCCCGAAGACAGAGCCGCTGAGGCCGTAGATCGAGTCGTTGGCCAGGCGCACGGCCTCCTCCTCGTCGGCGACCTTCATGATCGGGAGCGTCGGCCCGAAGGTCTCCTCGATCATGATCTTCATCGTGTGGTCGACATCCACCAAGACCGTCGGCTCGAAGAAGTCGCCGCCGCTGCCCTCGCCGCCGCGCTTGCCGCCGACGAGCACACGCGCGCCCTTCGCGACGGCGTCGCCGACGTGGTCTTCGATCACGTCGAGCTGTGGCGGGAACGTGACGGCACCGACATCGACGCTGCCGGGGGCGCCCGACTGGCCCTGGCGCAGCGCGCGCACCTTCTCGGCGACCTTCGCGACGAACTCGTCGTACACGGGCGCCTCGACGTAGGCGCGCTCGATCGAGATGCACGTCTGCCCGGCGTTCATCATCGAGGCCCACACGGCGGTGTTCGCGGCGCGCTCCAGATCGGCGTCGCGGAGCACCACCAACGGATCCTTCCCGCCGAGCTCCAACGAGGCCGGGATCAGGCGTCGCGCGGCGGCTTCGGCGACCCTGCGGCCGGTCTTCGTCGAGCCGGTGAACATGATCATGTCGACCTGCTCGATCAACGCGGCACCGGTCTCGCCACGGCCGGTGGCGATCTGGAGCACGTCCGCGGGCAGCCCGCTCTCGCGCAGTCCCTCCGCCAGCAGCATCGACGTCAGCGGTGTGACCTCCGACGGCTTCAGGATCACGCTGTTCCCGGCGGCGAGCGCGGGGATACAGTCGCCGAAGGAGTTGATCAGCGGGTAGTTCCACGGCCCGATCACGCCGATCAGCCCGAGCGGGCGGTGGCGGAGGATCAGCTTCTTGCCCTTCACCGCGACCGCGGCAGTGCTCACGCGCTCGTCCTCGAGATACTTCTCCGCGTTCTTCGCCCAGAAGCCGAACGCGCCGCCGCCATAGGCGATCTCCGCGAGGCGCGCGTCCTCGTAGGTCTTCCCCGTCTCCGAGACGATCGTCTCGGTCACGCGGTCGGCGTTGTCCATCAGCCACTTCTGCATCCGCCGCAGAATCCCCGCGCGGCCCTCGAAGCCGTATGCGTCCCAGCCGACCTGCGCGGCGCGCCCGCGCTTTGCCAGCTCGGCCACCGCGGCGGCGTCGAGGTCGGGCACGGTCCCGATCTGCTCCCCCGTCCCCGGGTTGATGACGCGGATCTCCGCGGCGTTGTGGGCCACGCCGTTGGAGATCTCCTCGGGTGCCTGCTGCTCGACGGTCGCCATCTCGACTCCTCCTCGTTCGCTCTGGGGAGAGAGGCTACTCCCCTGTCGAGATTTCGTCAGATGCTGTTCCAGACGGCACATGTGCCGTCTGGCCGGACCGTACATGTACGGTCCGGGGACGTGCCACATGTGGCACGTCCAACCTAAGAAATCGCGACCGTGACGATCCCGACCGGGTCGGCCGGGCGATCGCCGCCGTCGGTGCTCACGCCGTCGAGCTTCTCGACGACATCCATCCCGCCCGTCACCTCGCCGAACACCGTGTGCTTGCCGTCCAGCCACGGGCAGGCGTCGGCGGTGACGATGAAGAACTGCGAGCCGTTCGTGTTCGGGCCCGCGTTCGCCATCGCGAGCGCGCCGCGGACGACCTTGTGGGAGTTGAACTCGTCATCGAAGGTGTACCCGGGGCCGCCGGTGCCCGTGCCCTGGGGGCAGCCGCCCTGGATCATGAAGTCCTTGATGATGCGGTGGAAGCTCAGCCCGTCGTAGAAGCCGTCGCCGGCGAGCTTCGTGAAGTTCTCGACCGTCTTCGGCGCGTCCTCGTCGAACAGCTCGAACGTGATCGTGCCTTCGGTCGTCTGCATCGTGGCGGTGGGCATTCGTCTCCTCTATCTGGTCGAACGGGGTCGCGGGGCACGATAGCGAGCCATGTCCCAGTTCGGCACACGCTACGCCGCATGGCGCCGTGCCCGCGGGCCGCTAGCGCTAGCACTAGCGCCGTGCGATCGGCACGTAGTCGCGCTCGCTCGCGCCGGTGTAGATCTGCCGCGGGCGGGCGATCTTCTGCTCGGGGTCTTCGACCATCTCCAACCACTGCGCGATCCAGCCGCTGGTGCGCCCGATCGCGAACATCACCGGGAACATCGCCACCGGCAGGCCGAGCGCCTCGTAGATCAGGCCCGAGTAGAAGTCGACGTTGGGGTAGAGCTTGCGCGAGGTGAAGTACTCGTCGTCCATCGCCTGCTTCTCGAGCTCGGTGGCGACGTCCAGGAGCGGGCTCTTGCCACGCACCTCGAACACGTCGTCGAGGTATTTCTTGATGATCCGGGCGCGCGGGTCGTAGTTCTTGTAGACGCGGTGGCCGAAGCCCATCAGCCGCTCGTCGCCGGCCTTCACGCCCTCGAGGAAGGCGGGGATGTTCTCGACCTTCTCGATCCGAGCGAGCATTCGCAGCGCGGCCTCGTTGGCGCCGCCGTGCAGCGGGCCGTAGAGCGCCGCGACCCCGCCGGCGAGGGCCGAGTAGGGGTCGACCTGGGTGGAGCCGATCGCGCGTACGGCGCTGGTCGAGGCGTTCTGTTCGTGGTCGGCGTGGAGGATGAAGAGCACGTCCAGCGCACGCTCGAGGCGAGGATCGGGCTCGTATTTGAGCTCGGTCATCTTGTACATCATCCCCAGGAAGTTCCCCGCGTAGCTGAGCTCGTTGTCGGGGTAGACGTAGGGCTGGCCCATGTTGTGGCGGAACGCGAAGGCGGCCAGCGTCGGCATCTTCGCGAGCAGACGGATGATCTGGATCGCGCGGACGCGCTCCTCGCGGATCTTGTTGGCGTCCGGGTAGAAGGTCGAGAGCGCCCCCACCGCGGCGACGAGCATGCCCATCGGGTTGGCGTCGTAGCGGAAGCCCTGCATGAAGTCCTTGACGTTCTCGTGCACGAACGTGTGGATCGTGATCTCGTCGACCCAGCCGGTGAGCTCGGTCTGGTTGGGGAGCCTGCCGTTGATCAGCAGGTAGGCGACCTCGAGGTAGGTGGAGTGCTCGCAGAGCTGCTCGATCGGGTAGCCGCGATGCTGCAGGATCCCGGCCTCGCCGTCGATGTAGGTGATCGCCGAGCGACACGACGCCGTGTTCGTGAACGCCGGGTCGTAGGCCATCAACCCGAAGTCTTCCTCGTCGGTCTTGATCTGCCTGAGGTCCATCGCCCGCACGGTGCCGTCCTCCACGGGAAGCTCGTAGGTCGCGCCCGTGCGATTGTCGGTCACACTGAGCGTCTCCCGCGAGCCGGCGCCGTTGTCCGACGGCGATCCCTGTCCCTGCGCCTGTGTCTCCGGGGTGCTCATGGGGCTGTCTCCGATCGAATGGGTAGCTACCCGATTATGCGCGATCCCAGGCTCGGGGTCCGCCTGTTTATCGAGGTTTTATGCGCGTGCTCCGTAGCGGCTCTCCGTTGCCTCGACCTGCCCCTGGTAGTGGCTGCCGAGATCCTCGTGGCCGTAGGGCCGCAGGGCGGGTGCGTCGAGCGTCATGAATGACAGCTGCGCGATCGGCAGGCCGGGATAGAGCTTGATCGGCACGCGCGTGAGGTTGTTGAGCTCGAGCGTCAGCGTGCCCTTCCAGCCGGGGTCACAGAAGCCGGCAGTGGCGTGCACGATCAGCCCGAGGCGGCCGAGCGAGCTCTTGCCCTCGATCCGGGCGACGATGTCGTCCGGCAGCTCGACGTGCTCGAGCGTGCGGCCGAGGCAGAACTCGCCAGGATGGATCACGAATGGCTCGCCCGGCGGGGGGCTGACCTGCTCGGTCAGCTCGCGCGGGGGCTCGCGCAGGTCGATCGCGGTGATCTTGTGGTTGTGGAAGACCCGGAAGGTGTTGCCCAGGCGCAGGTCGACGCTCGCCGGCTGGATCAGCCCCTCGTCCCAGGGATCGATCCGGATCTTGCCCTCGCCGACGAGTCGCGCGATCGTGCCGTCGGAAAGGACCGAGGAGAGAGGAGAGGCGCTCATCCGCGCGATTCTCGCACGCCGTCGATCCGCGAGCGGCGCCGATGACGCCCGTGAAAAGGCACGGGCGTCATCGCCCGAGCCACGGCGGCGCCTCAGCTGGTTGCCGGGGCGCCGCTGAAGCTCGTGATCTCGCGCAGCTCCCGCACGCGCGCGGCGATCTCGTCGTCGCTGAGACGGACGACTCGCTCGGTGCCGAACTCCTCGACGTTGAACGAGGCCAGCGCGGTGCCGTGGGCCATCGCCACGCGCAGCAGCTCGTCTGAGAGCTCTCCGTCGCCGAGGTGGGCCGCGATGTAGCCGACGAAGCCGCCGGCGAAAGTGTCACCCGCGCCGGTCGGGTCGACAACGGTCTCGAGCGGATATGCGGGCAGCGAGAAGAAACACTCGGCTGTGACGAGCGCAGCGCCATACTCACCCTGCTTGGCGACGATAACTCGAGGTCCCCACGTAAGCACCTCGCGCGCGGCGGAGAAGAGGTTCGGCTTGCCCGTCAGCTGGCGCAGCTCGGCGTCGTTGAGGATCACGCAGTCAACCGACTCGATCGCCGCGATCAGGGAGTCGCGGGCGATGTCGATCCAGAGGTTCATCGAGTCCAGTGCGACGAAGCGGGCGGCGGGGAGTTGCGCGCGGACCTCGCGCTGTAGGTCGGGTTGGATGTTCGCGAGGAACAGCACGTCGCTGGAGCGCGACTGCGAGGAGAGCTTGGGGGCGAAGCCCTCGAACACGCCGAGCTGCGTGTCGAGCGTCTCGCGCGAGTTCAAATCCCAGCCGTACTCGCCGCGCCAGAAGAAGGTCTTCCCGCCGACGACGCGCTCGATGTCGGTCACATCGACGTCGCGGTCGCGCATCGCCTGCAGCTCGGCCTCGCCGAAGTCGTCGCCGACGGGGCCGACGACGTGGACCCGATCGAAGAAGGAGGCGGCCAGCGCGAAGTGCACGGCGGCGCCGCCGAGCATCCGCTCGCGCTCGCCGAACGGCGTCTTGACGGCGTCATAGGCGATTGATCCGACAACGGTGATTGACATCAGCAGGGGACAGGTTGGGGGCGGGGGCGGAGGTTGGGTGGGGACCTTATACAAACGGGGTCACCGGGGAGAAGACCGGAAGTCCGTAAGCTCATGGACGAACGATGAGCAAGACGTTTGCCGAGCTCGGCCTGTCCGAGTCCACCCTGAAGGCCCTGCGAGACGTGGGCTACGAGTCGCCGAGCGCGATCCAGGAACAGGCGATCCCGTCGGTGCTCGAAGGCAGGGACGTGATCGGGCAGGCGCAGACGGGGACCGGCAAGACGGCGGCGTTCGGGCTGCCGATCGCCGAGTACATCGACCCCGAGGTTCGCGAGGTGCAGGCGCTGGTGTTGACGCCGACGCGCGAGCTCTGCATCCAGGTCACGCAGGCGCTGAGGACCTACGGCGCGCACAAGGGGATCGACGTCGTCGCGGTCTTCGGCGGCGCCCCGATCCGCACCCAGCAGGCGCAGCTGCGCGCCGGCGGGCACGTCGTCGTCGGGACCGTCGGCCGCGTGCTCGACCTGATCTCGCGCCATTCGCTGGTGCTGCACGACTGCCGCTTCGTGGTGCTCGACGAGGCCGATGAGATGCTCGACCTGGGCTTCCTCGAGGACGTCGAGAAGATCCTCTCGCTTACCCCCTCGGGCCGCCAGACGGCGCTGTTCAGCGCCACGATGCCGCCTCCGATCCGCCAGCTGGCCGACAGGTACCTGTACGACCCGGTCATGATCGAGGTCCAGGCGGCGACGCTGACGATCGACACCGTCGCGCAGTTCCAGCTGCCGGTGGAGACGCGGGAGAAGGCCGACAAGCTCGTGGAAGTGCTCAAGGCTGAGCGTCCGGACCAGGCAATTGTCTTCGTGCGCACGAAGATCCGCTGCGATCAGCTGTTCAAGATCTTGCGCGACCGCGGGATGAACGTGCGGGCGCTGCACGGCGACATGAGCCAGGGCTCGCGCGACGGCGTGATGCTCGCGTTCAAGGGCGGCCGCGTGCCGATCCTGGTCGCGACCGACGTGGCCGCGCGCGGGCTGGACATCTCGACCGTGACGCATGTCATCAACTACGACGTGCCGACGAGCCCCGACACGTACGTGCACCGGATCGGGCGCACCGGCCGCGTGGGGCGCTCGGGCCGGGCGATCACGTTCGTGGAGGCGCGCCAGAAGCGCGAGCTGGAGGCGATCGAGAAGCACATCGGAATGTCGATCGCCGCCTGGGAGCCGGGCGCGAAGAGCGAGCCGACGCCGGTCAAAGAGCGCCCGCGCCGGCACTCCAAGCCGGGCGTGAAGCGGCCGGAGAGCAAGGATGCGAGCTACGCGAAGCTCGTGCTCGGCGGCGGCCGCGCGGCGGGGCTGCGCGTGGCGGACATCGTCGGCGCCGTCACCGCGAAGGCCGGTCTCGACGGCGAGGCGGTGCGCGACGTGATGGTGCTCGACCGCTTCTCCTTCCTCTCCGTCCCCGAGGGCGAGGCCGAGCGCGTGATCGAGGCGCTCGACGGGACGAAGATCGGAACCCGCCCGCCGCAGACGCTCAGCCTCGAGCGCGTCGCGCGCTAGGCGCTAGCGGCCCGCGGGCACGGCGCCATGCGGCGTCCTCGGTCGCTCGCGTGCGTGGCACGCCACGCTTCCTGCTGGCCGATCTCCGATCGGAGCCTGGCTTGGCCCGCGAACCGCTAGAAGGTAAGGGTCGCGCCGTTGCGACTCAACCAGAGGCGGTCCTCGCGGTAGCTGGGCCAGTGGCGCTCGACGAGCGCCCAGAAGCGAGGTGAGTGGTCGAGAATCTGCAGGTGGCAGACCTCGTGCCAGACGACGTACTCGAGCACGCGCTCGGGCGCGAGCAGCAGCCGCCAGTTGAAGCTCATGTGCCCGCCGGCAGAGCACGAGCCCCAGCGCGTGCGCTGCCCACGGATGCTCAGGCCCTGGTAGCCGGCGCCCGCGAGCGCCGTCGCGCGATCGAGGCGCGGCGCGATCTCAGCGCGCGCGGCGCGGCGGTAGAAGCGCTCGAGCGCCGGGCGGGGATCGCCGGCGGGAACCAGCAGACGCTCGCCGCGGCGGTGCACGCGCGTGCGGCCGGGCTCGGGGACGAGCTCCAGTGGGGTTCCCAGGTAGGGCACCGTGCCCGCGCGCTCGGCGACCGCCCTTGCGGCCAGGGCGATCGCCTCCTGGGCGTCCGAAAGCCGGCGCTCGATCCACGGGCGCAGCTCACTCACGGCGGCGGCCGCCGCGCGCTCCGGCGCGCGCGTGGGGAGCACGACCTCAACGCCGGTGTGGGCGTGCACGTTCACACGCACTCGCCGCGCGCGGGCGGAGCGACGCACGGTGTACGGGATCTCGGTCACGCAGCCGAGGGTACGGGTACCGCCGGCTTCCACGGCTTTGCGATCCTCAGCGCGCTGAGGATCGCGCGCGTCGCGGGGGAGCGGTTGAGCGTGATGAAGTGGATGCCGGGCGCGCCCGCGCTCAACAGCTCCTGACACTGGAGCGTGGCGTAGGCCACGCCGAAGTCCAGCACCGCCTCCGGGTCCTCTTCGCGAGCGTGCAGCTCGCGGCGCAGCCCGTCGGGTATCGAGGCCTTGCAGAGCTTGGCCATGCGCTCCACCTGCCCCACCTGCGTGATGGGCATGATGCCGGGGATGATCGGCACGTTCACGCCGGCTGCTCGCGTGCGCGCCACGAAGTCGTGGTAAAGCGCGTTGTCGAAGAACAACTGCGTGATCAGGAAGTCCACTCCGGCCGCCACCTTCTCGACCAGATGTTCCAGATCGTCCTCGGGGCTGACCGCGTGGATGTGGGTCTCCGGGAAGCAGGCGCCGCCGATCGCGAACGGATAGTCGGCGGCGATCAGTTCCACCAGTTCGCGCGAGTACTCCAAGCCGCCCTCCGTTTTGCGCCACTGCTCCTGGCCCGCGGGCGGGTCGCCGCGCAGCGCGAGCACGTTGTCGATGCCCGCGCTCTGCATCTCGTCGAGCGTGGCGCGCAGTTCCGCCACGGTGGCGCCCACGCAGGTGAAGTGCGCCATCGCCTCCAGCCCGTACTGCTCGCGGATGCGCTTGACGATCTCGATCGTTTTGCCCCTGGTGGAGCCGCCGGCGCCGTAGGTGACGGACACGAACGACGGGTCCAGGCCGCGCAGCTCGGCGAGCGCCGTGCGCAGGTTCTCCTCCCCCTTCTCCGTCTTCGGCGGGAAGAACTCGAACGAGAATGTGGGGCCGGAGGAGGCCAGGATCTGGTCGATACGCATCAGGGAATTATGCAGTCCAGCGCTCTGGCTCGCCGGCGATCCGCCGCGCCCGCTCGGTGACCTCGAGGTGGAGCAGCATCGCGAGCGTCTCGGTCAGCAGCCACTGCGCGGTCATCGGCGTGAGGTGCGATCCATACACGCGCGGCAGGATCTCGAACGCCGTCAGCGGCTCGGCCGCCTCGGCCTCGCCCTCCCGCATCACCGCCATGATCTTGGCGAGGTGCTCGGCGACGAGCTCGCGGTTGCCTTCGATGTGGGCCTCGACGTCAGTGAAGGTGCGCCCATGACCGGCCAGGCACAGGCGCGCATGCAACGCCTCGACGATGTCGAGCGAGCTCAGAAACTCGCCGACGGGATCGGGCGAGTAGCCGAAGTCGAAGAACGGGAAGACGCGCCCGAGCAGGTGATCGCCGGAGATCAGCAGACGCCGCTCGGGCTGGAACAGGCACACGTGCGAGGGCGCGTGGCCGGGCGTCTCGTGGACGGTCCAGGGGCCGAGGTCGGTCTCTACGACAACGCCCGGGAGCAGCTCGCGATCGGGCTCGATCACCGCGGCGATCCCCGATTCGCGCTCCCCGCGCTCGGCCGCGTAGCGGCGCAGCGGCTCCTCGGGCACGCCGCTCTGGCGCGCGACCTCCAGGCGGCGTTCGATCGCGGCATCGGGGTCCTCGGCGAAGAGCTTCATGTGCGCGTGGTTGGGGTGCATCCACAGTTCGCAGCCCGCCCGCTGCACGATCGTCGCGGCCTGGCCGTAGTGGTCGGAGTGGGCGTGCGTGCAGACCACCAGGCGCACGTCCTCGATCGTCAAGGAGCACATCTGCATCGCCCGTTCCAGCTGCGCGAGCGAGCCGGGCTGGTGCATTCCCGTGTCGAACAGCACGACCCCGTCGCCGGCCGCGACCGCCCACGCGTTGCAGTGAGGAACGCCCGGCCAGGGCAGCGGCAGGCGCAGGCGAAAGACGCCGGACAACACGCGTTCGCCCCGCCCCAGCTCGGGCTTACGGATTGCCTCGGCCATCGAGCGAGAGACTAGACTAGACGGATGGCAGAGGAGGACAGCGCCAGCGAGGCCGCCGCGAAGGTGCAGGAGGTCGCGGCGAACGTGCGCCAGGCCTCGAAACGGCGCAAACGCGCGGGCGGCAGCGAGGCCGAGACGGTTACACGACGGTACTTCGAAGCGATCGGCGCCCACGACGTGCAGGGCGCGGCGGCGATGTGGGCGCCGGACGGACGCGAGGACGTTCGCGGGCAGGGACTCTACATCGGGCCCGAGGGACTGCGCGAGTTCATCGGCAGCCTGATCGAAGCGATCCCGGACCTGCGGGTGGAGATCGTCTCGACCACGGCCGAGGGCGAGCGGTGTGCGCTTCAGTGGCGCTTCAGCGGCACGTTCGCGGGGGCGGGCGGGTCCACCAAGTACTTCAATGGGATCGCGCCTACGGGGCACAGCATGACGCTGGAAGGCGTGGACGTGCTGACGGTGCGCGACGGGCTGATCCACTCCAACGACGCGTTCACCGACACGATGGCGGTGCCGCGCCAGATCGGGATGATGCCGCCACTGGGATCACCGACGGAGCAGCGGTTGACGGGCGCCTTCAACGCCAAGACGCGTCTCACGCAGAGCCTCGGCGCGGGCGAGGCCGAGCTGATCGCGACGGGCGTGTGGGTCGTGCAGGGGCAGCCGGGGCGCTGCAACGTGTACCTGATCGAGAACGGCGGCGAGCGGGGCGGCGTGACGCTCTACGACGCCGGCGCGCGCACGATGACGCGCGCGGTGGCCTCGGCGGGCGCGAAGCTCGGCGGGATCACGCAGGTCGTGCTCGGCCACGGCCACACCGACCACCGCGGCACGGCGCCGGCGCTCGGCGTGCCGGTGCTGTGCCACCCAGACGAGGTGCAGGACGCGGAGGGCAGCGGCGGCTGGCGCTACTGGCCGGCCGATCTGGCGGGGCTGCCGCAGGGGTCCAAACAGGTTCAGAAAGTGCTCCACCGCTACGCCTGGGACGGCGGGCCGGTGCAGATCGCCGGCACCGTCAGCGAGGCCGAGGGCGATGAGATCGCGGGCTTTCGCGTGATCGACCTGCCCGGCCACGCGCCCGGCCTGATCGGGCTGTGGCGCGAGTCCGACCGGCTGGCGCTCGTGAGCGATCTGGTCTACACGCTCGATATGTGGGGCCGCAGCTGCGCACCGAGACTGCCGGAGGAGACGTACAACTACGACACCGAGCAGGCGCGCGCGAGCGTTCGCAAGCTGGCGGAGATGGAGCCCGCCATCGTCTGGGCGGGGCACGCGAAACCGGTCACGGGCGACGTACGCGGGCAGTTGCTCGAGGCGGCGGACCGGTAGACCGGTAGACCGAGCCGGTATGACGACCCAGCACTCCTGAGTCTCGTGGGCAAGCGCAACCGCCGCCGAGCCGCGGAGAGCCGGCACGACTCCCCCGAGCTCGTCGCCCCGAACAGCGACTACGCCGACGCGGAGGGCGCTGTGCTGACGCTGCGCGGGGCGCTCAGCCCGGCCTCGCGGCGCGAGTACGCGCGGGTGCTCGCCGGCGAGGCCGGGCGGCCGGCGGCGAATCGCGAGGATGCGTGGCAGCGGGCGGTCGAGCTGCTGTTCGAGCGGCTCGCGGTGCGCTGGACGATCGCGGGAGCGCCGCTCGAGCGCCAGCGCGAGCTGCTGCAGCGCTTCCGCGCGGCCTCGCCGGAGGAGCGCGCGTGGATCCGCACGGTCCTGCGCGAGCACTGCGCAGAGCACTTCCCCGACGTCAACGCCCCCTAACGGTCGAAGGGCAAGCGAGACAGGGACGCAGAGAGCGTGGCGTGCTCTGTACGCGAGCGATCGAGGACGCAGTATCGCGCCGCCATTCGGCCGTTAGGGCTATTCGCTGGCCTTGACCGCGGGGGCGTTCGCGGTCTGGAGGGTGCCGCTGAGGACCGCCTCGTTGCCGCCCGCGGCGACCGGCAGAGCGAGCGCGGCATTGATCGCGGGTTCGACCAGGAACGCGAGCATCCCACCGCAACCGGTCGCGCGCGGCGCCGGGAAGGAGTCGTTGACGAGCGCGTCTCCGTCGATCGTGACGAGGTTGTATTCGTCCTTGAAGTGGGCGTGGCCCGGTTTGCCCGTGATCGAGGGGTGCGACGGCGAGCGGGCGGTCGTGCCCGTCGTGAGCGGGATCGAGACCGGCTGGGCGTCCGAGCCGATGTAACAGCCTTCGCCGAGCAGCGGGCTGCCGAGCTTGATCTTCACCGGCAGCGACAGCCCGCCGCGCTTGGCTTCGGCCAGATCCTGCGTGTCGATCTGGACCGCGCTCGGGGCCGCGGCGAGTTCGGTCGTGGCCGTCAAAGCGGTGGCTTCGCGAGCGATGAATTCGTCGAAGATCGCCCGCACGTACCCGGGCAGCGAGCGCGGGGCCGCGATCTCGAAACGCCCTCCCGGGATCGCCTGGGGCGCCGTCGCGAAGGTTTCGCCGCCTTCGGCGCCGATGAACTCCTGGCTCCCGCTCGCACGATCTTCGTGGATGCCGCCCTGGATCGTCATCGTCTTCGCGATCGGAATCGCCTTCCGGCCGATCCGCAGCTCGCCGCCTTCGGCCCGGGCGAAGAAGCACACGTCGGTCTTCGGGTTGCTCAGCGGACAGTCCGCGAACGGTGCGTAGTCGCCGGTCGGCTGGTGAGCCGCCGCCGTCGGCGAGGCGTAGGCGAGCAATACCGTCACCAACCCAAACAGCCCAACTACAGGCCACGGACGTCCTCGCCCGGTCATCGCCGCTCGGCCTTTCGCTTAGCTCGCCCGGCCCGCTTCCCCCGCTTGGTTCGCTTCCCCCGCTTCGGCTTCGGCTTCGCGCGGGTGGGTGGGCATCCAGTAATTCCGATCCTCGTCGTCCGTTTTAGCTGGACGCCGTTCTGGCCGGTGATCGCCATCGGCATCTCAAGCCTCTGCGCGCACAACCCACCCTTCGCCCTGGCCGGCAGATCGACCGCGAAGACCGAGCGTGGGCCCGCCGGGAGCACGAGGTCGAGCGTGTCGATCGGCACGTCGGGGAGCGATCTGAACGCGCTCGAGGTGATGCCCTTGTGGATGTTCGTCTGCCCTTCGAGCTCGATCCGAACACCGTCCCCCTGGAGCACGAGCACGAGCGCCGGGAAGGCGGACGCGCCGTGCGAGACGAGGTAGGCGGGTCCGCTGAGCGAGCCCGCGAGCATCGGCGTCACGACCGTCGCCGTACCCACGATCGAGACCGCCGGACAGGCCGCGGGGTCGGCTTCGAACACCGCGGCCGAGCAGGCTTTCTGCAGCGTCGTCAACCGCGCGGGCAGCTGCCTGGGGAGGTCGATCTTGACCTTCCCGATGTCCGCCTGGCCGGGGTGGGTGGGGTCCGAAACAAGCTTCACGTGCAGGTAGGCGCCGTCCGCTTTGCTCGTCCGCGCGTGCGTCAGCGCCGTGAGCCTCGGCTTGAACGGCAGGCTCGCGCAGTCCGCGGCCTGGAACGGGCTCGACACCGACGCGTCCGTGCCGGACGCCGAGACGATCGTGGCGGCGACGGCCTGGCGAGTGCAGCTGGTCGGGTTGAAGATCAGGTTCGGCCGGTCGATCGTCAGCTCGAGCGTGCGGATGTCGAGCGGGATGCCGTCCTCGACGATCGGAACCCCGCCCACCCCGCTGGAGATCGTCAGCTGGGCGGTGCGGGGGTCGACCGTGACCTTCGCGCGTACGACGACGCTGCCGAGGTCGAACGGCCCCGCGATCGCCGGTACGACGATGCTGAGTCCGAATGGAGCGCCCGACTGACTGGATCCCTCCGGCGGGGTGGGACCTGTCAGATAGATCCCGCTCGCCTGCCGGCCCGGCTCGGGGAGGTAGAACGGATCTGCCCCAGGCCCCACGCCGACAGTCGCCGCGCCGATCTCAGAGGACGGCGGGCAATCGCCGAGCGATGCCCGCGGTTCCGGGCAGAGCGGGACGCCGCCCAGGCTTCCCGAGAGCCCCGCGGGCAGCTTCACGGTGAAGGCGCCGAAGCGCTGTTCGCCGTCCTGGCGCGAGAGCACGAGCGTGAACGCGCTCGACGCGCCCGCCTGGTTGTCCAGCGTTCCCGCCGTGAACGCGGGGCTGAAGCGCCCGCTCGGGCAGGCGCCGCCGCCCGGTCCCGAGTCGATTTCGAGGTTCGAGGCCTCTGTCACCGCGGGCGTGCCGCCCCACGGCGTCAACGTGGTGCTCGCCGTGTAGGAGCCGCACGAGGCCGGGGTCACGAGCAGCGCCCGTTCGCCGCCGTAGAGG
>Ga0207933_1001514_pt1 | contig 17276 bp, 19 predicted proteins | sample NGESurdeep092012_4_FD_184488 | JGI IMG/M metagenome (GOLD analysis project Ga0207933, IMG submission 184488) | Arctic peat soil microbial communities from Barrow, Alaska - NGEE Surface sample F53-3 deep-092012 (SPAdes) | ecosystem: Environmental > Terrestrial > Soil > Wetlands > Peat ...
GGATAGGCTCTAAGGCCCGTAAATCTTTAGGTCGCTGGAGCTGCCCGTCGGGTATCGCGGTCTGCGCCTGGCTCGTTCGAGGTGCGTCGGGGCGAGGGCGTAGGATTGACCCATGCTCACGGTTGTTCAGGCGGCTCAGCGGGTCGGTAGGAGTCCGGGGACGGTGCGTCGCTGGATTCGGGAGGGTCGTCTACAGGCCAGCATGGCTAAGGGTAGGCGCCTGATCGACACGAACGCCCTCGATGAGGTGCGCGACGAGATGTATCCGATGCTTCCGCTGCCGCCGGAGTGGCAGAAGCTCGAGGACGGTACGCCCGCGCCGAACTGGGTCGCCGCGGTCGCTCTGTCGCGCCTCGGGCGGTGAAGCTCGCGATCGACGCGAGCGTGGCGGTCGCCGCGTCGGCGAATCCGCTTGGGTTTGAGCGGTTTCGCCGTTTTGAGCTGATTGCTCCGCCGTTGATGTGGATCGAGTCGCTCTCCACCTTGCATGCGATGCAGTGGCGTGGCGAGTTGCGTTCCGAACAGGCTGAGCCGATGCGCGACCGGGTCCTGGCGGCGCCGGTGTCGCGGCAGGAACCGGATGGGCTCGGGTATGAGGCGTGGAAGGTCGCCAACGAGTTGGGTTGGGCTAAGACCTACGACGCGAACTACGTGGCCCTGGCTCGTCTGTTGAAGTGCCAGCTCGTGACGTTGGATGCGCGGATGCGCCGTGGGACGGCCCGGCTGGGTTTTGTGGTTGGGCCGACCGAGATTTGAAGTCGCGGCTCGAACGGCTACGCTGCCGGCCGCGACGCGCCAGGCTGCGGTGGGGTCGACTACGATCCGCGCATGATCGAACCAGGAGACGACGCTCCCGACTTCGAGCTGCCCGACCAAGACGGTCGCGCGGTGAAGCTCTCGGACTTTCGCGGCCAGCCCGTCGTCGTCTACTTCTATCCAAAGGCCGAAACCCCAGGCTGTACTACCCAGGCGTGTGGCGTGCGCGATCACCTGGCGGACTACGAGCAGGCTGGAGCGGTTGTCCTGGGGATCTCCCCCGATCCCGTCGCGAAGGTCAAGAAGTTCCACGACAAGGAGGGACTGAATTTCGCGCTGCTCGCCGATGAGGATCATGCGGTTGCCGATACCTATGGGGTTTGGGTCACGAAGAAGCTCTACGGTCGCGAGTATCTCGGCAACGAACGCACGACGTTCATCATCGACTCCGCCGGGAAGGTCGCGGAGGTTCTGCGCAAGGTCAAGCCGGCCGAGCACGATGCGCTGGTCTTGAGCGCGCTCGCCGAAGCTAGCCTCTGACTGGCGCGGAGATATGGCTGCGGCGGCGGAGACGGCACAGCCGCGCTCCGGTCACTCAGTAGTAGGCGCCCATTCCCCGCATTGCGTGTCCCATTGTCCGTGGGCGTGGTCGGCGAGCACGGGGTCGAGGAAGGCGGCGGCGCGAGCGAAGGCAGCGGAGAGGTCGCTCTCGGCTTCAACCGTGGTGGCGAGGCGTTTGTAGGGGTCGGCCCAGGTGGTTGGGGGCGGCGGAAGGCTGGAGGGTAGGGGCTGGCGGGCGCGCTCCGCGAACGTGCTCTGCAGGGCGCCGCGCAGGTCCTCAGCGGTGATAGTCGCGGAGCTCTCGATCAGCAGGATGTCGACGAGGTCCTTCGGTCGGGTGCTGGGTCGTTTGGACTCTCCATAGGTGCGGGTGTAGGCGTGCACCTTCTCGGCCAGGTGCTGTGGGATCGGGATCGCTGGAACCGCGAGAGGCTCGATGCCGGCGAAGGACAGCGACTGTGAGGTGTGGATCGTGTCGGGCGTCCAGGAGATCCTCTCGCTGAATCCGATGTCGACGAGGAATTGCTCGAAGGTCCGGCCGGCGAGCTGGGCAGTGACGTGGAAGCGTACGGCGGAGAACTCGTCGGTGTCTTCCAGCTCGTCGGTTCTCATGGCGGCGAACGTGAAGTAGTCGTCCATCGTGAGTTGTTGCGCGGCGGTGATGTCGCGGATCGCGGCCTGCTCGTCATCGTCGCGTCCGAGGTCGATGTCCTTGGTGGAGCGCGTGGCGATGGCGAGGCGGAAGTTCAGCGCGAGTGCGCCCTTGAGCACCCAGCGATCATGGCTTTGGTGATGCGTCCCAGCTGGACGGCGATGAGTTCATCCTCGTCGGCTGGGGCGTTGGCGATCACAGCGCGCTCGCCGGCGAGGAGTGCTCCCGGGTCGAGCAGTGCTTGCCGGACTTGCTGAAAGACGTAGTCGTCGAGCTCGTTTGCGCGGATGTTGCGCTCGGGACAGCGGCGGTCCTCGCCGCCGGCGCGCAGGAGATCGTGGTTGCGGCAGTAGTAGTAGCGATGGAAGGTACCGTTGCGTCCGCGTAGCTTGTGACAGTTGCAGCCGACGTGACAGTGGCCGCACTCGATCAGGCCGCGCAAGAGCCATGCGCCGGGTTCGGCGCCACGTGGGTTCCACTTCGTGTTCTCACGACTGACACGCTTGGGGCGCTCGAACGTGTCGCGGTCGATGACCGGTGATACCGGGATCGCGATCCACTCCTCGCGTGGACGATCGCGGTGTCGGGTCTTTTGGTGGCGTTGTCCACGGCGCGGCGCGGCGGCCTCGATGTACTCGCGACGGTTGTAGTAGACGGTGCCTATGTACGCCTCGTTGTTGAGCAGCCGCCCAATCGTGGAGGTACCCCACATCGGCTTGCCGGTCGGTGAGGGAACACCACGTTTGTGCAAGTCACGCGCGATTTGACGGATCGAGTTCTCACCATCGACGTAGGCACGGAAAATATCGCGCACGACTTGGGCCTCGGGCTCGAAGATCTCGATCCGGGAGGGGCCGCCATCGTCGGAGCGAACGCGACGATGACCGTAGGACATCTTCCAGAACGGGACATCGCCGGCGCGAGCGCGATGCAGCTTGCCGCGACGGTAACGCTCCGCGATCTTGGCATTCTCATACTCGGCGATCACGCCCTGCATTTGCACCAGCAGCGTGGCCTGCGGATCCTCACCAAGCGCTGGGCCTTGCAGGAACTGCACGGTGACATTGAAGCGCTCAAGCTCCTCGAGGATCAGACCTGGTAAGCGTAGGCGCGCGCGAGACGATCAGCGCATAAGCACAGCACGCCATCGAGCACTCCGGCCTGGGCAGCGTCACGCAGACGATCAAGCGCGGGGCGATCCAGCCGCGCGCCGGAATAACCATCGTCGACGAACTCCTCCACGATCTCATGTCCCTCCGCTTCTGCCGCGCCACGCAGCGCCTCAAGCTGCGAAGCGACCGTGCCGCGCTCGGACTGGCGTTCGGTGGACACGCGCGCGTAGAGACCAACGTTCACCGCCCGACCGCCCGTGAACGTTGCGCCGATTCCCGCGCGAGCAGAAAACCGAAGACCTCCGCCAGCTGCGCCTCGCGGGGATCCTCTGCGCCTGACCACGGCGGGCGAGATGCGCCAACCAGCGAGCCCAGATAGACGGGCTCCGCGGTGGGCCAGCTGATCAATCCCGCCAGCCCGCGGTGCGCGAGCCGCCGCGCGGCCAGCCGCTCATCGATCCTCTCACCCGCGAGCACCAGCGCGCGCAACTGCTCGTAGTCGGCCTGCGCCGGCTCGGAGATCGGCCAGAACCGTTCGCTCACCGTCCCCCTCCAAGCACCCGCTCCACCGTCCGCCGGTGCAAACTCACACCCATCGCCCGCTCCAGCTCCGAGGCCAGATCGATCGCTGATACCTCTGGGCGCTCGCGGTGACGATCCCGCAGGAAGGTAAGCACTTCTGGTGAGAGCTTCAGCGGGCCTCGCCGGCCTGGGCGCTCGTCGAGCAGCCCAACCATCCCCGCTTGCTCGAACGCTGCCGTGACCAGGTAGAACGACGCGCGAGAGTAGCCATGCGCCGCCGCGGCAGCAGTCGCTGTCTCGCCGTCCATCACGTGAGCGCGCAACATCTCGTACTTCACCTGAACCTTGTCGAAGCAGGCAAAGAACTCCGGGTGCGCCAAGAACGCCTGCGCCATCACAGCATCGGGCGCGGGGTGCAACAGCCCCGCCCCCTCCAACGCCCGATAGCGCGCAGACTCCTCCATCCAAGCTCACCCGACCCACTTCGCCCGTTGTCCAGCCATAAACGCCGCTCTCGCTATCTCGACTCGTCTGTTCATCGATAACCGCCGCGCACAGCCTAAAGAACCGCTCAGACAGAAGAAGCGGCGGCCTAAACTGGTAGACAGTGCGGCCATCTTCGTTAGACACTATCGTCCGCCTCGTCACTCGGACCGACCCGCCGAGAACGCCGTCGATTGGCCGCCCTACGGTACAACTCCGCATCCAGCACGCTCACCTCACGGACCAGAACACCCCGGTAGTTCAGGGTTACGTTCCCTTGGTGATAACGACGGTCGCGTGGTGAAGGAGACGGTCGAGCATCGCCGCCGCGACGGTCGTGTCCTCGAAGATCTGACCCCAGCCGGTGATGTCCCTGTTGGTCGTCAAAACGATGGATCCGCCCTGGTAGCGGCGGCTGATGACCTGGAAGAGGTGCGCGGCGGCCTCGCCCGCCATCGGGAGATATCCCAGCTCATCAACGACGAGCACAGCCGGTCCGCCCCAGAAGCGCATCGTGGTTTGCCAGCGGCCCTCGAGGGCGGCCTTCGCGGTCTTGGCGACCAGGTCCGCGGCGGTGGTGTAGTAGACGCGGTAACCGGCCTTCACCGCCTTCAGGCCCAACGCGATCGCGAGGGTCGTCTTGCCGACACCGGGTGGCCCGATGAACAAGACGTTGGCTTTCTCCTCGACGAATCTGAGGGTGGCGAGCTCCTCGATCAGACGCCTGTCAAGGCTGGGCTGCGCGTCGAAGTCGAACTCCTCCAGGGTCTTGGTCTGCGGGAACCCAGCGAGACGCAGACGGCTTCCCAGCGCGCGCTCCTGGGTCGCCTGGACCTCGACCTGGAGCAGATCGGCGAGGAAGCGTGTGTAGCCGGGCTTCGTCTGCTCGGCCTGCTCGAGCGCCGGGGCGAGGGCCTCAGCGATCGCGGGCAGCTTCAATGCCGCGAGGTGACCCCGCAGCTGCTGGTAAACACCGTCGTTCTCGGTCATCGGGGTCCCTCAGTTCGCGGTGACGGGGGTTCGTGTTCGGCCGCCGCGGCCGTCAGCCGTGCTGCGACCTTGCGCGCCTGCGCCGGCGTGAGCGTGACGGCGACGGGGGGTCGCACCCACCGCGGCTCATCGCCCCTGTCGTGGTGTTCCTCGTCGACGAGCACGAGCGTGACTTCCTGAAGGATGCTGCCGTCGGGCAGGACCTCGGTCTGCTCGGGATCGACACCGACGTTCCAGCCTGAGAGATAGTCAGTCATCGCGCGACCCCCGCGAGCTGGGCGTAGTGCTCCAGGTCGATCACCACGCCGCCATCGCCAACGGGCTGCTCGCCGCGTAGGATCGCCGCGGCCGCAAGCGCGGCCTGGCCGGGTGGACGGTTCTGCTTTCGCCGGCAAGGCTTGTGTGTCGTGAACGCTGAGAGCACAGCCTGTTCAAGGCCCGCCGCGTGCTCAGCGCAGCGGATCCGCTGCCCGGTGCCCGAGGGTGCACGACGATGCTTGGCGATCAGCGTGCCCGCGGCGCTGACGATCCGCAGTGTCTGCTCGCCCAGGCGCGCACGAACCGTGACCTGTGGCGCCCCAGCCAGCGCGGCGGGGACGCTGTAATGGTTGCCCTCGAACGCCACCAGTCCTCCCCGGTGGCCTCGACTCGCTTCAACGGAGCCGGGGTAATGACACCCCGGTGACACCGCGACTGGGGAAGCGTTGGATGCGCAGGGCTCGCTTCAACGGAGCCGGGGTAATGACACCCCGGTGACGCTGCCCGAGGATGCGATGATGGCGCAGTACGAGTTCGTGCTTCAACGGAGCCGGGGTAATGACACCCCGGTGACATCGCGGCTGCACTGCCCGAGCGCCTCGTCTTCGAGCTTCAACGGAGCCGGGGTAATGACACCCCGGTGACGTGAGTTGATCGATCGATCGGAGATTGTTGATCTCTGGCTTCAACGGAGCCGGGGTAATGACACCCCGGTGACGACGTGCTGCGGAACGGCAGGAACGGCGCTTTCTGGGAGCTTCAACGGAGCCGGGGTAATGACACCCCGGTGACGTTCGAGGCTGAGGCTCCACGTCCGCGAGCCCACTACGCTTCAACGGAGCCGGGGTAATGACACCCCGGTGACCGCTGTTGCTGACGTGCCGCTTCGGCTGGCAGGTGAGGCTTCAACGGAGCCGGGGTAATGACACCCCGGTGACGGCTCGCGGATTCTAGCGCGATTTTGCAGGGGTTTTGGAGCCGGTTGCGAGGGGTCGGCGGCATCGGCGGTGGTTTGCATGGAGCGAGCATCACGAATCGACCAGGATCGTATACGGGCACAGGGGAATCCACGCATCGAGCGCTCACGGCGTTTCCGAGCGGACCCGAGCGCTCGCGCGATCACCAGATCGCTGGATCGTCGCTGGGGAGGGCGCGGCGGACGCCGATGAAGTCGATGCACTTGACTCCACGCCCGGTTGGGGCGCCGAGATCGAAGATACCGATGCTGTCCTCGGTTGCCTTGATCTCGGCGAGGAGGGCGCGCTTGAGCGCGATCAGCTCGACCGCGGTGAGGTCGCAGACGAAGATCGAGTATTGCAGCGGATCGCCGTGGTCCTTGGCGACGCGATGGACCCGCCGCAGCCGTCGGGGATGGCGGATGTCGTATGCCAGGAGATACCGGATCCGATCGGCCACGGCGGGGTCGCGTCTATCGAGTTGTCAAGGGACGGTAGGCGGGGACGTCGCCTACAAGCACGGCGGCGAGCAGTCGCGCCTGGATCTCTAGGCAGCGGCGGTAGCTCGCCCGATAATGGAAGAGGGGATGGCGAAGGTCGGTCTTCATGCGACGCTCGTAGGCGGCGATCACCTTGCGCCGGCCCCGGTCGGTCAAGGCGACGCCGCCGGCGCGTGTGACGAAGTCCGTCGCACTGACCTCGCCGTTGTTGATCACGGTCATGACCGTGGAGTCGCCGACGAGCGGACGGAACTCCTCGGCGAGATCGAGCGCGAGCGCCGGGCGACCGAAGCCCGGGCGGTGATAGACACCGACGTAGGGGTCGAGCCCGGTCGCCAGCGCGGCGGCTGTGACGTCCTTGATGAGCATGGCGTAGACGAACGAGAGCAGGGCGTTGACGGGGTCGCGCGGTGGGCGGCGGTTGCGTTCATTGAAGGCGAAGTCGCGATTGCCGTCGAGTGGCCTCAACAGCGAGCCGTAACGCGAGAAGTACAACCGTGCCGCGGTTCCCTCGATGCCGAGCAGCGAGTCGAGGCTGCGCTCTTTCTCCGCCGCCTTCGCCAGATCCGCAAGCTGAGCGAGGACACGACTCGAGTCCTCGCCGCCGTGACGGCGCAGCAGCGTGCGCGCGTTGCGGGGCTTGCCGGCTACGAACGCGGCGGCGAACTCAGGGCTGCCGAGCGCGGCGGCGCGGTGCTGGCGTATACGAACGGCGACGTTCTTCGCGGGCATGCCGGTCGCGAAGCCACTGAACCAGCCGCCGGCGGTGAACCACAGGATCGGCAGGCCGCTGTCGAAGCACATGCGCAGCAGGGCGCTGCTGACGGTCACGTTGCCGAACACGGCGATGTGCGAGACGTCGATCAGGCGACGTGAGGCCGTCTCGGCACCGTCCTCGAGCAGGACAACGCGGCCGCCGCGCTTGGACAGCCGGCTGCCCGGGCTGCTCGCGTAGAGCGGCGTGGCGGGCGGGTCGCCCGCCACGAGGCGCCGCGTTGGGCGCTCTGCCCGCTCGCCGCGCAGCGCGTTGACCTCGTCGGGCAGGCATATCCCGACGAGCGAGCAGCGCGGGCACTTCGGGCTGTCGACGAGCGGGGGTGGCGGCTCGTCGCCGGCGGCGTCTGCGCGCAACTGCTCGATCGCGGCCGTGGTCTGCTCGACGAGCTCCTCGGTGATCTCGATCCTGTGGCGTGTCCGTGTCTGTGCGAAGTGAGCCTCCGCGTGGGGTACGCGGTAGCCGTTGTCGCGCAGGATTAGAACCTGCGCGCATAGCTGCACGAGCTCGGGGTCCCACAGCGGGGAGTCGGGCGCGCGTGGGCTGCCGCGCTTGTACTCGACGGGCACGACCACGCCGTCGCGGGCCTCGAGCAGGTCAACCTTGGCGATCAGGCCAAGGCGCTCGGAGGAGACGGTGACGGAGGTGCTCGACGGGGGAGGCTCGCCGTCCTCGATCCCGCCCTCGCCCGCGGCACCCGGTGAGTCAGGGAGGTCTGGTGGCTTCGCGCGCTCGCGGTCGACGACACGGTGCACGAACGTGCCGTCGGCCGTATCCGCGTTGTCGGTGAACTGCCGATCGACCCACTCCAGATAGGCAAGGCGCGGGCAGTAGACGTGCTCGTTGAGGATGCGCGCGGGGATCAGGTCGGGGAGAGTTGCGGGCATGTCAGCGTCTCGCCTGCGCGGCGCGCATTGGTCAAACGCGTCTACGCGCGGCCATGCTTGCAGAACGATGGGACGGAACGGATGATCTGCGACTCAGGGCTCAATTCGCTCGAGCACTTTTGCAGACAGTCTGCGTTCCGGTTATGCCGTGATGGGGTGGGGGGATTCCCCTGTTCGTGCGCTGTACGCCTCCGCTGCCTTGCGGATAGTCTCGCTGCGTCGCACAAGGGTTGCGCTAGCTAACGCAAGTTCACCCCCGGCCTCGCTGCGCTCATCCACTTCCGTCGAGATCGACGCAAGGGTGATGCCAAGCAGCCGCACCAGTCGCTCGCCGCCCTCTTCACCGCGCAGGATTCGCATCAGGGCCGAAACCTCATACATCTCTGCTTTGGCCAAGAGCATCGCACGCAAGACGCCGGCGCCGAGGAAGTGCAGGCGCCCACGGATACGCCTCGATGGGATGAGTCGTGCTTCGGCCCAGCGTCGCAACTGGACCTTCGACGCTCCGGAAATTTCTGCGGTCTGGCCAATCGTCAGCGGATAGCGTGCGTCTGGCAGGTTCGGGTGGTTGGAGGGATCGCGGATGAGAGCGATCTCGTCGATACTGAGGTCATCGAACAGGCCTGCTTGGTAGGCCGCGTCGAGGTCTTCGAGATTCTGGGTGAGCGCGCTTAGTTGCGCTGAAGGCTGCGGAGTCTCCGGCTCAGTCTTCTTGAGCAGGTCAAGCTGAGTCATGGAAAGCGTCTTAGGTGCATAGAGCTGCGCCATACGCGCGAGAATCAGACGGGCACGGGGTTCGAGGTCCGGCCGGTCCTCGAACCCGTCGATTGACCGACCCCCCAGCACATACCCAGCCCGATCGCCGCGCACGGTGGGGAGGGTGTCTTGCTTCGCCATACTGCCAAGCGTAGCAGGCTTACTTCTAGAAGTCAACAACTCTTAGCTGAAGATTCCTGCGGTCCACCGCCACGTGCCGCGATCTCGCCGGCCGCTTCCCACCAGCAGGCCACTCAGATCGAGTGTCGTTCCTCCTTGGGCTGCGTGGAAGAAGCTGCGCGCGGCGACGCGTCTAAAGGGAAGGGAATCGCGGGTCAGCACCACGACCCCTTCAATGGCCAGTGCGTCTCGGCCGAACGCGAACAGCGTCTTGAGAATGAAGTCATCCGGCCGTGAGCCTGGCTTGATGTTCGTCACGTAGAGCCCGTAACCTTGCGATCCGGGCCGATTGGGCACCAGGAAACACTGCTCTTCGAAGATTGCGTCTGCGAGGTCGGCCTGGGTGTAGTGGAACAAGAAGTGTTCGCCCGGGCGGTCCCAGCAGGGTCGAGCGGTCTGCTCGGCATCCGTGATATGTTTCATGCCAGGGGGAAAGTCAGAAAGGGGGATAACTGTTGAAGCACATATGGAACCATACATCAACCTCGCGATAGAAGAACCTCCTCACCGGGCACCGAGGACATGTCCGGCTCTGTTGAAGCATGCCGAGGGGCAAGGCCACCCAAAGCGCCGTACGCCTCACTGGGGTCTGAGAACTCCGGCTCCGTTCGAATCATAAGCATCATGCAAAGACGCCAATCCCATTGACTCGAAGAAGTCGTCCGATGGACTAGCTAAACCATGCAACGTTCTGTCGTCTTGTCACTTCCCTAGATCCCCCGCGACGAGCAATCAGCGACCTCGTCCAACGCCAAGAGGAGCACATGCACATGGCCCTTGACCTCCTATCCGCACTTCGTGAGGGGCTTGTCAGCGAGCCGTCTCCGAACCGTCCGTCCGGCATCGAGATTCGTCAGGATCTCGCTCCAGCCGGCGGGATGCCGGTACAGCCGCCGTCGTACGAGGGCGAGCTTGAGATCCACAAGCGCTACATCGACGGCGCGCCGCGCGATGTGATCGAACTCGACAGCGTCGGCTCGGCCGCCAACCGTCTGGAGGAGCCGCTGCTCGACCTCCACCGCGCCGGCCGCTATCCCCTGCCTGTGTCGAGCACAACGGTCACGCCGGCCGTCGGTGACCCGATCACGATCACGACGCTGGAGATGCCTCACCGGGTGTTCGACGCTTGGCTGCGCCTCTCCGCTGCCACCGACGGTGCCGGTGGGACGTTCGAGGACAGCGAACAGGGCCAGGAGCTCTCACTGGCGCATGTCGGCGCGCTCGACGCGCTGCTGGAGACGTCAGCACACGACCTTCTGTTCGGGGTCTGGGATTCGCATCGGAAGGGGCCGCACGGCCAGGTGCGCATCGGGCGGAGCCTCACGACCAGCCTGATCGGCATTGACCCGATTTCCCAAACGCGGATCGCCGCGCGGCGCGATCCGCTGAATCTAGGAGAGGCCAGTGACCTGCCAAAAGGCGCCAAGAAGCTCTCCGAGCAGGGGCTGAGCTCGATTCCGCCACAGCGCATGCGTGGCGGAGTGGCGATCACCGAGGCCCGCTACCTCGGCTTCCTGTCATTTGCCGCGCTGCGTCGGCTCGGCTTCGAGCGCTACAACCCGGTTGAGGTGCGTGTCCTGCTGACGCTGCTCGGTCTATACGCGCTGGTGCTGCGCTGCGCCGCCGGCTGGGATCTGCGCGCGCAGTGTGCGCTCGTACAGCGCGACGACCCACAGTTCGTGCTGGTTGGGCCGCAGGATCGCCATGAGACGTTTGCGCTATCTGTCGAGGAGGCGGACCGACTCCTGCGCGAGGCGATCAAGCACATCAGCATAGCTGATCGAAGCGTTCAGCTCGATGCCGGAAAGACGCTCAACGGTCTCGTGGACCAGGCGATTGCCACTACCAAGAGCGCGGCTTAGATCCGTCCGACACGATGCTGCGCATCGCAATTCGCTTCCCACTCGGGGTCTATCATGCCCGCTCCACGTCGGATGACGCCGAGTGGCCACCGAGCCCGCTGCGCCTCATTGGTGCGCTGCTGGCGGCAGCTCACGGTCGTCACTCATCGGATCCGGCCGACGACCTTGCCCTGATTCAGAAGCTGTGCAAAGCGCCGGCCCCGTTGGTGGTGGCGCCGGACAGCGTTGCGGTCGGAGAGCCGGTTGAAGCCCGCGAGGCGGTACGTCTGCGCGGTGCCACGAGGTGGGCTCCGCGCAACTACCTCACCGGACCGGTGTCACCACGCAACGTTGGCCGCGAGCGGGCGCCTGTGAACAAGGCGGGCGTGGCGATCGGCGATCGGCCGGTGGCCTTCGTCTGGTCCGCGCTCGACCTCGACCATATGGAGATGCAGCGTCTGGCTGCTCTAGCGGGTGACGTGACATTTCTTGGCACCAGCCGCTCGCCGGCGATCCTGAAGGTAGATGCTGAGACGCACGAAGCCGCGTCTGACGACGGAGCCTCGGAGCATGTTTGGACGCCGGCGGGCCTCGCCGGCTACGCAGAGCCGGATGCGGCCGTGCGCGTGCCGGATACGCAGACGATCGCGGCGTTCGATCGTCGCCACGACGCACGGCGCGGGAATGGCGCTCGCGTCCAGAAGACGGGCATGGTGCCGGAGATATCGATCGGAACACTGGCGTCCTACGTGTCGCCACGTCGTCGCCGCGCTCCTGCCGATTTCACATTTGACCCAAGCTGGTGGGGTGAGATGATGGTGCTCGAGGTCGATCGCGAGCGCAGCGATCTGGTGCCCAGGGCTCCGGCCGCATATCTTTTCGCCCGGGCCGTTCGGGTGGCATTGCTCGGCGCGTTTGACGAAGCCGGCACGCTGGGGGAGGCGCCACCGATCCTGCGTGGACGTGATGCAGACCCGCACTGCGCAATCCTGCCGCTGCCGCACGTGTGGGGGAAGCACCCGGATGGGCTGTTGCGCGGTGTCGCATTGCTACTTCCCCATGTGGCGCGCGAACCGGGCGTCTACACCCAGCTGTCCAGACTCGAATATGGCCTGAGCCAGCTGGTTGGTTCGGGATCGCAGCCGCCCACGCGATATGTGAGCATTCCCGGCGCGGGCCGGGTCTGGTTGAAGCCGCCCACGACGGACGAGTCGAGGCTGAGCAGTCTGCGTGAGGAGTTCTATCGCGGTCCCGCCAAGACATGGGTGAGCGTCACACCGATCGTGCACTCGCGCTGGCGCAAGGGAGGTATTGATGCGCTGCTGCGCCAGGTGAGCGCTGACTGCGCGCATGTCGGTCTGCCGGTGCCCGCGGAGATCGAAACGTTGCGGAGCGCCGGCCGACACGGCGGCGCCGACCGGTTTGTCCCCGCCAGGGAGACGCCCGCATCCTGGCGCGGGCTGCTGGCGGGCCCCACCTCGCATCTGCGCATCACCTTTGCCCAGCCGGTGCGGGGTCCGGTGCTGCTCGGTCGCGCACGCCACTTCGGGCTCGGTCTGTGCGTACCGGACAGCACGAGCGCTGGCGATGAGGGCGACGCATGATCGCGTTTGCGGACTTCCTGCGGATCGTGCGCGGAGACGAGAATATCCGCCCCTACCCGTGGCAGGAGCGGCTCGCGGAGCGCTGCGTGGACGGCGAGCCGCCATCGGCGATTGCGATTCCGACCGGAGCCGGCAAGACGACGACGATCGACGCGCTGGTGTGGGCTCTCGCCCATCAGGCCGACCGTCCTGCAGCGGAACGCACCATCGGAGTGCGGATCGTGTGGGCGATTGACCGCCGGATACTCGTCGACGAAACACACGCGCACGCTGAGAGGTTGGCGAGCTTGCTCGCCGCCGCGGTTGGCAGTCCCAGCGACCCTCTGTGCGAGCTCGCCACACGGCTTGCGGATCTCTCAGGAGACGTGCCGCTTGTGGCGACGCGGTGGCGTGGAGGACTCCAAGACGCTCCTGAGCGCTGCGGACCGCTGCAGCCCCAGATCATCTCCAGCACCGTCGCGCAAATCGGCTCGCGCTTGCTCTTCCGAGGCTACGGCGTCGGTGAACGGTCCCTCGCCATCGAGGCGGGGCTCGCGGCATGCGATACGACGATCTGCCTGGACGAGGCACATCTGGCCGAGCCGTTCAGGGAGACGATCGACGCGATCCGCGAGCAGCGCAAGGTCAGTGAGCGTGCAGTGGCGCTCCCGGGTCTGCGTGCCGTCACGCTCACCGCCACGCCTCCACGAGAGCTGGATGACGTGCTCGGTCTGGACGACGCCGACCGGGTTGCGCTCGGCCAGCGGTTCACCGGCGAGAAGCACGCCGAGCTGGTCGAGCCCGAGACGGCGCTCGATGAAAAAGGCCATGTCGGGCTTCTTGCCGATGCGGCAGCGGGCTACGTACGGAACGGGAAGCCGACCGTCGCCTGTGTCGTGAACACCGTACGGCGGGCCCGCGCCGTGTTCGATGTGCTGCGCAAGGAGCTGGGCGGGGAGGCAGATGTAGCGTTGCTCATCGGTCCGCAGCGCCCCGGAGATCGCGAGCGAATGCTCGAGCAACATCGTGGCGCGTTGTTCGACGGAGAGCCGGGCGAGAAACCGCTCGTCTGCGTTGCGACACAGACGTTCGAGGTTGGGCTGGACGCCGACGTCGCTGCGATGGTCACGGAGTCCGCCTCCGCGACGGCACTCGTACAGCGGCTCGGCCGGCTCAACCGACGTGGTGAAACAAGAGGGCACGCGACGATCGTGCGCGACGAGGGGCATTGGCTGTATGAAGACGACGAGCCAGCCGCGTGGGAGTGGCTGCGCGGGCTCGTGCGGGACGATGGCACCGTCGACGTCTCCGTCGCCGCGCTCGAGGAGAACGCTGCGCCGCGGCCTCTATATACGCACCACGCGGCGATGCTGACGCCAGAGGTGACCGAGATGTTCGCCCAAACATCGCCACGACCGGGATCCTGGCGCGAACCCGACCCCGACGTTTTCCTGCGCGGCGTCGCGGCTAAACCGGCCGCCGACGTGGCGGTCTGCTGGCGATCGGACCTGCGGCCGGACTTGGTAGGGGACGAGGTAGGGGACGACGCCGACGCATACCGCTCGATGCTGCTCGAGCTCGCGCCTCCTCAGAGACAGGAGCTGATCACGCTCAGCCTGACAGGTGCACGGGGACTGCTCGCGGCGCGCTTTGCGGACGGCAGTCCTGCGGCTGCGGGACGGGCGGCGCTGCTCGAGGCGGATGTTGAGGATGCGATGCCCGAGCCCTCCCGGCTGAAACTGCGGCAGGATGAACATAACCTGCCCTTTCTCGTCTTGCGTCGTGGCGTGACGTACCGTGGAGCGCTCAAGCGCGAGGAGGCAATCTCGGATATGGACGACGGAGGTGACGAGACTGCCCCGATCTGGCCGGACGCGCTGCAGCCGGGCGATGTCATCGTCCTGCCTACGGACGCTGGCGGTGTTGACGAGCATGGACTCGCGCCGCTCCAGCCGCGTGGCGATGCGACTGATATAGCCGCCGACCTGCGCTCAAATGGTGCCCCCGTAGCAGTGAGGATCACTTTCGAGGCGCTGGGTCAGGCGGTTGGGAAGCCACTGCAGAAGGGGCGCTGGCAGAAAGTCGTCAAACTGTGCCGGCTAACCGAAAGTCAGCTCAGGCGAGCGTCGAAGGCCCAGGAGCATCAAGCGGCGTTGGGCCGCTTGATCGTCGAGCTCCACCAGCTGGTCCCCGAGCACCCAGGGATCGCCCTGCTTGTTGAGAACCCGTCGGAGCGTATCGACCTGGACATCGTGCTTCGCTCGATCGTTCCAATCAACCTGGATGACTCGGATGTCGAGGCCGATGACGAGTCCGACGAGGAGATAGCCGACGCCGATCGTGAAACCGCTGAGCAGGCGGCCGACACCGCCGAGGCGGAAGCCGAGCGGGATACCGGTGAGGACGCGCATGTCGGAGGGGAACCGCTCGAATGTGCGTGGGTGCTGCTGCCCATTCCAAGAGATCGCCTCGATCGCAAAGATCGTCTCGACGCAGATTCGTCTCCTCCCACGATCGACCGGCACGCGCGTGCGGTGAGCGATGAGGTGCGAACCTGCACGCAACGGTTGAAGTTGGCGGCCGAGTTGTCGGAATCGCTGATCCTGGCGGCCCGCGCCCACGATCACGGCAAGGCCGATCCGCGCACGCAGGCTTTCTATCGTCGTGGTGTTCGCGTGTTCGCGGCAGAGCCGATCGCCAAGAGCGAGTTCGGCACGAGTGATCCGCAAATGTCGAGGACTGCCAAACAGCTCGCCGGCTTGCCCACGCGCCAGCGGCACGAGATCGCATCGGTGAAGGTGCTCAGCGGGGCAACCGAGTCGGGCCGCGTGAAAACCGACGGATTGGATATAGATCTCGCGCTTCACGTGGTCGGCGTGCATCACGGTTTGGGTCGACCGATCCCAGGCGTGCCCCGGGGCGGTAACCCGGCACGACCGTTCGAGATCGACGCCGCCGGGATCAAGGGCACTGCGCTAGGCGATGGACGTGACGGCTGGGCGGATGGCGCGTGGCTGGAGCGCTTCGGGCTGGTCCTTGGGCGCTACGGCGCTTGGGGGGCCGCTTATCTGGAGGCGCTGCTCGTGACGTCGGATCATCTCGTGTCGTCAAGGGGGGAATGAGATGGCTTTGGAGTTGCATTGGATGCCAGCGCGGGCGCCGTACATGCCGATCGCTACCGTCGGGCTCCTGGCACTGTTGACGGAGCATGGTCACGAAGCCACGGCATACTGGTCGGACGGACCTTCGGGAGTGTCAACGCTGGTCATCGAGGTCTCACTCGATGTGCCGGAGGTGGCACAGTTGATCGCTGACGCGCCGTGGCCGCAGCTCGGGCTGCTCACATGGCCCGGCGGCAAGTGGTCACAGGGACTCAAGCCAACTCTCAAGGGAACCGGCGAACCCGCGCAAGCCTTCCGCGACCTCGTCAAGAGCGCTCCTCCGCTCGAGGCGAGGCTTCTGCGCTCGATCCTCACCGATGGCGTGCTCGATGGCGACGGCATCCCCGCGCGCAGTCGGCTGCTGCGAGGTGTCAAGTCTGACCTGTCGAGCATCGCCAAGCCGCCGAAGCGTGTCACCGCAGATGGCCTCGCGCTCGAGCTGCGCGACGGCCCCGACTTCCGCAGTGGTGAGTCGGGCCTTGGTCTCGGCTTGGTGCCCGAGGTTCAGACGTTCGGGGGCACCACAGGCCCTAACGCGTCGACTGTCGGTGCGTACTCGACCCTGTTGTACCTGTTGCTGTGGCGAGGGATCATGGCGTTGCCGCCGGTGCCGGTCTTGCGGGGATCGAGACGGGCGGTTGGCGGGCCACTGGTGACGGCACCCGACGTGCTCACCTGGCCGCGCTGGCGCATCCCGGTGGGCCTGCGCTCTCTGAGAACGTTGCTGTCCTTAGGTGCGATTCACGAGGAGAAGCTCGATCGCCACTATCTCACGGAGCGAGGTATTGATGCGGTCTACCGGGCTCGTGCCGTGCCATTGAACAATATGGTGGCCGTTTTCCGTTGGGGTGATCCGGTATTCAGCTGACTAGCCGTTGCGCCCCTGCCGTTCGAGATCGGCGAGGTAAGCACGGCTTCGCTCAAGAACGCCCTGACGCGTGGGTCGTTACGAGCCTCTTCAAACTCATCCGCATCGAGGCTAGTGACGACGTCGTCCTTGTCCATGCGCCCCGGGCCGTGCTGGCCTAAACGCTCGCCTCGATCGCCGCGCGTAGCCTCGACGTACTCGGCGCCGGTGAAGCTCCGTCCGTTCCAGGAGCCGGCGCTCGCCCGCAGCGCCCGCACCCTGTCGGCCTTGGTCGTGGAACCGGACCGTTCGTGCATGGCACCCACCATACATGTCGTGCCCCCGGTGACACGGTCCAACGCGCGGACATCGCCCCCATCTCGATCCGGCTCGTCATCGTCCACTCGGGTGGTGCAACAGCGTGTTGAAAAGCGTTGCCGGAGGGGCCGATCGGTG
>Ga0207933_1001515_pt1 | contig 17269 bp, 21 predicted proteins | sample NGESurdeep092012_4_FD_184488 | JGI IMG/M metagenome (GOLD analysis project Ga0207933, IMG submission 184488) | Arctic peat soil microbial communities from Barrow, Alaska - NGEE Surface sample F53-3 deep-092012 (SPAdes) | ecosystem: Environmental > Terrestrial > Soil > Wetlands > Peat ...
ATGGCTACGCGATCGCCGGGGAGGATACGGATGAAGTTCTTGCGCATGCGGCCTGAGACGTGCGCGAGTACCTGGTGCTTGTTCTCGAGCTCGACCTTGAACAGCGCGTTGGGCAGCGTCTCAACGACGACCGCCATGACTTCAATCGCATCTTCCTTCGACAAACGCTCTCCTTCGAGGAGTCAGATTTGGATCTGAATCTCCCAGCCTGGCATGGCCTGTTTTTGCGGACTCAGTGACCCCTCCCCGCAAGGGGATACGACAGGGGAAGCGCGAGACGCGCACACCATTCACAAGTGTATCGAAAAACGGATCGCGTGGGAAGCGCCCGAAGGCTGCGTACACGGCGAAAGCTCAGAGGCGCGGGAGATGCAAGGGGGGAAGGAAAAAGAAGCAGCTTTGCGTGGAGGGCAGGCACATTCCCTTTACCCATGCAAAATCTTGCGAAAAGCACTCTGGCGGCGGTCGCGCAGGGATCGTCTCGTTCCCCTAAGTCATTGATTCAGAATAGCAAATGGTGCTGTTGGGTTTGAGGGGAATCGGCCACCTGATTGCAGTGTTGATATGCATCAATCCGAAATCTACGAGCAGGTGGATTTTCGAACCAAACGTCCGTTACCAGTGTGTCTCTGTTTCAACTTTGCATTCTTAATGAGGTTCTTTGATGCTGAAAAAAATTCTGTTAGCCGGTTTCGCGCTTACGCTTGTGTCCACAGCGGCCTACGCCGACACCATCACCGACAAGGGCTCGACTTACACGCTCAGCTACACTACGGCGGGCACAAATTTGTATGACGTGACGCTCGTGATCGATACGTCCGCCTTCGCTAATGGGAACACGGGTTTTGCGCACTTTATGAACAGCGTTTCCCTGAAGCTCGCGCCGAAGACTACGGATTACTCCGGCATTACGGTGGTCTCCGAGCCGACGCCTGCGGGTACATATGCAGCCGCCACAACGAAGGGCGGCGTCAACAGCGGCGGTTGCGATGGCAACGGCAACGGCTTCTTCTGCCTCGCCTATACGGGGTCTGGCCTGGGTGTGGCGACGGACAGCGCCTCTGACGTCTATACCTTTGTCTTCCAGGTCGGCGACCCGAATGGTCTGGGCGGAGCCCATGGTCTATTTACCGGCACTGACGCCGCTTCGATCAAAGTGAATTACGAGTACGAGAAAAACGGCTCGGTTAAGAACGGCGGAATTACGTCCCGGGATGATATTTTTCTTACTCCGGGACGCACCACTACCACGGTTACCCCGGAGCCGGCGTCGATCGCGTTGCTGGGTACCGCATTGATCGGTATGGCATTGCTGGCGCGCAAGTTTGGGATGGCTTCCTAAGCCGGGTCCAATCTGCACCGCAGAGCTTGAATGAGGTCCACCGTTCGGTGGGCCTCAATTTTTTTGCGGGCGAGGCCGGGCATGGCAAGGATGCAAGGCGGGTTGCGAGCGAGATGGCTGCGAAGGTCTGAGGCGCGCGGGTTATCGGGGAGTCTTCGCGGGTCATCGCGGCGCTCGCGGGCATCTGCTAGGCTGTGTGCCATGCAGACCTCTCGTTCGGCTCTTGTGCCGCTGCTGCTTGGCTTTCTGTGCCCTGCGGCCTTTTTGTTTCCCGGGGTTGCGAGGGCGGTCAAAACCCAAAAGACTCATACGGTAACCCTGGGCCCGGTGCGGCGGGTGGCGTATACGCCGCCGGAGGCGACGGCGGAGACCAAGGCGGATGACTCGACCAGCCTGCGGGTGCGGCCGCTGATGGTCGACGACCGGCAGCGGGAGTGGACGGTGGGGCCGATCCATGAGGTGACGGACAGGACGTTTGTGGTGCAGCGGGCGCTGCGGCTGAACGACGCGCTGCCGCGCGAGGCGGTGCGGTGGAGCTGGCAGCCGGGGCCGTGGCTGATGGTGGATCGCACGACGGGGCATATTACGGCGCTGCATCTGCCCGACTTCGATCCACAGGTGTCGGTGGCGGTGTGGTTTCGGGACTATGCGGCGTACTGTGGGATTGCGACCACGGCGAAGGGTGGGTTGATGGCCGTGGTGGCGGAACTGGGCGCGCGCAAGGCGGTGGTACAGAAGAAGATGGGAGCATGGCCGCAGGCGCAGGCCGCCCATCCTGTGTGCGCTGAGGCTACGTGGCAGCGGACGCCGATGCGGGCGACGATCGAGCAGACGGGCGGGCAGCCGATGACGTTCGATGTGGTGGGGACCAGCTCGCTGGTGGAAGAGGGTGAGTCCAGCGATGAATAGTGGGAGAATTTTCCCCCGAGGAACTGTTGCAAGGCCGAGAGGAACGGCGGGTCTCTCCGCTCCGCGGGACGATGAGACTGTCCGGCTGCCACCCAGACGAGCAGGCTCGTCCGGGGCCCGGCGCTCCGGTCGAGATGACAGGTTCTTTATGGGTGGGAGCTAGTGGCGGCCGAAGCGGTAGAGGACGCCGAGGGAGATGGAGACGTATTCGCGGGTTTCGGTGCCGAAGTGCTCGAAGATCATGTCGGGCGAGAGGCGGACGGCGAGCTTGGGGCCCTGGTTGAAATCGATGCTGCCGCCGGCGGCTCCCCAGGGCGCCACGTGGTTACAGTAGAGGCCGATATTCCCCTGCGAGCCCGTCGCTTCGGTGGGGCAGGCCGCAATAGGGCTGCCACCGGGGTAGTTCTGGACGGCGTGGTCAAAGATGCCATCGGCGGCGCCGGCGAAGGCGTGATAGTTGATGGCCACGTAGCGGTTCTTAGGGCCGCGATACTGCACGCCGCCGGCGAAGATGTGCTGCATCACAAGCACGCGATTGTAGTAGTGATTGGGGAGGACGGGCGTGGTTCCGGCCTCGAAGCGGTAGTCGGCGGCAATGCCGAGACGCGAGCCGAGCCAGTAGGTGGCCTGGGCTTCGCCGCCGCCCATGTTGTAGCGCTTGGGAAGATCCTGGCCGGCCTGGCCGTTCATGAAGCTGAGGCCGCCGTAGATGTCCCACTTGTTGTGGTAGCTGGGGCCGCGGCCAGGGGCGAGGGCGACGGCGGCACGATGGGTCGCCATGGGCGCGGTGCCGGGCGCAGCCTGGGTCGTCGAGGTCTGGCCGTCGGCGCTGGAGCTGGAGGGCTGCTGCATGGGAGCGGTGCCGGGCGCGGGGTTCTGGGCACAAGCGGCGGTTGCGACGAGGGCGCCGAGAGCGAAGGTGGCGGCAAAGGTGGCGAAGCGGCCGGCAGAGCGGGCCGTGCGTACAGACGTCAGATTCGTGAAGAGCATCTTCCTCGCTTGCAGGCGCTCGCGCGCGCGGTGGTTCCTGGGGTGCGCGCCGAAACGGTGCGTCGCTCTCAAGGATATACCGGACGAGACGATGGGTGTCGCGCTGTGACGTGTGGCGGATGAACTTATCCTGCGATTCTCGATGGGTTGCGTGGCGCGTGCCGGCCCCGCAGGAGCAGGCAGGCGGCCTTCAGGAGCGTCCAAAGGAAGAGGCCAACCGTATACCGGAGGAGTGGGTAGACGTGCGACAATAGTATTTGCGGCCTTTGCGATTGAAGGGCGGCAGCAGGGAGCAAATTATGGGCGATCTTCTTCAACCTTGGCACCTCATCCTTCTTCTGGGCCTCGCGGTTCTGCTGTTCGGCGGGCGCAAGCTGCCGGAGCTGGGCAAAGGCCTGGGCGAAGGGCTGCGCGGCTTCAAAGAGGGAATGAAGGGCCTTACCGGCGGTGACGATTCGAATGCCAAGACCGGCGACACGGCACACACGGTGACTCCGAAGGCGGCCGATGAGGCCCCGAAGCCGCCGGCCGGCAGCTGAACGGGCGGTAACGCTGCGCTGAACGAGCGGGCGCGGCAGCAGCGACGGTTGCGTCTTCGCGGCCGTCGTTTTTTATTGGAGGCGAGACGCCATGAAGCTGAAGTCACCGTATCTCATCAAGCCGCACACGAAGGTTCGCCTGGAGCGTCTGCCGACCGAGGAGCGCGGCACACTTTCAAGCAAAAAAGCTGCCGAGGCGGCGATGGCGAAGAACGCTCAACAGCTTACCGAGCTGCAGGAGGTGTTCTATGCAGCGCAGTCGAAGGCGCTGTTGATTGTGCTGCAGGGCATGGATACGGCGGGCAAGGATGGAACGATCCGGCATATCTTTTCGGGCGTGAATCCGCAGGGATGCCAGGTGGCGTCGTTCAAGGTGCCGACACTGCTGGAGGCCAGGCATGATTTTCTGTGGCGCTGCCATGCGGGGGTTCCGCCGCGAGGGATGATCGGGATCTTCAACCGGTCGCACTATGAGGATGTGCTGTCGCCGGTGGTGCATGGGCATGTGAGCGCGAAGCAGGCGCGGCAGCGGATGGACGACATCAACGCGTGGGAGCGCACGCTCGCCGACAACGATGTTGTGATCCTGAAATTTTTTCTGCACATCTCGCGCGAGGAGCAGACGCGGCGTTTGCAGGAGCGGATCGATGAGCCGAAGAAGCATTGGAAGCTGTCGCCTTCGGACTTTGAAGAGCGGCCGTGCTGGGATGCTTATATGCGCGCATATGAGGAAATCCTGCGCACGACCAGCCGCAAGGTTGCGCCGTGGTTTGTGATTCCGGCGGACAACAAGGGCTATCGCAATGTGGCGATCTCGGGGATCGTTCTGGAGGCGATGCAGAAGCTGAAATTGAAATATCCGAAGCCTACGTTCGATCCGGGCGAGGTGAGGCTGGCGGACGAGAGTCCGCAGGAGGCTGCGAAAGAGGTCGAGGCGAAGGTGAATCCGGGCGTGGTGAGTGCGAATGAGGTGCCGGGGAATTCGGGACGACGCTAGGATTCGCTTTCGGGAGTGAGTGGTTCGCTCTCCACGCCAAGGAGGAAGCGGCTGATACGACCTCCGCAGCGATAGAAGACGCTGGCGAAGAATATCTCCAGCGCAAGCCGGAGTACTGCTTCGTCAAGTTCCAACGAATCGTATCGAAGCCAATATTTGTCATATGCCGGGGTTAACCCCGTCGATAGGGAATGCCAATGATGCCCTAGATCGAGAATGTAGGCGGGAAAATGTGTGAGGTTGGCAAACGCATTGTAGAGAAGGTAAAAGCAAAGAACTCGCGAAGCCAGAACCACCGCCTGACGATTTGACATTACGCCTCCGAGAGTACGTGCCAGTCTACTCGATCAAACCGTAATCATCACGACGGCGGCGGTGGCGATAGCCATGCCGGTGAGCTGGCGGCGGGTGGGGCGCTCGTGGAGATGCCAAGCAGCCAGCAGGATGGTGCCGGCGGGATAGAGCGAGGCAAGGACGGCGGCGATGTCGAGGCGGCCCGAGCGGGTGGCGGCGATGAAGAGCAGGTTGCCACCGGTGTCGAGCAGAGCAACGCCGAGTGCCCAGAGAAGAATGGAACGGGTGAGGCGCGTACCCACATTAGCCGACGGTAATGCCGTCGGCGAAGATGGGGCACCCGAATTTGTGGAAGATGCGGCACCCTTATTTGTGGCGCGGGTGCGGATTGTTAGTGCGAGCAGAAGGAGCGCGCAGGTGGTGAGACTGCCGGCGCGCGCGAGCGCTACGGGCGCGATGATGCCGAGCGGATTGGCCAGGCGCAGACCGACGAAGTAGATGCCGAAGCCCAGGCCGCCGATGATGGCGAGAGTCATCGTGGAACGGTTGGCGGCGCTGGGCGCGGAGCCGTCGATAGCTTGCGTGGACTCAGGCGAAGGGCCCGCAGCGATGAGCCAGATGGCGGCCAGCGCGAGAGCGAAGCCGGCGAGACGGAGCGGGGATGGGACGCCTTCGAGAACGCTGGAGACGGCGGCCGGAATGGCGGCGGCGAGCAGGCCGCTGACGGCGGCCGAGGCTCCCATGGCTCCGCGGGCGAGCGCAATGTAGAAGGCGGTGAGCGCGATGCCGGCGGTGACGCCGGCGATGAGTCCCCAGACGAGCGGGGCTCTATGCAAGAGCGGCGGAAATGAAGGGTGGTGCACGAACAGGATCGCCAGCAGGACGGCGAGGCTGGAGGCGTGCGCGAGGATGACGACACGCAGAGCGCTGGAGGTTGAGCCTCCCGCGGCTTTGACGCCCATGCCGCCGGAGAAGTCGCCGCCGCCCCAGGAGGCGGCGGCGGCGAGCGCGAGCAGGATGTTCGCCGAGAGAGCGGACGGCAGCGATGCGCCGGCGATCACGGAGTCTGGGGCGGGGAGGTGGCGGAGGGTGTGGTGGCGGGCGGCGTAGAGGTGACGGGAACGCCAGTGTGCACGTTGCGCGGCGCGGGATAGTAGCCGTCCGGGGCGTCGACGGTGAGGCCGGGGCGCATGACGTCAACTCGAGTGTGGCGGAATTTGTTGTCCAGCGGCGAGAGGTGCGTGTAGTAGCCGACGGTGTACTGGTAGCGCATGGTCTCGCTGATCCTGGCGAAGCTCTCCTCGATGCCGCGCGGGCGGAACTCGGGATCGACCTCACCGCCGGTGACGGAGCAGATGCGCGGAAGCACATCGTCACGCATGGTCAGCGGCAGATGAATGCGGTCCAGGAAGCCCATGCCGGGCATGCTGGAGTCGCCGACGAGAGTAGCGTAGACCCCGATCTTGTTGGTCTGGAGGTAGCGGAGAAGCTCCTTCTCTTTGACCGTGGAGCCGTACTCCTTGCCGTCGGAGATGACGAAGATGATGCGGTGACGATCGGGGGCCGCGGTGCTGAGCGACTGCGCGGCGGTGAAGATGGCGTCGAGGAGGGTGTGGAACTCCTTGGGCGGCGTCTGGTAGATGCTGGTCTCGCCGCGGACGGGCGTGGTGTTGGGATCGACCTGCTGGTTGTTCTTGATGGTGGTCTGGGCGAGCGGGCCGCCCAGCGGCATGAGAGCTTCGCGGCCCTTGCCCTTGGAGCGTTCCAGGATGACGGCGAGACGGTTGCTCTGCGCGGCGGTGAAGGTGGTCTGCTGCTTGACGCCGTTGTTGTAGGTGTAGACCGCAATTTCGTCGAATGGAGAGAAGGCTCCCTGTAGCGCGCTGAGCGAGGAGTTGATCTTCTCCATGGTGTCGAAGGTCACGCTTTGATCGATGACGAGGGCGATGGAGAGCGGCCAGGGATCGCGGTAGAAGAGACTCATATGCTGTTTCAGGCCGTTCTCATAGATACGGACGTCGCGGTAGGTTAGGTCGGGGACGAGGTGGCCCTTGCCGTCCTTGACGGTGAAGGGGACCTGGACGAAGTCGACGTGGATGGTGCCCAGGCGGTAGGCCTCGGAGGGCCCCTGGCCCGGGGCGGGGAGGTCGGGCGGCGGCTCCTGATCGGTGGTCTGGGCGGTGGGCGTGGGCGCCGAGGGCAAGGTGCTGCCGGGCGCGACGCCACCGTTATCTCTTGTGGCTGCATCGGGCGTGGCGGGCGGAGGCGCGGCGCCTTCCGGGAGCGCGGGAGCGGCTGGGGTAATGGTGTTCAGGTGAGGAAGCGTCTGCGGTGCGGGCGCATTGGGAATGCCCTGCTGAGCGGCCGGGCTGCCGCTTTGGGTCCCCTGCTGTGCACTGCCTGCGGAGCCTGCCGCGGCCAGCATGACCGCCAAAACCGTTGCTCCGATACTCTGTTTGCCCAACCCCATCCGTTGCTCTTCCCTTCTCTCACACGACGACGATGACCGTGGAACCGGCCGCCGGCTGCGCGTAAAGCTGCCTCTTGAGACTACCAGCCGGGGCGCTCGGGCGCAGCCGCCCTATCGGTCCCCCTGTCTATCAGACGCGCAGACGCGCGGACAGGTCGCTATGTTGCGCTCCCGACAAGGATGCGGGCCGGGGTAAGCGCGTGAGGGCGGTCGGGATGCGGGTGTCGCCGAAAGGGCGTATTTTCACGTCTAAGAGGCATATGCACTTCGTTCGCCTGCACCGTCTTGCCGTTCTTCCCCTAGCGCTCGCCCTGCTGCCTGCCATGAGTCTTTGCGCCCAGGAGGCGCCCACGGTGGATGCGCCGCCGCCGGCCAGTACAGCGCCCGCGCAGAAGGAGATCCCCGGCCTTCCGACGCAGACGCTGAAGATCAACGTCAACCTGGTGAACGTCTACTTCTCCGTGCGGGACAAGAACGGCTTCGTCACCAGCCTGCGCAAGGACGACTGCCAGGTCGCCGAAGACCATCAGGCGCAGACGATCAAACGCATGACGCAGGAGAAGAACCTGCCGCTGACCATCGGCATCCTGCTGGATACGAGTGGAAGCCAGACGAATGTGCTGCCGCTCGAACAGGATTCGGGCGCGCGGTTTCTGAAGGAGGTGATCACGCCCAAGGACGAGGCGTTCCTGATCTCCTTCGACGTCAACGTGGATCTGCTGTCGGATTACACCAACAGTCCGCGGGAGCTCTCGCGCGCGATCAACAAGGCGACGATCAATGCGGCGAGCTCGTCGGCCGGCGTGCCGGGGATCGGCGGCGGACCGTTCCCCACCAGCAATCCTCGCGGGACGCTGCTGTATGACGCGGTGTATCTGGCGGCGCACGACAAGCTGCAATCGCAGACCGGCCGCAAAATTCTTGTCATTCTGACCGATGGGCAGGACCAGGGATCGCAGGAGACGATTAAGACCGCCATCGAGGCCGCGCAGAAGGCGAACGTGATTGTCTATCCGATCCTGATCGCCGACCGCGAGTCGTATTTTGCGGCGGGCGAGATCTATATGGGATCGAGTGCGATGCAGCAGCTGGCGCAGCAGACGGGCGGCCGCGTGATCAACGTGGGAAACAGCGGAAGAAGGCTGGAAGATGCCTTCGACCAGATTCAGGATGAGCTGCGCACGCAGTATCTGCTGAGCTATACACCGATCAACAAGAACGCGGATGGGACGTATCGCAAGATCGATCTCGATTGCGGCAAGGGCATGAAGGTGCAGGCGCGCAAGGGCTACTACGCGATTGCCGGCGACAGCGACGCCGCGAGCAATATCGAGTAGTGCGTCGGGTTTATGGCGGGTTCATGGCGCTGCTACGCGTCGATTGCTCCTGAGTACACTGCCATGCCCGCAACGGCGTCGACGCCCATGGCATCGAGCTCGTCGATCTCGGCGCGCGCTTTGATTCCGCCGGCTACGATGAGCTGTTTCGCGGTGGTGGAACGCAGCGTGGCGGCGATGTGCATGGGGAAGCCCTGCATCGTTCCTTCGGTGTCGACGTGCGTGTAGAGGAACGCGGCGCAGGAGTCCTCGAGCCAGGTGATGGCTTCTTCGGGTGCGAGATCGACGGAGTCTTTCCAGCCCCGGACGGCGACGCGGCCGTCTTTTGTGTCCACGGAGAAGCAGAGTGTGTCTTCGCCGAGAGCTTTCTTGAGGTACGCGGCGAACTCGAGGCGGATGAGCCTGTGCCTGCGCTGCGTGATCGGCGCGAACTCCTGCGCGCCGTCGCTAAACTCCAGCGCGTTGGGTGCGGGCTCGGGCTCTGCGCCGAATAAGGACGAGCCGTAGATGACGCGCTTCGCTCCGGCGTCGAGCAGGCGCCGGCCGTCCTCGGCGGTGCGCAGGCCGCCGCCTACCTGGCAGGGCAGGCGTTTGCAGATGCTCTCGATGAGATCGCGGTTCGAGCCCTGGCGCATGGCGGCGTCGAGATCGATGAGCTGGACGAGTGGGTATTTCGAGAAGCGGTCGATCCAGTAGTCGAAGTCGTCGAAAGAGAGCTTGAGTTTTTCGCCTTGCACGAGCTGGACGATCTTGCCGCCCATGAGGTCGATGGAGGGAATGAGCATAGGGTTTATTGTCGCAGGAGCTTTAGCAGGGCAGCCTCATCGGCACGCCTGCTGCGGCGACCTCGGCTTTCAGCGCGCGGGAGTCGGTGATGCCGAAGTGGAAGATGCTGGCGGCGAGGGCGGCGTCGGCTTTGCCCTGCTGAAAAACTTGTGCGAAGTGTGCAGCCGAGCCTGCGCCGCCCGAAGCGATGACGGGGATTTGCACTGCTTCGGAGACGCGGCGGGTGAGCTCGCAGTCGAAGCCGTCGCGGGTGCCGTCGCAGTCCATTGATGTCAATAGAATCTCTCCGGCGCCGCGCTGCTCAGCCTCGCGTGCCCACTCGACGACGCGGCGGCCGGTCGGTTTGCGGCCTCCAGACACGTAGACCTCGGCTTCGCCTGCGGGGTCGGCGGAGTTTTTTGCGCGGCGAGCATCGATGGCGACGATGACGGCCTGCGCGCCGAAGCTGGCGCCGATCTCGGCGATGAGCTCGGGGCGCGCGATGGCGGAGGAGTTGATGCTGACCTTATCCGCGCCGGCGTCGAAGACAGCGGCGGCGTCTTCAGCGGAGCGGATGCCTCCGCCGACAGTAAAGGGGACGAAGAGATTCGCGGCGGTGCGCTTTACGGTGTCGAGCAGTGTCCCGCGACCTTCATGCGTGGCGGTGATGTCCAGGAGGACAATCTCGTCGGCGCCCGCGGCGGCGTGGCGGTGTGCGAGCTCGGCCGGGTCGCCGGCGTCGACGATGTCGACAAACTGAATGCCTTTGACGACGCGTCCGGCGCGAACGTCGAGACAGGCGATGATGCGTTTGGTCAGCATGGGAAGGCAGACAGTAGACAAGTAGAAATTAGACAGTAGAGCTTCGACATTTACAGCTCCAGGAAATTCTTTAGCACGCGGAGGCCGGTTTCGGCGGATTTTTCGGGGTGGAATTGGACGCCCATGACGTTGTCGCGTTCGACGGCCGCGGTGAACGCGCCGCCGTAGTTTGTGGTTGCGGCGGTGTCGGGCGAGACGGGTGCGCGCCAGGAGTGCGTGTAGTAGACGAAGCTGCCGTTGTGGATGCCGCGCAGCAGGCGTGAGTCGGGGCGGATGTCTTCGAGGGAGTTCCAGCCTACGTGCGGGGATTTGAGTTCTTCGTTGTTGAAGGCAGCGGGGAAGCGCTCGCATTGACCGGTGAGGTGGGCGAGGGCGGGGGTGTCAGGGGATTCGGTGGAGCCTTCGTAGAGCCATTGCAGGCCGACGCAGATGCCGAGGAAGGGCGTTCCATTTTTGACGGCTTCGCGGGTGGCTTCGATGAGGCCGAGATCGCGGAGCAGCTGCGTGGATTGGAAGTGGCCGACGCCGGGCAGGACGATCTTGTCGGCGCGGAGGACATCGGCGGGCGATTGCGTGACGACGATGTCGCTTGCACCGAGGTGACGCAGCGCCTTGACGACGCTGGTGAGGTTGCCCGCTTTATAGTCGATGACGGCAATCATGCGCGCTGCGGTCCTTTGGTCCAGTCTTCGACGCGGAGATTGCGGATGCGGGCGAAGGCTTTGTCATTGGTGACGAGCGTGAAGTTATGGGCGAGAGCGTGGGCGGCGATCATGGTGTCGAGCGGACTGAGCGGCTTGCCCTGCTTCTGTTGAGAGGCCGCAAGTTGAGCGTAGTGAGCCGCGCACGGCGAGTCCCAAGGTTCGATGTTAATCCCTCCAGAGAGAAATTCTGCGATGGCAGCATGCAGCTTGGCCTGTGGCGGCAGAAGCGCGAGACCGAAACGCAGCTCGGCTTCGGTGACTGCGGAGATTGCAAGATAGTTCTTCTGTGCTCTGCGAAACCGGTGATGGACGGCGGTGCTGGGCTGCTTGACCAGAAAGCTCACGATGTTGGTGTCGAGCAGAAAGTGGTCCATCAGAAGATTTTCCGTGGCTTGAGCGGAGCGCGATCCCTGGGGATTTTGAACGCGGCCCGTTCTTCGGCAGGAACTTCTTCGAGCATTGCAAAAAAACGATCCAGGTTCTTGGGCTTCCTGGAAAGGATGACATCGCCGGTTTCGGGGTCTTTGCGGATGCTGACCTCGTTGCCATCGAAGCGGAATTCACTTGGCAGACGGACGGCCTGGCTGCGGCCGTTCATGAAGAGCTTGGCTGTGCGCGGCATGGATTCCTCCGTCGAGATGGTATATACCATAGTCTATCACAAGGGATCGAGATGCGAGTTTTCATTTGCGGCGTTTGGACTCGGTGCGGGGCCAGTATTGGAGCTCGTCTTCGTAGAGCTCGCCTTCGAGGTCAGCGACGCGCTGCTGCAGGCGGGTCGCGGCATCCTTGATGGCCTGGTTATAGATCGCCGGGCCGATCTCTTCGAGGATGAAGTTCAAGAGCAGACCGGCGGGGAGATCGCCGATGGGCTCGGGTAGATTCTCGTCGAAGTAGCGCTTGATGGAGGCGATGGCGTCTTCGCGGGTTTGTTTGGAGAGTTCGATGCTCATGATTGAACCGTTAGCCCTGGTGAGATGTTGTAGTCGACGACAGTGATTATTTTTTCCAGGACAAGCTGCTTAGCCCCCAGAGCCAGAACAGAGCGAGCAGACCACTCATTAAGAGAACAACTCTTGCGGATATTCGATCCACTGGTAGAAGCGCGATCGCTGTCGCAAGTAGTACTAGACAGATGCCACAGAGCGCTAGGAAAAGGGTTTTATCAAAGAAGCCAAAATCGAGAAGAATGATATGGTATGCCGTCACGAGAGCCGAAACGACTAGCGCTCCTGACGCAAAGCGAATTCGTTTGCGAACCTGTGGTAGACGCTCCATATCACAGCAATCCTTTTGTGCTCGGCAACAACTCGCGCATGCGCTCGTCGCGGGAGCAGGCTCCGCGCATGGCGCGGGCGAAGGCTTTGAAGATGGCTTCGATCTTGTGGTGATTGCTGCGGCCGTACATTGTCTTGACGTGGACGTTGGCTTTGGCGCCGCGGGCGAAGCCATCGAAGAAGTCGGGGACGAGCTCGGTCTGCAGGTCGCCGACGAGGGGCGCGGTGAGCTGGTCGTCGACGACGCAGGCGACGCGGCCGGAGAGGTCGACGGCGCAGACGGCGAGGGTCTCGTCCATCGCCATGCAGAAGTAGCCCGCGCGCAAAATGCCGCGCTTGTCGCCGAGGGCTTCGGCGAACGATTCCCCAAGAGCTATGCCGATGTCTTCGACAGTGTGGTGCTGGTCGACGTCGAGGTCGCCGACGCACTTGAGCTCGAGGTTGAAGCCGCCGTGGCGCGCGAAGCTTTCGAGCATGTGGTCGAAGAAGCGGATGCCGGTGGAGACGGTGTACTGGCCGGTTCCGTCGACGTTGAGACGCAGAGAAATTTTGGTTTCCAGCGTGTTGCGCTCGATGGTCGCGACTCTCGCGGCGTCTGCGTCGCCCGGGGCTATGCCGGTCTCGTCAACGATGTTACTCATGAGCCTTCTCTCTTTAGTTTCGCGAACTGGACTCCTACGAAAACAAGCAGGACGATCATGAGTACGATCCACCCGGCTAGCAGGACTGGATGCGCTTTCAGCAGGATGGGGCCGCTTCCCATGCAGGCGATGCAGGCAGCGAGGACGACAACTTTTCTGCGTTGCGGGCTGAGTTCAGTCATGAGTGCCTTCCATGTTATCGCCCGGAGCGAGCGCGTTTGGCTTCGACCATTTTGTTGAAGACGTAGACGAAGAGTGCAGTGAAGAGCAAGCCCCAGACGATGACGAAGGCCGGGAGGAAGCGGGTGTGATGGAGGCGGTCGATGCCGAGGATGCCGACGAGCCCGAGCAGAGGGATGAGCGGGGCGATCGTGAGCGGACGGCTGCGTGGCATGAACGGGCTCCTGGTTTATTCGAACTCGCGTGGCGCGGTTGGCTGTTCGCTGGCGGCGCGGCGGGCGTGCATGCTTTCCGCGGGCGTCCAGTGCATCTCGGTGAGCGTGGCGCGCAGGGCATCGATGCCGCGGGTTACGTGGTCTTCCACGCCGATGGTGATGCGGACGTAGCCATCGCAGCCGGGGTCGGTAGAGCGATCGCGGAGGAGGATGCCGCGAGCGCGCATGGCAGCCGCGAACTCCTTGTGGCGTGGGCCGATGTCCATGAGGACGAAGTTGGCAGCGGAGGGCCAGGTGCGAACACCGAGCTCGCGCAGGGCTGCGAAGAGGCGCTCGCGACCCTGATGTACCTGCAGAATGTACCAGTCGAGATAGTCCTTGTCGGCGAGGGCCTCCGGCAGCACTCCAAGCGCGACGCCGTTGACGTTGTAGGGCGAGCTGACCTTACGCAGAAAGCCGATCAGGCGCGCGTCGCCGAAGAGTGCGCCGACGCGCAGGTTGGCGAGGCCGTAGGCCTTCGAGAAGGTGCGCGCGACGATTAGGTTAGGAATTGTCGCGATGTCTGCGAGGACGGTGTCGCCGAAGAAGTGGAAGTAGGCCTCGTCGACCATGAGCACGGCCTGGGGCGCGGCGGCGGCGATGGCGAGCAGATGTTCGCGGCTGACGGTGGCGCCGGTGGGGTTGTTGGGGGAGGCGACGATGATGAGCTTCGTCCGCGGCGTGATGGCGGCGAGGAAACGCTCGAAGGGGAACTCGAGCGAGTCGTCGGTCTGCACGCGCACGAGGCCGGAGGTCAGCATGCTGATGGAGACGTCGTACATGAAGAAGGTGGGGGTGCAGATGAGGGCTTCGTCGCCTTCGTCGAGGAAGGCGCAGGCCATGAGGTGGATGCCTTCGTCGACGCCGTTGGTGAGGATGACCTGACTGGGCTCGACGCCGTGGTGTTGCGCGACTATGCGCTCGACGGGCTCGCGCTCAGGGTAGATGGTGAGGCCTTCGGCGGTGAGCTGCTGGAGCTTTGCGAAGACGCGCGGGCTGGGCGCGAAGGTGTTCTCATTGAAATCGAGGCGGAGGGCGTGGCGGCCGGCCAGCGGAGGGTGGTACTCCGGCATGGCGAGCACGCGGCTGCGGGGTTGCGGGAGGATGGTTGTGGTTTGTGGCTCGTCGATTGTCGTTGCCATTGTTCTTGCCTCAAGATTCACCGGGCTAAAGCCCCTTTTCCATCGCTTGCTGTCATTGTCAGGGCTGAAGCCCTGACCTAATCCGTTTGCGTCTCGCCTCAGCTGATTTCTTGCGGCTACCTTTCGCGCATTCGTATGCGAACGCTTTCGGCGTGGGCCTTCAGGCCTTCAGCTTCGGCGAGCGCGATGGTGTGTGGGCCTACTTCGCGGAGGGCATCGCGAGTGTACTGCTGCACAGTGATAACTTTCACGAAGTCGAGCACGCTCAAACCGCCGCGGACGCGGCCGTTGCGGCCGGTGGGCAGCACGTGGTTGGGGCCGGAGATGTAGTCGCCCATGGACTGCGGCGTGTGGTGGCCGATGAAGATGGAGCCGGCGTTTTTGACCCAGCGAAGATCGGCTCCCGCGTCGATGGTGAGATGCTCGGGCGCGAGACGGTTGGTGAGCGTGTGGGCCTCGTCGGTGGTCGCGGTGACGAAGGCGAGGCCATGGGCTGTCAGAGATTGCTGCGCGATCTCGTTCGTTTGCGCGAGGCGCTTGGCTTCGAGGACAACCTCTTCGGCGAGATCGGGCCTGGAGGTGATGAAGATCGCGAGAGCTTCGGGGTCGTGCTCGGCCTGCGCGACGAGGTCGGCGGCGATGCCGAAGGGGTCGCCGGCTTCGCTGGTGACGACGATCTCGGTGGGGCCGGCGCGCATATCGATGCCGACGTCGGCGGAGACGATGGCCTTTGCTGCAGTCACGTACAAATTACCGGGGCCTACGATCTTGTCGACAGGCGCGATGGATTCGGCGCCGTAGGCTAGCGCGGCGATGGCCTGGGCGCCGCCGATACGGAAGAGGTCGGTGATATCGGTGAGGTAGGCGGCGGCTAATGTTTCCTGCGCGGGCTTGGGCGAGCAGACGACAATGCGCTCGACACCGGCGACCTGCGCGGGCGTGACGGTCATGAGGAGCGTGGATGGCAACGGGTAGCGGCCGCCCGGAACATAGCAACCGACGGAGCCGAGCGGGCGAATGATCTGGCCGACCTCCATGCCCTCGGCAGGACGGAAGCTCCACGCATGGGGCAGCTGCTTTTCGGCGAAGGCGCGGATGTTGGCCTGGGCCAGACGCATGGCCGCGCGCAGCTCCTCGCTGATGGACTCCCACGCAGACCGCATCTCTTCGCGGCTGACGCGAAGGGGCTGGTTGTCGGCCAGCGAATCGAAGCGGGCGGCGTATTCGCGCAATGCTGCGTCGCCGCGCTCACGGACAGCGCTCAGGATCTCGCGCACGGTCGCGTCCACCTTCGCGGTGTTGGTGGCGCCGCGGGCTTCGAGGTTGCGAATTGCGGTTTCGGCTGCGGTTGCGTTTTCGCCGAAGGTTTTGAGGATCTTCATCAGCTTCCTTGTTGGGTGAGGCGTTGGAGTTAGCGGCGGCGAAGCTTGGACGGCGGAGGCTGAAATCCCGAGGGCGGCGTGGGCACTCGGCGGCCCGGGTTGCGCATCTGCTGCTGCATTGTGCGGCGTTCGAGGCGCGAGCCCGTGGGGATCGCGCGCTTGGCCGACTCCTCCGACGCGGGGTAGACGCGGCGCGGATCTTTGGGGTCGATGACGACGGGGACTCGCATGCCAAGAGTCATGATCTGGTTGGAATCGACGCGAGTCTTGAGGGTGACTTCGCGGGTTTCGGTCTGGTTCGGCTCCTGCACGCGCAGTACGATCTTCTCCACATCGCGCTGCACCTTGCCGAAGAACTTGACCGGTTTCGAGGAGAGGAAGGTAGCGTAGACCACCACACCTTCGCGGTCGGCGATCTTCTGGCGGCGGCGCTCCCAGAAATAGCGGAAGATGTTCCATCCCATAAACCCGACGGCGAGCACTAGAAAAACAATGGACGAGATTTTCATGGACCAGGACTCCTACAGGACAACTTTGCTGAGCGGATATTCGACGATGCCTGTTCCACCCGCGGCTTTGAGTTTGGGGATGACGTCGCGGACGACGGATTGCTCGAGGATGGTGTTGACCGCGACCCAGTTCTCGTCGCGCAGGTGCGAGACGGTGGGCGAGTTGAGGGCCGGGAGGACGTTGAGGATGGTGTCGAGATTTTTCTTTTCGACGTTGAGCATGAGGCCGACCTGGTCCTGCGCCGCCATCGCGCCATTGAGCATGAGAGCGAGCGTCTCGATCTTGGAGCGCTTCCACTTGTCGGCCCAGGCGGTTTTGTTGGCGATGAGCTGGGTCTCGGACTCCATCAGGGTTTCGATAATGCGGAGGCGGTTGGCGCGCAGCGAGCTTCCGGTCTCGGTGACCTCGACGATGGCGTCGGCGAGCGTGGGCGGTTTGACTTCGGTCGCGCCCCAGGAGAACTCGACGCGGACGGGGATGTTCTTCTCGGCGAAGTAGCGCTTGGTGAACTCGACGAGCTCGGTGGCGATGGTCTTGCCGGCAAGGTCTTCGGGCCTCTGGAAGGGCGAATCTTCAGGAACGGCGAGCACCCACTTCACCCTGGTGCGGCTGGCCTTGGAGTAGGTGAGCGAGCTGACGCGCTTGACGTCGGATTCGTTCTCGAGCACCCAGTCGTTGCCGGTGAGGCCGGCGTCGAGCGCGCCGTGCTCGACA
>Ga0207933_1001516_pt1 | contig 17261 bp, 15 predicted proteins | sample NGESurdeep092012_4_FD_184488 | JGI IMG/M metagenome (GOLD analysis project Ga0207933, IMG submission 184488) | Arctic peat soil microbial communities from Barrow, Alaska - NGEE Surface sample F53-3 deep-092012 (SPAdes) | ecosystem: Environmental > Terrestrial > Soil > Wetlands > Peat ...
GCTATGAATTTTTAGACCAAAAAAGAAAAAGAAAAGTAAAGGAAATGCGAAAGCTTATTCATAAGTTTGATATAAAGACCGACGAATTAGGGTTGCAACTCAGCGGCTTATAAAACGTTAGTCAGAATGCTGAAGTGGATGAAGAGATGGAGAATGGCGAAAAAGAAGTGAAACCATTTCTGCTAAAAGTAAAAGGCCCTGAACCTGAGGCTGCGCCTGGTGTTCCCGGATCCCATGCACCAGAAATATAATGATTGAGGTAAACGTGGTTTCTGTCGAAACCTGGTAATTCATCGGAAGCATTCCATTGCAAAGTAATGTTTGCATTGGAGCCACCTGGGGTCAATTCGGTAATATACCAGGTTTTATTTACTGCCTGGGTGGTAATGGAATCTCCAAATGTGCCGTTAGAAAAAACTCCATCTTTTACATGTACCCCAAAATAATCATAAACTCCATTATTGGTAACTGTTACCGGATTACTTAGAGGGAAAGTAACAGGGCTTGTTCCCACAGGCATAAATATACTTCCGGAGCCATTCAAAAATATTTTAGGAAGATATAATGGATAACCATCCACGATAAAGTTGTAATCCCCCAGATAAATGCTGTCGCCTCCTTCTACTCGCAACGCTGTTATTTTTGAATTGGCTGTGAGATGCATATTCACATTGCTGGATATTGTAAACTGGCCATTAAAAATTCCCGGGCTTCCAAATGTATGGTACGAGGTAGTGTTGCCGGTCATCCCAAATACTCCAGCTCCCCCAACATTATTAATAGTTCCTGAATTATAAAAGTTGCCTGTAAACAAACACAATCCTGTGCCAACATTTACTGTAGTTCCGTTATTAATAAAATCGTTACAAAAAAGAAAGGGGTTTGATAGTCCGTTTAATGGATTTACCGGAAAAAGAATATTATCTGTTTGAGCCGGAGCGCCTGAAGGGAACCAGTTATCAATATTAGAACCATCACTGTTTATATTCCCTGTCCATATTTTTTGGGGAGTTGTATATTTATAAATACAAGGATCGTCTATCCCATCACCGTTAGCATCAAACGAAGCTGCAAAATAAACTGAATTTCCTGACACAGTTATCAGGGAGGGATTAGAAGACAAGTTTGGCTCGGGGTTTATGTTAGCAATTTCAACAACATTGGAAAGCCCATCTGCTACCCATAACTCGTTTCCTGTTGCCGTGCTGCTTGTTCCACTGAAAAGGATCGTATTGTTTTGAACGGTAATATTTGAAATATTACTTCCCGTTGTTCCTGGAAATATATCCTTCGCTATAAACAACGACCCATCATATTGATTTAATTCATCGCCTATACCGGCGTAACTTGAATTATCAGTATAATATAATTTATCATTTAATACGGTGAGATTGTGTGGGTTTGAGCCAACACTGCCAACATACTGATCCAGCACCATGCCTGTTCCACCGGGAGTTCCATCTGTTTTCCAAAGTTCTTTTCCATTGATGCTATTATTTGCCGCAAAAAATAATGATGTAGAAGTAGCAGCATACGAAGGAAAAAGATTATCAGCATTGAACGTAGTTGAAATTTGTTTCAGCCGCGCTGTGCCGGAATTGGTTCCATCACTCTTCCATAAGTAATCACCATAAGTGGAAGAAACCGTGATGAAATAAATGTTGTTATTAAATGCCATGAAATCACTTGCAAAGCCATAGTTCTGCCCCAGATCCTTTACCTGGTAGGTTCCTACAGTAGTTCCATCTGTGCGCCATATTTCATTATGGGTAGTTGTATTATTATTTAATTCAAAATAGAGAATGTTCCCGATTGCTTTAAAATATGAAACGCTAAAATCAGTATATAAACCAAAATCATAAACCATAGAAGTACCTGCATAAGTGCCGTCTGTTTTATGCAATTGCAATTTATTATCATTTGTAATTACACTATAAATATCATTGGTTCCCAAAGTTGTTATATTGGCAAAAGGCGCTGCGGACGAACCGGAACCAATAACTTGTTCTAAAACAAAAGTGCCCGGTTGTGTTCCATCGCTCACCCACACTTCTCCATATCCTCCTTCATTATCTCCGGCAAAGATTATTTTATCATTGCCTAAACCTGAAAGCAAAGTTGCTTCTGTGGAGATAAAACTATTAGTGCCACCGGGAAGGGGAGGAGATGTTAGAATGAGTTTCGTTGTTCCCGCCGGGGTTCCATCAGTTGTCCATAATCCCCATAAATTGGAAAAGTGCTTGTTGCTGTCAACAGTATTAAAAAAAGTTTCCCCCGTTTTTGTCGCTACAATTTTTTGAATACTCCTGCCCGGCCCACCTGGTAACGGGCTTTTCAACAGCAAAGGGTTTTGAGAAAAAATCGAAACAGAAATAAAGCAAGGAATTACAAAAAGAAAATTCCTGAAACAACATTGCTTCTTTTCAGTAATCCTTAAATGTAGTAAGTAGAGATTTTTTTTCATTGCAAAAAATTTAATGAGGTTTTTTATAAAATCATGCGTAAAATTTTTATCATTTCGTTACATCCACAGACAGATTATTAAAATCTTTTTCCCATTCAAACTTCTACATTCCGCATCCACTCTCCTACGTGCCTTTTCCCCTTTTTATACGGGAAATTTCCCACTGGCCTGGCGCATTCAAAAGCTTATTATTGCTGATAATGAAAAAGCAGTTGTTACAAAGGAAGAATTGGAAAGGATGAATAACGGTTTTAAAACAACTGATATTCATTTTCAAATGTAAATGAGGAAAACGCCGAAAAAAATAGCAATTTCTTGCCATTTTTTATTTATCAATCTGCACGAAAAAACTTAATGCATTATTTTGTCATTTTCAAAAAATCATCTCATGCTCAATTACCTTACTCCGCAGTTAGCAGTAAAACAACTTATAATTAGGATTTGTATTTTCTTATTCCTGATGTTTTGTGCGGAATGAATAAAAAATATTTTTAAAATATTTCATGCGATTAGAACCCGTGATCCAGGAAAAGGATAAAATAAAATTTCCGAGTTACATCATTAGGCGGGGAAAGCAGCAATAAAAAAGATGTGCACGAAAATAAAATCGCTGCTTTCCTGGGCTGCTTTGAGGCTGAATTCTGAGAATGATTTTAAAAGCTATGCGTTTTGAAAGAGCGCAGCTTCTGGAAGCGAAGTGCTTCGAGGTACGAGAGCGCGAAGCTGAAAGAGCAAGAGAGAGAGAAAAGCGTAGTGCTTTATTGATGAACTTTTTTATTTTTTCCTGTAACATTTGAACTGTATGGAAGTGACGCGAAGCATCGCGAAATGAATGGAGCGAAGCGGAATGAATGAGTGTTTAGCGAAGCGGAACGAAGGGAGGAATAGATTTTATTTTAACCAGGATAATTTTCAAAGTAGAAAGTGAGTGGATCCGCTGAGCGAAGCGAAGTAAATCCACGAATGGGAATTAAATGTAATGGTTCGTGCGGACATGAGCCATGGATTTGTTAATTTTTCTCCAGGGCAGTAAACGGACAATTAACCAACTTTTTTATTTTAAACTTTCTAAGAATAGCAAGGGGTCGAATAATTATCAATATACTATCCCAAATTGATAAGTTTCAGACCAAGTTAATCCATTATCTGAAGAAACTCTCCAATAAAAGGCTGGATCCGATCCTAATCTAATTGAAAATTGATTATTAACTAAGTTATAAAACCTAGGCGATGGGCCTTCTATCCAAAGCTCTAATTCATTGCCAGGTCCGGACCACGTAAATGTTACCGTTACACCACCATCGGTACTACCAGCCGGGATATGGAAAACTGTACCAATAGCAGGTGAAATCAAAACGATTGGACCAGGTTGTAGAGTAGTAAAACTAACATCATTTCCATAACCAATTCCAGAGCTATTAGAGGCAAAGGCTCTCACATGATATGTTTTTCCCGGTTGCAGCCCCGTTATAGTGGAAATAAATGAACCTGTTCCTGTGCCCCCTGGCACCGTATTAGAAATATCTGGAATAGGATTAGGAGCAATACTATAGCATATTCCTTTGGAAATTATTGCGCTTCCACCGTCGCCTGTAATAATCCCGCCAGAAGATGCAGAAGTTTGAGTTATCGATCCAGCAATCGTTGTGGTTAGCTTTGGAAGAGACGGGGGAATAAATTTAGCCTGCTCAGTAATAGGTACTTTATTATTTATTGCAGCTTTGGTATATGTTAATTGAAAGTTGAAGTTCGTTTCTACTGTAATATTATTTGATGGATTATCAAAAGTCAATTTTAATCCATTTATTCCATCGTCAATAGAAGTTACTGTAATATCAGGATTACTTACATTAGTAACAGTTATAAATTCATTATTAACTTTCGCGATTTTTTCTTTGGCAGTAGCCAAAACAGGTGAAACAAAAGCAGTATAAGTTATTCCTATCTTATCGAAAAAACTACTGAATTTACTTTTGACATTTTCAAATAAAGATTTAATAGTAATATCTTCGGTTTCTAGATCATAAGTTCCCTGTATGAAATCGGATATATCACTATTCAATTCATCTGTTTCATCAGCTTTGCGTAGTGTTCTGAACGTGCTTTGAAGTGTTTCTAATATTGTTTTACCAATAGATACCAAAACAGGATTTGCGGACGTACCTTGTCCATTAACCTCTGTAATAGGATTTTCGGGAATTCCAATAATGTCAACAGCTTCTCCAGCAGCTTTTTTAGCTGCGTTTGTACTATAAATATAATTGCCAAGCGCAATTATGAAAGCGACACTTGTGGCCGCACTTGGGGTTTTAATAGCAAAAATTGCAGTAGCTAAGAGAGTTGGAATTGATAAAATTGCCCTTAATTTGACTCTCTCAAAATCAATTACTTTATAAATCAATGTCTGACTGATTTCGTCATTCGAACCAGTTGGAGTTGACTTAAACTTAAGATATGCAGTATCTAAATTAGCATTTTTTGCAAAAGAACCATCCAACTGCATATTTTGAAATTGGTAGGATAATGATAGTTTTTCATCAGCACTGCACAAAGTAATGTTTTGTGAAAGCTGATCCATAAGTTGATGCATAAAAGCCGCATCTGTTGAAGTAACAGAATTATTAATACAGTTTTTTAGTAGGGAATCAGTAAGGTTGTTATAATTATTTATTGTAGCTGTTATTACAGCGTCAGGATCTGATATAGGAGTATAATTCCTGATAACAACATTTGGGTTATTGCCAGCATTAAGATTCTTTAGATCAAGCATGTATGTTCCAGGACTTAAAGCCGGAACCAAAAAAGCATAGTGGAAGGAATCAATTTTAGTTAATATTGTAACCTTTCCCGCAAGTTGAACAGAACAGGTGTCTTTTGTTAATAATCCATTTGCCGTTAAAGTTAAAAACTCGCCTGGTTGTGTACTGGCAGAATCAACTGAATAAGTAATCTTTGTTGCAACTGGAGGATTAGGTGCTACTGTTTTATCTGATTTTTTACATGATATTAAAAAAACAATAATCAGAAGTATTGAAGCAAAGTATTTCATAATTATTTTTTAATTAGGTTAATTAATTATTCTTATTAAAAATCAAAAGGACAGGTAATCGGATCCTTTCTTACATAATCAAAACACCAGCAAAGAATAAAATATTTCTATAAGGCTTCTAAATGCTTTCATTATTTTCATTACTTTCTTTATCAACATCATTCTTTATTTTTCCTTTTCAAAATTTTACTCCCAATGACAATCCACCTCTTAATCCCGCCCAGGGCCCATCTAATTTTAAAGAAACATGAGTAGCATCTACATTTACCGTTTTAGTGGTTAATGGAATATCAATGCCATCTAATTTCCCCCTCAGATCGTTTTGTTCGTTCTGACTCAACTGCGTTGAAGATGTTCCACTGAAATTACCGCTCCCCGAACCATAATGCGGGCCTAAAAGCCATAAATCAAAAACTACCCTTTTACCAAAAAATCTTTGAACGCCAAATAATATTCCCCCAGTATTACTGGTAAGTTTTCCTGACATTTTTATACTCTGTTCATTATCGGTATCATCGGTATAAAAAACGTTGAAGTCATTGGAAGTATAAGATGCATAACGGTAAAAAGGAGCGATATAAAAACCATGACCATAGCCTTTTTTACCTACATAAAACCTTACTTCAGGTGTGATGGCATAATTACTCATCCTGAAATCTTCAATAATTTTTTTAGTATCGGGGTCGTTATCGCCCACAATTTTTAATATGCTGCTTTTAAAAGGAATACCCGTAGTTGGCATCATCCGGTATTGTAAAGCCACCGAGATTTTCCTGTTTAAAACTCTTTCATATTGAAGTGAATAATTTTTTAAAAGAATAGAGGTAAGGTTAGTTTTAATAAAATTGTAATCGTGTTTCGGTTTATTCACTTCTGTTTTTTGTACAATAGGATTTGCAGAATCATTTCCATCCTGGGCTTTAATTTGAAGGCTCAAAAGCGTTGTACAAATTAATAGAGTGAAAAAAGGAATTGAGCAATTTTTGATCATGACGTTTAGTTAAAAAATGAGGAATTCTATTAAAAGATTATCTATAAATAAAAAAGATTACTATAGATTTTCTTAACATGCTATAAAAAATAATTTCCGTATATTTTTTCAGTATAAAAGCTACTTCTCCCACAAACTTCTACATTCTACATCCACTCTACTACGCGTCTTTTCCCCTTTTTATACGGGAAATTCCCCGCAGGCCTGGCGCTTACAAAACTTATTATTGCTGGTTAATGGAAAAAGCAGTTGTTACAAAGGAAGAATTGGAAAGGGTGAATACTGGTTTTAAAACAACTGATATTCATTTTCAAAAGTAAAGGAGGAAAACGCCGAAAAAAATAGCAATTTCTTGTCATTTATTATATTTTTTACAATAGATTTACATTGTGTTTATTATTAATTTTTTCTTATCCTTTGCGAAAACTTTCCTGAATTATCCTGTATGAGCCATTTAAAAAATAATCGGGATGACAAAACAAACTACTTCATGGCTCAAATACATGGGCGGGTTACAGCAACGTTCATTTTCTAAAGACGAACTTGATATAGAGGGAGTAGAACAAATACTGGACATCCGGAAAATCACTATGCCTGTATTCAATCACAGCATACCGTGGATTTACCTGCTTGATTATACCAGCGGCAAATACATGGTAGTTTCCGATTCGTTACAGGCCATGCTGGGATTTAAAACCGAGGACTTTTTAGATGGAGGTTTAAATTTTACCTTAGAAAATTATCAGCAAACTCATCTACGGATTTTTAACGAAGAAATTTTTCCGGACAGATTGAAATTTCTCAAAAAAATCCCATCCGATCAACATGCTGATTACATTTTTAGTTACAATTTTCAATTCAAAAACAGGCAAGGCGAATACATTAACCTGCTGCAACGAAACCGTTTTATAAAAAGTGACGCAAACAATAATCCATTAGTGAGTTTCGGCGTGATTACCAATGTCAATCATTTTAAATCTGAAACTCCGATCATACAGGTAGTTGAAAAAATCAATTCATCAAATACCATGGAAGATGCAGAAACAGTTTTCAAAAAATCCTATTTCCCCAACAAAGAGGATAGCTTATTTACCAAACGGGAAAAAGAATTATTACCTTATTTGGCGGGCGGATTGTGCAGCAAAGAAATTGCTGATAAATTACATATCAGTGAATATACTGTAACAAATCATCGCAGGAATATGATGATGAAAACAGGAAGTAGCAACATAACGCAACTTGTTTGTTTTGCATTGATACATTGCCTTATGTAATCGGGTGTATTTCAAATCCGATAGCTATCGGATGTAGCTCTGAATTAAGGTTGACATCCTTGCGGGTGGATTTTTAAATCTGACTTTAAACTATTGGCAACCTTGCGGCATTATTCGAAAGCATCTTTTGCAAACAAATACAAATATTCATTAAATGTTGCTTTACTGTCCACATTTACCAGGTGTCCTGCTTTTTCTATTAAATGAATTTTATTTTGCCAAAGAGTAAAACCTGCATTTTGCAAATAAAGGGGTTGCACAATGGCTTCTTCTTTTCCATACATCAGGGCTAAAGGCAATCGCGATTCTTTCAGGCTTTCTACTTCATCAGTATAATCACTTTCCGTCAACACCTTTCCAATAGCAAGTCGGAAATTAGGATCCGTTTTTTCATAATCTTCAGAAAAAATTTGGATATCTTTTTCAGTCGGATGGTACATTACATAGCGAGCATAACCATTCAATTCATCTTTAGTTGCTTTTGCGGATGTAAGCAGGTGCGTGTATGGATATGGTTTTAATAAAGAGGTTACCGGAAAGTTTTTGCCCAATAAACTTGGGCCAGCCATAAAAATACCTTTACAATTTTTAAACCCACCAACACATTCTGCAACAATATTGGTTGCCATTGACAAGATTACCAAAATATATTCTTTCACCTGTAGTTGTTCAATAATTTCAACAACTATCTTCCCAAGATTTTTTAAAGAATAATCATCAGCATTTTTCAATTTGCCTGATTGGCCATGTCCCGGCAAATCAAATGCACACAAATAAAAATTTTTGAACAATTGTTCATCAGCAAATTGATGATACCAAATTCTGGAAGAGATAGAAGAGCCGTGTATAAAAATAATAGCAGGGCTTTTGGTATTTCCTGATTGTTGTAAAAAAATATTGGCTGAGTTAGTTTCGAGGAAAGAAGTAATCATTTGTAAAAAGTTTTTATACAAATAAAAACATTTCTATCGAAATGTGGCTGTGCTTTGAAGAATTTCTTTCTAAAATTCAAAATGCCCCGAAAGGCATTTTGATCATTGAAAAACCATACACAGTATTTATAAAAAAGTTTGAAAAAAATTTGAAAAAAAGGTAATTGTAGTTGGCATTACTGCCAGATCAGCAGGCAAAAAATAATTGATATTTTATTTTACTCTTTCCTATTTAATATTTCAAATTCTTTATTTCCAAATATTCTTTTTCAAAGTTCCAAATAACCATCCACATACATCACGTGCCTTTTCCCCTTTTTATATGGGAAATTTCCCGCTTGCTAATAAAAAGAATAATAGGAATATTGTATAGTAAATTATTTCTTAACTTTTTAAAATATTTTTTATGCCAATCAAATTAATTACAGCAGATGAAAATGGACATCCATTGGCACCTACGCCAAAAGGACTAATAAAAGAAATGGTAGAAGAGTACATGAACACGATGCAAAAAAATTCTACAGATAGCCTGCGAAAAAGGTTTCCGGGCAGGACTTTCCCTGATGGTTCACCATTTTGCGATACGCACTCAGCATGGGTTAGTAAAGTTGAAATCGAACAGCTATTAAAAGATAACGATGGCGATGGCATCAGATTTTATTTCGGCTGTCATAAACGCTCTACGATGGCAGATGTGAAAGTAGAATACCAGGGAATGCATAATATAATTTTGGTCGCCACCAAAAACTTATGGGCTGAAGATAAAGGATATCTAAGCGTAGATCAATTAAAAGAATCAAAAGACCCTAAGGAAGCAAACAGTATAATAACAAGTGGCTTAAGCGGTAATTATTCAGGAAATGGCGGAGACCTTATGCCCCTGTGCCCGCCACAGTGCCCGAGAAATCCGCTATAATAATAAATTATGCTACTTGTTTTTATTAGCTATATTATTTTATTGATCAACATAGGGGTGGGCTTTTATTTTTATAAGAAGCTGTCCCCCCTCGTGGCTGCGGCTGTTTACATGGTTCCTTGTTTTTACATTATTAGCGGAGGTAGTGGGTATGTTATATTCTACTTATACGCAAAAGAGCAATCATTTTATTTTCAATTTTTATATACTCATCCAGTTCCCGGTTTACTTTCTGATATTCTATGCAACTTTTGAAGAAAGACGAATGAAATTTTTAGTTATAACAGCAACAGTTGTTTTTTTAATTTACCACTTCTACAACATGATCTTCAGAGAAGGCCTCTTTATTTTTAGTACTCCAAGCTATACTTTAGGAAGTGTGCTTGTAATAGTTTGTTGCCTTGTTTATTTTTTTAATTTACTCTCTTCTGAATCAGAAATTAATTATTTCAGGATTCCTATGTTTTGGATTGCAACAGGGCTGCTGTTTTACTTTGTGGGCGATACCGTCTATATGAGCTTGCTAGGATATATAGTAAAAAACAATCTTGATACCGAAGGCAGATTTTATGGATATATAATGTTCACGCTGAATTTCCTCTTATATGGATTAACTACATTTGGTTTTGTAAGCAACCATGTATGGAAAAAAAAGATATAATTTTTACAATAGGGTTTGCAACACTTGTGCTGCTGATCCTGCTATGTTTTCTTCTTTTCTTTTTTATTAAATACCGGGCACGGCGTAATAAACACATCAGGGAAACAGAAATTATGAAAAAAACGTTTGAGACGGCATTGTTGCAATCCCAGGTAGAAGTGCAGGAAAATACATTTTCGATGCTGGCAAAAGAACTGCACGACAACGTAGGGCAATTGCTCAGCAGTAGCAAAATGCTGCTTGGCATTACTCAAAGAGAATTAGGCAAATCGCCGGAAACCCTTACTATTGCTGAAGAAACAATTGGTAAAGCTATTACAGAATTACGTGCGCTCTCAAAATCAATGGATAAAGAATGGCTGGAGCAATTTGAATTGATCGAAAACCTCAGCACAGAAATTAAAAGAATCAATTCGGGCAAAATGTTAGTAATTGTTTTTTCGCATACAGGTAAATTGCCGCTAACTTCCGAAAAACAGATCATGTTATTCCGTATCATCCAGGAAAGCCTGCAAAACATTATCAAACACGCAGATGCCCGGCATATAAATATTGAAATTAAGAATGATGATGAAAATTTATCAGTACATATTTCGGATGATGGAAAAGGCTTTGCCGGAATATCCGGCGATGGCCTGGGGATTAGGAATATGAAACACAGGGCTAAATTATTGGGAGGAAACATTACCTGGAATCAAGCGGAAAAGGGTTCATCGGTTACTATTGATATTCCAATTATAAATAGTGAATTATGAAAATAAAAATAGGCATAGTAGATGACCACCGGCTTTTTTTAAAGTCGCTGGCGATGATGCTGCAAAGTTTTAATGAGTATGAAGTAGTAGTAGAAGCGCCTAACGGTAAAAGCCTACAGGAAAAAATGAATGATGAAAATAATTTGCCGGAAATATTACTGATTGATGTAAACATGCCGGTGATGGATGGCATAGAAACGGCTGGGTGGGTTAATGAAAAATTCCCTCAAATAAAACTGGTAGCGCTGTCGCAAAATGACAGTGATAAAACGATTATAGGAATGATAAAAGCCGGATGCTGCGCTTATCTTCTTAAAGACACGCACCCTAATGAACTGGAAAAAGCATTGCACGAAATATATATAAAAGGGTTTTACAATGCGGATGAAAGCAATATTAATTTTCGCCGGTTATTACAGTTTGAAAATGAGTCAATGAAAATCACCGATCGCGAAATGACATTTTTAAATTTTGCCTGTAGTGATTTCACTTATAAACAAATAGCTGCCGAAATGAACCTGAGCGAAAGAACTATTGACGGCTACCGCGAAAGCCTTTTTCGCAAATTAAATGTGCAAAGCCGCGTAGGGCTTGTTTTAGAGGCAATCAGAAAAGGGTTGGTGAATTTGTGAAGGGTGAAAGTTCATGACACTGTTTGGAGCTGTTTGCAATTAAAGAGGCAAACTAGAAAATAAGAATTTGAATCATTTGTTGGTTTACTGTAGAATATGCCAAAAAAAAGCCATCTTTTCAGATAGCCTTTTAAAGAATTATTATCATCAAATTAATCTTCTACTTTCATTTTTCCTTTCTGCTTTGCCACTACTTCTTCAGCAATATTATTAGGCGCAGGAGCATAATGGCTGAACTCCATCGTAGAAGTAGCGCGGCCACTGGTTATGGAACGCAACTGAGTTACATAGCCAAACATTTCGCTCAATGGGACTTTTGCTTTTATCACCTGTACACCATGCTTGGTGTCCATTCCTTCCAACATTCCACGGCGGCGGTTTAAGTCGCCCGTAACATCACCCATATACTGATCAGGAGTTAACACTTCCACTTTCATAATCGGCTCTAATAAAACAGGTTTTGCTTTGCGGCCAGCCTCACGGTAACCTTGCCTGGCGCACATTTCAAAAGAAATCGCATCCGAGTCTACCTGGTGAAACGAACCATCAAAAACTCTCACTTTCATACTTTCCATCGGGTAGCTTGCCAATACTCCAGTTGTCATTGCAGATTCAAAACCTTTTTGGATTGCAGGTACAAATTCTTTTGGAATTGAACCACCAAACAGGCCATTTACAAATTGAAAATTACCTTTTCCTTCTTTAAGAAACTCTTCGTCGGCAGGGCCTATTTCGAATACAATATCAGCGAATTTACCACGTCCACCAGTTTGTTTTTTTAGTACTTCACGGTGTTCCACTTTTGTTCTGAACGCTTCTTTATAAGCCACCTGCGGCGCACCCTGGTTTATCTCCACTTTAAATTCGCGCTTCAACCGGTCGATAATAATTTCCAAATGCAATTCACCCATTCCGCGAAGAATGGTCTGCCCTGTTTCCTCATCTGTATTTACTTTAAGTGTAGGGTCTTCTTCAACCAGTTTGGAAATAGCCATTCCCATTTTATCAACATCAGCCTGGGTTTTAGGCTCAATGGCGATAGCAATAACCGGTTCAGGAAATGTAATAGATTCCAGCACGATTGGATGGTCTTCATCACACAAAGTATCTCCGGTTTTTATATCTTTAAAACCAACGGCAGCTCCAATATCACCAGCCTGGATGTAGTCTACAGGATTTTGTTTATTTGCATGCATCTGCATGATCCTTGAAATTCTTTCGTTTCTACCGGTGCGGGTATTTAATACATAAGAACCGGAATTCAATTTTCCACTGTAAGCCCGGAAAAATGCGAGGCGGCCTACGAATGGATCGGTTGCAATTTTGAATGCAAGCCCGCTGAATGGTTCTTTTGGATCGCAATGGCGTTCTACTTCTTCTCCTGTATCCGGATTAATTCCTTTGATTGGAGGAAGATCCATTGGCCCTGGTAAATAGCGAACGATTGCATCCAATGCAGCCTGCACTCCTTTATTTTTGAATGAAGAACCACACATCATCGGGATGATAGACAAATCAATTGTTGCTTTACGAATTGCTTCATGTATTTCATCTTCAGTAATCGTATTAGGATCATCAAAAAATTTCTCTAATAATTTCTCGTCATAGTCTGCTACGGCTTCTATCAAATGTTGCCTCCATTCTGCCACGTCTTCTTTCATATCATCTGGTATAGGGACTTCTTTAAAAGTCATTCCCTGTGTTTCATCATCCCATACGATTCCCTTAAGAGTAATAAGATTAACTACTCCTTTAAAATTGTCTTCTGCGCCAATCGGTAATTGCAGAGGAACTGCCTTAGCACCCAGCATTTCTTTCACCTGTTTTACCACATTTAAAAAATCAGCTCCTGAACGGTCCATTTTATTTACGAAACCAATTCTAGGTACTTTATATTTATTTGCCTGGCGCCAAACGGTTTCACTCTGAGGTTCTACACCACTCACAGCGCAAAACAAAGACAATAAACCGTCCAAAACACGAAGGGAACGCTCTACTTCTACAGTAAAATCCACGTGGCCGGGAGTATCAATAATATTGAATTTATACAAATGGCTTTCCGGTGATTTTTGCCCCTGCTCGGTCGGAAAATTCCAAAAACAAGTAGTAGCAGCGGAAGTAATTGTAATTCCTCTTTCCTGTTCCTGAGCCATCCAATCCATGGTAGCTGCGCCATCATGAACTTCCCCAATTTTGTGGTTTACACCCGTATAATACAGAATTCGCTCTGTTGTGGTGGTTTTGCCTGCATCAATATGAGCAGCAATACCAAAGTTTCTTTGAAATCTTAAATCGGCCATTTGGCTTGTTTTTATTTTTAATATTAATATTGCCTCTTAAAACTGTTATTTCAATTGTCAAAAAAAGAAATAATTTTTTAATAAATCCACTCTTTTCCCCATCATTTTTGTACTAACTAATTTTAGAGGGCGCAAAGGTACGAAGATTTAGCAAAAAAATATCGCTTCTAACATAGGTTTTTGAGTGAAACATGCGTTTTAACAGAAGCCGGAATTTATAACCATTATCAAAATCCTTATTGTTTTACCAACTAATAAAACAGGAATCTCAATTATTTGTTTTTTACTGCTACAATTTCATTCGTTGAAAAAAGTTGAAAGTAATAAATTGGCCATATTTCCCTTTTCATTAAACCTTCTATTTAATGTATTGTCCATTTGAAACTTAAAAATTTTAAATGGCGCCAGGCCTTTTGAATACAAACTTTATAACTGCTTGAAATAATTATTTATGAAAAAAATTTACCGTGGCCTTTTTGTTTTTGGATCATTTTTTTGCTTCCTTCCAAATGTAAATGCCCAGCATTCTAATAAAAGCGATGACTCTGATGCATCTTATTTTGAAGCAGGCTTAAGTTATTTAAGTAACAGCACTTATCTGGGAAGGCATGATTCTTTAAAAATTCCATACCTGGCACCTTCTTTCAGTTATTATAATAAATCAGGCTTCTATGCAACCGGTTCGCTTTCTTACTTAAAAAGTAATGGCATAAGCCGTGTTGATAATTTTGAAATAAATGCAGGGTATATGTTTACTGTTAATAAGGTTTCTGGGGATTTTTCAATTGAGAAGGATTTCTACAACAGCCAAAGTAAAAATGTAAAAGCAGAAACCAAAGGAAGTGTGGATGGCACGCTTTCATATGATTTCGGTTTTGTAAAACCCTCTTTACAGGGCGCAATCGTTTTTAATGATAAAGATGACTATAGCGCAGGTTTTGGGCTGGAACATTCTTTCTTTTTTGCAGATGATAATTTTGAAATCACTCCCACTTTTTTAATAAACGCAAGTACCCAAAATTATTACAACGCTTATTACATTAAAAGGAAATTTAAATTAAAAAGAAAGAATCAATCAGTTCCTGTCACAACTACAAAGGCATATTTGCCTAATTCTTCCGAATTTAAAATAATGGATTACGAATTCAGCCTGCCAATTGATTATTCTTTGGGGAAATTTATTTTTGATATTACTCCAACCCTTGCAGATCCTGTAAACCCTAACGAAGCAGTGGTTACAGTTACTCCTCCGTCTGGAATTTCCGTCACCAAAACCAGAACGGAAAAGTTAAGCAGCATATTCTTTTGGTCTGCAGGTTTTACTTATGACTTCTAATCAAAAATTAATTTATAAAATAGAAAATGATTATTAAACGTAAACACCTTGGTTCTCCATTTTCGCGGAATTGCCATCTATTTGTCATTTTCCCATTATGATTAAACCAAATACTTCTTTATCAATCTTAAAATACTAATCAATATTAATTAATTAAAAAAAAATGAAAAAAATGAAAAAATTAATCTTAACACTTATCGTTGGTCTACTTACCGCAGGTGCATTTGCGCAATCCACTACGCCAACAACCGCCGCTACAGACAAACACAATGACATGAAAGATTTACGAAAAGATGCAAGAGATGTGCATCATGACAAAAAATTAAGGGCGTATGAAGTAAAACATCATGACAAGGCTGAAGCCAAAGCAGAGACAAAAGATATTAAAGGAGATAAAAAAGACATGAGCGGTGATGTAAAAGATTTAAAAAATGATGGAGTAAAACATCCCCTGAAGCGTGCCAACAGGCAAATTCACAGGCAGAATGTGCATCGGAAACCCTAGATGCATTATTTGATAAATTAATTTAGAATATTATAAAAACGCTCAAAAAATTAAAGGCTGCCTCACCGGCAGCCTTTAATTTTTTACACGGCTTTTTATAAGAATTTATTTCTACTTAGTTAAAGGATTTATTTCCTATACAACGGGAACCTGGATACAGTAAACAAAGAAATTCAGACGATTTTCATTTTGGCAAAATTGTTCTTTCGGACATTATTCAGCCACAAAAAACTGAAAAAGAAGTATTTTTGTGGCGATTTTTTAAAATTCATTTCATGAAATATTTTTTCTTATTAGTAAGTATAGCATTGACTGGCCTGATGTCAGCTAACAACCAAGGATCAAAAAAAGTTGACACCATAACCAGTATAAAGGCTCCCGACCATGTAATAATAGTGATAGAAGAAAACCATGGTTATGATCAAATAATAGGATCAGACAGTGCTTATTTTATTAATAGATTAGCCCGCCAGGGAGCTTTATTTACAAACTCACATGGAGTAACTCACCCCAGCCAGCCTAATTACCTGGCTATCTTTTCAGGAAATACCCAAGGCGTCACCGGCGATCAATGCCTTCAGGATTCAGCTTCTTTTACTACGCCTAACCTGGCCGCAGCATTAATTAAAAAAGGGTACACTTTTAAAGGATACGGACAAACTATGCCTTCCCCCGGCTTTCTTAAATGTTATTATAAGAAAAGTGAAATCACCGGCATGATGCTATATGGAAGAAAACATTGCCCTTGGGTAAACTGGCTCGGAGATAAAGAGAATCAAATATCTCCATCACTGAGCCAGCCAATGACTGAATTTCCAAGGGATTTTAATAAATTACCAACGGTAGCTTTTGTTATACCAGATATGGATTATGATATGCATAACCTTGCTGGCCCAGGCGATTCTGCAGCTATTGTCCGTGGCGATAAATGGCTGAGCGATAACTTAAACAGATATATAAAATGGGCGAAAACCCATAACAGTTTACTCATTATTACTTATGATGAAGATCAGTTTACTGCCGGCAACCATATACCAACTATTTTTGTAGGAGAGAATATCGAACCTGGAAAATATTCAGAAAGGATCGACCATTACAGTGTCCTCAAAACTCTTGAAACCATGTATGGTTTAGATTTTACAAATAATAAGGATGCTATGGCGATTAGTGGCATTTGGAAAAAATAATTTCTCCACGCTAGCTTTTTAAGAGTTAAACAAAGCCAATATATATCAAAAGAGAAAGAAATCTTTTAAATAGGGGTTACATCTTGCACTATTCGCTTAGTAAATAAAAATCTGTAGATTATTATTATTGATAACCTGTTGTGCGGTTAGGCAGCTAAGGCATGTTTTAAATGGTTAATTGGTCTGTTATTTATATAGTTAATTGATTGTAATATAGTTACTGCGGCTATTTTAGTAATTAACCTTGTTTTTAATCCTT
>Ga0207933_1001517_pt1 | contig 17255 bp, 12 predicted proteins | sample NGESurdeep092012_4_FD_184488 | JGI IMG/M metagenome (GOLD analysis project Ga0207933, IMG submission 184488) | Arctic peat soil microbial communities from Barrow, Alaska - NGEE Surface sample F53-3 deep-092012 (SPAdes) | ecosystem: Environmental > Terrestrial > Soil > Wetlands > Peat ...
TCTTGAAGCGCTTTTGCGCGCATCTGCTTCACCGGCCCAGCCGGGGAGCTACTCTTTAGGCCCGCTAAATGGCCCAATAAGAGATCAAGCCGGTCTGCAGCGTGCAGAGGATGCTGAAGTAGTTCGCGGCTAGCCGAATCCAGCCGATCAGCGTCCACAAGGCAACTGAAGAGCATCCGGACCAGCAGATCAAAGCGCGCGCCATTCGGACGAGGCGACGCATCTGCCATATTCGCCAGGTAGCGATGGACGATGTGGTCCAGGCCCTCGTAGTCGTTGCAGGCCCGTGCAACGATTTCCTCAACCTCAATCCTGTATCGCCGCTGGCCGAGTTTCTCTCCAAGCTGGGCCCAGTCCATTAGGCCAGCATGATGCCCCGCAATTACGGAGGCTACCGTATTCAATCCCTTCGTGCGCCCCACCCCTGTCGCCCCGAAGTACGCGAGCATTGCTCCGTGGATGGCATGCTGGCACCGTCCGCTGCCGGACTCAAGCATTTTCTGAAAACAATCCGAGTACTTGCCGAAGTCATGCAGCAGACCAGCGAGATGGGCCAGATCTGCAAAGCCAGTATCCCGAGGCCGCGCCGCCGAGGCCAACTCGCGAGCCAATTTGCCAACGGATTCCAGATGGCTCGATAAGAGCTGCCAATTTTCTCGTGAATCGGAGTCGGCGCCCCGGTTCCGCGCCGAATGCGCCCAATAGGAATTCTGGGTCATCTATATCTGTGCCATTTATAGAAGATAGGGCTAGCCAGTCCAGCCCAATCATCTCACCTGCAAATAGCCCGCGTCGTCGATGCCCGAGCATTTAATGGTTCTACGGTGGCGTGGCGAAATCCGCCAAATGCTGCCCTTCCTCGATGGTGCGTCCGCATGGCTCTCCCGGCAGCGCAGGAGGAATAAGACGCTTCCTCTTGACAACTCACCATTCTCATATGGCAGTAGAAGACATCACAATATGAGACTATCTATAGATACGCGTTTATATAAACTGAATTGTAAACTGTCGGAAAATGCACGTTAATGATCGTATTATCAATCGCCTATAGAGGGGTTCTGCGCCGGAAAGTTTGCGTCATCGCGCGTAGGCCGTGCCGACCCGCAGCTCCGGCGAGCCGGCCGTCAGCAGCAGCCACGCCGCCGGATAGGGGAGGTGCACGAACCAGCGGGTGCGCAGGACACACACAATTGCGCAGACAAAGAACAGAGTCGTCACCTCAATCCGCGTTCGCGCTTACCGGGTGAGCGGTGACGGCGGTCCCCTGCCGCAGGTCGTCGCTGGCATGCAGAGCTACTTCCTCTCCGGCCTTCAGGTCTCCGAAGACTTCGGTGAGATTGCCGACGACTCCGCCGGTTTTGACCTCCACCTGCTCCGCGTGGCCATCGTGGATGCGCACCACATAGCTCTGCTCCATGCTGCGGCCAACGGCAGACTGCGGAACAAAGAGGGTTGGCTGCGGGCGGTGCACCGGCCAGAGGACGATGGGGAACATGCCCGAATGCAGCTCGGAGCTGGGGTTCCACACATCCATTTCCACTGGCATGGTGCGCGTGGCGACATCTATCGAATCCGCCAGGCGGGCGATTGTGCCGCTGAAGGTGCGCCCGGGAAAGGCGGGCACGGTAAAGTTCACTTTGCCACCCTTCTGGATGCCGGCCGCGTAGATTTCCGGAACCGCTACGACGAGCCGTAGGTGGGCAACCTGCTCAATTCGCAACATGGAAGGTTGCGATGCGGAACCGCCGCCGGAGCCAACCAGAGCGCCGGGATGGACATTGCGTTTGGTGACCACGCCGTCGAAGGGCGCCGTAATGCGGAGATAGCTCTCCATCTCGACGGCGGAGCGCAGACTGGCGCGCGCTGCGTCGGTGGTGTTGTGCAGGGCGACGGCGCGGGCGCGGTCGGCCTCCGCGGCCTTCTCCGCCGTTTCAAGCTCCTGGTCGGAGATGACGCCAGGGGTCTTGGACGCGGTCAGCAGGCGCTGATACGTGCTTTGGTCGGCGGCGAGCTTGGCCTCGCCGGCAATGCGCTGGTTTTCCGCGCTGAGAACTTTAGCCTGGGCTTCGGCTTTTTGTGCGACGATCTCCGGCGCGCTGAGAACCGCGATGAGCTGGCCCTTCTTCACGAAAGATCCGCGATCGACCCCGATCCACTGCACGAAGCCGCTTACTCGTGGAAATACGCGCACTTCCTCGTAGGGCTGCAGCTCTCCGGGTAGGCTGATGAGCATATCCAAACGGCGCGCGGCGACCGGCACGGTGTCCACGACAGAGGGCGCGGGAGCTTGCGTAACCGCGGCCGACGACGTCTTGCCCCCGCTGCAGCCGGCGGCGGCGAGAGCGGCGGCCGTGAAAAGAATTCCCGCAATTACCGCGGTCCTTCTATCGCTCTTTCGCTCTGGGGCCTGGAGGAAATTGGAAGCGTGAGGTTCTATCGTCATATGCATTCTCCTTGTGCTTCACAGCGAAGCGTACGGACTGTGCTGGTCGGTGACGTCCAGCGATGCCGAGGTTTTAGGAGCCCGCTCTTGAGACATAGTGAAGACGGCGGGCAGAATGAAAAGCGTGGCCAGCGTGGACGCGGCCAGCCCGCCGATGACGGCGGAGCCCAGTGGCGCGGTCTGGTGGCCGCCTTCGCTAAGAGCCAGCGCCATGGGAATCATCCCGGCGATCATCGCGACGCTGGTCATCAGGATGGGCCGCAGACGGGTCCTGCCTCCGAAGATGGCCGCCTCCGCGGAGGAGACGCCGCCGCCGCGGCGGTGGCTTTCCGCGAAGGTGACTAGCAGGATGGAGTTGGCGACCGAGACGCCGAGCGCCATGATCGCGCCCATGAACGATTGCAGGTTCAGCGTGGTTCCGGTCAGGTAAAGCATGAGAACGACGCCGCATAAGACGGCGGGTGTAGTGGAGACCGTAACCAGAGCCAGCCGCAGGGACTGGAAGTTGGCCGCCAGCAGCAGATAGATCGCTAGAATCGCCAGCAGAAGTCCCAGTGTGAGGTCGTGGAACGTCTGTTGCATAGGCGCAATCTGCCCGCGCACATGCACCTCAACCCCGCGCGGCGGAGTTCCAGCGCGGCGAACCGCAGCCTCTATCTGATTGGCGGCATGGCCCAGGTCCTCACCTTCCACGTTGGCGGTCAGCGAGATCATGCGCTGCATATCGTAGCGGTCGAACTCGCCCGTTACTTGGCCGTAGGAGAGGTGAGCCACATCGCCGAGATTGGGATGGCTGGATGCCCCTCCGCTCACCAGTGGGAGGCTGGCCAGGTCGTCCATGGATTTCATCTCGCTCTGGGGTACCTCCACTTGCACCTGATAGCCGATGCCTGTCGACGGATCCTGCCAGAAATTGCGCGAGACGAAGCGGCTTGACCATGTGGCAGTTTCCACCGAGCGCGCGATCTGATCCACGGTGAGGCCCAGCTGGCCTGCCCGTTCGCGGTCGATGTCGACATTGAGGCTGGGATACTCCAGCGGCTGGGCATAGTGCAGGTCGCGCAGATGCCCGAGCTTCGCCAACTCCGCACGTACCCGCTCGGCATAAGCGTGATCGGCTGAGAGGTTGAATCCATGGATGGCGACTTCAATCGGAGTAGGAGAGCCGAAATCCATGATCTGGTCCACGATGTCCGCCGACTCGAAGGTGAAAGCGGTGTCGGGAAAGTCACGAGCCAGCGCCGGCCGCAGGTCTTCCTCCAGCTTTCGGATGCTGATGTGCGCGCTCTGCTTTAACTGGATGCGAAACACCGCTTCCTGCGGGCCGCTGGTCCACAGGTAGATGAGATTGACCGGATAACTAGGCGCGTAGGCCCCGACATAGCCGATGCTGATCTCCACATTGCCGGGACCGGCGAGGCGTTTGATTTCGTCCAGAGCTTTCAGAGCGGCCTGCTCCGTGACTTCGATGCGGGTTCCGGCGGGCGCGCGCATACGCAACTGGAACTGACTTTCCGGGGCATGAGGAAAGATTTCACGGCCAAGCTGCGGCCCCACAATCAAGATGATCGCGGCGGAAACCGCGAGGTAGATTCCCAGCAACAGGCGCCGCCGCCCGATCAGCTTCTTGAGCAACAGAGCATAGCGATCGCGAACTCGATCGAAGCGGCTGTGCCCCTCACTTTCCTCCGCGCTGCGGTGCATTCGCCGGTTCAGCCAGATATAAAGCACCGGGACAAAGGTGCAGGAGAGCACGTAAGAGGCGATCATCGCGAAACCCACAGCCAGCGAGAGCGGTGCGAACAAAGCGCGGGTCACTCCCTCCATCAGAAATGAAGGCACAAAAACCGCCAGCACGCAGAGCATCGCTAGAAAATTTGGTATGAGCGTTTCCCGCGTGCCGTCGAGTACGGCCTGAGGCACGTTGCCGGTAAGCTGCACGTTTCGGTGGACATTCTCGATTTCTACCATCGCCTCATCGACCAGAATGCCGACGGCCAGCGCAAGCCCGCTCAGGGTCATGATGTTGATCGTCTGGTTGGCCAGCCACAGGCAGACCACCGCGGTGACCAGCGCAAAGGGGATGGAGGCCATTACGATGAAAGAGCTGCGCCATTCACGCAAAAACAGAAAGACCATAAGCCCGGTGAGCAGCGCTCCGGTCACGCCCTCCCAAACGAGCGAGGAGAGAGACTTGGTCACACGGCTGGACTGGTCGAACTCATAACTGACCTGAACGTCGGGCGGCAGCGCCGAGGCAAAGCGGCTCATGCTCCCCTTAACTTCCTTAACGACGGCAAGCGTGGAGGCGTCTGCCCGCTTGGTCACCGGCAGATAAACCGTGCGGCGTCCGTTTACCAGCGCATAGCCGAGCGGTATGTCGCTGCCGTCCTCCACCGTTCCAATGTCGCGCATGAAGACCGTAGGGCCCGAGCCGGTCCGCACCGGAAGATTGGCCAGATCCTGAATATTCGTCACCACGCCATTCATGGGAGTGATGCGGTCCAGGTTGCCAATTCGAATATCGCCCGCCGGGGAGATTGCGTTGCCGGAAAGCAGAGCCTTTACCACCTCGCCGGTGGACATGCGATAGCTGTTCAGCTTGTCGCGGTTTACATGGATCACGATCGTCCGCGAGCTGCCTCCAAACGTGGCCGGTGACGAGACGCCGGGCAGAGTGGTGAACAGGGGGCGAACGCGATTGAGCGCGAGGTCCTGCAGTTCGTCCACCCCATGCGTTTTGCTGGAGAAGACCAGATAGCCCACCGGAACGCTGCCGGCGTCGAAACGCAGAACGAACGGGGAAACCGTGCCGGATGGCATATAGGCGTGCGCCCGTTCGATGTAGGCCACCGTCTGCGCGAGCGCCTGGTTCATGTCCGTGCCGGGACGGAAAGAAAGTTTCAGCAGCGCAAAGCTCTGCACCGACTTGGACTCGACGCTTTCCAGCCCTGAGATATAGAGGAAGTTCGATTCGTAGTAATAGGTGAGATAGCCCTCCATCTGCGCTGGGCTCATCCCGCCATAGGGCTGCGCGACATAGATGACGGGTAGGTTAAGGTTCGGAAAGACGTCTATCGGCATCCGCGAGATGGCCAACATCGAGCAGAGCGCGATCGCGATGGAGGCGATCAGGACCGTAATAGGGCGCCGCAGGGCGGCATGAACGAGCCACATAACTCAGTGTCCTTTCTGGACTGTGCTGCTGGCGGTGTTTAGGAAGGGAGTCATGTCTCCTCCGGCGGCGGCCATCTCCGCCAGCGCCCGCCAGATGCTTAGCCGGGCAAGTGAGTCGTCCATCTCCGCCTGGGCCAGCAGGTCCTGCGCCTCGGCGACGTCGACAATGGTGCCCAGCCCGGCGTGGAAACGCGCCAGCGCCTGGGTCTCGCTTTGCAGCGAAGCGGATAACTCGGTCGGAGTATTCTGGGCGACGCGGCGCGCGCCTTCCAGTTCCGCGAGGGCCGCCTGCTGCGCCCCCGTGAGCGTTTGCATCGTCTGCGCATACGTCGCCTCTTCGCGGCGTTGGTTGGCAACCTCCACCTTCTTCCGCTCGTGGATCGCAACAATGCTGGTGACGTCGAGCGAAACCGTAAGTCCGGCCTCCCAGTTATAGACATCGAAGCCCAGGCCATTGAGGCCCGGCTTGACATCTCCCGTTGAGGTTTGGCCGCTACCCCGGGCCGAGATAAGTCCCTCTGTGGTGAAGTGCGGATAGTAGGAATGATTGAGGATACTGATACGGGCTTTCTCTTCCTGAATTCTTCTCTGCTCCACAACGGCCGCGGGATGTTCGGCAAGAGAGGCTCCGGGCAAGCTCTGCTCGGGCGGAATCTGCAGGAACGGACCGGGCTTGATTCGCACGCTGGAGCCGGCCAGGCCAAGCACCTGCGCGAGCGTTACGCCGCCGATATCGCTGGCCTGCTGCGCCAGAATCAGGCGCGTCCGCGTAGCCGCAAGCTCCGCGTCCGCGCGGGAGGCGTCTGCTCCCGGGCGCAGATGAGCATCGACCAACGCGTGGACCGATTTGGCGAATACCTCGCGGCGGCTGACGTCCGCCAGGCTCGCGTTCACGCGCTGCTCGTCTGCCAGCACCGCGAGCGAGGCCTCGGCAACGGCGGTGGCAACTCCCAGTCGCGTGAGGGCGACCTGCGCCTGCGTGCGGTCTTCGGTGGAGCGTGCGGAGCGAACTTGCGCCCGGCGGTAGCCGAAATCAAAGGGCTCCCAGGAAAGCAGAAATCCGGCGCCGGAGGTCCAGAATGGCCGATTCGAATGCGGCGTCACGCTTCCCTGGGTTCCGGTGAGGATGTTGGGGCTTTGCGGCAGCAGCACGCCGAGTACGCTTTCGCGTGAACCGCGATCTCCCTGCCATACGCCATCGAGGCGCGGGAGATAACTGGTCCGCGCCAAGCCTACGCCGGCCTTAGCGGCGTTGTACTGCTCGAGAGCCGCGCGCACCGCGGGATAATTGGCCAGGGCGTAATCCACCGCCTCCTGAACTGTGAATTCCTTGACGCTGACAGCCGCCCCGGCTGCCTGCGGCGAGGACGATTGCGCGACGGCGGATATACCCCGCAGGAGCATAGCCGTCAACGCAATCGCGGCAAGGGTCCGTCTTCGTGGGGTCGGCATGCGCTGAAAACCTCCGAGTCGTTGAGCGATCGCAGAGACAAGCATCCTTGTGCGGCAGGTCGCGAATCCGGCCTGCCGTGAGGAGTCCCCGCGTTCTATAGGGTTGTGGAAACAGCCAGAGTAAGAGCGCTTCTCGCGAAGCTACACGCGAGAGATGCTATTGGATAAGAGCGGATGGGAGGCCGGGCGGGGAGCGCCCTGCTGGTCGGAGGGTCGAGGCCGAGGAGTGTCCGTCGGCGGCAATGCGAAGATCGTCGCTCCGTAGCAACGCCGGCTCGACGTGGAGCGTGCCGGAACCCAGTCCGCGGCGCCGCACCCGATGATTCGCAGGAGCAGGTTCATGGCTATCTGAGTTCTGCCGGGTGTATCCGGGAAGGCTGCCGCTGGGAAGAATTCTGTGGGTCCGCAGTAGGTGTCTCGTCCGGGTCGCGCGAACCAGTATGTTCGCCTGAGCAATATGCTCAGGGGCTTGCGCCAATGCGCAGCGTGGCGAAAGGACCAGAAAGGCTGCCAGCAGCGGGAACAGGAACAGTAGTTGCAGCTTTCGCAGACCGTAACTCCAGAGATTCAGAAGCTATGTTACATGAAGTTTGGGGGGGACGGTCTGCCCCAAAAGTAGCTTCTTTGCGGTCGGGGGTAACCCGGCAAGAGGGCAGGGTATTCTCGCGTCAAAAAAAGCAGTGCATGCGGGGGCGCTTCCCCTGGCTTTTGGGTGCGCACCTGCTCATCTCCTGGATGGCCTGGCGTGCCTTTCTGATTCAGACGCCAGGGCCGTTCGTTCTCGAGGCTGGTCTTGCAGCCCTCGCAATCAACATCGCGGTCTATCTGGGCGTCCGGCGGAATCGAAGGCCGGTGGGCGCCGAGTTCGCCGCAGCAAAGTGAGCCGCTGCCTAGCGCGCCGGCCGCTCAGCGACCATCTTTGAAGTTTCTTAAAGATTTTGCCGCGAAAGTCGCCCTCCGCTGCGTATAGACAAGTGAGCGAGCGTGATGAGAGCCGGCGAGGAAGACTTCCGAAGGCTTGTCGATGAGCATAAGTCGATGGTCTTTTCAATCGTGCTGCGAATCCTCGGGGAGCGCGGTGCGGCCGAAGAGGCGGCGCAGGATGTATTTCTAGAGCTGCACGCCTCGCTGAAGCGCCTGGAATCGGACGATCATGTCGTCTTCTGGCTGCGGCGGGTGGCGGTGCATCGGGCGACGGACTGCCTGCGCCGCCGTGCCCACCACCCGGAAGCGGGGGCGGAAGAATGGCAGGAAGAGCGCCATGCCGCGCTGGAGACGCCTCCCTCCGCGGGCGCCCTGGAGATGCGAGTGGAGGCAATGCTCTTGTCGCTGCCGGAAAACCTTCGCGCTCCCACGGTGCTGCGCTACCAAGAGGGATTAGAGCCGGAAGAGATTGCTCGGCTGCTGAGCCAGCCGGTGGCGACGGTAAGAAGCAATTTGCAGCGGGCAATCGAGCTATTGCGGCGCAAGTCGTCCGTGGTGCTGAAGGAGTTTATTCGTGGATCAGCCTGAAATGGACGAGTTTGAGCACAGGTTGGCGTCGGAGTTGCGGCCAGTTTCCGCCCCGGATGGCTTCACTGCCAGAGTGCTGGCGCGGCAGCGGCGTGGACGCGTACGCCGGGCGCGGGCTTGGCTGGCGGCTGCGGTGCTGTTGGGGATGCTCTCCGTGGGCGCCGTGGTCAACCGGCAGTATCGCCAGCACGCGCAGGAGCAGGCCGCGCGGCAACAATTTGACTTGGCTATGCAGGTGACGGGCAGAACGCTTTACCAGGCGGAGCAAGCAATTCGCGGAATAGACGTGACATCAATCGAGGTGCAGCAATGACTAAGGCGCGCAGCATGAAGACGGGTTACCCGAAGACCGGAATCAGGAGAATGATGGGCAGAATCACAAGGACGGGGATCGTATCGGCCGGGTTGGTATTGATATTTTTAACGGCCGCTTATGCGCAGGCACAGAACGCTTCGCCAAACCAGAAGCAGGACAACGTGCAGGGCGATAGCCTGTTTGCCGGCACTGAGAAGTTCTCTAAGGGAGCCATCAAGTCGACCGAGGTGAACTTGGACAAGAACATGTTGGCGATGGCCGGCAAGTCGTTTGGTCCGGGGGGGCAAGGGGCGACGGCGGCGTTGGCTGCCGGGCTGGACGCGGTCTTGGTTCGCGATTACGAGTACGCCAAGCCCGGCCAATACAAGATGGCCGATGTTCAGAAGTATCTCGACCGGCTGAATGGCGGCGGCTGGTTCCACATGGTCCGGGAACGCAGCGCCACCGAGAATACCGACGTTTGCTTCCGCGGAGGTGACGATGGCGAGCCCAGCGAGATGGTCGTTATCGCTGCCCAGCCTGATCAGTTGACCTTCGTTTACCTGAAGGGCCGCTTGTCGATGAGCGATTTAAGCAAGCTCAGCCACAACTTTGGGTCACCCCAACTGAAAACGCGATCTCACTGAAAAGCTTCAGGTGGGGACGGAACTTGGGGCTTCCGGGGCTACTTGTCTCGGGCGACGACGAAGTCCGGCATCCAGAGAAGCGCACGCTTGTACTCCGAGTCAGGCAAAGCGGCGAGTGCGCCACGGGCGACATCTGCATATTGGCCGGCTGCTCTTAGGGCGTAATTCACCGAGCCATGGCGGTTGAGAATCTCCAGAACGTCGCCATGGCTGGTTGCCTGGAAGTCTGGATTCTCCAGCGCCTTGCGGATGAGAACCCGGTCGCGCGCCGTGCCGTGTTCATGGGCGTGCACCACGGCCAAAGTGGCCTTTCCCTCGCGCAGATCGCTGGCCACCGGCTTGCCCAGCAGCTTCTCGCTGGCAGTCAGGTCCAGAACGTCGTCGACGATTTGGAAAGCGATGCCGAGATTGCGGCCGTATTCACCAAGTTGCTCTTCGATTTCGTCCGAGGCTCCGGCCAGCGCCGCTCCTAGCCGCATGGAGACGTGAAAGAGGCAGGCGGTCTTGCGATAGATTAGGTCGTAGTACTCAGCCTCGCCCACGATGCGCCCCAGCAATTCCATTTGCAGCAGCTCACCTTCCACCATCTGCTGGGTAAGGCCGATGAGCAGCTCCAGCACTTTAAAGTTGTGCTGTTCGAGCGCAATGCGGAAAGCCTGCATGTAGAGCCAGTCGCCGGCCAGCACGCATTTGGAGTTGCCCCAAGTGGTATTGGCAGAGGGCCGCCCGCGTCGAATCTCCGCGGCGTCAATTATGTCATCGTGAACCAGAGTGGCGGTGTGCACTAGCTCGACCACCGCGCCCAGCTGGATGGTCCCCTGCCCATGGCAGCCCAGCGATTTTGCCGCCAGCAGCAACAGCGACGGCCGGATCCGTTTGCCGCCGCCCTCGCGCAGGTAGTCGGCGATTTCCGTGATCGCTCCTACCCTAGAAGCTCCGTCGCGCACCAGCTCGCGCTCGATCGCGCTCAAGTCGTCGCGCAGCAAATCGAACACTTCCTTTGCCGACGCTATCGCTTGTGTGCTCACGCCTTCTCCAGATGCGCAAAGTCGCTTCAGGGATTACTTGAAAGGATGGCGATTCGGCGCCAGCCCTTGCTTCGGCCGAGGAGCTTAATTCGACCGATAGTTGGTGAACTGCATGTCAATACCGAAGTCGCGGCCCTTGAGCAGCGCGATCGTCTCTTGTAGAGTATCGCGATCCTTGCCGGTGATGCGGACGGTGTCGCCTTGGATAGAAGCCTGTACCTTCTTCTTGGAGTCCTTCACTACCCGCACGATCTCCTTAGCCTTTTCGCTGGGGATCCCCTGTTGTAGCTTGATGGTCTGGCGCACGCTTGAGCCGGAGGCCGGCTCCACTTTGCCATAGTCGAGCGCTTTGAGGGAAACGCCGCGCTTCACCAGCTTTTGCTGCAGGATCTCCGTCACCGCCTTGAGCTTGTATTCATCGGCGGAGGCCAGCTCCAGGGTATCGTTGCCTTCCAGCTTGATTTCGGACTTGGAGTCTTTCAGGTCGAAGCGCGCGCGCACCTCCTTGATCGCCTGCTCGATCGCGTTGCGGACTTCCTGTGTATCCACCTTGCTGACGATATCAAATGAGTTCTCGGCGGCCATCGCGTTTCCTCGTCCTCCTTCGCCCTGCTATTAACTTATAGGATGGCGGTCGCGGGAGGGGATATTCCCGAGTCTGTACCATTTTCGCACCCAGCGCCCGTATGTCTATCCCCGCGAGCGAGCTATGGGCTTGGCGGCTGCTCAGCTTGGTTCCGCCGCTGCGCTGATCTGAAAGAATCCAAAAAAATTGTTGGCTGTCTCCAACGCAATCCGCTCGGGGTCCAATCCGCGGACTTCAGCCAGCTTAGCAGCCACCATGGAGACCCAGGCAGACTCGTTTCTGCGCCCGCGGTAGGGGACCGGCGCCAGAAACGGCGCATCGGTCTCGATCAGCAGGCGATCCAAGGGGACCTTGGCGGCCACGCTGCGCATTCCCTCCGCCTTGGGAAAGGTGATGTTGCCGGCAAAGGAGATGAGAAAGCCCATGTCCATCGCTTTCTGCGCATGCTCCCATTTTCCGGTAAAGCAGTGCAGGATGCCGCCTAGACCGTGCCCAGCCCAGTGGTCCTGGAGCGCGGATAGCGTGTCCTCCCATGCGTCGTCGCTGCCCTCCGAGGGACGGCAGTGGATGACAATCGGACGCTTGCGGGCGGCAGCTATCTCCATCTGCTGAAGAAACGCCGCACGCTGCCTGTCTCGCGGAGAATGGTCATAATAATAGTCCAGCCCAATCTCCCCCGCGGCAATCACCTCCGGCTCGGCCAGCAAACGGTCCAGCTTGGCTAGAGCCGCCTCATTGGCGAATTCCGCCTCATGGGGATGGATGCCCGCGGTGGCGAAGATGCGCGGAGTTTCCGGCCGTCCGGACGAGCGGCGCGCCAGATCCAGAGCGCCCTCCATGCTCTCCGGGCCCTCGCCGATGCCGATGGAAAGAATCGTATCTACTCCCTGCTGCCAGGCCCGTGTGAGCAGCGCGTCGCGGTCCAAATCATATTTCGGGCTATCCAGGTGAGCGTGCGAGTCGACCAACTGCCATTCCTTTCGGGTTTCTCCGCGTCGAGCCCTCTTCTGCGGCGGTGAGCTTACTTGAGGCGCGCTCCGACCTCAACATCCTCCAGAAAACCGGCCAGCACCGGCTTGCCGTGCTCGCCGAGGGAGGCGGCGACAATCATGCCGTTAGACTCCAGCCCGCGCAGCTTGCGCGGCTGCAGGTTGGCCACGATCACCACCTTGCGGCCGATCAGCGTCTCCGGAGCGTAGGCTTCGGCAATGCCGGCCAAAATCTGCCGCGTCTCGCTGCCCAGATCCACTTCCAGGCGAAGCAGCTTGTCGGCTTTGGGAATGCGCTCGGCAACTTTGATTTGGCCGACGCGCAGATCGACTTTGGCGAAGTCGTCAATGGCGATCTTGGCCGCGCCGTCTGAGGGAATCGCAGCCGCGGGCGCTGCGCTCTGCACTGCGGAGGCCGGCGCGGCTGCGTCTGGTTTGGCGGCCGGCTCTGGGCTTGCCGAGGTGCCGGAAGAGGGGTTGTTTTGGGCTTCCATATCTTTCATGCGCTGAATCAGATCCTTCTCTGCACGGGGGAAGGCGGGCTCCGGCTTCCCCAGCTTGGTTCCTGGGGCCAGCTGGCCCCACTGGATATCTTTGAGATTGGCTGAGTGAATGTCGCCGAGGCCGAGTTGCGCCCACACCCTAGCGGCGGAATAGGGGAGCACGGGATAGACGAGTGCCGTGATGATGCGGATGGCTTCGGCGCAGGTGTATAGAATGCCGGCCAGTTCGGCCCGCGCGGTCTCTGCAGGAGAGGAGGCCAGCTTCCAGGGCGCTTTCTCCGTAATGTAGCCATCGACCTCCGCGACGAAGGACCACAGCGCCTCCAGCGCGCGGGAAAACTCCATAGCCCCGAAGTGTGCGAGAAAAGCTTGCTGCGCGGCGGCGGCCGCTTGCTGGATGCGCGGCTCGGCGCTCCCCGCCGGCACAATGCCGTCAAAATAGCGCGAGGTCATTGCCAGCGTCCGGCTCACCAGATTGCCGTATCCGTTGGCGAGGTCGCTGTTGTACCGCTGCACCACGGCGTCGAGCGAAAAGTTGCCGTCCTGGCCGAAGACGATCTCGCGCAGCAGGAAGTAGCGCAGAGCGTCGCTGGCGAAGAGATCCTGCTCGCGTTGCGAGGCCTCCGGCTGCAGGGCTCCAAAGCCGTCCAGAATGGTCTCTGTGCGCACGATGTTGCCGCGCGACTTGGACATCTTGCTCTCTTCAAAGAGCAGCCAGCCGTGCGCCACCACGCTCTTGGGCAGTGGCAGCCCGGCAGCCATCAGAAAGGCCGGCCAATAGACACAGTGAAAGCGGCTGATCTCCTTGCCGATGAGATGGATTTGCGCCGGCCAGAACTTCTCGAATCGCCGCTCGTCCTCCTGCGTGTCGCTGCCATAGCCGAGCGCGGTGATGTAGTTGGCCAGCGCATCCAGCCAGACATAGACAACATGCTTCTCGTCCCCCGGCACCGGAATGCCCCAATCAAATGTGGTGCGGCTGACGGAGAGATCCTTCAGCCCGCCTCTTACAAAGGAGACGACCTCATTCCGCCGGGCAGGGGGACTGATGAAATCCGGCTGCTGCTCATAGAGCTCCAGCAGCTTGTGCTCGAAGGCTGAGAGCTTGAAAAAATAGTTCTCCTCGCTGATGGTCTCGGTGATGCGGCCGCAGTCCGGGCAGGGCGCGCCCGGCGGAACATCGACATATGCTTCGTCGGAGACGCAGTACTGCCCGGTATAGGAGCTCTTATAGATGAATCCCCGCTCTTGGAGCAGCCGGAACAGCTTCTGCACTCCCTTCCGATGGCGCTCCTCGGTAGTGCGGATGAAGTCGTCATAGCCCAGGCCCATGCGGTCCCACAAACCGCGGAACTCCGCCGAAACACGGTCGGCGAAGGCTTGCGGCGTACACCCGGCCAGCTTGGCCGAGCGCTCAATCTTCTGTCCGTGCTCGTCGGTGCCGGTGAGGAACCAGGTTTCGCGGCCCTGGGCGCGCTCAAAACGCGCGATCACATCGGTGATGATAGTGGAGTAGGCATGGCCGATATGCGGCCGGGCATTGACATAATAAATCGGAGTGGTGATGTAGAACGTGTCTGGCATGCGGATTCCGGCGTGCGATGGGAGGAGTGCATTGAAGCCGCCGCCCGTTGATCGTTCGACGGGCCGCTCTTCGCATCAATCTTAGCAGGGCAGCCTTCGCCGCTCGGTCCAAGTCTACGGCCGAAGCGTTCATCGTGGTCGGCGCCGCGGTGCCTGCTAAAATCAGCCTTTCCACTTATTTTACCGGTGATCCCGCGTGTATTTAGAACAGCAGAAAGAGCTGGTGGCGCGCCTTCGCGCCCTTCTGGAAGCCCTTTACCAGATTGTTCCGGAAAAGATTGCCATTGAGCAACCGCCCAATCTGGCCTTCGGAGAATATGCGCTGCCGATAGCCTTCGAGCTGGCCCGGCAACTGAAGCGGGCGCCGCGCAAGATTGCCGAGGAGATTGTCGCCGGGCTGCAGCCGCTGAGGGGATTTGCTTCCTTTGAAGTGGCCGGGGCCGGCTACATCAATGCCAAGCTGGACCGTGCGGCGGCCGTGACTGCAATTGCCGCCCAGAAGGAGACTGGCGCTGCGCCGCAGCCCGGAAATCAACTGCGCTCGCTGGTGGAACACACCAGCATCAATCCCAACAAGGCAGCCCATATTGGCCATCTCCGCAACGCCATCCTGGGAGACGCCTTCGTCCGCCTGTTGCGTGCCGCCGGCCGGCCCGTGGATGTGCAAAATTACATCGACAATACTGGCGTGCAGGTCGCCGACATCGTGGTCGCCCTCACGCATCTGGAGGGCTACGACCTGGACGGCGTGGTGCGCCTGCTGGCGGAGCTGGATGCTCGCGGCCAACGCGTCGATTACTACTGCTGGGATCTCTACGCCCATGTCTCCCAGTGGTACGACTCGGAGCCTCGGCTGCAGGGCGATCGCAAGGAACTCCGGCGGGAAACCTTGCATGCTATCGAGCACGGCGGCAACCAAACCTCGGCCATCGCCGAGCTAATTTCCACCGCGGTGCTGCGGCGGCACCTTGAAACCATGCTGCGTTTGGGCATCGAGTATGACTTGCTGCCCCGCGAGAGCGAGATTCTGCACCTGAAGTTTTGGGAGCTGGCCTTCGGTCAACTGCGCTCCAAGGGAGTGGTGTACTTGGAGACGGAAGGCAAGAACCGCGGCTGCTGGGTGATGCGCCGCGCCGGCACGGCCAAGCCCGAGCGCGAGGCGGAAAGCGCAGGCCCGGCGGGGGAAAACGGTGCTGGCGAGCAACACGGCTCTGAGGGCGAGGCTGCAACCGGTCCCGACGAGGATGCCAAGATCATCGTGCGCTCCAACGGCACCGTCACGTATGTAGGCAAGGACATTGCCTACCATTTGTGGAAGTTCGGGCTGCTGGGGCGCGACTTCGGCTATGCGCCCTTCTTCGACTACGGCGACGGACGCCAGGCATGGATATCAACGGAAACCGGCGTGGAAAACCATCCGCATTTTGGCGGCGCGCAGGCCATTTACAACGTGATTGACAGCCGCCAGTCCGATCCGCAGGCCAACGTAATGGAAGCGTTGCGGGCCCTGGGCTATGCCGAAGCGGCTGCGCACTACACTCATTTTTCTTACGAGATGGTGGCGCTCACGCCGCGCTGCGCCGCCGAGCTTGGCTATGCCGTCTCCGAGCAGGACCGTCAACGGCCATACATTGAAGTTTCCGGCCGCAAGGGCTTCGGAGTGAAGGCCGATGATCTGATCGACCGCATGATCGCGGCGGCACAGAAGGAAGTGGACAGCCGTCATCCGGAGCGCGCGCCCGAAGAGCGCGAGCGCATCGCGCGAGAGATTGCCATTGGCGCGCTGCGCTACTTCATGCTCAAGTACACGCGCAATTCCGTGATCGCCTTCGATTTTGCGGAGGCCCTCGGCTTCGAGGGCGAGACCGGGCCGTATGTGCAATACGCCATCGTGCGTGCGCGCAACATCTTCCGCAAAGCCGGCATTGCTCCGGAGGACGCGCTCAACGGCATTCGGAATGCGCCGCTGGACCAGGCTCTGCTTACCGGCGAGCGGGGCGACGGGATCTGGGAGCTGTGGCTCGCGGCATCGAAGCTCAGTCTAGTGCTGGAGCAGTGCATCTCCGCGGCCGAACCCGCTTACTTGGCGAAGCACGCTTTTGTGCTGGCGCAACTCTTCAACAACTTCTACCACCGCCAGCACATCCTCACCGAGCAGGACGAGGAGCGCAGGCATTTGCTGCTGGCCACCGCCGCTCTGGTGGAGTGCACGCTCGTTCGCTCACTGGACTGGTTAGGGATCACCGCCCCCGAGGTGATGTAAAGAAGCGCGCGCTTTTCTGCGCGCGGCTCGGGGCTACTTGGCGCTGCCGCTGCCGAATCGCTGTCGCTAGAGCATTTTCACAGTTGGTGTAAGCAAAACAGAGCAACTTAACGCGGGCATTCCATCAAAGAATGCCCGCACATAGCTAATTCTGCCCACATCACAGTAACTGTGAAAATGCTATAGGATCGCTGCGACAAGCCACTGTTACGGCATCACCCCTCCCTGGGTGGTCATCTGCTGGATGATGTCCAGATCCTGCTGCCGCATCGCGGCGGGAAGGGAAGCGTAGTCCAGGCTGACGGCCGCCGCCTGTCCGGGTCCCACTATGTACTGCAGAAACTGCTTGAGTGCAGTTCTCTTCTGCAGGTTTGGTCCGTCCCGGGGCACGATCAGGAAGGTCAGGGTGGAGATGGGATATGCGGAGGCTGCGCCGGCCGGCGGATTGACTATAGGGGAGCGGAGCTCCTTTTGCAGCGCCGAGGTGAATGCCGCGATGGCCGCGGTGGCGCTCGCCGGCGTCGGCAGCACATAGTCGCCGGCCTGGTTCTGGATGGCTGCTACCGGTAACTTGTTTCCTATCGCATACGCCAGCTCTACATAGCCGATGGAGCCGGGCGTCTGCTTGATCTGTCCGGTCACGCCCTCGTTGCCCTTGCCGCCCATGCCCGTCGGCCAACTCACGGCCTTTCCCGCGCCCACCTTCTTGGCCCACTCCGGATTCACCGATGCAAGGTACTCGGTAAACGCATTGGTGGTTCCGCTGCTTTCCGCGC
>Ga0207933_1001518_pt1 | contig 17252 bp, 14 predicted proteins | sample NGESurdeep092012_4_FD_184488 | JGI IMG/M metagenome (GOLD analysis project Ga0207933, IMG submission 184488) | Arctic peat soil microbial communities from Barrow, Alaska - NGEE Surface sample F53-3 deep-092012 (SPAdes) | ecosystem: Environmental > Terrestrial > Soil > Wetlands > Peat ...
TCGACCAACCCTCGCGGATCGTTCCTGGGTCATCCTGGCGCGATTCATTTTTAGCGCTTTTTGAGAAGTCGAGCTTTTCCGCAGCCTGTGAAGTCGTGCCCCTTCAACGCGCTCCGGACTGAACCACCGCCTGAAATAGCGGCGATGATGCCCGGAAATCGGGCTCGGACCACCCGGCGACTGGCGTTGCTCATTGAGGTGAGACGAAACGGGAGCACGAAGGTTTGTTCTATCCCGCCGGCACGAGAATTCCAAAATGCAGGTCCTTCGATTCCCATCGCTTTGCTCCGGTCGCTCAGGAGGGGGCACCTGACTTTTTTAGAAGGGCGAGACGGGAGGGCTTCAGTTCCAGGGTAGAGCTAGACAGCAGAGTTAGAGAACAGAGTTTGGGGGTAGAAGCGGATGGCAAACGGCGCGCAGATCTACTTGCTGCGGAAGACCTGCATCATGGTTGCATTTTCCGCGCCGCTGACCTGGGCCAGGGTTTGCTGGAACTGCGGGCGGTCATCGACATTGCTGGCCTGAAGCATTTCACCGAGGCGGAAGGCGGTGTGGCTGAGCATGAGCTCGGCGTTCTTGAGGCGCTTGTCGCTCGTGGTGACCGAGAGATGGATCTTCTTTGCGATGCGCTGAATTTGCTGGAGTAGGCCAACGGCTTTGGACACATTGCCGGCCTTGTACTGGCGGATGCTCAGCTCGGTCATCTGCTGCACGACCTGGGAATAGAGGAAGCACTGGTCGCGGGGCTCAGCCTGACTTGCGCGAACCTCAAGCGCTTCAAGAGTCTGCTGATTGGGAAGGGCATTGTCGTCAGCGGCGGCGCGCACCAGGCCGACGTTCAGGCTGAGCAGGAGGAACGCGACGATTGGAACCACAGTCCGCATAGGGGAAACTCCTGTAACGCGGTTCTGCCCCCAAGTTGCATCCATAGTACGCACAATTTACGACGAACCGCAAGAGCTATGATGCGGGATTTTGATGGGGCGAATAACCCACTTACCAAATTAGGAGTGGATCCCGAAAATTGATCGGCGCTGATTGGGGCCGGGAGGCGGGCGAGGCGGCTCTTCCAAAAGCTATTTTTCGAGGATCAGGAGGCGCTGTTGAGCCTGCCAATCCTGGTTCGGATATTTGCCGGCCGAAGCCGTGAGAAAGCGATGGTAGTAGGCGGCTGCCTGGGTTTTCTGGTGCAGAGAATCGTAGGCGGTAGCCCAGAGGAAAAGGGTTGAGGCGTTCTCCGGCACGTAGCGGGAGCGCATTGCCAGCGCGTGCAGGGTGACGTCGGGATGGCCGGTTTTGGAGGCGGCAAAGGCCAGCCCGCTCCAACCGTCGGCGTTGGCGGGGTCGGTTTGGGTGGCCTTGTTGAACGCGGCGTAGGCCTGATCGAGCTGGGACTCGTGGATCAGGTTTTGGCCATGGGCGACGAGGAGTTCGGCATCGTCGGGCGCGGCAGCGAGGAGATGAATGAAGAGCTGATCGGAGCCGGCATAGTCCGCAGCATCGGCGAGGACTGCGGCTAACATGCGGGTGATTGCCGGGTCGTCGGGGTGGGCGGCGTGCAGCTTTTGCAGCAGCGGAAGGGCCTCGGCTTTGTCCTGATCGGCGAGCACAGTGGCGAGCTGCGCGGTGAGCGTTGGGTCGTCAGGATTCTTCAAGAGCGCGGCGCGAAGGAGCGTCTCGGCGCCGGGATAGTCTTTGCGCTGGATGAGCAGATGCGCGAGGCCGGCGCTGGCAGAGGCGGAGTTTGGATCTTGGTCGAGGACGCGGCGATAGGCGGCAGCAGCGGCGTCGAACTGGACCGTGCTCTCGGCGAGCCTGGCAGCGAGCAGCGTGTCGGCGGGCGTCTCCGGCGTGAGCTTGAGAGCTTGAAGCAACTCGCTGGATGCGGTAGCTGGATCGGAGTTGCTATCGATGCGGGCCAGTGCGCGCCAGGCTCGGGCCTTGAGTGTGGGGTCTGCAACGCCGGGGTCGAGAGTGGTGGCAGTCACAAGCTCGGGACGGGCGTCGGAGGGCTTGTTTTGGTGCGCAAGCAGAAGGCCGAGGGAGATGTGGGCTTCAAAGGAGCTGGGATCGGCGGCGATAGCGCGGCGGTATAGAGCAGCGGCATCGTCGAGACGGTTTTGGGCGTCGGCGGCATAGCCTGCATCGAATAGGGCGCGCGCGTCAGAGGGATGGGCGGCGAGGTACGGATCGAGTTTGGCTTCGGCGGTCTTCCAGTCAGAACTGGCGATGGCGGCTTCAGCCGCTGCGACTTCGGCGGCGATGGGTTTCGGAGTTGGTGCGGCTGCGTCGGCGGATGAAGTTGGCGGGGTTGGTAGCTGAGACGTGGAGCGGGCGGATGATGAGGAATTCTGGGCGGAGGCTGGCAATGAGCCGGAGAGAACCGCTGCGAGCAGCGCGAAAAGAGCGGGGCGGATCACGGAATGGGGCACAAGACGACGCACAAAATAAGGCACAAAATGGGGCACAAAATAGGGCACAAAATCCCTCAAAGAACAGTTTAGCGAACAATTCGGCGGCTGGGGCTGTGGCAACGGCTGATTGCTTGAGCGGAGCGGCCGATTATTCGACTCGCGGGATCGAAGTTTGGGGGGACACGGAACCGGATACGTAAAGCGCGGCGGGGGACGGAGCAGCAACGGGAAGTCGTCGGAGACGTGCGAGGAAAATGCGAGCAAAATTGACCAGACCGGCGAGCACAAGCGGATTGAAGGTTAGAGCAAAGGCTCGGAGCCGCGAATAAAGTTACGGAATGACGTGGACCGTGTTGAAGCAATTTGAAAATCTGGAAGAGGCGAAGGTAGCAGACGGGATGGCCGCGAAGGAATCGGTGGACGAAAAGATAGAGGACGTGGCTGAAAAGGCAGCGAAGAGAGCCGCAAAGACGGAACAAGAATACGACAGGGATCGCGCGAGGTTTCCAATCTAGCCGGCACCGAGCGAATTTTGAACCCAGAGCAAGAGACCCGGCGCGAGGGAACTCAGCGCGAGCAACGCGGAACGGGACGATCCAGAACAGCAAATCGGAACAGCAAACCAGAACAGCAAGCGAGACCGAGGAGCAAAGATGGTTACGGGCGCCGAGAGCGTTTTGGCGGCTGCAGCGTGGGGTTGCTTGACGGCGCTCGCATATAACCTGCACGAACAGAGGCGGATAGCGGTGGAGATCACCTGAAAGATACATATCCGCGGCTCATTGTGGATGGATGGTGAATGCAACTTCGAGCAATTGCAGGGCATCCTAATTTGCAGACAGGAGCGCCTTTGGCGCATTTCTACCAGCGCTTTTGTCCACTGTTTAGACCTTAAGACCAGCGCTACAACCACTGATGAGGTGAATCGATGAATGTCACCAATATGCAGCATATCCCTCTGGCGTCTTCCTACTTGTGCCCGGATTGCAACAGCATAGGCAACTGTGCGGAACAATGTCCGGCATGTGCATCGCCTGTTCTGCTGGCATTAGCGAATGTTCTCGACCGCAAGGCGGAGAGGGATTCAGCTGTTACATACAACTACACATACAGGCCCGCACGCCACCGTGCGTTTTTGATCCCCGCCAGGCCCATGGCGGTGGCGACTCACCTGCAAACGCCTACACCTATAACGACGCACGTAGCAGCTCGTGCCGGGACACATGCTCGCGCAGACGGTCCGTGGCAATTGGAAGAACGAGGCGTCGAAGAGGGGTTGTTGGCCTAGTTTTTCTTGTCGTCCCAGGCATCGCAAATACCTGACCACGCCGACGAGACAGAAGCAGGCTAGCGACGTCGGCCGTCCACTGGCCGCGATCCGAATTTCTGTCGACGTCACCTCCAGGGCGCGCCAATCAATTACGCGTAAGTTCTAATGCGCGCAGGTTCTAATGCGCGTAAGTTCTCATGCGTCTAATGCGCGTAGGTTCTATGCGTGCCGCTCCACTCGGGTTCCTGCGCCGTGTGGAGCAGCGTTCCAGGATTGCTCAAAACGGGAGCGCTCAAAACAGGAGTGCTCAAAATACATGGCCCGTCACGATATACATGGCTCGTCACGATCAGACGCTGGGCGCAAGAGTCGAGCTTTCGCTCGGCTCCTGCGCGGCTGGGAGAGGGGAATTGTAAATGCAGGTTGCTTGAGCGGATGAAGCAGATGGAGCGGATGAGACGATCTGAAGTAGAGTTTGCGGATTTGGGGGCTGCGCTAGGACGAACTTACGCCAGGCATTCAACGGCGGATGGTCAATTTTGCTCACAGTGTGGTGGAAAAATCTGTGGGACTTGTGAATTTCAGATTAGAACACTGCCGAGTCGAAGGCAGCCTGCGGACACCGCCCGTCGCCCAGGTAGTGCCTGAGATCGTGTTGCTGTCTCGTCGTTGGTTGGCCTTAGAAAAGAACTATAAAGCAGCCTTTTGCAGCGGCAGCATTCCGTGACTGACTCGATAGAGGTTAATCGGTTTGCATACGTGCTCAGATTCATAGGGAGTCAGTTCCCACTCATGCTTGACCGTGGCCACGGTGGCCAGACACATCGTGCAAATTGAATCGTGACTCCCATCGACGTTGCGCCGATGCGGAAAACTCGGTTTTAGCGGCAAAGGCATTTTGCACTCCTCTCATGCGCCAAGGTTCCTCGAGGATATTTCTTCCTAATTCGGCTCGGCTGAGCAATTTTGCTCACCGCTTGGTGGAAAAACATGTGGGTCTTGTGAATTTTAGATTAGAGTGCGCTGAACAGGACGCGGCGGAAGGCCCCTACCGCTCACCGGGAAACTCTTATTCCTAATCGGCATCGAAATGTACAACCGGCGGCAGCGAAAACCGCATGGCTATTTTGAACTACGGTGTGTGCTATGACCGCCCCGGACCTCGCGAATCGTCTCCGCGCTATTGCTAAGAGTCTCGAACCCGCCTGGGGTCTCAGTCGTGACGACCCAGATCTTCTCACTGTGAAGCGGCTTCTTCTTGTGAAGGTGGCCGCCTTGGAATCCCAAGCTGGCTCGAACGCGACCGACGAAACTTCTCCGAACGACTAGCGACGTAGTGTTGGTCCACTATCCTCCTTCCGGAATGGGCTTGCGGCGCAATTTATAATAGAGAATGCACGGTTGCGCCCGGAGGCTCGCAGAGAGCACTGTGGCGCGGCCGGAAGATTCTTTTGAGCTGATTCAGCAACTCTGAATCAGGTGTATCGGTGCTTTCTCTATTGAACGATGCCATCATCATCCGCAACGCGCGGACACACAACCTGAAGAATCTCTCATGCGAGATTCCCCACGGCAAGCTGACAGTGATCAGCGGCGTGTCGGGGTCTGGCAAGAGCTCGCTGGCCTTCGACACTATCTATGCCGAGGGGCAGCGGCGGTATGTGGAGTCGCTTTCGGCGTACGCGCGGCAGTTTCTGGAGCGGATTGAAAAGCCGGATGTTGACGAGATCGATGGAATGGCGCCGGCAATCGCCATCAAGCAGAAGAACACGACGCGCAATCCGCGATCGACGGTTGCGACGGCGACGGAGATTTACGACTACCTGCGGTTGCTCTATGCGCGTTGCGGTGAGGTGCACTGCATTTATTGCGACGGGCTGGTGAAGCGTGACTCCGTGGATGAGGCTGTCGAGAAGATTCTGGCGCTGAGCGAAGGAACGCGGCTGAATGTTCTGTTTCCGGCGATCAGCGCCGCGGAGCGCGTGGCGGAGCCGGAAGCGAGGGACGAAGATCAGGCTGGGAAGGCTGCGGGGCGCGCAGCGAAATTGGCGGTTAAATCTAAATTGGCATTGAAGTTTGGGGCGGCGGCCAAGGCGAGCGAGGGGTTGCACGCGGAGGCGGTGAAGGCGCGACTGGCGGAGTTGCGAGCAAGCGGGTTTAACCGGTTGTGGCAGCAGGGACGGCTGTTTGAATTTTCCACGCCGGAGTCGCTGATCGATCTGGATCTAGCTGCTCCGCTGTTTATTCTTTTGGACCGGATCGTGGTGAATGCGGAGAATCGCCCACGGATTGTGGATGCGATAGAGACGGCTTATCGCGAAGCGGGCGAGGTGATCTTCGAAGAAGCCGCGCGAGAAGAGACGGCGGGTGAAATCGGAACAGAACGTCGCCGATTGCGCTTTTCAGGGGCTTACGAGTGTACGAATTGTCATCGGCCGGGGCGCGAGCCGGAGCCGCGACTGTTCAGTTTCAACAATCCATTTGGGGCTTGCCCGCGCTGCCAGGGATTTGGAAATACGGTCGATTACGATTTGGGTCTGGTGATTCCCGATCAGGGGCTGACTCTTGCCGGCGGCGCGATTGATCCGTGGAATCGGCCGAAATATCGGCCGTGGTTCACCGATTTAAAGAAACGCGCGGCAGAGCTGGGCGTACCGATGGATGTGCCGTGGCGCGAGTTGCCCGAAGCGGCGCGAGAGACGGTACTGCGCGGCAAGCCCGCCGCGGAAGGCAAAGAAACATTCGCCGGCGTGATGGGCTTTTTTGCCCAACTGGAGCGCAAGAAATATAAGCTGCATGTGCGCGTGATGCTGAGCAAGTATCGCGGCTACGCGGAGTGCCCGGATTGCCGCGGGCAGCGGCTGCGGGCAGAGGCGCGAGCGGTGCGCATCGGGAATAGAAACATTTGTCAGGCTGCGGCGTTGACGATAGCGGAGGCGAAGGAGTTCTTCGACGGGCTGAAGCTTTCGCCGATGCAGGAGGAGATTGCGGGGCCGATTCTGATCGAGGTGCGGCAACGGCTCGGGTTTTTGCTAGCCGTCGGGCTGGAATATTTGACGCTGGACCGGCTTGCCTCGACCTTGAGCGGCGGCGAGGCGCAGAGGATTCAACTGGCCACTTCGCTGGGGTCGCGGCTGGTTGGCGCGCTGTATGTGCTGGATGAACCGTCGATTGGATTGCATACGCGCGACACGGCGCGGCTGATTCACATTCTTGAAGAGCTGCGCGATTTGGGAAATACGATTCTGGTGGTGGAGCACGACGCCGATATTCTGCGCGCGGCGGATCATCTGCTCGATCTGGGGCCGGGAGCGGGCGAGTTCGGCGGGAAGCTGCTGGCCGAAGGCGTGCTGGCGGAGATCGAAGCGAATCCGGCGTCGCTGACGGGACGCTACCTGAGCGGGAAGATTGCGATTCCGGTGCCCACGCGGAGGCGCGTGCCCGGGCGCGAAAAGCTGGTGCTGCGTGGAGCGCGAGCGAATAATTTGCACGGGCTGGACGTGGAGATTCCGTTGGGAATGCTCGTGGCGGTGACGGGCGTTTCAGGGTCGGGGAAGTCGACGCTGGTGCACCAGGTGCTGTATCGCGCGGTGGCGCGGGCTTTAGGACAAACAGACGGCAGCGATCCGTCTGGAGTTTTTTCTTCGCTGAGTGGCGTGGAGCGGCTAAACGATGTGGTGCTGGTAGATCAGACGCCGATCGGGCGAACGCCGCGCTCGAATCCGATTACGTACATCAAGGGATTCGATCTGGTGCGCGAGCTTTTTGCGGCGCAGCCGGAGGCGAAGCGGCTCTCGCTGACGCCAGGACATTTTTCGTTCAACGTGCCGGGCGGGCGATGCAACACCTGCGAGGGCGACGGAACGGTGACGGTGGAGATGCAGTTCCTGGCCGACGTTGAGCTGCCCTGCGAGGACTGCAACGGCACGCGCTACCAGGCGAAGATTCTGGGCGTGCAGTACAAAGGAAAAAACATTCACGAAGTGCTGCAGATGACGGTGAAGGAAGCGCTGCGCTTCTTCGCCGGGCAGACCAGGCTGGTGGAAAAGCTGGCGGTGCTTGATGAGATCGGGCTGGGCTACTTGCGGCTGGGGCAATCCGCGACGACGCTCTCCGGCGGCGAAGCGCAGCGTGTGAAGCTGGCTGCTCACTTGTCCGCGGTGCGCGCGGTGAATGCAGCGGCGAAGCCATTGCAGGCCAGCCGCGTTTTGTACATTCTTGATGAGCCAACGACGGGACTGCACTTTGACGATGTGTCGAAGCTGCTGACGGCGTTTCGCAAGCTGATCGATGGCGGCGGATCGCTGATCGTGATCGAGCACAACCTGGACGTGATCAAGAGCGCGGACTGGGTGATCGATCTGGGGCCGGAGGGCGGCGAAGGCGGCGGGCGCATTGTGGTGGAAGGACCGCCCGAGAAGGTTGCGGCAAATCTGCATTCGCACACTGGAAAGTGGTTGGCGCGGGTGCTGTGAGGGACAGCCAATAGGTAGTAACCAATAGGCAGTAGGCGGCTCCCATTCTTCCGGCAAAAAGACGCCGGAAAGGGTGGGGCAACCGCGAATCTGCACTCGTGAATCTCGAAGCCGCCTATCGCGTCAAGCAGGCGAGCGTGCCGATTATTCAGGACTGTGGGAAACCGCAGCGCGGCGCGAGAAGCACCGGCCGCGGCTGTGTAGCCAGCAGGACGCGTCTTTTTCGTGAGGATCGCAACGAAGAGCGCGCACACTGGCGCCGTTGTCGCGCTTGAGCGCGCGGGAAAGCTCGCCGTCCGGAGCAGGATCGCGCGCACCCTCAAAATCGACAAAGAAGACGGAACCACAGAGCGTTGCCGCGAAGAGACCCGCACCCTTGCGAGTAATGGTTGCCATGGCGCCCGGACCGCGCGTTGGAGTGAGCGGAAAGAGGAGCTTGCCTTCAGGATTGAGAGCGGCGAGCCATGCAGGAAGCGGATGCGTTGCGCCGGCGCTGACGACAATGACGTCGACTGGATCGAACGGACCCTGTGCGCCGTCGGCGTGAACGAAGGTGACTTGAGGCCATGGCTCAAGCGCGATGCGCGCGCGAGCCGCGAGTGCTTCGTCGATTTCGACGGCGACGACGCTGCCATGCGGGCCGGTAAGCTCGGCGAGGATGGCAGAGTAATAGCCTGCGCCGCAGCCGAGATGAATGATGCGATCACCGGGGTGGACGTCGAGCAGGCTGAGATGAAAGGCCCACAAGCTGGGCTGGCCGTTGTTCAGTCGCTTAGCCGCATCGAGAACTATCAGCGCATCGCGATAGACGTTGCGGGGATCGTCGCTCTCGGTGAAGAATTGTGTACCGCTGGTCTGGATCATCCACGGACCGGGCCCGACGAAGCGCTCGCGAGGGACAGCGGAAAAGGCGGCAAGTATTGCAGGCGAGGAGATGCGATTGACGCGGCACAGCTCTTCGGCGTAAAAGCGCCGCGCGGATTCGATCGGATCGGCTTCAGAAGGCTGCATCGCGTTGGCCGGCAGCGCAGCGATTAGATTGAGAGGGAGCCGCGCTGCCTTACGCACGGATTATAGGCGCTTCGTTGAATCGGAGGAGCGGTCGGCGTAGAGCGTAGAGCTAGTCAGGCTTTTCGCGCGTCGGCAAGCACTTTCAAATACGCGCGTGCTGTTTCAGTAATGGCTTCGGCGTTTCCCGCGTCCACCGCGGCGAGATTGACGAGATCGCTGCCTACACCGAGTGCGCGCGCTCCGGCCCTGATGAAACTCGCCGCCGTATCGAGCGTGACGCCGCCTGTGGGGATGAGCTTGAGATGCGGGAAGGGCGCGAGGAGCGACTTTAGGTAGTTTGCGCCGCCGACGGCCGAGCAGGGAAATATTTTGACGTAGTCTGCGCCGGCGTTCCAGGCGGTGATGACCTCAGTGGGCGTGAGAGCGCCGGGACATGAGATTTTCTTGTTTGCTTTGGTTTTGGAAATTACTTCAGGATGCAAACTGGGGCTGACGACGAACTCAGCGCCGGCGTCAATTGTGGCCTGGGCTTGATCGGCGGTAGTGACGGTGCCGGAGCCGAGAAGAAGTTTGGAGCCGTAGGCCTTTTTGAGTTCTTTTAGGAGATCGATTGCGCCGGGAACGGTCATGGTGACTTCAACGACGGTGACGCCGCCTGCGACCATTGCGTCAACGACGGCGCGCCCCTGGGCGATGCTCTTCGCACGCAGAACGGGAATGAGGCCGACGCGCTCGATAATTTGCTGTGTGGTTTCGGACATGGATTCCTCGAACAGCGCTATGGGCTAGCGCGCGATGCGCGCCGAGCCACCTTTCATAAGGTGTTCAACCTCGGCGAGCGTGGCCATGCTGGTATCGCCGGGGGTGGTCATGGCGAGCGCGCCGTGGGCCACGCCGCAGAGGACAGCCCAATCGATTCCCTTGTCGGCGAGCAAGCCGTAAATGAGACCGGAGGCAAAACTGTCGCCGCCGCCGACGCGATCGAGAATATCGATGTCGCGTTGCGGAACATGGACGATTTTATTTTCGTAGAGCGCAATCGCGCCCCATCCGTTGCGGCTGGCGGAGTGAACCGTGCGCAGCGTGCTCGCGACGAGTTTCAAATTTGGATATGCGGCAGCCACTTCGCGGAGCATCTCTTCGTAGCCGGCGATAGGCAGCTCGGCAAAGTCTTCGCTAACGCCTTTGATGGCGATGCCGAGCATGGCGGAGAAATCTTCTTCGTTGCCGAGGAGCACATCGACTTTGCGTACGATGGCGCGATTCACTTCCTGCGCTTTGGCTTTGCCGCCGATCGACTTCCAGAGCGAGTCGCGGAAGTTGAGGTCGTAGGAGACGGGCGTTGAATATTTGCGCGCGGCGTCCATGGCTTCAACAGCGACGTCGGCGGTGGAGGCGGAGAGCGCGGCGAAGATTCCGCCGGCATGGAGCCACCTCGTGCCGTTTTCGCTGCCCAGAATCGCGTCCCAATCGAAGTCACCCGGCTTGACCTGGCTGATGGCGGTGTGGCCGCGGTCGGAACAGCCCGCGGCGGCGCGCATTCCGAAACCGCGCTCAGTAAAGTTGAGGCCGTTGCGGACGGTGCGGCCGACGCCATCGTAAGGAATCCAGCGGATTATGGAAGGATCGACGCCGCCGTGAAAGATGAAATCTTCGACGAGACGGCCGACGGGGTTATCGGCGAGCGCGGTTGCAATGGCGGCGCGCAGGCCGAAACAGCGGCGCAGGCCGCGAGCAACGTTGTATTCGCCGCCGCCTTCCCAGAGTTGAAATTGGCGCGCGGTGTGGATGCGGCCTTCACCGGGATCGAGGCGAAGCATGACTTCGCCGAGGCTGAGGCAGTCCCAGCGGCGACTGGAATCGGGAATGGAAAGCGGGTTCATGGTTAACCAATACTTTAGCTCACGGCGGCGAGGGCGGCCAGCGTGTTGCGGAGTTAAGGACCGCGAACGGAGGAATCATTTAGGCTAAGGGTGTTTAAGGAATTGATTCGACGCCGCGATTTGCGCCGTAGGAGAGAGCGGAGCGTGTTTTAAGAATGGCCGTATAGAAACCGGTTGTGATCCCTCAGGGGTTAAAACCCCATATCTTTGTTGACCTTTTCGGCCCGGCTAAAGCCGTGCCCTTGTTACAAAACCGATTGTTGAAACACGCTCCAGCGCGAAGGGCGGTCGGGAGGAATGATTGAAGGGCCAGGAACTTTTTGAGCTGGACGGGCGGGTTGCGGTTGTCATCGGCGGTACCACCGGCCTTGGCCGCGAGATATCGCTGGGCTTTGCCGCCGCGGGCGCCGACGTTGTAGCCAGCTCGCGAGCAAAGGAACACGTGGACGACGCAGCGCGCGAGATTGAGGCGTTGGGCCGGCGCTCGCTGCGCGAGGTCTGTGACGTGCTCGATCGGACTTCGATCCAGCGATTGCACGATGCCGTGATAACTGGGTTCGGCAAAGTAGACATTCTGGTGAATGCCGCAGGCATGGCCAAGAAAGTGCCCACGCTCGACGAGGACGAAGGCGAATGGTTGAAGATCATCGACACCAATTTGACTGGAACCATGCGCGCCTGCCAGATTTTTGGGCGCACGATGGTCAATGCGCACTATGGACGAATCATCAACGTTGCGTCGTCGACGGCATTTCGCGGGTCGTTTCAGTTGGCGGCCTATGGCGCCAGCAAGAGCGCGGTGGCTTCGCTCACGCGGACACTGGCCATCGAATTGGCGGAATCGGGCGTGAATGTGAATGCGATTGCGCCGGGCGTCTTTCCCACGGAGATGAGCGAGCCGCTGGTGAAGGACACGCTACGCGGCGAGGAATTGCTGACGCGCACGCCGATGCATCGCTTTGGCCGCCCGGGAGAAATTGTAGGGCCGGTGATTTTTCTGGCGTCAGAGGCAGCGGGATTCGTAACCGGCGAGGTACTCGCGGTTGATGGAGGCTACCTTGCCAGCGGAGTGAACGTTTGAAAGGCAGGGGCTAGGGAATAGGGATTAGGGAATAGAAAAGCCCGGAGCGAGGCATCACGAAGGCGGCGGCGAAGGCCGAAGGTGAAGTGAAGCGATGACGGAAGAGCGCAAGCTGCGAATGGGAATGGTGGGCGGCGGGCCGGGTGCGTTTATTGGCCCTGTGCACCGCATTGCGGCGGAGCTGGACGGAAAGATCGAGCTGGTTGCGGGAGCATTCTCGCGGTCGGCGGAGCGCTCGCGCGAGGCGGGCGCGAAGTTTCACATCGATCCGGCGCGGGCTTATGCGGATTACGGAAAGATGATCGAAGCCGAGGGCAAGCGGGCGGACGGGATCGACTTTATAGTGATCGCGACGCCGAATCATTTGCATTTGCCGATTGCGTTGGCGGCGCTGGATGCAGGTATTCCGGTGATGAGCGACAAGCCGGCGACGGCTACGTACGAGGAGGCGCTGAAACTCGAAGCCGCGGTGGCAAAGGCGGCGCTGCCTTACGGATTGACGCATACCTATGCGGGGTACCAAATGGTGCGCGAGGCGCGGGCGATGTGCGCCGCGGGTCAACTGGGCAAAATTCGCAAAGTGGCTGTCGAATATTTTCAAGGATGGCTGAGCCGGCCGATTGAGGCGAGCGGACAAAAGCAGGCAGAGTGGCGGACTGATCCGGCGCGCAACGGACCGGGCGGGGCGATTGGCGATATTGGCACGCATGCATTTCATCTGCTGGAATACGTGAGTGGGCTGGAGGTGACGGCGATCAACGCGTCGCTGCGTTCAGTGGTGCCGGCGCGAAGGCTGGATGACGATTGCAACGCGTTTGTGAGGATGAACAACGGCGCGGCTGGCACGTTGGCTTGTTCGCAGGTGGCGGCGGGCGAGATGAACGAGTTGCTGCTGCGCATCTATGGCGAGGAGGGTTCGATCGAATGGCGGCAGCAGGATCCGAACAGGCTGAAGGTGAAATGGCTGGACAAGCCGGAGGAGATTCATCACGCGGCAATGAGTTATCTGGGCAGCGATGCACAAGCCGTGGCGCGTACTCCGGCGGGGCATCCTGAGGGGTATTTGGAAGCATTCGCGGTGCTCTATCGCGAATTTGCCGATGTGCTGGTTGCGTGGAAGCAGGGAAGATCGGGCGCATTGCCGGCGACGTTGCCGGGCATTCGAGCGGGCGTAAGGGGAATGCGGTTTATGGAGCGGTCGATCGAAAGCAACCGCAGAGAAGGCTGGGTGGAGTTTTGAAGTGCAAGCTTCTGGCTACTAGCTTCTAGCTCCTGGCTGGACGTGCAGATGCGACGCGTCTCGATGGAATGAATGATCTCGAATTCCGACGTCCTGCAAACGGCGCGATATCGAGAAACGATTCATAGCGGAGAAAAGCAATGAAGACGATTAAAGGACCGGGGATTTTTCTGGCGCAATTCGCTGGCGATAAAGCGCCATGCAACACGCTTGAGGGATTGGCGAAGTGGGCAGCGGGGCACGGCTACGTGGGAATTCAGATTCCGAGCTGGGACGCGAGGCTCTTTGACCTTGAACAGGCTGCCGAAAGCCAGACGTATTGCGATGAGGTGAAGGGCGTTGCGGCGAAGGCGGGGCTTGCGATCACTGAACTCTCAACGCATCTTCAGGGGCAGCTCGTCGCGAGCCATCCGGCGTTCGACACGCTGCTGGATGCGTTTGCGCCGCCGGAGCTGCATGGAAACGTAAAGGCGCGGACTGCGTGGGCCGTGGAGCAGCTTTGGTCAGCGGCGAAGGCCAGCCGCAACCTGGGACTGAATGCGCACGCGACTTTTTCGGGTGCGCTGGCGTGGCCGTTTCTTTATCCGTGGCCGCAGCGGCCTGCAGGGCTGATCGATGAAGCGTTCAAGGAGTTGGGGCGGCGATGGCTGCCGATTTTGAATGCGTTCGACGAGGTGGGAGTGGATGTGTGCTTTGAGCTGCATCCCGGTGAGGACCTGCATGACGGCGCGACCTTCGAGCACTTTCTCGGCTCGGTAGGCGACCACGCGCGCGCGAATATTTTGTACGACCCTAGCCATATGGTGCTGCAGCAGATGGATTATCTAGCTTTTCTGGATCTTTATCACGATCGCGTGCGGGCGTTTCATGTGAAGGATGCGGAGTTTCGGCCGAGCGGGCGGTCGGGAGTTTATGGAGGCTACCAGAATTGGATTGACCGGCCGGGACGCTTTCGCTCGCTTGGCGATGGCCAGATTGATTTCCGGCAGATCTTCAGCAAGATGGCGCAGTACAACTATCCGGGTTGGGCAGTGGTGGAGTGGGAGTGCTGCATCAAGCATCCCGAGCAGGGCGCGGCGGAGGGCGCGGAGTTTGTGCGGGAACAAATCATTCACGTCACCGATCGGGCATTCGATGATTTTGCGGGGGGCGGGGCGGATGCGGAGAAAAACCGGAGAATTCTGGGGCTGTAAGGTCGTGCGGGCGAGGACGCCCACACGACAGCCGGCGAGGACCCCGGCGCTACAAAGGCGAAGTCGTCGCGTCACCGAGCGGGGAGGGTGTATTTCCAGGCGCGACGATGCCGTACTTGACATCGAGAAATTCCTGAAGCGCCACAGGAAGAAGCGTGGCCAACTCTTGCCAGGTAAGGACCTTGAGGCGTACGCGCAAGTCGGCGCTTTTGACGGCGGCCATGATTTGAAACCATTCCTCGCGCAGGTCAGGGCGGCGCGCGTCGTGGATGACGCAGAAGCTGCATCCCGCTGCATGGGCTGCGAGCACACTGCGGATGAGTTGATAGCCGGCGTATCCGGGCTCGCCGGGCGGACGAAAAATTGTATCAACAGCGGAGGCGAGGGCAGGATCGGCGATGATGCTTTCGAATTCCTGTGAGTTGTTCTCGGGAAACTCGCTGGCCCGCAACCAGCGCGATGTGGGGATCTCAACGCGCGGAAGGCGGTCGCGATCGAAGACAGTGTCGAAATCACGGTAGGACTCGAAGATTGTCGCGGCGCGAGTTTGGAAGCCAACCTCGGTAAGTTTTGCCTCGACCAGCAGGGAACCGAGACGCATATCGACCTCGGTGCGGTCGAAACGTCCGTTTGCGAGGGGCACACGTGCCTTCCAGCCGAAGATAGGGACGGCTTCGACATCCACGCCAAGCGTGTCTCGCACCGCCTGAGAATCTGCGACGCCGGGCGTACAGAAAATATTCATGAGCAAAGCATCGGAGCTCATGGAGGAATCGAGCTCGCGCCAACGTCGAGCGGAATCGAGTTGCGGCCTGGGCAGTGAGCGTGCTGCTTGCGCGTGGACTTTATCGAAGCGGCGCATCCAGTCTGGGTTCGCCGCTATCGCTGTATAGGCGGCGCTAAAGAAGTTTCCGTGGCGGCCGCACTCAGGTTCATAGACGACCACAGGCCCGGAACCGTAGCTCTCCACGTGCGCGCGCCCGCCCGCGTAAATTCGATTGCGCAGGACGAGCTCCTGCCGAAGCTGTGCTGCGTAGCGACCTGGAAGCATCACGTCAAGACAGGCACGTCGGCGACGCCGGCGACGCCGAAGATGCGCCGGTAGCGCTCGGCTTCTTTGGGATTTCCCAAGGCCTTGGCAAAATTGTCGGAGAGCTTGACGGCGGCCCTGCCGTCGGCCTCACTCAACTTGCAGACGAGGCCGATGGGGTTGAAGGCGTCGTTGCCTTGCGGATTGCAACCACGAAAGTCGTTTGTGAGCAGCGTGCCCCAACCGGCGCTGAATCGGATGCGGCGATTGGGAACCCAGCGGCCGGAATCGAGGAAGTCGCTCGCGGAGCGGAAATCGTCAGGCGAGGCGCCGTTGAGCAGGGTTCCGGCGAAGTAGGCATGCAGGCCAAGAATCTGCTCGACGTCGAGTGCGTCGCTGGCGATGAGGCGCTTCTGGCGCGGGTCGGCGCCGTGGCGCTCAAGCCAGGCGATGTATTCGTCGCCGGCCACGTATGCATCCTTGCTGTCGATGCGCTGGCCGGTCCAGTTGGTTACCCATTCAGGAGCACCGCGCAGAAATTGCGTGGTGCCGAACGTGTCAGGAAGCAAAATGAGCAGTTCGCCCTGATAGCTCCTTTGCCATAGATCGAGCAGCGCGTACTGGGAGTTGCGCAGCTCCTCGTCGTCGCAGGCCAGAGCGGCCATGGCCATGGGCAGCTCGTGGCCGTTGGTGCCGATTGCTTCAAGATTGTGCTTGTAGGCGAGGTATGCGTTCGAGGTTCCGGAGAAACATTCGCCGATGGTATCGCGCATGGAGTTTACGACATACTCGTGCCAGAGAAAGCTGTGCCTGCGGCGCGTGCCGAAGTCGCTGATGCTGAGATCGGGAACTCCGCGCAGGCGCTCCATCTTTTCCCAGAGCCGGGTTTTTGCCCGGGCGTAAAGAATGTCGAGCTCAAATTCGCTCAGATCTTTTAGCGTGGCGCGCGTCTTCAGCTCGCCGATTTCAGAGAGCGCGTAGATCTCCCACATCGATGTTCCGGACCAGAGTCCTTCGAACTGAAGCTGAAGCTGGCCGTCGTGGACGGAAAGCTCAAAGTCGGAGAGCTCGAATTCGTGCTCGAGCCAATCGAGAAATGCAGGCTCGAAGATTCCGCGTCGGCCGTAGAAGGTATTGCCGACAAGCCAGACGAGCTCGGATTTGCGGAAGCGGAGACGTCGCGTGGCTTGGAGTTGCTCGCGTAATTGCTCGACGCTGACAATTTTGCCGAGTTGCACAGATGTGGTGCGATTGATGAGGGTGAATTTGGCGTTCGTCCGCGGGAAATTCTTCCAGATGAACTGGAGCATGAGGAGCTTGTAGAAATCGGTGTCGAGCAGAGATCGCGTAATGGGATCCATCTCCCAGTTATGGTCGTGCGCTCGCCTTGCGAAATCGATAATCACGATGAATTTACTTTAAATGAGACACGCGGATGCGGGAAGCGAGGCTCAAGCCAATGACTCTGGTGCGGATGCGGAAATTGGGTCGTGGATCAGTTTGAAAAAAACTTTCCCTCAGGGGCTAAACAGGCTGCGGAAAAAGTCTTCGATGAGTCACTTTTTCTCCACAGGGGATTGAGATATGACGTAGGTATGCGTGGAGACGACGAGCAGCAAAGAGGGATGTTCAGTTACGTAACGCTGGAACAGCGG
>Ga0207933_1001519_pt1 | contig 17245 bp, 14 predicted proteins | sample NGESurdeep092012_4_FD_184488 | JGI IMG/M metagenome (GOLD analysis project Ga0207933, IMG submission 184488) | Arctic peat soil microbial communities from Barrow, Alaska - NGEE Surface sample F53-3 deep-092012 (SPAdes) | ecosystem: Environmental > Terrestrial > Soil > Wetlands > Peat ...
CATATTATAGCTTCAAAACCGAGGGTTCTCCGTCCGACAATGCCATCTGGTATTTTTATGCCGAAAAACCTACGCCCCCTCCGGTGACTTCAATCCAAAAAGTCTGCCAGTTTTTTTCATTAGAGCCTTATTTGAATCGCGGTTTCACGGTGGATGACATCACAACGGCGATTCAAACCGGCTGGAAAATGGCCGGTGAAACTTCGCCGCCGGAATTGAATTATCACAAAGAAACCAAATTGCTGATCGCCTTTGGCGAGCCGGGCAAGTTGCAAACGATTGAACAAGTGCTCAAAGCGCTTCCGGCTCAAAGCGCAGTTCAGAGACAATTTGATTTGGACAGCATGAACGGCCAGATCACTGCCTTGCAAATGAATTTTGTCACGTTAAACAAAGAAGTCGGCGAATTAAGCAAGAAAATTTCTGCGCAGAATTCTTTACCCGCAGAAAAGTCTGGAAAATAAATTTCAGCCAGCAGTTAATGCGCTTGCTTGGAAGAAAACATTCAATCATCGGTGGGGCGAGCGTCCCCGCGAGCCGCAAACTGCGAAGACGGCCCGCCAGCAGTCTCGCCCCGCCAAATTGAGGCGCTGACCCGCGCCATGTCGAAAGGAGATGAAATGGCCTACCGAACTTTCTACGACGGCTATTTTGACCGGCTGCTGCGCTACCTGCTCGTCGTCACCGGCGGCGATGAGGAATCCGCGCGCGAAGTTTTGCAATTGACGCTCGTGCGCGTCGTGCGTCATGTCAAAACATTCGATGCCGAGGAAAAATTCTGGAGCTGGCTCACCGTGCTGGCGCGGAGCGCGCTCGCGGACGAGAGGCGCAAGCGGCGGCGATATTTCGCCTTTTTGGAAAAATTCACATTGCACACGGATATTGAAGGCACTGCTTGGAATGACGGCGAAGTTGACGAAAAGTTGCGCGCGTTGCTGGAACGCAATTTGAAATCACTGTCGCCCGATGAACAGAAACTGGTCGGACAAAAATACTTTGCCCGCCAGTCCGTCCGCGAAATTGCGGACGAACAACAAACGACGGAAAAGGCGGTTGAATCGAAACTGTCCCGAATCCGCCGCAAATTGAAAGACGCCGTTCTGTCCGAATTGAAAAATGAGCGACCGCAATAACAAGAAAGAATTGCTCAACGACGTGCTGGCTGAAGCCTCGCCAGCCGATTTTCGCGAAGCGTTGCTCGACGAAACTTTGCGGCTGGCGCGTCGTCACCGCCATTTTCGGCAAACGCGACAGACAATCGGAGTTTTGGGCGTATTCGTTTTGCTGGCGATTTTAGGCCGGCAAAACTGGCCAGCGCAGTCTGTCGTTTCAAAGCCGATTGCAAAAAAATCAACTCCGAAAAGTTACAAGCTCGTTCTTACCCAACAGTTGCCCGAAGACGAACTCATAACCACCCGTCAGTCTTCCGTCCAAATTGTTGCGTCAATTTCGGCTGTGGTTCAAATCTCAACCACCAGCGGCGGATTTCGCCAGATCAACGACGATGAACTTCTGGCTTTGGTTTCGGGAAGGCCGGCGGTTTTGATCCGCACCGGCCCTCATTCGGAAGAATTGGTTTTCGCAAACCCTGAAGACCAAAAAGGATTTTTGAAAAATTGAGCGGATGGCACCTGCGCGCGCGGGATCAAAAAGAAATTCTAAAAGTAGGAGACGAGGTGACGAGGCCCTGATCATTTTTTAATTTGAGCCTCGTCACCTCGACTCCTGCAAAAATTTAATTTATCCTCCGCGCATGAATTTATTGCCATTCGGAAAACTGCCCGCGCACAGGCCGCGAACATTTGTCCCCCAAGCCATTGACCTCGGCGACTGGCCGCAAATCGCGCCTCTGTTCGTTCAATTAGAAAAACACGCGGCGCAAATCAAGTCCGCCGCCGAGCTGGAAAAATGGCTGCTCGACTGGAGCGAACTTGAGGCGGCCCTGGCCGAGGAATCTTCGCGCCGCTACATTGCCATGACCTGCCACACGGACAATGCGGATGCGGAAAAAGCCTATCTGCACTTCGTGGAAAACGTCGAGCCGCAACTCAAGCCTCGACAATTCGCGCTGGAGAACATTTACGCCGCCCATCCGCTGCGCGAAAAGTTGCCGCGCGAACGATTTTTTGTTTTCGACCGCGACGTGAAAAACCGCGTCGAACTCTTCCGTCCCGAAAATGTTTCGCTGGAAACCGGGGAGGTCAAGCTCTCGCAGCAATATCAAAAATTGAGCGGCTCGCTCACGGTGAATTTTCGCGGCGGGGAAAAAACGCTCGTGCAAATGGGCCGTTATCTCGAAGAGCCTGACCGCGCGCTGCGGCAGGAATCATGGGAACTCGTCGCCAAACACCGTTTGCAGGAAGCGGACAAGTTCGACGACATTTTTGACGAACAAATTAAATTGCGCCGGCAGATCGCCAACAACTCCGGCTTTGAGAATTACCGCGACTATTCTTTTCGCAAACTCGGCCGTTTCGATTACACGCCGGACGACTGCGTGAAATTTCGCGATGCAGTTGAAAACGAAATCATGCCCATCGTGCGCGAATTGCAATCGCAGCGGCGCGAGCAGTTGAAACTGGAAAAATTGCGCCCGTGGGATTTGGCGGTTGACCCGTTGAATCGTCCGCCGCTGAAGCCGTTTGTCGAAGTCGGCGAAATGGTTTCGAGGACGCAAAAGATTTTCAATTCGCTCGACAACGGACTCGCGGGCGGTTTCCGGCAGATGGACGATTTGAAATTGCTTGATTTGGACAATCGCAAAGGCAAAGCGCCGGGCGGCTATCAATCCACGCTGTCCGAATCGCGGCTGCCGTTCATTTTTATGAACGCGATAGGTTTGCAGCGCGACGTGGAGACGATTTTGCACGAGGCAGGCCACGCGTTTCATGCGCTGGCGACGCGCGACGAGGATTTGTATGCGTATCGCGGCGCGCCGATTGAATTTTGCGAGGTCGCCTCGATGAGCATGGAACTGCTTGGCAACGAATTCATCGGGGAATTTTATCCGCCAGCAGAAGCGAGCCGCGCCCGTCGCGTGCATCTCGAAGGCATTGTCGCCGTTTTTCCGTGGATTGCGACGGTGGACACGTTTCAGCACTGGATTTACACGCATCCAAACCACACGCGCGACGGGCGCAAGTCCGCGTGGCTCGAATTGATGGATCGTTTCGGAGGCGAGGTTGACTGGACTGGTTTTGAAAATGCGCATGCGAATTTGTGGCACAGGCAACTGCACATTTTTCTGCATCCGTTTTACTACATCGAATACGGCATCGCGCAGTTGGGCGCGTTGCAAGTCTGGGCGAATTCAAAACTCGACAGGGCGAAGGCGCTTGACGATTACAAAAAGTCCCTCGCGCTGGGCGGCTCGCGTCCGCTGCCGGAGCTGTTTTCCGCCGCCGGCTGCCAGTTTGAATTCAGCGAAAGAACGATCCGGCCGCTGGCAAAAATGCTGCGGGAAGAATTGAGAACACTTTGACTTGGAATTGGCGGGGACGTGACCGGTGACGGCGGCCTGATTGCGCCTATTTGGCTTTGTTGAGGCAATTGAAGAATGTTCAGGCAAAAAGCATGACTGGTGCCGCCGCGCTTTGTCTCGACAACGATTGAAATTTGCGGCATTTTTTATTTGTCAGGGCCCATGGAATGTGGACTTACGAACCCCGCCAGGGCCGGAAGGCAGCAACGGTAGTTTGCTCGACATCTGCCGTGGTCACCCTGACATTTTTATTTATGATTTACGATTTGCGATTTATGATCGGGAAACACCAGCGCGCGCAAATCGTAAATCAAATTAGTAAATCATAAATGTCCTATCAGGTCATCGCCCGCAAATATCGCCCGCAGCGTTTCGCAGACGTGGTCGGACAGGAACACGTCACGCAGACGCTCGCCAACGCCATCGCGCAAAAACGCGTCGCGCACGCATATCTGTTTTGCGGCCCGCGCGGAACCGGCAAGACCACCATCGCGCGCATTTTTGCAAAATGCCTGAACTGCACCGGCGGTCCGAAGGTGGACTTCGATGACAACGATTCGCACGTGCAGGAAATCACCGAGGGCCGCGCGCTGGACGTTCTGGAAATTGACGGCGCGAGCAACAACGGCGTCGAACAAGTCCGCGAGCTGCGCGAGACCTGCAAATACGCGCCGGCCAATTCGCAGTTCAAAATCTACATCATTGACGAAGTCCATATGCTTTCGACGCAGGCGTTCAACGCGCTGCTGAAAACGCTCGAAGAGCCGCCCGCCCACGTCAAATTCATGTTCGCGACGACCGACCCGGAAAAAGTCCTGCCGACGATTTTGTCGCGCTGCCAGCGGTTTGATTTGCGCCGGATTCCAGCCGCGCTCATCACCAAACATCTGGCCGAGATCGCAAAAAAGGAAAAGGTCAAAATTGACGAAGCCGCGGTTCACGCCATCGCTCGCGGCGCGGACGGCGGAATGCGCGACGCCGAATCCACGCTGGATCAGCTCATCAGTTTTTGCGGCGAAAAAATCGAGGAGGCCGACGTGCTTTCAATGTTCGGCCTCGCCGCGCAAAATCAAATTCTGGGATTGAGCGGGGCGATTCTCGCTGGCGAAATCCAGACCGCGCTCACGCTGCTGGATGAACTCGCGCAAAACGGAAAAGATTTTGGACGGCTGCTTTCCGATTTGCTGAACCATTTCCGCAACCTGCTGTTGTTCCAGATTTCACGCGGCGATTTGAACCTGCTGGAAGTTTCCGAAGTCGAAGTTGCCGCGCTGAAGGAACAGAACACGCTGGCGAACACCGAATCGCTCACGCGCGTCCTTGAAGTCCTTTCCGATGCCGAACTGCGCCTGCGCGACACGGCGTCAAAAAAGATTCTGATCGAAGTCACCGCGCTCAAAGCCATCGAAGCCCGCAACGCCGTCAGTCTTGACGTCGTTCTGAAACAATTGAACCAATTGCGCGCTCAAAGCAGCGCAGGCGTCCCGCCCGCTTCCGCACCTGTAGCCGCGAATATAAATTTGCGGACGGCCCTGCCGGTCGAAACCGCACAGGCCAAAAATCCGCCGCCTCCCGACGGCGGCTACAATTTTTCCGAGACAACGCCCGTCTCCGCCGATTTGGCGGGTTTGTGGACGCAACTCATTGAGGCCGTTGGCCGCGTCAGCCCGTTCACGCGCAGTTATCTCGTGGACGCGAACCCGGTTTCGTTCGTGAAAAATATCCTGGTCATCGGCTTCGATCCTGAATTTCAAGACCATCTCGGTCTTGTGGACAACGCGCGCAACCACACGCTGCTGCAAACGAAACTTGCCGAACTCGGCCACGCCAACTGCCAGATCAAATTCGTCAAGGCCGAAGCTGCGGTCGGCCGCGCGCCAGTTGCCGCGGCCGCCGCCGAAACTCAAGCTGCGCCGGTTGCAGTCAAAACAATTTTCACGACGCCGGCAGCCGGAAAAAAATCCGCGCCCGTTCCGTTCAACAAGGACACATTCAAGGACGACCCGCTGATCCAAAAAGCCCTGGAAATTTTCAAAGGCCAAATTGTGGAAGTTCGCGGCTGATTTTCTCTAAACCATCAACTCTCAATTATCAACCAAATGAGCAGCATCGGAAAACTCGTGAAACAAGCTGCGCGGATGCAGCAGCAAATGGAAACCGTCCAGGCGCAGCTCGCCGCGCGCACGGTCGAGGCCACCAGCGGCGGCGGCGCGGTCAAAGTCGTTGCCAAGTGCGACGGCTCGCTCGCGTCCATCAAAATTGATCCGCAGGCGTTAAATCCGACCGACGCGCAATTGCTCGAAGACATGATTTTGACCGTCGCAAACCAGGCTCTCGGCCACGCCAAGGATATTTCAAACACAGAAATGGGCAAGGTCACGGCAGGCTTGAGTTTGCCGGGGATGATGTAAATTTTAATCTTCTCGCCCTCATCGTCGTCCTCATAAATCAAAACGAGGATAAAAATGAGGATGAGGATGAGCAATGTCACTTCCCGATTCCATCGCTTCACTTATCGCCGCGCTTGCCCGGCTGCCCGGCGTCGGCCCGCGCTCCGCCGAACGCATCGCTTTGCATCTGGTGCAAACTGATTCAGCCGCCGTAAGACAACTGGCCGACGCCATTTTGCTCGCCCGCGAGAAAATCCAGTTCTGCACCATCTGCGGCGCGCTGACGGAAAAATCCCCATGCCCGATCTGCGACGATACACGACGCGATGCGTCGCTTGTTTGCGTTGTGGAACGGGCGGTGGACATTTTGAGCGTTGAGAAATCTGGCACGTTTCGCGGCAAGTTTCACGTCCTTGGCGGGAAAATTTCTCCGCTCGATGGCGTGGAACCGGAAGACTTGCGGATTGCGGAGCTGGAAAGGCGTTTGTCGAATGATCCGGTCAGGGAAATCATCATCGCGCTCGGCACCGATGTGGAAGGCGACGCGACGAGCAATTATCTCGCGAAACGGCTCGCGCGAAGCGGATTGAAAATCTCGCGCATCGGCTTCGGCCTGCCCGCCGGCAGCGGGCTGGAATTCGCCGACGAACTCACCTTGAGCCGCGCGCTCGAAGGCCGGAGGGAAATGTCGGGGTAATGACGAATTCCTAAACCCTAATGACTAAACAATTTCAAATGACGAACAAACTATGCAGCGGGCCTGCATTTTCATTGGTGCTTGGTCATTCTTTAGTCATTAGGATTTAGTCATTAGTCATTTTTTTATGCAGCCCTCTATCATCTTCGACCTCGGAAAAGTTCTTGTGGATTTCGACTACTCGATTGCCGCGCGAAAGATCACCGCGCACAGTTCCAAGGTGCCGGAAGATTTGCATTTGTTTTTGAGCAGTTCGACTTTGCTGGTCGAATATGAAAGCGGGCGGCTCACGCGCAAACAATTCTTCGATGCCGTGCGCGACGCCGTGGGCTTTGACGGTGACATCACCGGGTTCGGGAAATTCTTCGCCGAAATCTTTTCGCCGATTGAGCCGATGATTGCGCTTCATGCGGAACTGCGGCGGCGCGGTTTGCCGACTTACATTTTCTCAAACACCAACGACCTTGCCGTCGAGCACGTCCGGCGCGACTTTCCATTCTTCGGGCATTTCGACGGCTACATTTTGTCCTACGAAGTCGGCGCGATGAAGCCGCAGCCGCAAATTTACGAGGCGATGGAGAAAATGTCCGGCAGGCGCGGCGCTGAAATCATTTACATTGATGACCGATTGGAAAACGTCGAAGCCGGCAACGCACGCGGCTGGCAGGCGATTCTGCACGAGACGCCGGAGAAAACGCGCGCGGCGGTGGAAAAGTTATTGTAGGAGCCGACGTAAGAAGGCTCATTCTAAAATCCAAAATTGAAATGAGTCTCGTCACCTCGACTCCTACAAAATTTAATTCCCGCACGGCTTTGGCTCAACTTTCTTCAACCCCGCTTCCTGCGCGATGTCGTCGAACTCCTCGCGCGTGACGGTTTCGAGTTGTTTGCCGCGCGCCTTGAGTTTTTCGTTGATCTTGACGGCCTTCTCGGTCATCTGCTCGTGGGTTTCCTGCGAGCCGCCGACGAGCGCGAAATTCGGGCCGGTCGTCAGCCGCTTGTGGCCGTCGGAATCAAGGCCGACGCCGAGCATCACTGCCCGGGCCATTTTCTTTTTGGACGCATTCGACATCAATGAAGCGTAAAGTCTGTGAATAAAGTGGTCAAGCGTTTCGCCGTTGGCGCGCATTTTAGCAGGGCTTTTACAAATTGTTTGACAACTTTGTTTTGAAAGGTGTAGAAGATGTCTGCATGAAACGATTTTCCACGCTTGCAGGTTTCATTTTTGTCATCGTTTATTTTTCGACATCGGTTTTAGCGCAGGAACAAGCGCGACGCGTGTGCCGCCGGGTGGTTTTCATCAAATGATACCGTGGGGTATTAGTTGCGCCATGAAAGGCACGGTAACGAATGTGGCCGTGGTAGATAATCACATTCATTTCCAACTGAATGGTTGGTTTTGGTTTTCTCAATATCCCGAAGGCGGCACCAGCGAACAGATAATCAGAGTGGATTGTCACAACGGCGTTTCCGTGACTTTGAGTCAGGTGGATTCATTTGTGGCTGAGACGACTGATTGGAACGGCGGCTCGGTGCAAAACAATAAAGACCGGTTGGTCGAAATTCTTCAAACCGCCGAAAAACGCGGCAACATAATAAAATTTACGCTGATAAACCCTCGACTCAATTTCATGTCGGGAACGAACGACTTTGCCGTTTTGGATGGAAAAATCTGGCAAATCACGGATGCAGATTTGCATTGAACCCGAAGCGCCGTAGGCGCGTGGCAAGCAGGAGCGGCATCGTCTTTGCAGACGGCCATCATTTTTATTTTTGGCTCGCAGGGACGCTCCCCCCACCAAATTTTTTTTGCGGCACAGATAATTGCCTTCCATTGTCCGCAGAATTTATTTTCAACAGGAATGGGTGGTTTTTGCCCATTCTCGCTGGGCGGGATAATTGGTCGCCGTGCGTGGCGCAAATGCAAAATGTTTTGTTCTCGACAAAATAACCCGGAACGGCAGTTTAATTGCATCTACGACATTGCATGAAAGCAAAATATCCCGCCGCAAAAATTTCCGAATCGAAGCGCATTTTTCACGCCGCCAGTCGCGAATTTCGCCTTGTTGCCTTGATCAGTTCCGGCTTGTTCATCCATGGCGTCGTTTTTGGATCGGATGTGCCATGGTATGAAAATGCAAATGCGCCGTTGGAGCAGCGGGTGGACGATCTTTTTGGCCGCCTGACTCAGGATGAAAAACTGGCGATGCTGGGCGGCACGGGTTTTACCACTCAACCGATTCCACGGCTTGGCGTGCCGGAGATGGTCATGTCCGATGCCGGCCAGGGTGTGCGCGGCGGACCGCAAGGCACGCTGGGGCCGGCCACGGCGTTTCCCGCCGGAGTGTTGACGGCTTCAACTTGGGACACCAATTTGCTTTGGCAGACCGGCATGGCCATCGGCGAGGAGGCGCGCAACAAAGGGCAGGGGATCCAAATGATGCTGGGACCGGCGGTAAATATCCACCGTTCTTCTTTGGGCGGACGCAACGGCGAATTTTTCACCGAAGACCCGTTTCTTAACGCACGGCTGGCGGTCGCCTACATTCAGGGATTGCAAAGCACCGGCGTTGGCGCGTGCATCAAGCATTACGCCTGCAATAATCAGGAATTCGACAGGGACACCGTCAATGTCAATGTCAGCGAACGCGCGTTGCGCGAAATTTATTTGCCGGCGTTCAAGGCCGCCGTTCAGGAAGGCAACGTCTGGGCGGTCATGAGTTCTTACAATAAGGTTAACGGCCCGCACGCAACGGCGAATTCGTATTTGCTCAAGGACGTCCTGAAAAAGGAATGGGGCTTCGACGGTCTGGTCATGTCCGATTGGGGTGCCGTTCACGAAACGGATGTCGTGCAGGACGGAAATGATCTGGAAATGCCGGCCGGCGAATTCATGAGCGTGCCAAAACTCAAGGCGGCTCTGGCCAATGGCAGCGTCACGCAGGCGGCGGTGGATGATTCGGTTCACCGCATTTTGCGCTCAATCATCCGTGTAGGCCTGCTCGACGGCCCGATACATCCGGACGCAACCAAAGTCAATTCAGCCGCGCACAGCGCGCTCGCGCTGAAGGTGGCGGAAGAAGGAATTGTGCTGCTAAAGAACAAACGAAACATTCTGCCATTGGATCGCGGGCAGATTAAATCCATCGCCGTCATCGGCAACGCGGATAAATTGCAAATGGACGCGCTCGGCAGCCCGGAAGTTCACCCGCTGCACACGGTTGAGTTGCTGGACGGAATCAAGGAAAAAGCCGGCAGCGCCGTTGCCATTTATTTTGTCGCCGATGAAACGGGAGGACAACCGTTGCCGGTTTCCGTCATCACGCCGCCCGACGATGCCAGCGCGCACGGTTTCAAAGCCGAGTATTTCAAAAACCGCGATTTGCAAGGCCGGCCGGCGCTCGTTCGCGCGGATGAAAAAATTGATCTTCAAGACTCCAGCCCGCCCGCGCCCGGATTTCCCACGGCGGATTTCAGTGTGCGCTGGACCGGCAAGCTCACCGCGCCGGCCACTGGCAAATATATTTTTACATTCACGAGCGACGATGGTTGCCGTGTTTTTCTGGATGGGAAAACATTGATTGATCACTGGGTCGAAAGCGCGGCAACGCCCGTTTCCGGGCAGGTGGAATTAAAAGCGGGACAATCCTATGATTTTCGCATTGAATATTTTCAGGCGGGCGGGGGTTACTCTGCACAATTGGACTGGCAACCGCCAAATAAATCACCTTACGCGGATGCCATCGCCGCTGCAAAAAAATCTGATGTCGCCATCGTCTGCGTTTCCACGCGGCGCACGGAAAGCGAAGGCAACGACCGCCCGTCAATGGATTTGCCCGGAAATCAGGTGGATTTAATCCGCGCCGTCGCCGCCGCCAATAAAAAGACCGTTGTGGTGCTGAACAACGGAACACCGGTCACCATGACAAACTGGCTGAAGCAAGTGCCTGCGATTGTTGAAGGCTGGTTTCCGGGACAGGAAGGTGGAACGGCGCTCGCCGCCATTTTGTTCGGCGACGTGAATCCATCCGGCAAATTGCCCGACACGCTGGCGGCCAACCGCGACGATTATCCCGACTCCGATAATTATCCCGGCGCGAATCATCAGGTCAATTACGCGGAGGGCATTTACATCGGCTACCGTCATTTTGACAAGGCGGCCATTCAACCGCTGTTCCCGTTTGGTTATGGCTTGTCTTACACGACATTCGGCTATAAACATCTCCGGCTTTCACTGAAAAAACTGTCGCCCGACGGCAGCGTCACCGCCAGCGTGGACATCACGAACACCGGCAGACGCGCCGGGGAAGAAGTGGCTGAACTTTACATTCGCGATCTTGATCCAAAAATTGACAAACCGGTTCGCGAACTGAAGGGATTTTCCAAAATCGCGCTTCAACCCGGTGAAACCAAGACCGTCCAATTCACCATTCATCCTCGCGACCTGGCCTATTTCGACACTCCCGGCCATCAATGGAAGGCGGACGCTGGAAAATATGAGATTGAAACCGGCGCCTCCTCGCGTGACATCCGGCAGAAAGCAGTGTTGCAATTGAACGCAGATTTTACCGATCAGAATTTGTAGTTCCGGCCATCACGGTGACTGCCCGGTGCCATGCTTTTGAACTATTTGACGGGGATCAGCATCTGGGTGAATGAATGTGCGGGAAAGCTGTAATTGATTTTATTACCGTTGAATTGAATTTGCTTTGTGGCGATGGAAACAGCCTCGTTGGTCTTTGTATTCGTTGACGTGACTGATTCGCCGTTGACTTCATTGACCGTGACATTCCCCTCATAGTCTCCACTCTGCAGAAATATATCGGAGGTTATGGCATTTGTCTCGTTCCGGTTGACCACATTGACGACCAGAGTCTTGGTGGAGTCGTTCAACACGGATGTCACATCAAGGTAGGGTATGTCAGTGAATACTTTATTGCTGTATTTTTCACTGTCAACATGGACATCCAGAGCGGTGCCGCGAGCGTTGTTGGAATAAAGATAGAAGGCCTGATATAGCGCATTCTTGTAATCACCGTCCGACGAATTTCCCACCAGACTGGAAAGCATCGTGATGTTCGCCATTTTGACGATGTCGGCATGACGGATAAAGGAGTTCAGGTGCTGGGCCACCATGAGTGATCCCGTCAGCGTGGCGCCTCCGGCGGACCATTCGTCAAAGGAGACATACACTGGCCTTTTGGATCCAGATTTCATTTCTGCCTTCTCGATCAGATCCTTGATGATGTTAATTTTTTGATCAATGTCCAGGCCCAGACACATCATCCCGGAAAAGCTTCTATCGCCATTGAGCGCCTCCGTGGCATACCGATGCACAGAAAGGTAATCAATACTGCCCGCCATGTGCTGCAGGACATAATCATCCCAATCAATCCAATTGTTATCGGGCTTGTAATTGGAAGCACCGTCGGCGATGAATTTCACGCTTCCGTCCACCCACCGCATGATCTTGGCGGCTTCCAGCGCGAATTTGCAATAGTCTTCCGCATCCTTCTGTCCCATCTGCCATGGTCCGTCCATTTCGTTGCCGAGAGACCAGTATTTGACATTGAATGGTTGCTCATTGCCATACTTCCTCCGGAGATCCGAATAATAGGTTCCTTTCGGATAATTGCAGTATTCAATCCAATGCCTGGCCTGATCCAGGGTTCCCAAGCCGGCGTTGATGCAGACGAAATTTTCCGCCCCGATCAGGCTGCAAAGTTTGGCGTATTCATCCGTCCCCATCTGATTGCTGTCAATCTGATGCCACGCCAGGTCGAGCCTGGCCGGACGCTGGTCCTTCGGGCCAATCCCGTCTTCCCAGTTATAGCCGGAGACATAATTCCCTCCGGGCCAACGCACCACCGGAATGTGAAGCTCCTTGATAAGCTGGACAAAATCTTTTCGGAACCCGTTCGTATCTGCCAGGGGAGAGGCGGGGTCATAAATGGTGCCATAGACCACCGAGCGTATCGGCTCAACAAAGGCGCCGTAAATGTTGGGGTTCACTTTTCCGATGGTCCGGTCCAGATCAATCTTAATGACCGCCGTTTGCTGTGCCATGAGATTTCCGCCGATCAGGATGGAAAAAAGGATGCAAGTGAGCAGAAGGTTTCGCTTTTTCATATAGACGATGTTTGCAATTGCTGTTGTTTGAAGAACGGTTATCCGGATTGTTGGTGCCCGTGGTATTCACGGCAATTCTACAAAGACCAACGCATGAGCAAATTTACCGCGCAGACAGTGCGCTTTACAAGCACATGGAATTGTTGATCGTGTTAATTGCCAGGCGTCAAAGGGTGTTGCTATAATAAATTGCCGATATTTGATTAGTCTTCTTCACGGCGTTTTAAAGTTCCAGCGAGATTTGTCGCTGTTGGGATCGAACTTGGCCAGCGTCGGCGTGCTGTAGCCGATTTCAGTGAGAACCAAGGATTCCGTGGAATTGGGCACAACCTTGGGCATGATGCGGTAGGTGCCATCGGTCAACTGGTCAATGCGCCAGAGCTGTTCGGGCGCGCCAGTAAATGCAGGAACCGTAACCACCTCGGCGTCGGCGGTGGCAGCCAGCGCACGGTCGGTGCCGGCGATGGTGATTTTGAAACAGGGCGAACCAGGGAAGCCGGGGGCGTTGGTGACGGCCGAGATTGTCCACTCTTGATGGGGCCGCATCATGTAATCACCGAGACGAACGTCGAGATTGCCGGACGGCCAGTTGCTTGACACTTCAGCGAGTGTCTGGGACGGAACCGGGGTCACAGGTCCGCCGCCGCCACGTCCCCCAAAGCCACCCCCGAAGCCGCGACCACCCGGTGCATTCGTGCCGCCAGGCGCTCCCCTGCGGCCACCAAATCCTCCAAATCCTCCGCGGCCTCCACCCATCCGCACAAAATCCACGGCCAGCTCCATCGCATAGCCGCTGGCTTCGGATTGGATTTCATAGGTGCCTTCCTTGAAATTGTCGCCGCCAACGGGCCAGCCGTCTATCCAGAGCAACGGGCGGATGTCCAGAACGCTGCGACCGCCTCGGTCCAGGTCGGCCTCGTAGTGACAGGAAAATTTTTCCACGCCGTCGCCAAGATCCATCAGGCCGAAGTGGCCAAGCCCGACAAAGCGACCGCTGGCGGCTGCGAACAGCTTGCCGCCGCCTTTGAGCATATCGTTGCCAAGGTTGTCAAGGTAGGGACCCGTGATTGATTTGGAGCGGCCCACACGGATGTTGTAGGTGGAATTCGCGCCGTCGCAGCAGGTGCCGTGAGTGCCAAAAAGATAATACCAGCCGTCGTGGTAAATCGGGTCGGTCGCTTCGCAATCAATGGCGACGTTGACGGGCTTATTGCCTTCGAGGTGATGACCTGTCTTTGGATCAAGCTCGACAATCCGGATGAAGCCGAAATAAGTCCCGTAGGTGACCCAGAGCCGGCCACTCGTGGGATCAAGCAGGAATCCGGGATCAATGGCATCGCAGTCTTCTGCGCCGTCAGACGAGGCGACGATTTGATCATCATTCCAGCCGTAGTCTGGGGAATTGGGGTCGAGCGTCTTGCTCCACTTCACATGGATCGCGCCAGAATGTCCTCCACCCAAACCGCCGCCTGTTCCGGCATAGGCCATGTAGTAACGATCTCCGATATGGATGAGGTCGGGGGCCGCCCCGCCCGGAACCCGGACTCCACTGTGCCAGGTCCAGCCGTCGTCGGAAACCAGGCCGCCGCCGCCGGTGCCCCAAGTGTAATACTTGCCATCGCACTGCAAGACTGTCGAAGGATCGTGAATGTAGGGTTCACCGTCCAGGGCCATTGCGGGACCGGACGACGAAAGAAAAAGGAGGGCGGGAACCGTTGCTGCCAGAATTCGGGATTTCATAGAAACTTGTAGCACAAAACGATTAAGATCAGAAAAAGGATGATTCATTATTTTCCAGCGTTATCAAGGTTCACGGTGAAGTCTTTGATCGGATTACCGTTCTCATCAATGAAGCGGACACAGAAATCACTCATGCCCGGGCCGTTGATGACGGCACCGCGAATGACGTTCCGGCCCTGATGGAGCGTGAGGCGTTTGGAGACGCAGTCATCCATCACCATGCGCCGGTCGCCGGAGAGGATGACGGCTTCCTGGCCGTTGAGCCACCACATGGACGCAGAATTGGAGCCGGCGGCCAGGCGGACGTTTTTCATCTCTTGCGGGCAGTTGACGACGGTCACGGCCCAGAAGATGACGCCGTAGGTCTGCTTGTTCAGGCCGGAGGCGAAGCGAAAGAGTTTGACGTTGAACCCGGTGGCGTCCATGGCATGCCAGGCGAGTTCCTGGCCGGCAACCGTCACCTTGTCGCCGTCGTGCGGAACCACGGTGAACTGGTCGGGAAAATACTCGGTGTTGAAGGCGTTCCGGATATAGCTGTCGGTGAACACCGTGTTGCCGCGGTTCGGCTTGTTGATTGGTTCAAGCAGCAGCCAGCGCTGGAGAAAGCCATCGCTGTTCGGCGGCTTGGGGGACATTGTGGCCGGCGTGAAGTAAGGCGCGAGGCTGGAACCGTCGTCAGCGGCGGCAACAGAAATGGCTTCCAAGGCCAGTGCAAACAGGACGCCGAGTGCCAGCATTATGATTTTTCGGAGTTTATTCATGGCAGACTTTTCGCAGTAGTCGAATTTTTTATACAAAACGAGAACGAATTCCCGGTTGAGGTTTGTTTGATGACAAATTGTTAGGCGATTCGTGCCGCATTGTCAAGCGTCTTAATCAAGTGCCTTTGTCGCCAAGTGTCCGCGGTGGCTGGCCGAGACGACAAGGAACGTCCTTTTTCTCATCTGCGTTCATCGGCGAAATCTGCGGATGTTTTCAGCTTCTTGGATTGAATTTGGATTCGCGTTTCAACAGCTCCCACAATTTTTTTTCCGCGTCGGAAACTTTTGCCGGGACAGCAATTTTTGTTACGATAAACAAATCACCGGACGGCGGCAGGCCGCGCCCGCGCACGCGGAGTTTCTGCCCGCTTTGCGTTCCGGCGGAAATTTTTATGTTCACGCGGCCAGTCAAAGTGGGAACGGAAATTTCCGCGCCGAGAGCGGCTTCCCACGGCGCGAGTTCGGCCTCGTAAATCAAATTGTGATCGTCCACGTCGAAGTCGGGATGCCGGGCGAGCCGCACGCGCAAATACAAGTCGCCCGCCGCGCCGCCGCCCGAACCGTGTTCGCCGCGTCCGGCAAGACGCAGTCTTTGCCCCTCGGTCACGCCCGGCGGAATTTTCACCTGGTGTGTTTCGGTTTTGACCGGGCGTCCGGCATTGTGGCGCACGCTGACCTCGCGCACGGAACCGCGCGCGGCCTCTTCAAGCGTGACCATGATGTCGCCCTCGATGTCGCTGCCGCGCTCGGCAAATTCCTGCGCGCCAATATTTGCGCCACGGCCAGAGCCGCCCGCGCCGCGCCGCGCGCCACCGAAAATCTGCTCAAAAAAATCGCTGAAGCCCGTGCCGCCAAAATGTGTCTGAAAATCCTCGCTGTTCATCGGACGGCCGCCGCGAAAATTCTGGCCGCCGGGAAACCCGCCGTGGCCGGGCGGGGGACGGAACTCCGCGCCGGATTTCCAATTGGAGCCGAGTTCGTCGTATTTTTTCCGCTTGCCGGCGTCGGACAGGACTTCGTAGGCCTCGTTGATTTCCTTGAATTTTTCCTCGGCCTTTTTTTTGTCCTTGGCGACGTCGGGATGATACAGGCGCGCGAGTTTGCGGAAGGATGTCTTGATTTCATCGGGGGTCGCGGTGCGCGGGACGCCGAGGCTTTCGTAATAATCTTTGTATTGGACGGGCATTTGAAGTTACACGTTTCAAGTTTCAGGCTACAAGTTTGCCAATGGTATGGAAACGGAAAACTTGAAATTTTCAACCGGCAACGGGCAACCTGCCTTTACTTCGCATTGTCCACGCTCAAGAAGCGTGTGCCGGAATCATTGTCATTGTCGTCGCGCCGCCAGATTTTGAGGATGATCCGGTCGCCTTTGGCGAGCTTGGCAAGATTGATGGCGTTTTCCGCGTTGCCCGCAGGCTGCCGGTTGATTTCCACGATGACGTCACCGGGTTGGAGGTCGGCTTCCGCTGAATTCGAGTCCCGCGCCACGTCCGTGACCAGCACGCCATGAATGTCGTTTGAAATCCTCAATTGCCGCCGTGTGGCCTGGTCCAAATCCGCAATAGTCACGCCGTCAAGCGCGTCGGTTCCCAAACTGTCCGGTTTTGAATTGTTCTGAATTGTGGTATTTTGCGCGACTTCGCCCGGCTTTTCGCCGAGCGTGGCGGTGACGGTTTTTGCGCTTCCATCGCGAATCAATTTCAATGCCACTTCGGTTCCCGGCAGGGAGTCGGAAACGTTCAAAATGAGATTGTTGGCGTCAGTGACAGACTTGTCGTTGAAGGAGACAATCACGTCGCCGGACTGAATGTCGGCTTTTGCGGCGGCCGAGCCGGGCGTCACGTCATCAACTAGCGCACCATTTTGGTCGGGCAGGCTGAAATAGGTTGCGAGGCCAGCGTCGAGATCCTGCAAAACGACGCCGAGAAAGCCGCGCGTGACTTTGCCGCCGGTGATGAGACGTTCCATGACGTTCCGCGCCATGTTGATGGGAACCGTGAAACCAAGGCCTTCGCTGCCACCGGTGCTGGTGGCGATCCATGTG
>Ga0207933_1001520_pt1 | contig 17229 bp, 16 predicted proteins | sample NGESurdeep092012_4_FD_184488 | JGI IMG/M metagenome (GOLD analysis project Ga0207933, IMG submission 184488) | Arctic peat soil microbial communities from Barrow, Alaska - NGEE Surface sample F53-3 deep-092012 (SPAdes) | ecosystem: Environmental > Terrestrial > Soil > Wetlands > Peat ...
GACAGTTTTTATCCTCGCTTCCGTTTCGGATCGACCTGAGACCGTTGGGCGGACACGTGAGTGGACCGACGATAACTCTTGTTCACGGCAATGCTACACTCAATACGGTCTACGTCACCGAAGACCGTTCGGACACGTTTCTTGAAAGGATGGCGCAAAACGTAGGCGCGCGCGCGGGTGATGTGATCTGCTTTGGACACACGCACAAGCCGTGGCACCGAATTGTGAACGAGGTGCAATTCATCAACACGGGTTCAGTTGGTCGCCCCAAGGACGGGGATTGGCGCGCGGGATACGTGCTGCTGGATGTGAACACATCGGATGGGAAGACGATCATCACACCGGAGTTTGTTCGCGTGGGCTATGACGTCAGCGAGACCGTGAGAGCAATTCGCGCGAGTGAACTGCCAGATGAATTTGGTGAATATCTGATGTCTGGCGGGAAATCCAGCAATTCACCCTGACCAGGCGGCCGATCCGGTCGCTTTCAGCGATAGCAAGCTTGACAAGCTCGAATCGCGAAGATCATTATCTTATTCCCATGGTCGAAGACGACGCGTTCGCCGAGACTGCCCCGTCGGATCAAAGATTGCGGCGCATGATGGAAGATGGCCAGCTCTACAAGTTGCTCGTTGAGAGCGTTCGCGACTACGCCATCTTCGCCCTTGATCCGACCGGGCACGTCCTCACCTGGAACCCAGGAGCCGAACGCTTCAAGGGATACAGCGCCGAGGAGGTAATCGGGCGTCATTTCTCGGTGTTCTACCCCGCTGCTGATATTGCGGCAGGTAAGCCGGTGTGGGAGCTCGAGGTCGCGACGCGCGATGGGCGGCTTGAAGACGAGGGTTGGCGACTGCGCAAGGATGGCTCGCGCTTCTGGGCCAATGTGGTGATCACGGCGCTCAGGGACCCGAGCGGTGAACTCGTGGGCTTTGCGAAGGTCACGCGTGATCTTACTGAGCGGCGTGCGGCAGAAGGCCGAGCCATCGCCGACGCACATCGAGTTGCCGAGGCTGAGGTAGCCAACCGTACGAAGAGCGAGTTTCTCGCGGCGATGTCACACGAACTTCGCACTCCCCTCAACGCGATTGGCGGTTATGCCGAGCTTCTGGAGCTGGGCATCGAGGGCACCCTCAGCGACAAGCAGCGTGAGTACATCGCGCGAATCCGCGCGAGCCAGCAGCACCTTCTCGCTATCATATCAGACCTGCTGAACTACAGCCGCATCGAGGCGGGGCAGATCACTTATGACGCAGCGGTCGTAACAGTCCATGAAGTCATGGACACTGTGCTTCCGCTCATAGGCCCACAGGCCGCGGCCAGGAACATCGCGCTCGAAAGCACACCTTGCGCCGATGAACTGCTGTTGTGGGCCGATAAAATAAAAACCGAGCAGATAGTTATCAATCTTCTATCCAATGCGGTAAAGTTCACGCCGGCCGGCGGCCGGATAAGCATGGAGTGCTCTGCTGCGGGAGATCAGATCGAGATCACGGTACGCGACACGGGTTGCGGCATTGCGGCTGACAAGCTTGCGACGATCTTCGAGCCCTTCGTTCAGGTAGGACGCTCACTCACGAGCACTCAGGAAGGGACGGGTCTCGGACTGACCATCAGTCGAGACCTCGCGCGTGCGATGGGGGGCGATCTTACCGCCTCGAGCGTCGTCGGGGAGGGAAGCAGTTTTACGCTCACGCTCCCGCGAAGCTCGCAGGTGTAGGGCGGGGTGTAGTGCGCGATCATGCGTTAGTCGAAAGCGGTGGCCATCTCGGGGTGGACATCGCTTTTTTCGGTTTCAGAGGCTCGGTGCCGTAGCCTACCGCCGGCAGTTCTCCGGACCATTTCGATGATTGAGTTACAACATATAAGATGTTAGATTGTAAGGCTTATTAGAGCTTTTACAGGAAGTCCCCGGACGCCAATAGATGTCTCTTTCCTCGCGACAAGTTTTGAAGCGACTTAGTGATGATGGGATGGAAGCCCGATCGGACCAGCGGCTCGCACGTGCAGCTAATACATGCGACAAAGCCGGGAACTGTAACCGTCCCGCATCCAAGAAAAGATTTCCCTATCAAAACCTTGATGAGCATCGAGAAAATGTCGGGTGTCAAGGTGCGGTAAAAGCGGGCAGACCACAGTAGTCGGGTAACATTCGCAGCCCCCAAGGGCGTGCGTTGGAGAGTGTCGCATGGAGTACGCAGCGAAGATTACGAAGGAAGGCAAGTATACGCTCGCAGAGTTCCCTGATTGCGTGGGATGTCAGACGTTTGTTGAAGATGGCGAGTCGATTGAGAACGCAGCGCGGGACGCACTTGAAGGCTGGCTCGAGTCCCACTTGGGGCGGGATCTCGCACCGCCTCGGCCAGGGATTCACCGTGGGGCAGACGTTGTTATGATTGGCGTTCCCGTCGGACTGGCTGTGCGCCTGGAATTGCGATGGGCGCGCGCAGCTGCGGGGCTTACACAAGCGGAACTCGCGAAGAAAGTCGGGATCAGCCAGCAGGCGCTGCAGAAGCTTGAATCCAGGCAGGCTAATCCGACAATCGCGACTCTGGACCGAGTTGCTCGCGGGCTTGGTGGATCGGTTTATGTAGTGTTCGACCGTGCGGAGAATAGTGCGGTACGAGAGCGTAATTCAACGCATCCCGGTACTGCGAGTGATTACACGACCGAGGAGAAGCGCTCCAATAAGGTGACATCACCACGTGTCGCGACCAAACCATCAAAGACGTTGCGAGACGTTCGTTCCAGTGGTGGTGGCAAGTCGGCTGCTGCGTCGGACGTAGCTCAACCAATAGACAAGTCAAAGTCAGTTGGGAAACGGGGTCGCTAAGCCCGCGAGGGTGCAATGTCCCGTACCCGTCCCGATGATCCCTCTCAGTCCAGGTACAACCGTATCCTTGAAGGATAACCTCTTAGCCGAACAGTCTCGCTGACTTGGGGTGAGACCGGGCTGCAGCGCCCCGGTCTCACACTCCGTTCACAAGCCGAATGGAAGTTCGTGTATTCGTCGCAACCGATGCACCACCGCGCTGCTTACGAAATCACCGAGCAGCGCACCGGCGATCACGTCGCTGGTCCAGTGCTGATCGGCGTGTATGCGCTGCCAACCCACGAGCATCGTCGCGCTGATTCCGAGCGCGCGAACCCAGGGCTCGTGTGATTCTATCGCCGCCGCCGCAGCGATCGAGGAGATGTGCGTCAGGTGTCCGGACGGAAACGAGTGATAGTCGCCGTGACTCGTGAACGGGTGAAACCGTGCAGGATTCCCGCTCACCATCGGGCGTTCTCGTCCCACCGCGCTCTTGAGCAGTCCTTCGATGATGTCAGACGCCGCGTAGCCAGCCGCCGCGTCGACGATGTCATCCGCGGTGCGCCTTCGTCCCGCGATGCGCTCCACCAGATACGAAGTGGCCAGCACCGGTATGATGTGTCCCGCCGTTCCCAGGTCGTTGCCGGCGTTAGAAAGTGAATTGACAACCGTACCGTGACCGCGATTGGCGATCAGTCGACGCATGGGCCGGTCGACCGCAGCGCCAGCGGCGAGGAGCACGACAGTGGCGGCGATGGTCGGTTGTGGAAAGCCTGTGCTGTCGCGAGCGTTGTCGCGAGTGCTGTCGGTCTGTGCGTGAGCCGGCAACGCTGGAAGAGTCGTTGTTGCCGCTGTGACGAGCAGCGTGGTGCATGTCGTGATGGCACGACGGATGGCGAGGCGCATGGCGCGGTGAACAGGTAGGCGCATTACTGGTGCCGACGCGCGGGGCGTCTGCATGATAAAGTCGAGCAACTGGAAATGCCGCAGGTGACCTTACTTATCGCCCTTCGCCCCTGCGCGCCGCCTCGATCTTCGCAATGTCGATCTTCCTCATCGTCATCATTGCGTCCATTGCGCGCTTCGCTGCTGCGCGATCCGGATCGGTCGTCGCCGCGAGCAGCGCGCGCGGTGTGATCTGCCAGGAGAAGCCCCAACGGTCCTTGCACCAGCCGCACTGGCTCTCCTCGCCGCCATTGCCGACGATCGCATTCCAGTACCGATCGGTATCTTCCTGGTTGTCGGTCAGAACCATGAAGCTGACCGACTCGTTCGGCTTGAAAGCTGGGCCGCCATTCAGGCCGATGAACGACTGACCAAGGACGGTGAACTCGACAGTGAGCTCCTCACCGGCCTTCGTAGACGGATTGTCTGCGGCGGAGGCGTGGCTTTCTCCGACCTTGCTGTCGGGGAACACGCTCGCATAGAACTCGGCCGCCTTGCGGGCCTCGCCGTGGTCGTACCACAGGCAGGTTGTCATCTTGTTCATGTCCGCTCTCCTCAGGTGTCGCTGACGCGCGCGAAGACGGCGTCTTGCTGGGTGGTATCAATCATAATGTGCACGCCGCCCGACACTTCAAGACACTTCAAGCGTCATTCCGCGCTCGCGCAGAGAGCGGCAGCTTCGATGCCGCTGGAAGAGAGGTGCCTCATAGCGAAGCGAGCTGCGCGATCAGTTCTCTTGCGTTCGTTGCGCCGTAATTCGAGTAGCAGTTGTTGGCGAGTACCACTGTGCGGTCCGCCTCGGACGCAGGTACTGCCGGAACGCTGCTCTTCATCCCCTGCGGCCCGTCAACAATGACGTGCGTCAGCGAGAGATCGCGAAGCATGTCGAGCGTCCACTGGGTTGCCTTGTCGCTCGAATACCAGAACTCATTCCGAAACTCCACGGCAGCAGGTATCCCCCGAAGCCGCTCCGCTGCCTCCTTGATCTCATGCTTGTTCTCGGGCGTCGGAAGGAACCAGCGCGGATTCTGGAGCAGGACGCCGCCCATCTTGCCGGCCAGCGTCAAAGGACCGAGCGCATCGAGAAAGTAGTCCCATACCGCTGCCTTCACGTCGAGCGCGAGATCCTTTCCGTATATCCTGGGTTTTGCGGTGAGCTCCGGCGGAAGAAGCTCGAGCAGTCCCGCGGGGAGTCGCGCGCCCCTTTCTTGCCCCACGGTATTGGTGCGCCGATCAGGTCTGCTGGCGTCTCGGCAATCGCGCGCTCGGCGCGCCGGCGCGCTTCGGCGAAGTCCGGATCGTGCGCCGGATCGAGATCAGGGGCCGGGCGACGTGGTGCCGCTTTTGGGTTCACTTATCCAATCGTCAAGTCAACGCTTACCATCACTGGCCAGGGGCAGAATCGAACTGCCGACACGCGGAATTTTCATCCCGACACGGGGGTTTGGCCAGGTCTAGCCGTGGTCCCAAGACTCAGCTCAGCGCTGCAGAAGCGAGGCATATCTCGTAAACGGACGGACGTCGCCTGGCGCCGATGGCGGTATATTCTTTCGCGCGTGCAGGGAGGCCTCTGACGCACACAGCTAATCACCTACGACACAATCCGCCATGGACTCCATCATCGTTTCGCAAGTCGCCGACATTCCGTACAGCATGACCACGACGGGATTCGACATCCCCGGCTTTCGAATCGTGGCGAACTTGGGTGTGGTGCGCGGTGTTGTCGTCCGGTCACGGTCGGTGTTTGGGACCCTGGGGGCCGGCCTGCAAACCTTGTTCGGCGGGAACATCTCGCTCTTTACAGAACTCGCCGAGCGCACCCGTCGGCAAGCGTTTGACACCATGTTGGTTCACGCGCACATGGCAGAGGCTGACGCGGTGATCGGCATCCGCTATGACGCGAATGAGTTGATGAAGGGCGTGACCGAAGTCCTCTGTTATGGGACGGCTGTCAAGGTGCAACCGCTCGAAGCCTGAGTCGCCCGCCCGATCAAGGCCGGTTCTATCACGCGCTCGGACAGGGAGCTCGGAGTCCACGCAGCAGATCGTAGCAATAGAGAGATGACCTCCTTACTAACTCGGCTCTCAACGCAAACCTGGGGACTTTTTGGGGACATTACACGCAAAGCGGTCACCTACATCAGGGGCCGCTTTGCGCGTGACTCCTTCAGTGGCAACATTTTACCCAAATGGCCAGGGGCAGAATCGAACTGCCGACACGCGGATTTTCAGTCCAGACGTAGGGTCGGTTTACACGTTGCTCCCCGGGAAGCTCGGTGCAAAACTCGGTACACACGGTGCGTTTGCACAGGTTTGGTCCCTCAGTCAGTCCCTCAGTATGGTGTACTCAAGTGTGCAAAGTATTCGCTATCGAAGGCAACGTCCTACACCATGTGATCCGGCGGCCGCAAGCTAGTCAAGCCGTTCGGAGCAGAAACGGCACTTGATTGCGTCCCGCTTGACAAACTCTTTGCAGTAAGGGCATCGTTTTAAGTCACCTGTCCGCATCGCCTGCCGCTCTACGGCTGCGGTATTGGGACTTATGACCAAGGCAAGGATGAACCCGAATGGTCCCAGGAGTATGCCAATGACAAACCAGGTGCATCCGCCTCGACCTTTGTTCGAAGCGACAATCGCGCTGATGAGGCCAAAGAGCAGCCAGATTCCAATGATCATGGATGGGGATGCTGAGTGTGGTCCTCAAGAATGCGGACGTCTCTGCACCCCGCAAGAGGCGAAACTGTAGCTCGCACTTTTGGCATATCCGCTAGTGGGCCGTCCTCTGACCGCCGGTGGCTTTCAGTTGTTGGCTTGGACGGCTGGAGGCGCTTGCTCGCAAACGTGATTTTCACGGCCGCTACCATCGGCTCAGTTTGCGTGGGCGCGACTGCCAGCGCGCAAGCCGCCTGCTTGCCAATCGCCGAGGGCACGTACAACGCTGTCGTTCGCGCAAACCACACCGACGTGTTCACGGCTAAATATCAACAACAGCGCTATTGGGCCGGATATCTCGACCGTGGAGACATTGCCCGGATCACAGGAAGTGATGGGGCATTTCTCCGTATTCTGGCTCCGACATCTGATGACGAGGTGAACTACGAAATCCGGCGCTCGGACGTTTGCGCAGGGCCTGCGACGCTTACCCTTCCGGATTCCCTTTACCCTAGTCGCTACACGAAACCGCTAGGGGATATTGCAGGATGGCTGACTGCGTACGGCGTCGATACGACAACAGTCGCGCAGGTCGACTCGGTCGTATCATCTCACACTGATGGTGCAGGAAACCCCGAACGGGAAGTGTTCTATGCAGTGAAGTTCTACGAACGGACCGGTTTCGTATTCCAGACGCGCGTGCAGAGTGGCTGGCACGATGCGGTCGCGGTTCAGTACATCGCCGCGAGCATCAAGGGCGTCGAGAATTTCGGGCGTACAGGTGGCCCGCAGCGCGAGGGACGGTCGCCATACGTGCGGACGCTATTAGCAATGCCTGATCCCGGCAGCATCGGATTCCCCATCGCGATCATCGGCGCGGTGTCGCCACCGGAGTACGAACTTCTCGCGTTGATCCCGCAGGACGGCACGGAGTTCGAGCAGTTCCATTGCGCAGCCGGGCGGGTCTTGCATGTCGCGCATTCATCGCGCCGCTTTACGGGTGTCGGACCGATCCTCACGACTATGGCTAAAGCGGTCTGCAAGCATGAAGTTGCCCATCGGGCGAGCGAAGCCGGCGTGGGCGTCACATCGAAGCCCTAGGGCTCCACTCCACTTTCGCGCTTATCTAAACACGCATAGTCGGATCGAGTGCGAATCGCCGACATCGCCCGACAGCACGCATGTCGGCAACGCGCTTTCTACCGACGAGAGAGAAAGTGCTACAGTAACCTTCAATATTGCCCAGGGGTATATCAGCGGCATTACGGCGGCGCACGCACCCGGGACGACAATGGTCGATGGCGCGATACGCGCTGCTGTTGAGGCATCCCAATGGGCTTTCCGGGCGTTTAATGGTGTTTGGACCTGCACTATGGAAACAATCGCGCGAAATCATCTGATCGCAACGACCGTTCACAGCCAGCAAATTCTCTGGCACGTTCGGCGCGCGGTCAAGCCTCATTCCTTTACTCTTGTTAATGACTAAGCCCGCACAATCTTGGTTCCCAGCCAAGCAAGCACATGTAGCTTTGCCGTGTGACCACGGAACCTGGTGCAGGGCAGAACTCGCTCATAGCACATTCAACCCTTCTTGAAGTAGCACGGAACTCAGGTTGCCAAGCTTAGCCCGAAGCCTCTCACGGAGTTGGTCGTCTGCGCCAACGCGAGTCAATGCAGCCTTTTGGAAGTCGGATCGATCTCTGAAGCGAAGTCCCCTTGCAATGGCGTTCAGCGCACCGCTTTCTCTAACCGGGTAGTGAGCGATTATGCTAGCTAGGCTCTTAGATTCCAGTAAGCGGTGGAACCGGGTTAGTTCATCGGAATACGGCGACGGCACGCTTATGGAGATTGTCGCGGTGGTCCCGCCGATGAGAGCCTCACGGCCCGGTAGGCTCGCGACGATCGCATCCCGCACAGTTCGCTCGCTTAGACGTGCGACGAGGTGAGTGTCGACTCCGGGTTGCGCTAATTCTGCCAGCGATCCCGCCTTAGCTGCTTGCATGAGATCGTCGCTGGATATACCGAGCGTACGAGCTTGTTGGTCAGCCACCGCTTGCAGGATCTCATCGCAGTAGTAAAGGCTCTCCACGGCAAAAATCGGTAATGCGTATACGCCGTTTTCCCGTAGTACTTCAATCTCCGGATCGGAGAGGCCATCGTTGTCGATAAGTCCGAAGACGTCCCCGCGATGCAGTGCTGGAACGGTTCGTAAGGCTGTGACCGCTCGCCTTACCTCGCCGCAACTCGCGCGCGGTCGGATTGAGACAGCAGGGAATAGAAGCGCGTACAACGGCTGATCAAGACTGCTGTCAGAACCCTCTATGAAGAGGATTTTTCGCCGTGAGCCCCACACATCGCGGCGGAGCCATTCGGGAATATCTTGAGAGGATGATAGCACGTCAACGTCCCAAGAGACAACGCGACCCTGCTGCCACGTGCAGTCACGAATCATCATCACCGTTGCGTCATCGCTTGCTTTGGGAAGATCTAATTCGTGAGTGCTGATGACGAACGCGCAATCGGATCGCTCGTTAACAAGTGCGTGCAGGAGCGGTACGATTATTGATCGGTGTAGATGCAACTCCGGTTCATCGATCAAGAAAACTGCCGAAACCGCTGCTGAGGCTACTTCGGCTGCGAGCATAAGAGCTACGCGCTCTCCGTCTGACATTTTGGCGATGCTATATGGCGTCCCCCCGCGGGTCGCCATGAGTTCGCCTCCGGCCATTACCATAACAACAGGGAGGTTGCCCTGCCGCAAGAGATGATTCACGCGGTCAAGAGGAGAGTTACGGGCCTGGAGCCTTTCGATGGCGGTAGATTTTGCCCCGTTCTCTGCCACTTCATTCGCTGCGTCGATTTTAAATTGCGCTTCGACTGATTGAAGATCGTGGATAGCCTTTTCATTGCGTTGCGTTCCCATCATAGACTTCCAACGTGTCTGCTCCAAAACGTCCCAGCTTTGCATCTGTGTAGATAGTGTGTGCCTTGACGCCGCACTCATCGATAGACTTTCATTGTCGAAGTAGGTTGGACGCGATCCGGGCAGGTATACTACATTGGTACGAACTTGCGTCCTGAAGGCTTGTACAAGCGCGGACTTGCCGGTGCCGTTACGTCCGACAATGAATACTGGATGCCGAGGTTGAAGGTTAACCGCCAATTCCCCATCCAATGTCGGAATGGTCAGTGTTGCGAGTGATACGACAGGTTCTTGAATCATGTCGGTTTCCTCAGAAGCAAAAAGAGACAGCCTTGCCGCCAGGCCGCGGTATCCTAGACAAATTTCCCAATATGCTGGACTCTGCGCCAGCGCTTAAGTCGTCACCGGCGAACGTATGGAAGTGCTCGAACGCCGGCAGAAGATCCGAATTCTAGATCGCCGTGACAAGCTTGATCGCGCTTCGGCGGCTGTCCACTCGGAAATGAGAGATCGGCCGCCGATACGGCTGAGCAAAAATCTGCGCCGTCGAGCGGTTCAATCCTTCGCTCACCCTATTCGTACTTTGAGATGAAGCCCCAGGTGCGACGGAGCTCAGCTGCTACTTGAACCAGCGTCGTACCTAGGTCGAGGCGTGCCATCCGTAGACGTCGGAACAGGGATTTGTATCCAGCCTGATGCACAGCGCGCCACAGGTTGCCGCATTGGACGGGGCCTGCGCAGATTTCAACGCGATTCTGTATAACCTCGAATGCGACGCCTACTCTGGCCCCGCGCCGCCCGAGACCCCATTTTCATTATAGGCCCCGCGTCGGGAACCAACCCTCCGTCCCTATGTCTTCCCCAAATCTGTCTCAGCCCATTCAGTGTTCGAACAAGCCTTCAGAAACATCGACGACGTCCTCCGGAAGGAGGCCGGCTGCACCACCGAGCTCGACTACACGGAGCAGACCTCCTGGCTCCTCTTCCTCAAGTATCTCGACGCGCTGGATCAGGACAAGGCCGTGGAGGCTGAGCTCCACGGCAGGAAGTACAACTATATCCTGGACAAGCAGTACCGATGGGAAAGCTGGGCCGCGCCCAAGGGCAGGGACGGCAAGCTCGATCACAACAAGGCGCTGACGGGCGATGACTTACGCGACCTCGTGGATGGCAAGCTCTTTCCCTACCTTCATGCGTTCAAGCAGCGGGCTAGCGGGCCGAACACGATCGAGTACAAGATCGGCGAGATCTTCGGCGAGATAAAGAACAAGATCCAGAGTGGCTACAACCTGCGCGAGATCATCGACCACGTCGACGACCTGCGCTTTCGTTCACAGTCCGAGAAGCACGAGCTCTCGCATCTGTATGAAGCCAAAATCAAGAACATGGGGAACGCAGGGCGGAATGGTGGCGAGTACTACACCCCACGTCCGCTCATTCGCGCCATGATCCAGGTGACGAAGCCACAGATCGGTGAGCGCATCTACGACGGCGCGTGCGGCTCGGCTGGCTTCCTGTGCGAGGCTTACGACTATCTCAAGATGACGCATCCCAAGCGGACGACGGCACAAGACCGCACGCTCCAGGAGAAGACTTTCTTCGGCAAGGAGAAGAAATCGCTCGCGTATGTCATCGCGATCATGAACATGATCCTGCATGGTATCGAAGCGCCGAACATCCTGCACACGAACACACTGACCGAGAATCTTGCGGATGTGCAGGAGAAGGACCGCTACAATGTCATCCTCGCCAATCCGCCGTTCGGTGGAAAGGAGCGGCCGGAGGTGCAGCAAAACTTTCCAATTCGCACGGGCGAGACCGCGTATCTCTTTCTCCAGCACTTCATCAAGTTGCTTAAAGCCGGTGGGCGCGGTGCAATCGTCATCAAGAACACGTTCCTTTCAAACACCGACAATGCGTCGGTGAGCCTACGAAAGAGTCTATTGGAGAGTTGTAGCCTCCACACGATACTCGATTGCCCGAGCGGCACGTTCATCGGCGCAGGTGTGAAGACGGTGGTGCTTGTCTTTGAGAAGGGGTCGCCGACGCGGAAGATCTGGTATTACCAGCTTGACCCGAGCCGCAACATGGGTAAGACCAATCCGCTCAACGATGCGGACCTTACCGAGTTTGTGGTGCTGCAGCAGTCGAAGGTGGATTCACCGAAATCGTGGACGGTCACAGCGAAGGACATCGATCAGTCGACGTTTGATCTCTCGGTAAAGAACCCGAACGGCGGTGAGGAGGTCATGTACCGCAGCGCGAGAGAAATCATGGACGAAATCATCGCGCTCGATGCCGAAAGCTCCGAGGTGCTAGCAAGTATCAGATCGCTGCTATGAAGACCGCATGGAACGTAAAACCGTTGCACTCACTCTGCAACAATGTGAAACAGGACATAGTAGACGGGCCATTTGGCTCAGATCTTCAACGCAAAGACTATCTGGCCGCCGGGATCCCCGTTCTGAAGATTCAGAATATCAAGCCCTTCGTGATCGAGCTGAAGAAAATGGATTATGTGTCCCAGCCAAAGTTCAACGAACTGCGTCGACATTCATTTCGGCGCGGGGACATCGTGATGACGAAGCTCGGGAGCCCCCTAGGAGTATCGGCGATCGTCGACGATATCGCGGAGGGCGTCATTGTTGCCGATCTTGTACGCATCCGCGCACAGAACATCAACGCGAAATACTTGTGCTATCATCTCAACTCGAAACTGACGAACGATTTCATCAATTCGAAGCAGAAGGGTACCACTCGGCCACGTGTCACGCTCTCCGTGGTCCGGGATCTACCAATTGCGGTTCCGGCGCCATCGGAACAGCAGCGTATCGTCGACATCCTTGACGAAGCGTTCGCGAACATCGCTTTTGCGAAGGCAAACCTAAAACGAAACCTTCGCAACGCCCGTACCCTCTACGAAGGCCACCTTCAATCTGTCTTTGGCGAACGCGGCCAGGGATGGGTGGAGAAACGACTCGGTGACGTCGTCACGCGACTAACAAATGGCTATGTCGGGCCGACTAGGAACATCTATCAAGAGTCCGGCGTGCCCTACCTCCTTGCTAGGCATGTTAAGAACAATCGCTTGGTCTTCGATGGAAAGACGTTCATTTCCGATGAGTTTAATCGCAAGAATAAGAAGTCGATGTTGAAAGCCGGCGACGTGCTCTTGGTTCAGAGTGGGCATATCGGCCATTCGGCCGTCGTTACCGAAGAACACGAGGGACACAACTGCCACGCGATGATTGTGATCAGTGCTAAGGACGGTGCGTTCATTGGTCCCTTTCTTTCCCTGTTCTTCGAGTCGGCGGCGATGAAAGAGACGTTTCAGAAGATCCGCTCGGGTTCGACCGTTCCGCACCTGACCTGCAGAGAAGTCAGGGAGCTCTCGATCCCTTTCCCGGACTTGTTTGTCCAAGAGCGCATCGTAGATCATTCCCGAAAATTGGACGATGAGTCCCAGCGCCTTACCGGCATCTACGCACGAAAACTCACCGCGCTCGACGCTCTGAAGAATGCATTGCTGCACCAAGCCTTCACTGGGCAACTGTGAATCTCGGATGAACGAAGCCGAGACCAGAGCCGAGTACATCGATCCCGCACTTAAGGGCGCGGGATGGGGCGTGGTCGACGGCAGTCGGATCCAACGTGAGCTTCTGATCACGCCCGGGCGCATTGAAGGACTCGGCCGTCGCGGTAAGGCGCTCATTGCCGACTACGTGCTTGTCCATCGCAATCACAAGCTCGCCGTCGTCGAGGCCAAGGGGTGGGACAAGCCACTTACCGAGGGCGTCGGACAGGCCAAGGACTACGCGACGAAGATGGCGGTTCGCTTTGCCTATGCGACGAACGGCCAAGGCATCTATGGCATCGACATGGAGACGGGCAAAGAGGGGACGCTTGCGCAATACCCCTCGCCGGATGATCTCTGGTCGAAGACCTTTGCGGCGGCGAACTCGTGGCGCGATCGATTCGCCGCTGTTCCCTTCGAAGACAAGGGCGGGTCACACCCAAGCCGCTACTATCAGGACATCGCCGTTGATCGCGTGTTGCAGGCGATTGCGGACAAGCACCAGCGCATTCTTCTCACGCTCGCGACAGGCACCGGCAAGACATTCATTGCTTTCCAGATTGCGTGGAAGCTCTTCTATAGTCGGTGGAACCTGAGCCGAGAACCGGAACGCCGACCTCGCATTCTCTTTCTGGCCGACCGAAACATCCTCGCCAATCAAGCTTACAACGCGTTCTCCGCTTTCCCCGAGGACGCACTCGTGCGCATCAACCCGGCCGACATCGCGAAGAAGGGAAAGGTCCCTAAGAACGGTAGCCTGTTCTTCACAATCTTTCAGACGTTCATGAGTGGGAAACCGAATGACGACGGTACGCCATCGCCGCACTTCGGTGAGTATCCACCCGACTTCTTCGACCTCATCATCATTGATGAGTGTCACCGAGGCGGCGCCCACGACGAGAGTAACTGGCGCGGCATACTCGAGTACTTCGCGCCTGCGGTGCAGCTCGGACTCACAGCGACCCCCAAGCGACACGACAACGCAGACACGTACGCGTATTTCGGCGACCCCGTCTACATCTATTCGCTGAAGGACGGCATCAACGACGGGTTCCTTACGCCGTTCAAGGTCAGGCAGATCTCGACCACGCTCGATGAATACATCTACACGCCGGATGATGTGGTCGTAGAAGGCGACATCGACGCTGGCGACCGGTTTGTCGAGAGCGACTTCAACAAAGTCATCGAGATCAAGGAGCGCGAGGCGCATCGCGTGAAGATTTTCATGGATCAGATCAACCAGCAGGAGAAGACGCTGGTGTTCTGTGCCACGCAGGACCACGCGCTCGCGGTCCGCGACCTCATCAACCAGATGAAGACGTCGTCCGACCCCAACTATTGTCAGCGAGTAACTTCCGACGACGGAGCGCTCGGCGAACAACATCTGCGAGATTTCCAGGACAACGAAAAGTTGATCCCGACCATCCTGACGACGTCGCAGAAGCTCTCAACAGGTGTCGACGCACGCAACATCCGCAATATCGTGCTGATGCGGCCGATCAACTCCATGATCGAGTTCAAGCAGATCATCGGTCGTGGTACGCGGCTGTACGATGGCAAGGACTACTTCACGATCTATGATTTCGTAAAGGCTCACCATCACTTCAGCGATCCCGAGTGGGACGGCGAACCGCTCGAGCCGGAACCGAAAATACCGAAGATCTGGCGTGAACCGCCACCGCCTCCGTACCCGCCAGTGCCTCCCGGCGGTGGCGATCCTCCGGAACGTCCGCAACGCATCAAGGTGAAGCTGGCAGACGGGAAGGAGCGCAACATTCAGCACATGATTGCAACCAGCTTCTGGCATCCGGATGGTACGCCGATGTCGGCGCAGCAGTTCATGGAGGCATTGTTCGGCAAGCTCCCAGCGTTTTTCAAGGACGAGGCAGAGCTACGTGCCATCTGGAGTGCGCCCGATACACGGAAGAAGTTGCTGGATGGTCTGGCGGAGAAGGGATTCGGCCGAGAGCAGCTCGCTGAGATGCAGAAGATTATCGACGCCGAGAAGAGCGATCTATTTGACGTACTCGCACATGTTGCCTGGGCGTTGCCGCCGATCACGCGTGAGGAGCGGGCGAAACGAGCTCGGCGGCAGATGCAGGTCAGCAAACGATTCAGCACACGACAGCAGACGTTCCTTGACTTTGTGCTTGGGCACTACGTAAGCGAGGGCGTTCAGGAGCTCGACCGTGAGAAGCTCGGGCCGCTGTTGAATCTCCGGTACCATTCGATCAGCGATGCAGTCGCGGAACTCGGACCTGCTGTCGAGATCGGACATGTCTTTACGGGGTTCCAGACCTACCTGTATCAAGCCGCATAGCTCCAGACTGTAGCTGATAGGCGCGTTTGACGGAGTCTGGCTGAGATTGTCGAACTGTGGCGTAACTCATCGTCGCCAATCAACAGCGTTCAGCATCGGCACGCGAGCGAACTCGCGGATGTTGCCTGTAACCAAGGCCAGATCCAGCGCGAGCGCATGTGCAGCGATGAGCATGTCGTTCGGACCGATGGGCGTGCCGGCTCGCTCAAGTGTGACTCTGAGTTCCGCATAGCGGAGATCCGCTTGCGGCTCGAGCGGAAGAATTTCAACCGCACTGAGCACAGCATCAAGCTGAGCGGAGAGGCGTTTGGAGTTGCGCTTCACCGCACCAAATCGGAGCTCGCACGCGACGATGATGCTCGTGGCCACCGTTTGCTCACCGTGATGGGCAATCATCCGTGCGACATTGCCTTGCGGATTCCGAACCAGATCGGATACCGTGTCAGTGTCGAGAAGGAAGCGAAGCTCGGGGCTCAGAGCTTGACTTCCTCGACTGGCAGGAGCCCGTGGTCCGGATCGGCGAAGGTTTCGCGCAGCGGCTTGAGTGTCGCGAGCACTGACAACAGGCCCTGTTTCACCACGGGCTCAATGATCAGCCGATCGCCTTCGCGTCGCATGGTAGCTTCGTCGCCGGCGAGCTCGAACTCGCGCGGGATGCGCACTGCCTGGTTCCGGCCGTTGCGGAAGAGCCGGACGCGTCGTTCAACGGACATTGGCTGGCCTCCGAGTAGGACGTCTGGTGCGTGGCAACCAATTGGTTGGCATATGCCTAAGCATAGGCCAGTTGTTCGGATGGCACAAGGTGAGAGGCGGAATTGCCTAAGGCCCGGGCGGGCAGGCTTCGCGATGGCCAGCATGTCTTCAAGGTCGCCTTACGAGTGGCGGGAATGCCGACCACAACACGACGACGTGTATCGGAAAGCTGCGCTTTGAGCACTGCCGAATTGATGCGACCGGTTTTACCAAATAAAAAGGCCACCTCCGGAGAGGTAGCCATTGTATTTGCAAAAGCAGGTTGTAAAACAGGTTGCTTCAATGGCCAGGGGCAGAATCGAACTGCCGACACGCGGATTTTCAGTCCAGACGTAGCGTCGGTTCACACGTTGCTCCCCGGGAAGCTCGGTGCAAAACTCGGTGCACACGGTGCGTTTGCACAACCTCCGTCCCTCAGTCAGTCCCTCAGTCTGGAGTGCTTCATTGTGCTGCATGTCTGCTAGGAATGTGACAACTGTCTGTGCGGATAGTCGGCGCCAATAGTTCCCAGAACTCCGGGTGAGCGTTCAGGCGCGAATCTTCTCTGGCTTCGCCCGCGATGACAGGCCAAGGCTCCGTTTCGCCGTTCCAGCAGAACTTGCTGCATGCTTCTTCCGAGACCGGAGCTTGTCGAAAGCAGCTGCTTTCGCAGTTACCTTCACGGAGCGGGCGGCTGGGCGTCGCTTGAGTGTCGGTTTGACAACGCGAATGGTGTCATCAAGCGAGAACGGATCAATCTCGATGACAATCTTGCCTGCTACAGCCCGCGGCGCCTTTCGCCTACCAACGGTAGCGAAGGTCACGAGCCCGACAGCCGCCAGCTTATCAAGCGTCCTGGTCAGGTTTGATGCAGCGCGGTGAGTCAGCATGGCAAGGGCGGCAACCGACTCCGGACGCTGGTCGCGAATGGTAGACATCAGGAGCCGGTTTTCCGGCGTGAGAAGGCGCGCGATCAAGTCGGCCGAGTGTACACTCGGTTCCGCTGCGTGCTTCGGTGCCTTCCGTTCGCCGCGCGCGACTGCGATCATCTCATCGCGCAACGACACAAAGCTCTGAACATGTGGGGTCGTCATTGTCCGTCAATCCTTTTGGCCAGTAGTGCCTTCACCAATAACGTCGAGCTCGATACCGCGCTCTCGCAGCACTCGCTGTACTTCGTTGTAAAAGTCCTTGAGGAGTTGGGCCGCATCCACGAATGTGTATGGACGACCCTTGTCGCTTGATGTGCGGTGCCAATGGTCGTGCTCGAC
>Ga0207933_1001521_pt1 | contig 17225 bp, 17 predicted proteins | sample NGESurdeep092012_4_FD_184488 | JGI IMG/M metagenome (GOLD analysis project Ga0207933, IMG submission 184488) | Arctic peat soil microbial communities from Barrow, Alaska - NGEE Surface sample F53-3 deep-092012 (SPAdes) | ecosystem: Environmental > Terrestrial > Soil > Wetlands > Peat ...
GTCGTAGGCCATGGAGGCGCCGTAGCGCGCCGAGGGGCTGGTGGCCAGAGACAGCTGTGTCCAGGTGGTGCCGTTCCAGGCCCACGTGTCACTGACTAAGCCGCTGTTGCCGATACCGCCGAAGAGCACCATCTGGCCGGTCGCCGAGTCGTAGGCCATGGAGGCGCCGTAGCGCGCCGGGGGGCTGGTGGCCGGAGATAGTTGTGTCCAGGTCGACGGGGGTGCGACGGCAAACGAACGAGCCGGAAAGAGAATCACCATCGCCAACACGAGAGCCGTGCTTAGGAGAGTGGCGACCACCCTGGGAGGTCGTGAAACACCGGCGCCGTGACGACCAAAATAGTGAAGGTGTCGGACTTGATCAGCTCGGCGGGCGACGCCAAACAAATGAAGCCCAAAAGCAGCGCCGTCGCCCATCAGACTCCTCCCCGGATGACACACTCTCACAGCTCTTACCCGCGTAGAAATCCAGCCAACTCTGGCTAATTTCTACTGAAACAAGAAATCATTGGACCATGATCTATTACACCGATGAGGCGTCGTTCCAACTCGGCGAAGGGTATCACGTCAAGGGAACGTCCGGGTCCGCACTCCACCGGCATTTCCGACGGTCGCGTGGATCATCCAACCGGTGAAGGAGGTCGCCGACTCACTGAATTGATTCGAAAACTGTCTCAAAAGACTTGACACGCGCCGAACCGCGAACATCCTCGGCGCGACAGTACTCAAGCGAGAACGTCTGAGCTTCTCGGCGTCAACAAGATGGTCGAGTCACCGCCTGGTGTACTCGGCGACCCAATCAACCAGCATTGACTCAGGAGCAGTGGGGCATTGGCGCCCTTCTTCACACTGCTGTTGTTGTTGCATGTCGAGTGTCATGGGGACCTTCGGAACGTAGGCCGCGCCCTTCACTTCTCCCCATATTCGTCCGTCCACGGTGTAAATCACGGCCGAAGGGGTCCAAATAACACCCCACGTGTGCCACTGCGTCATGTCAATCGTGAGATGCCGACGAATAATGGTGTTCGCGGCACCGTAGTGGAGAGATGAGGACGTTGTGGTACCAGATCCCCCGGTCTCGTTGAAGTCGATCTCCGGCGGCCACGACTGTGACGCGGGCCAAAGCAGCTGAATCTCGCTCGGCCCCTGACCCGTAATTCGCGATCGAACGAAGAACGCGCCGTACTTCAATGGAAAACCACACTGACAGAGTCCCCCGGTGATCCACCGGTTTCCGTACAAAGGGTCTTGGAACGTGTTGAGTTCCAAGAGTCCGCCACTGACGACGAGGTGCGACGCCGCGAATCGACCACCAGGATCACGAGCGGGGACGCCGGTGTACACCTCCCATGTTGGTGGCAGCGAGGTTCCGTTGAAGTCGTCCACGTGCGCAATGACGTAGCCAACCATGGCGGTGGGTCCCGGCGGTGCCTCACCCGATGGCTCGGTACTGTCGGGCGTGCCGACGGGATAGTGGCCGTTCACGTTCAAGGGCGTCGCCCGTGACGGCCTCGTGGTGCTTGACGTAGCTGGCGACTCGAAGAAAAGTGGTGAGATCATCGCGATGACGGCCAAACACGTCACGTATCGCCGACACCAAGCCCGACGTCGAGGACGGGCGGGTCCAATACGAATATTCGATTCACGTTTCCACATGCCGGACTTCAGACTAGTGAGTCCGAAAAGCCGACGTCGAAAACGTATGGTTCGCCGCACGATGAGGACTTCGCCGACACAGTCCAGTCCGTCCGTTTGATGCTCAGCGAAAGTGGCGAACCGTGCATCTCTCGGACTCCAGGGTTCTGAAGTGAAGCTAGAAGATCGTCGCGAGTGATGATCGAACTTCTCGCACTGAACCAGGAAAAGGTAGGAAGCGTGCCCGTCGTGTTGACTTCACGGCGCAAGCGCGGGCTCTCGGACCACCGAATCGCCCACCGCGCCGGAGGCACGCTCCGGGAATGATGGAGCCAACGGTGACACAAAGAGACATCCGTTACTCCTTCATCCCTTCTTCTTTTTGTTCTTCTTCTTTCCACTTTTCTTCTTACTCTTCGCGTGCAATTTCTCTTCATTCGATCGAACGCGGGGAATGACACGAATCTCGGGTGGAAAAGGCGTGAGCGACGGAACGTCGTCGGGAGTCGCACGAGGGTCGGACGCGTTCTCAACGTCAGCGACGTCGAGCTCATCGCTGACGTGTGACGCGACGCTGCTGACGCCAACGGCTTCGAGCGAGAACTCGTCGCTCGTCACGTGGTGAACGAGATTGAGCACGCCAACGCCCTCGACCGCACTCGTCAACGGCGTGTGCTCCAACGACGCGCGTAACGTGGCGACGGCGGTGGCTCCGTAAAGTTTTAGAAAGCTTTCCGTGCTCACTTGCAGGAATGCCACGAGTGCGGGGATCACCTCAACTGACGGACGCTGCGCGTCACGCTCGTACGAGCTGTAAGTCGTGCGACTCATACCCACGATCTGCGCTGCCTGAACCTTCGAGACGCCCAACTCCGTACGCTTGTGGACGAGGGCACTTCCGATCGTTTCGTCGCTCACGCGTGCCCGATTGGACTTGGATTCCCGCGATTGAATCGGCCCTCAAGCATGCGGACGAGCGCGGATCCTGATTCGTGCGCGTCGAAACGACCAGTCCACGGGCTCGGTAGGTAGTCAAAGGACGTACACATCAAGCGTGATACTAGGACACCTCTGCGCCGAGACGCCGTGTCGGCCCGAGCGAGCACCTCGCCGCTCGGGCGGTCCCCATCGTTGTCGCTCGTAAACTCGGTTCAATTGCAGGAGTGGCATTCGATTTTGCAACTAGCATCGTCTGACATCTGTCGTGAAACAGGAGAGGCCCGTGCAAGTGACCCAAGGATGTGAACACGAGTGTTCGTGGCACGACAGCGTGCCGACCGACGCCACGCCTACCTCCGAGCGTGGCACCGGCGTTCTCGTTGGCATTGACGTTCAATCCATTGACGAAGTGGCGGCCTCGATGAGAGAGTTTGGCTCGCGCTACGTCCACCGCATCTACACCGACGTCGAGGTTGAGCAGTGTGGCGACGATCCGATGACGTCCGCCCGCGGTTTGGCGGCACGCTTTGCCGCCAAGGAAGCGGTCATGAAAATTCTCGACGTTCGCGACGACGTTCCCGCGTGGAAGGACATTGCGGTGCGGCGTACCGCGAGCGGTCGTCCCGAAGTTATTCTTCAGGGTGTCGCCGCCCAACTTGCTCGTCGCCAAGGCCTGGGGCACGTGTCACTGAGCCTCAGTCATACTGACAGCGTCGCCGCCGCCGCGGTAGTTGCGCAGGTGTCGGGCCGATCAGAACGGCTCGCCTCATGAGTGACGTGGAGAACACCGTAAAGGAGATTCTCGAAGCACACGGAAGACTCCCCGTGTCGGCGCTGACGCTCAAGAGCGACGACGACCTCTATCAAAAGGGCCTGACCTCACATGCTAGTGTCAACGTCATGTTGGCATTGGAGGATTCGTTCGATGTCGTCTTTCCTGATGCCTTGCTCCGCCGAGGGACGTTTCAATCGGTATCAGCGATTTGTGAGGCGCTAACTACGCTTGGCGTTGGCGTCGATCCGGTCTAGCGGACCGGGCTCGCGCGACGGACTCAAACGTAGGAATGGAGCGCTTCAATGAACACTGAGGAATTCCGCCAATCGCTGCTCGACGCGGGACTACTTGTTGACGGGGGCGTTGACGGCCTGTATTTGAGGTCCTTTCGATTCGAAAGCATCGTCCGCGGTCTTGAAGCCTACATCTCGTCCGCCTGGTTCGACCCGCGACAAACACAGTTGTTCCTGCCGCCTATCATGCCACTGTCGACGCTCGTTACTGCCGGCTACGCCACGTCGTTTCCAAATTTGATCGGCACGATCAGTAGTTTCATGGGGAGCGAGAGGGAACTCGTCACTCTCCTCGAAGCGTTAAGCACCGGTGAAGACTGGAGCGCTCACCTGACACAGGTCGAGGTCGCTCTGTGTTCGGCGTCGTGCCACCCCATCTACCCGCTCTTACGGTCCCTCCCTGTGCCTGACGAAGGCTTGCTGTATGAAGTGCAGTGCCCTTGTTTCCGTCACGAGCCCAGCCACGATCCCGCGCGCATGCAGTCCTTCCGGCAACACGAGTACATCTACGTGGGTCCCGAGGAAGGTGCCCGGACGCGTCGAGAACTATGGATTGCCGGGGCGCGGGAGCTTCTCGAGGACTTGGGACTTGACATCGACGTCGTCGAAGCCAACGACCCGTTCTTTGGACGCGCGGGCCAGCTCCTGGCGGCGGGGCAACGTGAGAAGGTCCTCAAGTACGAGCTCATGACGCGAATCTCGTCTGATTCTCCCGGCGCTGTCTGCTCGGGCAACTACCACGAAGACCACTTCGGTAAGGACTTCGGACTCTCACTCTCCGATGGAAGCATCGCGCACTCGGCGTGCTTCGGTTTCGGCCTCGATCGCATCACACTGTCGCTGCTTTTCACGCACGGTTTGGACGTGGACGCGTGGCCCTCGGCGACTCGCCAGCGCCTGTTCGCGACGACGGTGAGCCCGGGGACATCTTGACGACGACGCGGGTCGATTCCTATCGCGAGCGTTCACTTTGGTTCGGTGACGACGAGCGACCACTGTTCGCCAGGTTGACGGTGCCCGGCGTTGGGTACGCGCGCGGCGGTGTGCTGTTGTCGCCTCCGATTGGTCGTGAAGCTCGCTTGGCCCGTCACACCCTTAGAAGCGTCGCTATTTTCCTGGCTCAGAACGGATTTATTTCTCTTCGCATTGACCAGTTCGGCACCGGCGACTCCAGCGGGACGTTGGACGACGAAGGGTTTGTGGACGCGTGGTTTGACGGCATCGAGAAAGGGTCGGCTCTCCTGCGATCGTGTGGCGTTCCGTCCGTGTCGGCCATCGGGATGAGAATCGGGGCGACGATTCTCGGCGCCGCGACCGCCGCTCGTGACCTACAGTTTTCGTCCGTCGTCTTCTGGGACCCGTGCGAATCGGGTCGAAGTTACCTTCGAGAACTGGCCGCCCTCGAAGCGTTGCGCAAGGGCGACGTCATGATTGACCTCTCGGGACCCGTAGTGACCTCAGAGTTCGTTTTCAGCGACGAGGCCGCCGCACTCTTGAGCCAGGTCAGCATGTCCGCCGGAACTCGGCCAATCGCTGAGCGCGTGCTCGTCGTCTCTCGAGAGGACCGTCCACTGCCGAGAAAACTGCGTGCTCGCTTGGAACTTGAACGGACCGAGTGGGCCACCTCCACTGAACAGGAGGCCATGTTAGAGACCGAACTCCCGTTAGTGAAGGAACCCGAGGCGACCATCGTTCGTGTCCTCGACTGGATCGTGGCCGACGCGAAAGATCCCGTTGCGTATCGTGAACCGATTGGCGCCCTGGAAGCCGTAGTGTCGCGCAACGCGACGGTGCTTCCTGTGCGCGAGCGCGTCGTGGAGTTGGGTCCAGAGGAGATGTTCGGCATCGTGAGCGAACCGATTGGTGACGTACGCGGACCGTGGATGGTGATGCTCAATGGCGTGAACGAGGATCACGTGGGGCCCTCGCGCCTTTGGGTCGAGATGTCGCGTCGTTGGGCGAGTTTCGGCCTTCGATCGATTCGTTTCGACCTGCGCAAGTTCGGTGAGAGCCCCTGGCTGCCCGGCGAACCTCCGCGAGAGCCCTACGACCTGACTCGTTTAGAGGACATCCTTTCGGCCGTTGCGGCCTTCAGTCCTGAGGACCAGAGCGACTTGGTCTTCGTGGGCCTCTGTTCCGGCGCCCAGTTGGGTCTCGACGCGGCGTTGAGACTGCACGCGCGGGGACTCTGTGTCATCAATCCCCAAGTCGGCTCGGGCATTGTTCGAAACGCACACGTCCTAGAAGAGTCCAAACGGGGGTTCGTTCGCTCGCTCGCGAGCATGATGAAGCGCAAGTTCAAGCAGGGTTCGTGGATATGGAAGGTTATATTCCAGGTTGCGCGATTGGTTCTTCCCTCCGCGTACTCCCTGAAGTTGAGAGTGGCGTTGAAGGGAAATGGTACGCAGTTGCTGATACTCGCAAGCTCCGAGGATCTCATGCCCTTTCAGCGAATACCGCTCGTGCGTTCGATTGATCGCCGTCGAATAGTCTCGTCCGACTCGTGCCGCGTGGAGGTCGTGCCGGGATTAGACCACGACATGCTCAGCGAACTTGGTAGATCGCGCGCTGTAGCGATTCTCGACGATTACGTACTTACTCAGTTCGCTGGGCAAGGTGGCGTTACTGACAACAAGTTCACGAAAAAAGGAGAACTCCGATGAACAGTTTCACGTCGGGCCTCGCGGCACCCAGTGAAGCGACCGGCCAGTGGGAAAGTGCGGCGTGGCGCCTCGGCGTTGACGTGGCCGGTCCCGCCGCGGATGACGTGGATCGCAACGCGCGCTTTCCTCACGAAGCGGTGGCGGCCATGAAAGAAGCTGGCTTCATGTCGGCGCTACTGCCGACAAACGTTGGCGGCGGCGGCGCCACGATTATCGAGATGGTCGGTGCGGTACGTGCAGTCGCCGCGCACTGCGCGTCGAGCGCGCTGGTGCTGGCGATGCACTCTATTGAAGCGTTCATTCTTGCTCGCCACGGAACGACAGACGCTCTCACGGACTTCAGCAGAGAGGTTGCCTCGAAGCAGTTGTTGATGGCCGACGCGAACAGTGAGGTAGGGATTGGGGGTGACGTAGGAAGGAGCCTGTGCGCACTGGACGACACGAAAGACCAATGGACGCTTGACAAGAATGCGTTAGCGGTCTCCTACGGCGAGTACGCGGACGCCGTACTCACGACGGCCCGTCGTTCGCCCGACGCCAGCGAATCCGATCAGGTCTTTATCGTTTGCCGCCTTCCGAACTACACGTTGGAACCTCTCTCGGAGTGGGACACGTTGGGACTTCGCGGCACGTGCTCGCGGGGTTTTAGGATCCAAGCGAACGTTGACCCGGACAACGTATTTCCGGTGCCCTTCGCCACGATCGCCAACGACGGTGGGGGCCAGACCCGACAGCTTCTGCTCAGTGCCGTGTGGATCGGCATTGCCGAGGCGGCCAGCGCGGCCGCGCATGGCTACGTGCGCGCCGCGGCGCGTCGATCAGTCGGGACCATACCACCTTCGGCGTTGCGACTCGCGGAGATTGCGGCGGACCTACAGATGGGACGCGGCGTTCTCGCCTCGTCGGTAGCGATGTTCACTACCTTGGATGAACACCAGGACCTCGAGAGCATCGCGCTTACCGTTGCTCTGCGCAATTTGAAGGTGTCGTCATCGTCCCTGGGTGTCAAGATCGCCACGGCCGCGCTTGGCGTCTGTGGCATTGCCGGCTATCAACGCACGTCGCCCTTCACCCTCGATCGAGTGATCCGTGACGCGCACGGTGGCGTGATCATGGTGAACAACGACCGCTACTTGCACGACAACGCGCAAGTTCTCCTGGTGCGTCACCAGCTGTAGTGAGCGACGGTCGATGACGTGAACGCGACCCGAGGGAGACTTCCGATCCTTGCCTACGTGTATCATCCGCGTTCGTTTCCAACATTCGATCTGGTGAACGCGGCGCGCGACCTGTGCGACCTGGTCTGGATCGTCGACACGTCTAACGTCGACGTAGGTTCAATGGTGCGACTGCTCGAACGCTCGGGAGCCATCGTTGACGTCGCGGGACTCACGTACGACGAGGCCGCCACGAAGGTCGCCACTCAGGCCCCGATGGGAATCCTCTCGCTGGCCGATGACCTACTCAACTGGACCGCGGAGGTCGCGCGCCGTCTCGAACTTCCGTTTCTTAGCGTCGACACGGCGAGGCGCTTGACCGACAAGCACGCCCAACGACAGGCGCTGGAGAAAGCTGGACTCGCCGTACCCGCGCACGCCATCGTGAACGAAGGAGGGAGGTCGACGTCGTGGGCGGCGCTGGAACGTCAGATTCGCTTCCCGGCGGTACTGAAACCTCGTCGTGGTGAGGCGAGTCGGGACACCTTCCTCGTGGAGTCGCTGGGCGAACTGCGCGAACTGTGGCAACGGGTGGACGTGGTGAGCACTCCCGCTCGCGAGTTCGTCGTCGAGGAGTTCATAGCGGACTCGCCCACGCTCTTTGCCGGTACGGGATTTGCGAACTACGTCTCGGTAGAAAGTTTCGTCTGTGACGGCACGATCTCGCATCTGGCCATTAACGGGCGAATGCCACCAGCGTTTCCGTTTCGAGAGACGGGATTCTTCATCCCCAGCGCTCTCGACGTCGCGAGCTCTCAGGCTGTTCTCAACGTGGCGACCGGCGCCATCGAGGCAATGGGCGTTACGGTGGGTTGTTTGCATACTGAAATCAAGTTGACCGACGCCGGTCCGGTCGTCATTGAGGTCAACGGTCGAATCGGAGGAGGGGTGCCGGAAATGCTTGCCAAGGTTACCGACCTGCGTTTTCTCACGATCGCCATGCAGTTGGCTCTCGGTCACTCGGTCGTCGTCGACGAAGTGACCGACTTCGATCAAGTCGCGTTCCTTTTCTACGTTCAAGCTCGTGCGGAGATTCGGTCTATTACCTCGATAGAAGGTCTCGCGGAGCTCGGGGACGTTGTCGGCGTCGATGAAGTTATTTTGAATCGAGGTCCCGGACAGTCCGTCGACTGGCGAGAAGGGAACCACGGTCACGTGTTTTCTGTTCTTGGAACGGTCGCGAACTACGATGAGCTGCGGACGATGGACGACGTCGTCAAAACGCTCGTCAAGATCGAAGGTGACTGAGATGGGTCAGCGAAAATCGGCGTACGCACTGGTCGCGATAGCCGGGGCGTTCGTTGTCTTAGGTGCCACTGCCCTTCCTTTGGCGGCGTCGAGCGTCGAACGAAACGGCCAGACGACGGTCAGTGCCGCCGCTTCATCCACGTTTGCTGCACCCGCTCGCGACAACGCGACCAGCCCCGCTCCCACCACCACCACGATTGGGACCACGACGATCCCCGCGACGACCGTGGGACCGGGTACGTACTATGAATCGGTAGCGTCCCCCAGCGGCACTCGAACCTTCATCCTCTACGTCCCACCTAGTTTTTCTGCGAACCTACCCCTGATTGTCGTGTACCACGGCGCGACGGACACCGCGGCGAACACCATCAAAGAGACTGATTTTGAGAGTGCGGCGAATCAAAGTGGCGAAGCGGTCGCCTTCTTGCAGGGATACGACAACACGTGGAATGAGGGGGCCGGGCATACGCCCGCGGAACGTGCGCACGTCGACGACGTGGCCTACACCGTGACCGTCCTCGCAAAGATCAAGACCCTCGTGTCGTTCAACGCCGCCCGCGTGGCGGCCGTAGGATTCTCCAACGGATCGTTGATGGTGCAGTACATTGGCTGCCGTCTCGCGAACGACTTTTCGCTCATCGTCCCCGTCGAGGGGGAGATTCCCGTGTCCGTCGCCGCCAAGTGCAGGCCGTCACGACCGATCTCACTGTACGAGATTCACGGCACGGCAGATTTGGATATCCCCTACGGTGGCGGGCCGTTTCCCGGCGTCGGTGGCGGCACGACAGTGCTGTCGGCACCAAGTTCGGTGGCCTTTTGGGCCAAGCGAGATGGCTGTAGGAAGAAGCCTCGTCCGACGACGCCCAGCACGTCGATAAAGCTCAGTACCTACCTGAAATGTCGGGGCGGTGCGAAGGTGGTGCTGCAAACGATCATCGGCGGTCAACACTTCTGGCCCAGCAACATTGGTCAAGTGGTGACGCAGGAGCTATCGAACTAGCGGCCGACGTCGGGGCGGCTGTCGACGCCGGTGGAGTTGGCGGCGCGACGTGTGACGCGAGGCCGCGGCGTTAAGGCGAACGAGCGCGGACACGTTGTGAATCAGTCAAGTCGTTGGTTTGACCTACGGCGCGCGAAGCGCGTGATCTACAGTTCACTCGACGGTGACGTGTTTGCCCCATCGGGTTCCGGGGTGCTATTCGTCGAGAGTCGATATCGGGAGATAGAGATCGGCAGGAAGAATATCCCCTGCAGTCCCGACGAGACGAGTGAGGCGACGCCGATCGCGTCGATGCCGAGTCGACCAATGAGTAAGAAAACGATCGTGAAGTAAATGACGACGCTCACCAGATCGCGCGCGGTCATCCACCAGACGCGCTTGTCCAACCACGCGAACGCGCTGTAGAAGATCGACACCGCGCCGAGGGGCAGCGAGAGCAGCAGCATGCGCAACAGCGCCGTACTGTGGACCGCGTAGGCGGCGCCGAAGATCCGTAGGATGAGCGGAGCAAGGACGACACCAACGGTGACACTGGGAATGAGCACCACGGTCATCGCGAGAATTGCGTTATTCGTGTGTCGCCGCAGAGCGTGCGGCTCCGAAGCTGCTTCGACCATGAACGACCGAAAGATACTCAGCAGAAAGAGTGACAGACTGCCGGATATCAATGACGGCACGTAGTAATGCGCGTTGGCGGTGGCGCCCAATCGCTGAATGACGACCAGTGTCACGATCGACGGCGTGAGGACGCTGAAGAGCAGCGTGGCGTACTGTGCGCCGGCGAGGATGACGAGTTCGCGGGGCTGAGGTAGGTCTTCGGTCGGACCGGGAATGGCTTCGTGGTCGGGAATGCGTTTCTTGAATAAATACCAGTTGACCACGACGTTCGCGGCGACGACCGGTGTGGACCACGCGAGAAAGAGTCCTTGGCTGGTGGAGAAGGCCAGAAACGCGGGCAGCAGGGCGAGCTTCGTGGCGGCGAACAAGATGTTCTCCACCGGAACCCAGCGTGACGCGCGCAGGCCAATTAGTACCGAGTCTTGAAGAATGAAGATGGTCCACATCACCACCGCCCCAATGAAGGTCACGCGCCAGATCAGCGGCGAAGGAATGAAGTGGTGCGTCAGTCCGGAGAACACGTAGATCACCGCTAGGGCGGTGCCCACCAGGACGCACATCGAATAGGCCCGGACGACGAACGACCGTGTCCGGGATCCAGCCACGGGAAGGAAGCGTTCGAAGATCGTGCCAAAACTCAACTGCGCGAGGTTTGCGAGCAGCACCATCGCCGCGATTTCGGCTGACGCCCTTCCTACCGCGGCGGTGGTGGTCAAGTGGGCGGCGATTCCCCAGAAGACGACGCCGAGTAGGGCGGTTCCCCCCGCCGATATCATGAGCGCGACGGCGTTTCGAATCAGGCGTCCGGCCCATGGACGCGCACCGAAGGCCCCCTTCGAATGAAATCTCGTCTTTAATGTCATAGACCGGAGGTGCACATTCTAGCGACCTCGATCTTTGGATCCGGAGACGTGAACGTCATCGCTGTCGCCGCGCGTCGCCGTCACCAGTGGTCAACCTATATTTCTCATATGTCTCGTCTCGAGGCGTCACGCTGACGCCGAGTTTTCGTTGACGTTGCAGTGAGTCAACTCGAGTACGTCCACCGTACGACGTACGTGTTGGTCCCGGTTCACTCGGCCCGACAGTTACGACGACGACGGACGTGGGAGGCGAAGAAGCGCTCCGACCTGCCACACAAGAGAGGGGAGCGAGGCAGCGGCGATGATTACTTCGCACGTTGTCAAATCCCACAAGTGAAACGTCGCCAACATCTGAGCGATGATCATCAACACTGCGAGGCTCACGCTGACGGTGAGTCCGAACTCGAGCGGCGGGTTTCGAAGCCGGAGTGGCCCCACAATGGCCCACCCTGGTGTGAGCAACGCGAACGCAAGTCCGAAAGCGACGCGCGCGGGTCCGTGAAACCCCGCGAGGGCCATCAGCGCTGCGACAACGTCCACCGCGATCAAGACGGCGGAGAGTGAGGCCCTCATTCGCACCTCGGTGAAGCGCACGTCCGCGTTCCGAGACACGTCAAGGAATCTGGCGATCAGGGAGCGCGCGACGTCACCCGTGCGCGCGAGGTCGGGGAGCGCCAAGGCGGCCGGGACCGGGTCGTCGTGACGGGTCGCGGTGATGGAGGCCGATTTTGTGTTCGAGGTTGTGGGGGGCACGAGGGTCGACAGCCACCGTTGGCAGGCTCGATACACCGCGTCGCGCTCGCGGCGCGGAACGATGTTCGGCTGGCAGTAGACGCCGGGCCGGGAGCCGAAGCGGGCGACGAAGTCGGCGCCGATTGAAAGATTGCCCATGCGAAAGATCTGCGTGCCCATGGTATGGCTCTCGAGGACGATGACCGCGTCAACCAACGTGTAGGTCTGAGCAAGAATTTCGAGCGCGGCGTAGATGAAGTTGACGCCGATCTCCGTCTCGGTCAACGCGCGGAGCTTCGATTCGATGGCTTCAAGGCTGGGGCCGCCCGGTTGTCGGGTACGACGGAACTGGCTGCCGTCGGTCACGACGCCGCGTTGACTTTGGTCGATCGACGAGGGGATCGTGTCGCGGGTGGCCGCAAGTAACGGACTTCGCACCTCGATGGCCTCGCGAGTCGAAGGTGTGCGGTCATCTGACCCAATCTAATGCGCGTGCGTCTGTTCACTGATGCGCCGTCGGGGCGATGAGCGTCGGGAGAGCCTGGTCCGGGGCCCCTTCGCGTCTCGGAGGGTGCCCACCGTTGGCGTGGCGCCACATGGGCGTTTTTGGTCTGAAGTTCAGCATAGAATTGTCGGAACGGAGCACACCGGCATGGATTGACGGGCTCGGCCGCGAAACTGCTTACCGGTCCTATCCAAGTGGAAGTGAGTTAGTGGTGACCATCCACGCTAGCGCTTTGGTAGTCACCCCTCACTCGACGCTGTGGGCGGATGAACCGTCGCCACGCCGATGTTCATCCCTGGCGCGCCGATGGCATCAACGCCGCGCGTCGTCACGCGGTGCCGTCCAAACGGGTTGTGAACGTGTGTACCGGAATCGGTCGTCGTAGCGTGGACGCTCCCCGTCGGCATCCGTGGAACGGTCGCGTCGTTGTCCTGACGTTGCTCGTCAGTATCTCCGCCCTCGGCGTCATCGTCGCCATGGCCCTCAACAGTGGAAGTTTGGCGCCGTCATCCGTCATCTCGCTACCACCTACGGGCCACAACGCGCCTCCGTACCCGATCGGCGTACCCGACGCGGCCAATCCGTCGGGCGAGGCACCACCGCCGCCCAACGCCCTCGCGGGCTACACCCTACGGTACGAGAACGACTTCGCGGGTACGACACTTCCGTCGGGTTGGGTCGTCTACACGGGTAATCCACTGGGCGACGCCGGTGCGCAGTTCGGGAGCGCGCACGTGAAGGTGAATGGGGGACTTCTTCTCCTGAGTACGTGGCGAGATGCCACGTACGGCGGTGAATGGGTCACGGGAGGTCTCTGTCACTGCGGCTTGGCGAGCACCTACGGCGCCTACTTCGTTCGTTCACGAGTCACGGGACCGGGTCCCAATGAGGTGCAGCTGCTCTGGCCCGCTTCGCAAAAGTGGCCACCGGAGCTTGACTTCAACGAAACCGGTGCGCGAGACACGTCGACGTCCTCAACCGACCATTACGGTCCGACAAACCAGACCGATCAGCGGGTCCTTCGCATCGACATGACCCAGTGGCACACGTGGGGCGTCGTCTGGACGCCAACGTCCATTGTCTACGTGGTCGACGGCGAGGAGTGGGCGTCGATCAGCGCGGCCACCGAGATTCCCCACGTCCCCATGACGCTGGATCTCCAACAACAGACCTGGTGCACCACCAATCGCGACTGTCCGACCAGTCGTGTGACCATGGAGATTGACTGGGTTGCGGAGTACGGAGCACGGAGCAGCTCCGGCGCGGGAGCGAGCAGCGGCGCTGGTGCCTCGTGAGGACGAGAAGCCACGTTGGGGCCGGTCAGTTGGTGGACGCGTACTCCGCGACCCACGCCACTTCAGTCGACGCCGAGGTCGTCGGGCAAGCGAATCCCTGACCACACCACGTTTGCTGTTGAATGTGAAGGGCCATTGGCTGATTCGGGATCGCCGCCGGGGTCGTGACGACGCCCCACGCACGGCCGTCGACCACGTAGACAATGGACGTTGCCGTCCAGACGACGCCCCACGTGTGCCACTGCGTCATGTCAATGGCGACGCTGCGGTGGACCTGACTGTTCGACGACCCGTAGTGCACCGTGGCTAGCGACGTGCTCGTGGATCCGAAGGTTTCGTTGAAGTCGATCTCGGGGGGCCAACCCGACGTCGGCCAGAGCATCTCTACTTGCGTGGGACCAGGACCCGTCATCCGCGAGCGCACGAAGTACGCCCCGTAGGTGCTCGAGAGTCCGCATTGGCATACCCCACCGGTGACCCACTGGTTGCCAGCTTGCGGATCTTCGTAGGCGTTGAGGTTCAGCAGACCATTACTCACCACGACGTGCGACGAGAGCCACTGGCTTCCGTTGTCGCCCGACGGGGTGCCCCGGAACGTCATCCATCCCGCGGGTAGAGACGTGCCACTGAATCGTGCGACGTACGTCCGGTGGTAGCCCGCGAGGGCAGTCGCGCTGGGTGGGGCTTCGCCGGAGGGAAATCGGGGGTTTCGGGTGCCGATCGGGTACGCCGTGTGAGCCGTGTGACGGGTGTGATTCGCGAGCAGGACGACGTCCGCGGACGGTGAGACGTTGGCCACGCTCAGCGCGCGTGAGGGCGCAGGACTTTGGTCGGTCGCCCAGACCGTGACCAACATCGTGACCGTGACGAGTGCCAGCGTCAGCGTCGAGGCCCTCGTGTGTAAGCGCAGAGTGCGACGGGGTCGAGCGCGCCGGTCGCGACGTGCGGGTCTTAGAGGGCTACGCGGCTCCACGGTGTCTCCTTAAGGGGTGATTACCACTTGGATGTGGTCGTACTGTTGTCGCGGTTTACTAGTGGTTCTTGAACGTGCCTAAATCTTTCATTAGTTACCGGACTCCTCGAAGGCCTGCCCTATCGGCCCACTGGACGCCGGACGCGTTGTCGACGCTTTCGCGACGACTGGGTACCAGTGTAGTTGGCTTCGCGAACGGGCCCTAGGCGCGCCGAGCGACCGTGCCGAGAATTCTCGTCTCCAATCACGGTGTCCGGACGAGCGTGAAGCGCCCGCCGCGCTCACGCGCGGCGTTTGTGGCTGTTTATCAGGTTGGACACGCCGCTCGCGTAGCAACGCTCACGGCGTCATCACCTCGGACGGCGCTTCGGCTGGGATCGAGGTTCTACGTCTTCGTCGATGAAGTGATAGGAGCCAAACGCAGGACGGTCGCGGTCGACCACGTGGCGGCGACCTTGTATCCACGTTTCACAAGGGCGGCCTTGAGCTTCGACTCCCAATGGGGGGCGTAGCCCGCCACGTTCACACCCCACGACGCTTGGGATCTGGTCAGAATGATCCACGCAACTTGGCGCTTCACGAAGCTCGACGCGTTGACGTGCTTCAGGGTTGCCCCGACCCCGATGGCGATGTACTGGTTAACGACACCGACGTCGCGTTGGCCGAAGGGAAGATAAGGGGCCACGTAGCCAATCGTTTGACCCGGTGTCACGTGGTTGTACACGAAGTTGACGGCGTGCAACTCGCCGTTCGTGAATGACTCGAACGTGTCGTTGCCGCCGCGAACGACCACGGTGCCGAGGGCGAGGCCGAGCACGACCGTGACGGTAACAACGCGAAGCGCGGTGCGACCATGTCCCCGAAGACGTAAAACCGACAGGAGTGGCCGTCCGTGACCGACGAGATCTGGCATGATCGCCGAGGCCGCCAAGAGGGTCACGAAGGGAAGTCCGAAGAGCACTGCGCGAAGGAGACCCTCCCCGCCGTAGTCCTGGAGCACTAGCAGGAGGATTGGCGCTACGGCAAGGAGCTCGAGCGTTCGCGTCTCCGGGCGACGACGGAGCGCACCGAGCCCGCCGAGTCCGTAGAGACCGACCATGAGGAGGATTCGAACATCGACAATCGCGCGATGGCTGGCGCTGCCGGTGACGCGTTTAGAGACGTTGGCCGAAAGAGTTCCACCAAGTTGGCCTATCGAGCCGAAGATCGTGCTCAGGTGCCCTTCCCAGTAGTTACTGGCGCCGAGACTTAGCCATCCGACCGAGAACAAGAAGATGACAACGATCACCTCGGGTCGTCCCAAACGGCGAGAGACGAGACAGGCGGCGAGGTCCAACAAGATTGCGTAGGGCGTGAGTTGGTGGCTCATCGCTGACGCCAATGAGATCGCTCCGACAAGTCCTAGCGTCACGAGCGTTGTTGAGCTATTCCATCGGGCCTGCGCGTCGCTGCCCTCCAGGCGAGATCGAGACCGAGAGAGCAACGCGCGCACGGCGGCGAATCGAGAGAGCCACGCGCGCACGTCGGCGAATCGAGAGAGCCACGCGCGCACGTCGGCGACGCGGCGCGGAACGCGGCGCCTCGGTTGCGGCGTCGACGACGCCGGTTTTGGCTTCCAGTTTGCGAACACCACCGCCAGAATGATGAGGAAGAAGAGATAGTTCAGGGCTTGGGGCGAAAAATAGTCCTGGAATATCCAGTTGTTGGCGTAGAAGAGCGCAACCCCGAGCCACGCCGCTCGACGCCCGACGCCACTAGCGCGGGCAATGACCAAAAGAGGCGCGAGGTACAAGAGCTCAATCACGAGCGGAAACCAGCGAATGAACGCCAGCGCATTCGGGACGCCGGCAAAGGCGACGAGTAACGCGCCGAGGGAGAAACCCCCGGGCCAAGAAAAGCGCGCGTCGTAGCTGTTCAGGGCTTGACCGTGCACGAGGATGTACTGAATGAATCCCGTATGGATAAACGACTGTTGAAGGCTCCCGGTCGGCTCTATGGCCGACGCGGTACCGAAGATGAAGACGATGAGGAGGATAAGAAACGCCGTCAGGTATCGCGGACGCAACGGTGTTCGCAAAAGTTCGGACGTGAAGCCGAGCACGACGAGGACGAGTCCCACGAAAAACGTCCATCCGAGAATGGACACGAGGCCGTAAGACTTCATGGCGAGATCGTTGGCTCGCGCCACCGAAATCAGCCAGAGCACGGCCGCGACGATCAGCGCGACGATCGGAAGTGTCGATGAACGTCGTCGATGAACGGAGTTGTACAGCTGACGAAGAGTGGCCCCCGTGATCTCAGGCAAGGTTCGCAAACCTAATCACGACGAAGGCGAAAAAGATTACGACGAAGACGACGATGGCGCCGTCCAAGTACCAGGCCTCGCGCCGCGTCAGTGTCAAGCCGACCGTGCCGACCCACGCCCGGATGGCGAGGAGGATGACACTCGTGATGAGTGTAACGAGGACC
>Ga0207933_1001522_pt1 | contig 17225 bp, 15 predicted proteins | sample NGESurdeep092012_4_FD_184488 | JGI IMG/M metagenome (GOLD analysis project Ga0207933, IMG submission 184488) | Arctic peat soil microbial communities from Barrow, Alaska - NGEE Surface sample F53-3 deep-092012 (SPAdes) | ecosystem: Environmental > Terrestrial > Soil > Wetlands > Peat ...
CTCGCCGAATCAACGCGATTGACTTGTCCCATACCTACGCCTACTGCTGCGCCATCGTGAGCCAATAAAATCGCATTGCTCTTTACCGCGCGTATTGCGCGCCAGGCAAATTGCAGATCTGCCAATACTGCATTCGATACTGGATCACCGCTGACTTGCTTCCAATTCGAAGCGTTATCCCCCAGTGCATCAACCAAATCACTCTCTTGAATAAGCAAGCCACCCGAAATTGGGCGACGCTCTACCGTCGGGGTTGAATATTCTGCGAGAGTCAATATTCGAATTGATGGTTTCTTCGAAAGTACTTCAATCGCTCCTGCTTCAAAACTCGGAGCGATAATTACCTCAGTAAATATTTCAGAAAGCGACGTTGCCATCGCAAGTGAAACTGATCGATTCGTTGCTACAACGCCACCAAATGCCGAGACCGGATCGCAAGCATGAGCCTTTAAGTAAGCTTCCTCAATGCTGTCTCCGATTGCGATTCCACATGGATTGGCATGTTTAATAATTGTCACGCATGGCTCTGTATGGTCGTAAGCGCTTCGAACTGCAGCGTCAGCATCGGTGTAATTATTAAATGACATTTCCTTGCCGTGTAATTGAATCGCCTGAGCAATTCCCGGATTAGCGGGATGCGCGAGGGAATAAACACTGGCACTTTGATGCGGATTTTCGCCATAGCGAAGTGGCGCAATTCGCTGAAATATAAAGGACTTCCATTCATCGTCGTTATCCAGTTGCTCACCGAACCAAGTGGCAATAGCTGAGTCATATTCGGCAGTTGTTCGGAAGGTTTCCATCGCTAGCCGCATACGTTCTTCTTGAGTAAATCCACCCTGTGCAATCGCGCTCTGTAGTAAGTCATATTGAGTTGGACTGGAAATCACTGCGACAGAGCCATGATTCTTTGCAGCTCCTCGAAGCATCGAAGGCCCACCAATATCAATCTGTTCAATGCACTCCGCAAAATCATCTGTGCTGGCGATCGTTTGAGCAAATGGGTAGAGATTGATAACAATTAGGTCAAATGGTGCAATGTCATGCGCCGCAATTGCCTCTAGATGCTCTGGGTTATTTTGGTCAGCCAAAATGCCACCATGAATCTTGGGATGCAATGTCTTAACGCGCCCGCCCATCATCTCGGGAAAACCGGTGTAATCCTCAACCGCGGTCACGGGAATTCCCGCCGCCGCTAGCGTTTTGGCAGTCGATCCAGTTGAAAGTATTTCAACGGATGCAGCGGCAAGTGATTTCCCGATTTCGAGTAATCCAACCTTGTCATACACGCTAATAAGTGCGCGGCGAATGGGCTTTCGAGTGCTCACAGAACTCCTGTCCGTCCGTACTTCATTAGCGTCTCTACGATAAGAGTTCGTTCGGCAATCTTAATGCGTTCATGGAGGATAGATTCATCATCGCCGGGAAGAACATCGATTTGGCGCTGCGCGATCACTGGCCCAGTATCGAGCCCGGTGTCAACCCAATGTACGGAGGTACCAGTAACGCTTGCCCCAGCGGCAAGTGCATCCCGAACTGCGTGCGCGCCAGGAAATAACGGCAGAAGCGAGGGGTGAGTATTGATTACCTTGAAAGCTTGAACAAATTCAGGTGCAAGAAGTCGCATAAACCCGACGCTCACTATTAAATCTGGTTCAAGTGATTGTGCCTTTTCGAAAATCTCGGAGTTCCATTTCACTCGATCACTCTGCATTGGAAGATGGAATGAAGGTACGCCATAACTCATCGCAACATCTAGCACCGGTGCTTTTTTATCGCTTATCAAACCCACGATGTCTATCTGTATATCACCTTTTTGATTGGCCTCCAGAATCGCTCGAGCCAGAGTTCCGGTGCCCGATGCAAGCAGAAGGACACGATCAGCCACGATGAACTCCTTTTTTAACTAAAGCAGGGAGGTAGAGAACAATCATTGAAGCACAGAGAAAAGCTACACCTAGATACTCGAGGAAGCGCCACCAAATTATGCCAATGAGATCTAATCCACCGACGAAAAGTTCTCCTGATGATAAATAGGTGATAACTGCTAACGCGATAAAAATTCGCAAGCCTTGTAAAATTGAATATTTAGTGAGTCTAAGAATCGAGTTTGATTCGTGACGTATGAGTAAAAAGAGTATGACAAAAAAGAGAAGCCAAAATGCAACAGCATAGGTGAGTCCGGGGTGAACTCCTGTTGGGAGCGCTGCAGTGATTGGAAGCGCTGGAACCTGAGTCAGGGTTATTTGATGACCATTCACAATTGAGTGAGCACCAAAAGAAAAACCAATACCCGTCAAATAAGAGAGCGAGGCGAGTGCGATATTGGGCAAGTACAGAAGTTGAAGGAGAGTAAAGAGAGTTCCACCTACAGCACCAGGGGCAATAACAACTGCGATACTTTTCAAAATATTCCAATGCTCGCCAAGTGAAACCGCAAATGCGATTGAACCGATACCGAGTGCAATAAGAAATAAATATCCTGCAAAATAAAAGCCACGAGCTCGAAAATAATTTGGGTCAACTGTCGCTACGAGTGCAATGATAAGTGCAAAAATCGGGGTGAGATATAAGTTTGCCTCCACCCCCTGGTGGCGAGATGCTAAAGCAATTAATTCACAGAACAGCGCATACCAAAGCGCATAAACAATGCGCGCGCCGTTGATCTTTGAAAAAGCTTCCTCGACAGACGGCAGTCCGCGCCGAATCGCCCAGATCGGGAAGACCACCGCAAGTAACGGAAGTACTGTCAACTTTCCGGTTGGGAGTGAAAAGGGGATGAGGTGCGCTCCAAGAAAGAGCCAAGCTGATGTACGAATCGGTTCAGCGGTATTGCCCGTCGTGCTGCCCGCAACGGCCCAGGCAAAAAGTGAGATGAAGGCCAGCGGGAAGAGCGTTAAAGCCACGCTTCGAAGGGCCTGTCTAAAGGAGACCCCAAGAGCGCGTGCAACCATTTTTTAGCCGTTAAGAATCGCGCGCATCAGCGCAGCGGTCGCACTTGGCGTCTTACCAACTTTGACTCCTGCAGCTTCCAGGGCAACTTTCTTTGCTTCCGCCGTACCAGATGATCCAGAAACAATAGCGCCTGCATGGCCCATCGTCCTTCCCTCTGGCGCAGTAAATCCCGCTACATAACCAACGACTGGTTTTGTGACATAAGAGGCGATAAATGCCGCAGCACGCTCTTCAGCATCGCCGCCGATTTCACCGATCATAACTATCGCATCAGTATCGGGGTCATCTTGAAAAGCTTTAAGACAGTCAATATGAGTAGTTCCAATAATTGGATCCCCACCAATACCAACTGCGGTACTAAATCCAATATCACGTAGTTCATACATCATTTGATAGGTCAGAGTTCCGGATTTCGAAACAAGACCAATGCGTCCTGGACCGGTGATATCACCAGGGATAATTCCAATATTTGAAAGTCCAGGGCTAATCAAACCCGGACAGTTTGGACCAATCAGGCGAGTAGTTCCCTTTGATAGCGCATGCGCATAAAACGCAGCCGAATCATGAACGGGAATGCCTTCGGTAATTACAACGACCAGGGCAAGTGCGGCATCAATCGCATCCATGACCGCGGCTTTTGCAAACTTTGGAGGAACGAAGACAACCGAAGCGTTTGCTCCAGTTGCGGCAACTGCTTCAGCCACACTATTAAAAACCGGAAGAGTCTTTCCTTCGATTACAACGCTCTGTCCACCTTTACCCGGAGTTACTCCACCGACGATATTGGTTCCATATTTCAGCATCCGCCCAGTGTGCTTGGTTCCTTCAGAACCAGTCATGCCCTGGACAATTACCTTGGTTCCTTTGTCTATAAAAATAGCCATTTATTTTGCCGCCAATTCTGCAGCCTTCGCAGCTGCGCCATCCATGGTGTCAAGTTGTTGCACTAAGGGGTGCGCTGCCTCATTTAAAATTCGGCGACCTTCGAGAACGTTGTTGCCATCAAGTCTGACGACAATTGGCTTCGTGGCTTTATCACCCAAGATTTCGAGTGCTTGAACAATTCCGTTAGCGACTGCGTCGCATGCCGTGATTCCGCCAAATACATTGACGAAGACGCTACGCACATCGGCATCCCCAAGTATGATTGAAAGACCATTTGCCATTACTTCAGCAGAAGCCCCGCCGCCAATATCCAAGAAATTCGCTGGCTTTACGCCGTACTTTTCACCGGCATAGGCAACGACATCAAGGGTGCTCATTACAAGTCCTGCACCATTTCCAATAATCCCAACTTCGCCATCGAGCTTTACATAGTTGAGGTTTTTCGCTTTTGCGGCTGCTTCAAGTGGATTTGCCGAAGCGTCATCCACAAGTGCTTCGTGACCTGGATGTCGAAATAGTGCACTGTCATCAAGAGTAACTTTGCCATCAAGGGCGATGATCCGACCATCCTCGGTCTTAACGAGTGGGTTAATCTCCATCAAGGTTGCATCTTCGGCTACAAAGGCGGCCCATAACTTCAAGAGAACATCGGCGACATCGTTAACAACTACATCGGGGAATTGTCCGGCTTTAACGATTTCAACTGCTTTTTCGCGAGAAATTCCAATGTTTGGATCAATACCAACGCGTGCTAATTTTTCTGGTTGGGTATGAGCGACTTCTTCAATTTCCATTCCGCCAGCGACAGAGGCCATCACCAAAAAATTACGATTGGCACGATCAAGCAAGATAGCCATGTAATACTCTTCGGCGATCGGCGCGGCTTGCGCGATCATTACCAGATGAACGGTATGACCCTTAATATCCATTCCAAGAATGGCTTCTGCCTTTACTTTTGCATCGGCTGCATCAACGGCTAATTTCACGCCTCCCGCTTTACCCCGACCACCAACTTTTACTTGTGCCTTAACGACAACTTTTCCACCCATAATTGCAGCTGCTCGCTCGGCTTCATCTGCAGTTGATGCAACTGCGCCGGGGAGAACTGGAATGTTATGTGCTTCAAAGAGATCTCGAGCTTGATACTCAAAGAGATCCACGCGCTACCCCATCCTTTAGAAATTATTGATGCTACTTAAAAGGGAACAGAGGAATCCTACTTGGGCTTTTCTCGGCCTTTTACAGACGTTCGACGGGGGCATATCGGAGTAACAGTCGCTTCTCTCCGGAACTACCAAAATCAATGGTTGCCTCGGCGCGATCTCCAGTGCCCGAGACTGCAATGACTTTTCCAAGACCAAATGTGTCATGTGACACACGATCGCCCACTTCCAAAACGATGGTCGACTCAACCTTCTTACCTGTTGCCCGCGGGGGTGGCCCAAAAGTTCTGGTTCCAGACTTCCCAAATTTATTTGAAGGAGTGCTGCTATTCCACGAGATGACTTTCTCTGGAATTTCAGCCAAGAATCGCGACGGCGGGTTATAGGTAGGTGCGCCCCATGACGATCGGTATTCAGATCGCGAGAGATACAAACGCTTTCGAGCTCGAGTCAGGCCGACATAGGCCAGGCGTCGTTCCTCTTCAATCTCTGCTGGGTTGCCCAAGGTTCGAGTATGGGGGAAAATTCCCTCCTCCATTCCCGTCAGAAATACCGTTGGAAATTCCAATCCTTTAGCGGTGTGAAGCGTCATCATTGTGACAACCCCGCCGTGATCTTCACCGATCGGAATCTGATCTGAATCTGCGACAAGAGACACATCTTCAAGAAATCCCGAGAGTGAAATCTCGGCGCCTTCGCCTGGTTCAGATAATTCGTATTCTGCTGCCACCGAGACAAGTTCTTGCAGATTTTCAACTCGACCCTCATCCTGTGGATCGCTGCTATTTACAAGTTCTGAAAGCAATCCGCTTTGTTCGAGTACCGCCTGTGCAATAGTCGATGGACTGGCGTTGGCTTCGACCAAGGTACGCAAGGTTTCAAGAAGACCAATGAAATCATTAATCGCGATTAGTGAGCGAGATGGAATACCCGCAGCACTCTTGGCATCGCATAATGATCGCCAAAAAGTTATTCCCGAATTTGCGGCATGCAGATCAATGACATCCAAAGCACGATCTCCAATCCCACGCTTAGGAGTATTAATGATGCGGCGTAGCGAAATTTCGTCCTCTGGATTAACTAGAACTCTTAGGTATGCCAAGAAGTCTTTAACTTCTTTACGCTCGTAAAACCTGACACCACCCACAACTTTATAGGGAATTGCCGATCGCAGAAAAATCTCTTCAAAGATGCGAGATTGCGCATTGGTGCGATAGAAAATCGCGGTCTCCCCTGGCTTTGATTCACCGATATCTCGTAGCCTACGAATTTCTCCAACCACGAACTCTGCTTCATCATGATCACTTTCAGCAACAAATCCAGCGATCAATTCACCTTCGCCCTCTTGCGACCACAAATTTTTATCTTTGCGCCCTTGGTTATTAGAAATCACTGCATTTGCAGCCGTAAGAATGTTCTGAGTCGAGCGATAATTCTGTTCTAGAAGTACGGTTCGGGCGTTTGGATAATCCTCTTCGAAAAGCAAAATATTACGGATATTGGCGCCACGGAAAGCATAAATGGATTGATCAGCATCGCCAACTACGCATAGTTCGGCCAGGGGAAATCCCTCATTTGGAACGCCAACAAGTTCGCGGATCAAGATGTACTGTGCATGATTAGTGTCTTGATATTCATCGACCAAAATATGTTTAAATCGTGAACGGTAACGAGCTCTAGCCTCGGGGAAACGCTGCAGGACTTCGACCGCCTTACCGATTAGGTCATCAAAATCCATCGCGTTAGATGAACTAAGTCGCTTCTGATAAAGAGCAAAAATTTCAGCAACAACCTCTTCAAAATGATTATTACTTTTGTTTGCATAATCTGCAGGACCGATAAGTTCATTTTTCGCGGCAGAGATAATTCCTTGGACTGCGCGAGCGGCATACTGCTTTGAATCAAGATTAAGTTCACGAATAATGACTGTTAAAAGCCTGGTGCTATCGCTGGAGTCATAGATCGTGAATGAGTTAGAGTAGCCAAGCCTTGAAGCTTCCTGGCGCAAGATTCGAACGCATGCAGAGTGAAAAGTCGATACCCACATGGCTTTGGCACGATCACCGACAAGTTCGGCGACTCGTTCCTTCATCTCGGCAGCGGCTTTGTTGGTAAAAGTAATTGCGAGTACCTCATAAGGCGCAACTGCACGTTCGGCAAGTAGATAACCAATTCGACGAGTAAGCACCCGAGTCTTGCCAGATCCGGCTCCCGCGACAACCAAGATAGGTGAGCCTTGATGAACCACCGCTTCGCGTTGCTGTGGATTGAGGCCTTCAAGTAAAGACATAATCGGGAGTCTACCTATTGGCTCCGCACGGCAGGACAGGAGGTCCTCAGTAAGATTGGAACATGGAACCTATAGTTGATAGTGAAGTCGAACGCATTCTCGTTGTCACTGCTCATCCCGATGATCTGGATTTTGGAGCTGGGGGAACAATTGCGCAATGGACCGCCAAAGGAATCGCGGTTTCATATTGCATCTGCACTAATGGCGACCAAGGTGGCGTTGATCCAGCAATTTCTCGCGATGAGATGAAACAAATTCGTCGCCGCGAACAGACAGATGCGGGGAAAGTTTTAGGCGTTACCGATATTCACTTCTTGGATTACCGCGATGGCTGGTTAGTTCCAACCATCGAACTCCGTAAAGATATCGTGCGAGTAATCCGCAAAGTTAGACCGCAACGAATGTTAATTCAAAGCCCGGAACGAAATTGGAATCGACTCGGCGCTAGCCATCCCGATCATCTTGCAGCCGGTGAAGCTGCGATTCAAGCGATCTATCCAGATTCCGGCAACCCATTTGCCTTTGAAGATTTACTCCATGATGAACATTTAGAACCGTGGGAAATCAAGGAAGCCTGGGTGATGATGGCGGAAGGAAATGACCATCATGTCGATATCACCGATACCTTCGCAATAAAAATGCAAGCACTTGCTGCGCACGCTAGTCAAACGTCGCATGTCGAAGGTTTTGAGGCACGGATTCGCGAATGGGGCACCAGAAATGGTTCATCAGTGGGTCTTACCGATGGTCGATTAGCTGAAACTTTTAAAATCGTTTCACTTAGGTAATTACTTAACGCTTACCGATTCAATAGCAATTGTCTGCATTGGCGTGCCATCTGTCCCGCCGCCAACTACTCCAGCGGCCGCAACTTCTTTAATGATATTTAAACCCTTAATGACGACTCCCCAACAAGAATAACTTGGCGGAAGCGTTGTGTTTTTATACACGATAAAAAATTGGCTTCCGTTGGTATTAGGACCCGAATTGGCCATAGCTATAGTTCCTGCGGGATAATCGTTGGTAGTTGTTGTAGGAAGATTTTCATCTCGATAAGAGAAAGGAGGTCCACCGGATCCACTTGCAGTTGGATCGCCACACTGGAGTACAAAGAGACCAGATGTTGTGATTCGATGGCAAAGTGAGTTATCGAAAAAGCCATCTTTTGCGAGTGCCGTCATCGCTATTACAGTCAATGGAGCTTTATGGCCAAATGCCTTAAAAACAATTTTTCCGCAATTTGTATTTAAGGTGAAAATTCGATCGACTTGAGCAGCCTTGGCATTGGGAGCGACGACTTTTAGTGGATTATGTGCCACCGCATTTGTTTTGGCGCAAGTTAATTCACGAGGTGCGCTTGCATAACTAGTCCCTGAAATCGAAAATAACGCGACTCCTAACGCGAACACAGTAAGAGAAGATAGTTTTGCAACTAATCTCTTGTTCCGACTCACTTTTACTCCCACTCAATAGTTCCCGGTGGCTTGCTGGTTATATCCAGCGTCACTCGGTTCACTTCTCGCACTTCATTTGTAATACGTGTCGAAATTTTCTCTAGCACGTCATACGGCAAACGACTCCAGTCCGCTGTCATGGCATCTTCACTTGATACCGGACGCAGAACAATCGGATGACCATATGTGCGACCATCTCCTTGAACACCAACACTTCGTACATCGGCAAGAAGTACAACGGGACATTGCCAGATCTCGCGATCTAGTCCTGCTGATTTTAACTCCTCGCGCGCGATAAAATCGGCTTTCCGCAAAATACTAAGTCGATTCTCAGTAACTTCACCGATGATGCGAATTGCAAGCCCCGGTCCTGGAAATGGTTGACGCCAAACAATTTCACTGGGAAGTCCCAGTTCTAAACCAACTTCACGCACCTCATCTTTGAAAAGAGTGCGTAACGGCTCGATTAATGTAAATTGCAAGTCATCTGGTAACCCACCAACATTGTGGTGAGACTTAATGTTTGCTGTGCCAGTTCCACCACCCGATTCGACTACATCAGGATATAGAGTGCCTTGGACCAAGAAATCGACACTTTCATGTGAAGAAATTTCGCGAGCGGCGGCCTCGAACGCGCGAATAAATTCGGCTCCAATAATTTTCCTTTTAGTTTCAGGATCAGTTACACCAGTCAGCGCACGTAAAAATATTGCCTTGGCATCCGCCACTTTAAGATCTACGCCAGTTGCAGCAACAAAATCTTTTTCAACTTGCCCAGCTTCACCCTCGCGCAATAATCCGTGGTCGACAAATACACATGTGAGCTGAGAACCAATTGCTTTCTGAACAATTGCAGCGGCAACTGCAGAATCAACTCCACCAGACAATCCACAGATCACATGCTTATCACCAACAAGTTCTTGAATCTTTGCAACTTCAGTGGCAACGATATTCTCGCTGGTCCATGTGGGTTTGCATCCAACGATGTCGATTAACCAACGACGCAAAATTTCTTGGCCATTTTCAGAATGCAAAACTTCAGGGTGGAATTGAACACCTGCAAGAGTTGCATCACTATTTTCAAAGGCGATGATCGGGGTATCTTCAGAGCGCGCAATTGCGGTAAATCCGACAGGAGCCACTGTAACTGAATCACTATGGCTCATCCAGACTCGTGACTCGGTATCAAATCCAGAAAGTAACTTGGAGTTATCTGCGTGGTTCATCGTCGTGCGGCCGAATTCGGATTTGCCGGTCTCTGTTACTACCCCGCCAAGCGCTTGAGCCATTGCTTGAAATCCGTAACAGATTCCAAAGGTGGGAATCTTCTGATCAAATAACGCAGGGTCAACTCTAGGAGCGCCAATGGCATAAACACTAGAAGGTCCGCCACTCAAGATAATCGCGGTTGGTTTCTTCGCCAAAATGGACGCTACCGACATCGTAGACGGAACTATTTCGGAATAAACATTTATTTGACGTATCCGACGAGCAATGAGTTGCGCGTATTGCGCGCCAAAATCTATAACAAGGACCAGATCAGACACGATCAACAACGACTTCTACCCGCTGGAACTCTTTGAGATCGGAGTAACCCGAGGTCGCCATTCCGCGGCGAAGTGCGCCGAATAAATTCATTGAGCCATCAGATGTATGCGAAGGTCCAACCAGAATTTCTTTAAGAGTGCCCACGGTTCCGACATGGACCCGATCGCCGCGAGGTAACTCGGAGTGGTGAGCTTCAGAACCCCAATGCCAACCTTTGCCTGGTGCTTCCACGGCGCGAGCAAGTGGAGATCCCATCATTACCGCATCAGCGCCACAAGCAATTGCTTTTGCAATATCGCCGCTGCGGCCGACTGAGCCATCAGCGATGACATGAACATATCGTCCCCCGGATTCGTCCATATAATCACGCCTGGCAGATGCAACTTCTGCAACAGCTGAAGCCATCGGCACGGCAATACCAAGAACGGTGCGCGTCGTGTGAGCGGCTCCGCCACCAAATCCGACTAATACACCAGCAGCACCTGCCCGCATTAAGTGCAGGGCGCCAGTTGCTGTTGCGCAACCACCAACAATCACCGGGACATCTAGTTCATAAATAAACTTTTTGAGATTGAGTGGTTCAGTCTTTGTTGAGACATGTTCTGCGCTAACAGTTGTTCCGCGAATAACGAAGAGATCGACTCCCGCTTTAACAACAACTTCATGCAGTTCGGCAGTCCGTTGTGGTGAAAGCGCCGCTGCAACAGTTACACCGGAGCCTCTAATTTCCGCGAGGCGAGCTTTAATTAACTCGGGTTGGATCGGCGCCGCATATAACTCCTGCATCCGAGCAATCGCTTGCTCTTGAGGCATCGATGCAATTTCACCGAGCGCAATTCTGGGATCATCATGGCGAGTCCACAAACCTTCAAGATTTAGTACACCTACTCCGCCTAACTTTCCGATGGCAATCGCGGTCTCAGGTGAAACAACTGAATCCATTGGAGCCGCCAGCATAGGAAGTTCAAACTTATAAGCATCAATCTGCCACTGGATGGAAACCTCTTCCGGATCGCGCGTGCGGCGACTGGGAACGATTGCGATATCGTCAAATGAGTATGCGATATGGGCCCGTTTTCCTGGACCGATTTCAATCTCGTTCATGACGCTCCCTTGTTACTTTCCGCCGCGATAGTTTGGCGCATCTGCTACATCGAAGATGTCATGCGGATGGCTTTCTTGCAAACCTGCTGCAGTGATTTGAATTAATTGGCCCTTGCTCTTGAGCGCTGCGATATCTGCAGCTCCGGCGTAGCCCATTCCAGACCTTAGTCCGCCCACCAACTGGTGTACAACCTCTGCTACCGAACCACTGTATTTAACTTTGCCTTCAATTCCTTCTGGGACCAACTTATCTTCGGCTAAAACATCATCTTGCATATAGCGGTCCTTGGAATACGACTTTTGCCCGCCACGCGATTGCATGGCACCGAGTGAGCCCATGCCACGGTAACCCTTAAATTTCCTGCCGTTGATTTCAATTAAGTCGGCAGGTGATTCATCGCAACCAGCTAATAATGAGCCAAGCATCACCGTATCTGCGCCAGCAACAATTGCTTTGGCAATATCTCCAGAATATTGCAAGCCGCCATCGGCGATGAGAGGAATATCTGCGGTAACGCAGGCCTTATGAGCTTCCATAATTGCGGTGAGTTGCGGGACGCCAACACCGGCAACGATTCGAGTCGTGCATATAGATCCCGGTCCAACGCCAACCTTGACCGCATCGACACCTGCATTGATCAACGCTTGCGCGCCAGCGCGAGTAGCAACATTTCCGCCGATAACATCAACATGACCAAACTCTTTCTTTATGCGAGCAACCGCATCCAACACTCCGCGGTGGTGACCGTGTGCGGTGTCCACTACAACCACATCGACACCGGCTTCAATAAGTGCAACCGCGCGGGCGTATCCATCGGGGCCAACGCCAACGGCAGCGCCCACAATGCCGTGCTCTCTGGCCAATTTAACCTGCTTGACCTGATCCTCGATTGAAAGATTTCGGTGCAAAATTCCGATTCCGCCGGCCTTGGCCATTGCGATCGCCATTGCAGATTCGGTGACGGTATCCATAGCTGATGAAATGACTGGAATTGAAAGTGAAATGTTGCGAGTCAGACGAGTCTTGGTATCAACCTCACTAGGAACTACATCCGAGGCATCTGGAAGTAATAAGACGTCGTCATAGGTCAAACCTAAGAGGATGACTTTTTCGCGAGCCTTATCCATCATTGGCATCCATCATTGGGTAAGTCTAAGGGCTACAAAAGACTGGGTTTGTATCGGCCCACCACTTACAAACCAAGTGCATGGGTAATTTCCAGGCAGGCCGCTCTCAAGTCCTCCGCAACATATGCACCTTCACACTGACGACCAGCCCAACCCGGGCCACCCAAGATGACGCGAGGTGCTGGCCTGATGGCTGGAAGTTCAGCAACAATTTCGATTGAAGCATTTTCGGGTAATTGCGCCCACAAGAAGATTGCTGGTGGGGCGCAGCGACGAACAACTTCATAAATGGCAGAGGCTGGCGTGCGAGCTCCTAAGAATTGAACCTGGATCTGCTCTTCGGCCAATGAAGCGGCGAGAGCAGCGATTGCGAGGGAGTGCATCTCATCGCCAACACAGGCGAGCAATACTGGAGTTACATTCTTTGGATGTTCAACGACCGCACGTTCGGCAAAGAGTTTTTTAATGATGTCAGAGGTCATGTGCTCTGCGGCGATGCCTTCACCTGTTCGTTCCCATTCATCTCCAATGATGCAAAGAAGTGGAACTAAGACATTTGCCCATGTCGCAGCAACTCCATTTCTTGAAATCTCACTTCTTAGTTGCTCCTCTAGGCCCTTTCGATCCAATACTTGGGCGGTGCGATAAAGGGCTTTTATAAGAAAGCCATCGATGCACTGCATCGAATTGAGTTGACCAAGAGTCAACTCCCCCTTGTAGTCGACTGCCAGACAAGCGGCCTCGGCTGGGGTAATTCCAGAAATGACTAACTTATGCATGTATAGCAACCGAGCTAAATCACCATCAGAGTATTTTCGGTGTTCCCCGATGCAGCGCCTTGTCGGCCCTAAGCCATACCGCCTGTCCCAGGTTCGCAAGGTGCCTGGAGCAATCCCCAATCGCCGGGCAACGGCCGCCACAGTGAGCCGAGAGAGCCCTGGCTCATCAGATTGTGTCGGAGGAAACATGCGCTAATAGTCGCCGAACGGGACTATTTCTGCCAGTTGAAGCGTTGATGCAACTAAGGGTTATCTCTCAAATCACAGGAATTTACTGTTGAACAACCTATGAAACGATTGTATAGTTTGAGCCTAGGTTAGAAAGAGGGCACCATGGCTGAGATTTCAAGACTTCCGCGTCCCGTAGCTTCCGTTTGGGAGTGGCAATACCAGGGTGCCTGCCGCGAGCTACCAACTGAAATGTTCTTCCATCCAGATGGCGAACGTGGACCACGCCGTGCCAATCGAGATGCAGTTGCCAAGGCCATCTGCGCCACCTGCCCAGTAATTGAGGCCTGTCGGCAACATGCACTTTCAGTACAAGAACCGTATGGGATTTGGGGCGGTCTGTCTGAAGATGATCGACTTACAATCATCGAGCAAAGCGAAGGTGTTGCCCGCCGCGATGTGGTTCTGAACCCAGCTTCATAAAAACGAATAAAAAATCCCCGCTCCATTTGGTGCGGGGATTTTTTATTCTTATAACTAGTGGTTGTGTCCGCCAGGTCCATGTGAGTGGCCATGTCCAGCAGCCTGTTCGCTCTTTTCAGCTTCAGGTGTCTCAAATACAAGGACTTCTGTAGTTATAAACATTGCTGCAATTGAGGCAGCATTTGCCAGAGCCGACCGAGTTACCTTTACTGGATCAATCACGCCAACCTTGACGAGATCTTCATAGATATCCGTCGCGGCATTGAATCCCTCATTGGCTCCCAAGGTGCGAACCTTTGCCACTACAACATAACCTTCATGTCCAGCATTTTCTGCGATCCAACGAAGCGGCTCATCACAAGCCTTGCGAACTAAACGAACGCCGACTGCGCGATCGCCTTCGAGGCCAAGGTCACCTTCAAGTGCTGCAGCTGCATGAACAAGAGCTGCGCCGCCGCCAACAACAATGCCTTCTTCTACTGCCGCACGGGTAGCAGAGATTGCATCTTCGAGGCGGTGCTTCTTCTCTTTGAGTTCAACTTCAGTATGAGCCCCGACTTTGATGACACAGACACCGCCAGCAAGCTTTGCAACACGCTCTTGCAACTTATCGCGGTCCCAATCCGAATCAGTATTTGCAAGTTCATTGCGAATCTCAGTAACGCGACTTGCAACTTCGCTCTTATCTCCGCCGCCATCAACGATTGTTGTGGCGTCCTTTGTGATGACAACACGACGTGCCTTGCCAAGCAGGTCCAAAGTAACTTGATCGAGTTTCAAACCAACTTCAGGGGTAATTACCTGTCCGCCAGTAAGGATTGCAATGTCTTGCAACATCGCCTTGCGACGATCGCCAAAACCAGGAGCTTTAACAGCCGCTGAAGTAAAGGTGCCACGCATCCGATTGACCACGAGTGTAGAAAGTGCTTCGCCCTCAACATCTTCAGCAATAATCAATAATGGCTTATTGGCCGCCGCTACTTTTTCAAGAACTGGCAAGATATCTGAAAGCGCGGAAATCTTCTGCCCAGAAATTAAAATATAAGCATCTTCAAGAACCGTTTCCATGCGATCGGCATCGGTCACGAAGTATGGCGAGATGTAACCCTTATCGAATTGCATTCCCTCAGTGAACTCAAGTTCAAGGCCCGTTGTCGAAGACTCTTCAACGGTGATAACGCCATCCTTGCCGACCTTATCCATTGCCTCAGCGATCAAATCGCCAATCGCCTGATCTTGAGCAGAAATCGTTGCAACATCTGCGATCTGATCCTTGCCAGATACGGGTGTTGAATTCTTTGCAAGCTCCTCTGAAATCGCCTTTACGGCAGCTTCAATTCCAAACTTGATCTCCATTGGTTGTGCGCCGGCAGCAAGGTTACGAAGCCCTTCCTTGACCATTGCTTGTGCTAATACTGTTGCGGTAGTCGTTCCATCACCAGCGACATCATTAGTTTTTTCGGCAACTTGCTTGACGAGTTGTGCGCCCATGTTTTCGGCTGGATCTTCGAGTTCGATCTCTTTTGCAATTGTGACGCCATCGTTAGTGATAAGCGGTGCGCCGTAACTCTTAGAGAGAACAACATTACGACCACGAGGCCCGAGTGTTACTTTGACGGTATCGGCGAGAATGTTAACGCCACGTTCCATCGCACGACGAGCATTCTCGTCGAAAGATATAGTTTTACCCATGTCGCTTACTTCTCAATAATTGCTAATACATCGCGGGCAGAGAGAACGAGATACTCCTCGTTGTTGTACTTCACTTCAGTTCCGCCGTACTTGCTATAAAGAACAACATCTCCGACCTTGACATCCATGGGCGTGCGTACGCCATCATCAAAACGACCCGGGCCTACGGCAACAACAGTGCCTTCTTGTGGCTTCTCTTTGGCGGTATCTGGAATAACAAGACCTGAAGCTGTGGTCTGCTCGGCCTCAATGGCCTTAACGACAATGCGATCTTCAAGTGGCTTAATGGCAACGGCCATGGTGTGCTCCCTTTTTATTCATTTATTTATTCAACAGTCTCGGATTTTCACTGCTCGCGGGGTTCCCTGCCGGTTAGCAGAGTAAGGGCGGGAGTGCTAACCAAACTCTAGCGAAAGGCGTGGAAGGCCGCCAAACGGAGATGATGGCTTGTTGGGCTACCCGAGGGCGAATTAATGCCGAATTAGAGACGAAAACCGGCGGCGCGGGCCTGTGTTCGGGACTCACGGAGCCGACGAAGGCGCTTGACCAGCATTGGCTGTGTTAACAAAGCCGCCTCACGATCAATGAGGTTATTGAGGAGTTGGTAATAAGTCGGTGGCGTCAGGTCAAAAAGTTCCTTAATCGATGATTCCTTTGCGCCCGCATACCGCCACCATTGCCGTTCAAAATCGAGGATGCGAAGCTCCAACTCGGTAAGGCCTATACCCCCACCGTGGTTTGTTTGCCGGCCATCACCCTGAGATTCCACAACTGGCTCCATATGCTCATACTAAATGTTGAATACGGAAATTGAGGTGCAATATCTCTTCTGATGAACTCGTGTTGCACCATTTAATGAGTGTTGGCTAATTTATCCTTTCGAATTGCCTCTTTGAGAATGTTCTTTGCCATAATGGGAAAAATCAATCTGTGAAATGGTAGAACCGCCACCCAGTAAAGATGACCACCTATTCCCTTGGGTTGAAAAGTAGCTCGCTGAACGAGACGTCGCATAGTTCGACCTTCATGTTGGGCCTCATCTACTGTGAACTGCAACCAAGCCTTCCCGGGAAGAATCATTTCGGCGGAGAGAATTAATGCATGATTCGGTTGCAGGGTTTCTACTCGCCAAAAATCCAAACTCTCGCCTTGCCTTAAAAAATTTGGATCCCGCCGCCCTCGGCGAAGACCAACCCCGCCTAATAATCGATCTAATAATCCTCGAAGCCACCAGAGCGCATCGGCACCGTACCAACCATGGGTACCCCCAATCTGTTCAATACTTTGCCACAACGAGGTTAGTGTTGCATCCGTAAATACAACCTGCTCGTCGTGGTATTCAGCCGCTCCAGCCCACGATGGATCAGATTGCGTCTTCTGCCAAGGCGGCATAATCGCACTTGCATCCGACCAACGCGATTGAACTTCATGATGTTCAACTTGCGAAAGAGCCAACTCAAAAGCTTTTTCTACTGATAATAACCCGGCAACTGGTGGCGAAATAAGTAGCGAAATTGACTGCTTTTGGTTGACAACTGATTCGTTGATTAACGATCCAACTAAAGGTCGAGCAAGT
>Ga0207933_1001523_pt1 | contig 17219 bp, 15 predicted proteins | sample NGESurdeep092012_4_FD_184488 | JGI IMG/M metagenome (GOLD analysis project Ga0207933, IMG submission 184488) | Arctic peat soil microbial communities from Barrow, Alaska - NGEE Surface sample F53-3 deep-092012 (SPAdes) | ecosystem: Environmental > Terrestrial > Soil > Wetlands > Peat ...
CTCAATCGTTCTTGGTTTTTCAGGTCCAGCTCGTCCGATGGTCATTCGCGGCGTATCAGACTCGAGCTTCACGTATCTCGTCATGCCACTCAACCGGTAGTCAATTCCAAAGACTACCTCTCTGCGCGTTATTGAATAGTGAAGTTAATCGTTTGCACGTCACTTGTACCGTTAAGACGCTTTGCTGTAGCCTGTAAGACTACAGGGCCTCTTGTGGTAGGTAGGAAGGTAATTGCATACGGTGGAGCAGAAGCTGTGCCTAGGAGACCGCCATTGAGAGAATAGGTGACACTTCCGATGGTCTGTGGACTCGGGTCGCTTGCGGTCACCGTGATTGCGCTCGTGCCTGCGATAGTTGTTCCTGACTGCGGAGAAACGATTTGGAATCCTGTTGCAGTGTTTGAAGGAGTGGTCCCCAACAGCGGTGCCGGAGTGTCTGGAGTAAGTACGATACCTCCGGCCGCCGCCCAGAGCTGTACCGGATACTCCCAATACGCAAATTGTGGATCGCTCGATGGATTAGCTGGTGCTCCGGCAGTTGGATTGTCTTTCTGTACCCAATAGAGGATGTCGTGTGTGCCACGGGATGGATCGGTGTTCCAGTTGCCGTTGAGGACCGGAGGAAGTGAGTCTTTGTTAGGGTTGGGAGCAGAAGCAGGGAATGTGTCGCTCGTCGAAGAATACTTTTGCAAGCCATATACCATCACCTTGTGCCAGGTAGGGGCGACGATAAAGGCCGCGATTTTCTTTACCATCGGCGTATTGTCGTTGTTGCCCGCCCATTCACCAATGGTGATAGACGGCGAGTAGCCGATAACCCATGCGTCACGGGAGTTGTCGGTGGTACCAGTCTTGTCAGCAACGTCGTATCCATCAAACTGCAGCGGGCTTTCACTGCCAAACTCTGGTGTGCGAGCGACGTTGTCGGAGAGTATGTCGTTTATCTCGCGTGCAATTTGTGGATCAAGCACACGTGTTGCTTGGTTTTCATATTTTTCAAGTACGTTACCTGAGTTGTCATCTACCTCAAGCACGCCGGTGGCGGGATTGCGTACTCCGTCGTTGGCAAAGACACTGTAGGCACTCGTCATCTGAAGGAGATTGACCTCGCCGCCGCCGAGGACAAGCGTGAGGCCGTATTGGGAAGCATCACCAAGTGTTGTGATGCCGAGTGATTGTGCTGTCGAGAGGGAGTTTTTAATACCCGCGAGATACAACACCTTAATTGCCGGAATGTTTTCCGATGCTGCGATTGCGTCTCGCAGACTCATAGGACCCTTGAATGATCCATCGTAGTTTCCTGGTGAATAACATGGTGGTGTGTCATTGGCGACATCCTGTGGTGAACATGCAGTAGAGAACTGCGTCTGCAAATCAAACACTACCGTGTCGGGAGTGTAACCCTTTTCAAATGCGGTGGCATAGACGAACGGCTTGAAGCTCGAGCCTGGTTGGCGATTGGCCAGCGTCACGTTGACCTGCCCATCGACACTGTTGTCGAAGTAATCTTTCGAGCCAACCATCGCGAGCACCTGGCCGGTCTTTGGATCGATTGCGACGAGGCCAGTGTTGGATGCGTTGAAGTTCTTCTGCATTCCTGGAGCATCTGCCGATATTTCTTTCTGAGCATCTTGCTGGAGATCATAATCAAGTGTGGTCGTTACACGAAGGCCGCCATTTTCTACTGCGTCGGCGCCATATTTATCTTCAAGATACTGCAATACATAGAAGACAAAATGTGGAGCTTTCACACCACCTTGGTTTTCAGTTTTAAACTGTACATTTTCGGCAACCGCCTGTGCGTACTCATCCTGCTTGATGAATCCGTATGCTTTCATCTGTGCCAGCACCGTGTTCTTGCGTGCATCGAGTGCGGTACGATTGTTGCCATAAGGTGAGAGATACGTAGGAGACTGCGGCAATGCCGCTATGTATGCAGCCTGGGCGAGGTCTACGTCGCTCGCATCAACTCCGAAAAAATATTGCGCAGCTGCCTGCACACCATAAATCGTTCCGCCGTAAGGAGACTCATTGAGATAGGTGTTGAGGATTTGGTCCTTGGAATACGCCTTGGTAAGGCGTAATGCGAGCACGATTTCTTCGATTTTGCGCGTGATGGTTTTGTGTTGAGTAAGGAGGGCGTTTTTGACTACTTGCTGAGTAATAGTTGATCCACCCTGACCATATGATTGCGATGTGAGGTCACGCCAGAATGCGCGGAGCGTAGAAAGTGGGCGCACGCCGGCGTTCTGATAGAAGGTTGCATCCTCAATAGAAATCGTCGCATCCTGAATATAGGGGCTGATTGCCGAAAGAGGGACCGAGGTGCGCTGTTCCGCGCCGTGGGCGTCGAATAGCACGATGTTGCCGGTACGGTCATAAATCTTTGTTGACTCTGCAACCTGTCTATTTTCAAAGTCAGTAATTGAAGGAATCGGAATGAGTGCTGCCCATACGATGACACCCCCCAAACCAAAAAGGACCAATGCAATGAATCCGAGTGCGCACAATTCAAGCCATCCTCGAATACCGAGTTTGCCGTGGGCTCGCGATCGTCTAAGTCGTCGAAACATAACAGTGATTTGTATCATTGTACCGTTTCCACTGACTCCTGCCTAACCCCTCGGTGTTCGAAATATTGCCAGATGTGTGATGCCGACGGCAATCGCATCGTACTCGTCGTCGTGTTTGATTTGTTTATCAATGCGTATGAGCATCCGAAGCATAGTGATGACTTGTTTCTTGTCAGCTCCGCCCCAGCCGCCGGCTGCGTTTTTTATCTGCGCGGGAGTGTACTCAGAGACCGGAATATTGTGTGCCGTTGCTGCTTGGATAAGTGCACCGCGTACCTCGGAGACCCGCATAGCGGTCTTTTGGTTGCCGCTGAAGAAAAGCTTTTCTATTGCCATACAGTCGGGAGAGTATTCCTCGATGAGGCGTCCACACTCGTCAATAATCATCGACATACGTTCATGGAATTCAGCCGTTGCTGATGTCTCTACACACAGGGATATGACGAGCGTGTCCTTGCCATCTTTAGTACGTTCAATGATGGCCATACCGCATCGGCCGTATCCAGGGTCTATACCGAGTACTCGCATACCTGCCATCATAGCAAAGGTCGCGCTATAGTATCGGTATGCAAGATAAATACACAGCAGTGTGGGTCTCACATTCCTCGATGGGTGACTTTCTCAAATGCCCAAGACTCTATTACTTACATAATGTATATAAAGATAAGGGAACGGGGAGAAAAATGAGCATCGTTACACCACACATGTCACTTGGTGTTGCGGTGCATACGGTACTCGAGGCGCTTGCTGATGTGCCGGCCGACGAGCGCATGAAGCAAGACCTTCACGCACATTTTGATAAAGTGTGGAGTACCGTTTCCGGTAAGAAAGGTGGATTTACGAGTGACGAGGAAGAACTTGAGTTCAAATCACGCGGCACCGCAATGCTTAAAACAGTTGAGAACGATCCGCGCTTTCTCATCAATAAACGCATCAAGCTTCCACGCGGTGAAATGAATCCCAACTTTTTTCTTAATGACACCGACAACATCATCCTCAATGGTCTCATCGACTGGATAGAATATCTGCCTGCAACCGACTCACTGCATATTGTTGACTTCAAAACAGGCAAGCGTGAGGAGTCTGAAGCGTCTCTCCAACTACCTATCTATCTTCTGCTTTGCAATGCACTGCAAACGCGTGCTGTAACTGCTGCAAGCTACTGGTATCTCGAAAGCGACAAAATGGTGAGTAAAGAACTTCCAAATGCCGATGATGCATATCGTGATGTGCTCGAGGTCGCCCTTAAAGTGAAAGATGCTCGTGTCAAAAATGAGTTTGTGTGTCCTGGAGGAAGTGACGGATGTGCTCACTGCAAGCCATACGAACTCATTCTTGCTCGTGACCCCCGAGCGGAGTTCGTCGGTATGGGGCAGTTCAAACAGGATATGTTTGTGGTGCGGAAGTGATGATTACTCGGCATTCGTATACACTTCCTCCACGTCATCGTGCTCGTCAATCTCCTCGAGAATCTTCATAAGGGATGCATGGTCGTCTTCTGAAAGCGGGACCGTCGTCGTAGGAGTGTATCCCTCGTGGGTTTTTTCAAATGCCCAGGCGGCAGAACCTGGTGCGGCGAGTGCGAGGCCGTTTTTGGAAAGAAGGTGTTTTATTTCTTGGGCCGTTCGGTTGCGCGAGTCGGTGAGTGTCTCGATGATTATCGCGGCACCTCCTGGCCCGTACGCTTCATAGGAAATGGATTCCATTTCTCCGGCCTCGTTTGAGGTGCCTTTTGCAACTGCCTTCTCGATTTTATCTTTCGGCATGTTTGCCTTGTGCGCCTTTTCGATGAATGAACGCAAGGTGGGGGAGGTCACATCTCCGAGAGATGCCTTGGATTCGATAGTAATTCTTCGTGAAAGTTTGCCCCATACGTTGCTTTTGGCAGCATCGGCAGCACCTTTTTGGCGTTTGATTTGTGACCATTTGTTGTGTCCTGCCATATCTATGCATTGTATGCTTGGGCTTGAAGCTCTGCAAAGTGCGGTATGATGTACATATGCGAATGCATTTTTTCAGCAGCTTACTTGTGGTAGTCCTTGGGGTAAACGTCGGAATGTGGACGCTCTCAGTGGCCACGAGCAGTCCCGCCACCTCAACACCACTGAGTATTCCAATAAGCAGTTCAGCCTTTAATGCACAATCTGAAGCAGCGAGCGTGGTGGTGCCAACGATGATGACCGCCTCTGATGTTCTCGAAACGGATTCGGACACTATGGATAGTACAACGACCGCAACATCGACCGAGGCGACGACCACCGCCGAATAACTAGCAATAATTCTGTCTCTAGTGCAGGATGTCTGATATGTTACGCGAAAAGGTCTACATATATGGCAAACACGCCCTTACTGAGGCGCTCGCCAATACGCCGCACATCATCAAGAAAGTGTTCGCCACTGACGGCGTTCTCGATGAAGCAATAATCGCACAGCTCAAAAAGCACAACATATCGCTCTCTCCACTCAAGGGTGAGGCACAAAATGTAAGCAAAGACGCATCGCATCAGGGGGTCATCGTCACCATCGACCCGACCGACCTCCTGCTCGAGCTCAAAACATTTCTTTCGACACTCGACCTCTCAAAGAATCCCTCGCTGGTCCTTCTTGATGAAGTGCAGGACCCGCACAACGTCGGCGCCATCATTCGCTCCGCCGCCGCCTTCGGTGCCTCTGCAGTACTCATTCCTCAGCACAACCAAGCGCAGGTGACGGGAGCGGTCGTAAAGACTTCCGCAGGTATGGCGTTTCGCATCCCCTTGGTGTCCATCGGAAATGTGAATCAAACGCTCGCCATCCTCAAGGAGCATCGGTTTTGGATATATGGGCTAGCTATGGAGGGAAGTAAGGAATTGGTGCAGGAAAAATTTGACGCACCGGCGGTCTTCGTCGTGGGCAACGAGGGAGAGGGAATACACAAGCGCACGCTGGAACTCTGCGATGTCACACTCAACATACCAATGCATCCACGCACTGAGTCACTCAATGCTGCAGTTTCTGCTGCGATCGTTCTTTACAGTTGGTCGCAACAGCATCGCGATGCACTCGATTCCCGAGGTCTGACCTTAAGGGAACCCAAGGTCGGACCTCGGGAATCCTAATACCTATGCAACGTAAAGATTTGATTACATCAGGCTGGAAAGATTACGAATTGCTCGATTCTGGCGACGGTATGAAGCTTGAGCGCTACGGAGAAATTCTCCTTTCCCGTCCTGAGACACAAGCGCTCTGGAAGCCTGAGCGTCCCGAGTTGTGGGAAAAAGCTCATGCAGTGTTTGAGTGGCAGGAAGGCAAGAGTACCTGGAAAACCAAAAAGGATATTCCAAACTCGTGGCCACTCTCATGGCACGATATTTCATTTACTGCACGTATGTCTGCCTTCAAGCACACGGGAATATTCCCTGAGCAGGCTGCAAATTGGGAGTGGGTTGAGCAGATCTTGGAGAAAAATTCAAAAAATTCATCAGAGGCTCCTAAGGTATTGAACCTCTTCGGCTACACCGGCATCGTAAGTGTAGTTGCTGCTCACACCGGAGCCGTAGTCACACACATTGATGCATCCAAGCAGTCGCTTGATTGGGCACATGACAACGCACGTCTCTCACAGATTCCTGAAGGAACCATCAAGTATCTCTTTGAAGATGCGATGCAGTTCGTACGACGCGAAGTACGGCGCGGCAGTAAGTACGACGGCATCATTCTTGATCCACCAGCGTTTGGTCGCGGTGCCAAGGGGGAAGTGTGGAAGATAGAAGAGCAGTTGCCCGAGCTCATTGCACTTACGAAGGAAATTCTCTCCGACAAATCTGGGTCGTCCTATCTCCTCAATGGTTATGCCGCAGGTTACAGTGCAAACTCATTTTCCCAGCTTGTAACGAGTGTCTTTGGCGACGTGAATGGCAATTTCGGCGATTTGAATATTAAAGAGTCCAACAGTGACCGCGTCATCCCCGCGGGGATTTATACGAGTTTTGTCCGCTAGAGTAATACAGCCTGTCCCGGCACATCAAGTCCGATATGCTCATACCCCTTTGGGGTGACGACACGTCCGCGTGGCGTGCGCTCGATGAGTCCTATTTGCATGAGGTATGGTTCGTTCACTTCCTCCACTGTCGCTTCTTCTTCTGAGAGCGCCGCTGCGATTGTCTTGAGACCGACAGGGCCGCCGTGGAACTTTTCGGCAATGACGAGCAATATGTCGCGGTCGGTCTGGTTGAGGCCGAGCTCATCAATCTCGAGAAGTGCCAAGGCTTTCTTCACCGTCTTCACATCAAGGGCCTCACCGCTCACTTCCGCGAAGTCGCGAGCGCGCTTCACGAGGTAGTTGGCCGTGCGCGGCGTCGCACGGCTTCGTCGAGCTATCTCGTGGAGAGAATCATGTCCAATCTCGATGCCGAGAATCTTTGCAGAGCGACGAAGAATCTCCGTGAGTTCATCTTCACTGTAGTATTGCAATCGAAAGGTACCGCCCGAGAAGCGACTGCGAAGCGGTGCCGAGAGCATTGAGATGCGCGTCGTCGCGGCGATGAGCGTGAATGGTGGCAGCTCGAGCTGCACCGTGCGCGCAGCAGGTCCTTTGCCGATGACGATGTCGAGCATGCCCGCTTCCATCGCAGGATAAAGGACTTCCTCGATAGTGCGATTGAGTCGGTGGATTTCGTCGATGAAAAGTACGTCGCCAGGGGAGAGGTTGGTGAGGATTGCGGCAAGATCACCGACGCGCTCTATTGCTGGGCCCGATGTTTGTCGGAGCGATGTTCCAATTTCTTTGGTGATGAGATGCGCGAGCGTGGTTTTGCCGAGGCCCGGCGGACCGTAGAGCAAAATGTGCTCGGCCTGGTGATTGCGTCCGCGTGCAGCGGTGAGGAGGATGCGCAAATTTTCTTTTATCGTTGGTTGGCCCACGTATTGCTCCCACGAATCGGGACGCAGCGCCTGATCAAGCGAGCGGGGACTCCTTTCTATTCCTTGTTTTTCTGTTTGTGTCATAGGTGCTGGCTTTTCCTGTGTCCCGGAGGACAAGGTGAAGGCAACTCATGGGGGCTTGACTTTTATCTCCTATATGCTATACTCGTCGAAGTTTTATGGGGTCTGAAGACATCTTCAATTTCCATCATATCAGTATCGTTTCTCCGATGGGGGCGCGATTCTCTTAGCAAGCGTATCTTTTTCGAGGACGGTTGCGGTGTACGAGCTTGCTCGTATTAACTGCTCCTATCCTTAGATCCCGGTACACCTTTCCCTGAAAGTGTTGCTAAGAGAATCGCGCCTCTATCTTTTTATCTCTTTCATCACACTATCACCCGCGCGTACTTTGCAAACTGTCCGTAGTGGACATTTCGTTGTCTAGTCTTCAAAACGAAGATTTTGAACGTCAAAGTGACGTTCATTTTTTCTAACTATTGATTCCTTCGAGCATCGTCTCATCTTGCAGGTCAACCACACGAGAAAGTTCTTCAAACGAAGTCACACCCTGGAGGATTTTGACCGCACCGTCTTGTGACATGCGGCGAATGTTTTGCGGACGAGCCGCTTTCCATATCTCACGCTCACTTGAGGTCGTGCGGATGGCATTTTCAATCGTGTGGTCCATGGTGATGACCTCCACCACCGCCACACGGCCCTTGTATCCGAGGCCGCCGCATTTCTCACAACCCTTCGGGAGCCACATCGTATCGCGATTGTCAGGAAGTTCATCGGCATGCGGAATATTTTTGAGCAAGAGGTCCATCGTTGCGCGCGCTTCACCAGTGATTGGTGTTGGCACGCGACATATTGGGCAGAGTCGTCGTACCAAACGCTGTGCCATCGCGACGGTCAGCGATGCTGCAAGAATATCGGCGCTTATACCCATGTCGATGAGACGGGGAAAGGTGCCGGCAGCGTCATTGGTGTGGAGCGTGGAGAATACCAAGTGACCGGTCAGCGACGCTTGCACGGCAGTTGATGCCACTTCTGCATCACGGATTTCACCGACCATGATGACATCCGGGTCTTGACGCAAGGTACTGCGCAGGCCGAGGGCAAAGGTGTAATCCTTGGACACTTGTGTCTGCACCACACCTGGCAGGTGATATTCGATAGGGTCTTCAATGGTAACGACTTTGACCGTTGGGTCTGATACTTGGCGCAAAAAAGCGTACAGAGTGGTTGTTTTACCACTACCAGTAGGTCCGGTGTTGAGAATCATGCCGTTGGGCTTGGCAATTTCATGTGCAAAGAGCGCCATCAAATATTTATCAAAGCCCAGTGCCTCCATAGGAAGTGCAATAGTGGAAGGATCAAGTACGCGCATGACGATCGTCTCGGCGTAGGCACCGGGGAGCACGCTGGCGCGGATTTCGATTTCTTTGTTGTGCACCACAATCGAGAAGCGACCGTCTTGTGCGGCGTTTTTTACGTTGAGTTTGAGGCCCGAGAGGAGTTTCAGGCGTGATGAGATGAGCGCGTAGGTTGATTGATCAAAGGTTGTGACTTCGACGAGGACCCCGTCGAGTCGGTATCGCATGCGCACGTCCTTCTCCTCGGGCTCCATGTGGACGTCGGAAGCACCGAGAGAAAGTGCGCCTGCCATGATGATTTCGAGCACGCGTGAGATGCGATGCGTGTCTTTACTTCCGGCATGATCGGCGATTTCTACTTGCACATCTTTCATCGTCTTCAAACGCTCAAGCATTTGCATGATGGTGTCGTTGGAAAGGGTGAGGATGCCCGCCTCGGTCTCCGTTGCAAATGAGAGATCCTTGTAGCGCTCCCATGCATGCTCAAGGGACGCGTGAGAGACGATGAAGCGTCGGACAGAATATCCCATGTGTTCAAGGTTGCTCACGCTCGTGAGCGAGTCGGCTCGCTCGGGTGCGCGCATGGCGACGAAGAGTGTTTTGTTGAGTTTATGAAATGCGGCGATTTCGCCCCCACGTGCTTCGGCCTCGGGAATGAGACGCAGTGCATCGCTATCGATTGCTTTGTTGGTGAGGTCGACGTACTCGACACCGTATTTTCCGGCGAGCATCTCGGCGAGTTGCTCTTCTTCGCGACTGCGCAAATCATGCAGGCGCTCCTCAGACTTTTTCTCATTGAATTGCGTACTCATTGGGCTATTGTAACGCATATCAGGGAAGAATCCTCAAATGCTACAATTAGCTATGCGCATTACTGGGCTCACCGAAATGGAGATTGAATCAAAGCGCTTTACTGAGTCTCTTAAGCCGCGCACATCGGGGGCCACAATTGTGGCTCTTTCGGGGGATTTGGGTGCGGGTAAGACCACCTTTGTGCAGGGTGTCGCAAAGGCTCTCGGGCTCGAGACTCAAATCACTAGTCCAACCTTTGTCATTGAGAAGATTTACACACTTGAGGGACAGCAATTTAAACGCCTTATACATATAGATGCATATCGACTCAAAGAAGCGCATGAGCTTGAAGTACTCGGTTGGAATGAAATTGCTAACAATTCAGAAAATCTGATTCTCATTGAATGGCCGGAGAAGGTGGCGGGATTACTTCCTGATGGTGTTATCAAAATCATATTGACGGGAGTCGGGGACTCGCGAGAAATCCAGATAACATATGTATGATTAAGAAACGCATCACAAAAGATGGAAAGTCACTCACGCGTGTCGTGCTTCTCGACTCGCACGCAATATTGCACCGCGCATATCATGCGTTGCCGGATTTCTCATCGAGTAAGGGCGAGCCTACCGGGGCCCTCTACGGACTCATGACTATGCTCTTGCGTATCGTCGATGATTTTAAGCCCGACATTATTATTGCCACACGCGATTTGCCGGGAGACACGCATCGTCACAAATTATTCGAAGCCTACAAAGGTACGCGCGCAAAGACAGAAGATGAGCTCATTGCCCAACTCGAGCGTGCACCAGAGGTTTTCAAAGCGTTTGGCATTCCTGTATATCAGGCACCAGGCTACGAAGCAGATGACTGTCTCGGCACCATCGTGCATGAGCTCAAGGGTCGTGATAATGTTGAGCTCATCATCGCCTCGGGAGACATGGACACTCTGCAATTAGTGTCACCCAGCGTGAGTGTCTACACGATGCGCAAGGGAATTAACGACACTGTTCTGTACGACACTGATCGTGTGCATGAGCGATATGGATTTGGACCTGAGCGAGTCGTCGACTACAAGGCGTTGCGTGGCGACCCTTCCGACAACATTCCCGGCATCAAAGGGATTGGAGAAAAGACCGCCACCGAACTCATCGAGAGTTTCGGCTCGATTGAAGATTTGTATCGTGCGCTCGATGCAGAGCCGGAGTCGCTCAAAGATGCCGGTATTAAGCCACGTATCATCGATCTTCTGAAGACTCATCGCAAAGATGCTGAGATGTCGAAGGTGCTTGCGACGATTAGTCATGATGCGCCGATTACCTTTACGCTCTCTAGTGACGTTTGGAAGTTGGGCGAACACCTCTCTACTATCAATACACTCTGCGATGAACTTGAATTCAAATCGCTCAAGGAGCGCGTGCGCCTCGTGAGTAACGGAAGCGATCCGTTATCTATTCCTGTGGAGGCGCAAGTGAGTGAGTCATTGCCCACGGTGGATAGAGAGCAATTAGCAGAAACGAGTGTTGCATTGTGGCTATTGAATTCCGACATATCCAATCCAAGTCTCGAAGATATTCTCACTGCGCGCAACACGAGGGATTTTACCGTTGCTCATGATGAGATATTCGCAACACTTCGCGAGACGGGGCGACTCAATGAAGTGTATGAACGTATTGAAAGGCCACTCATCCCGATTGCACGAGCGATGCACGAGGGAGGGGTGCATGTTGATGCGGAGGCACTCCAACTTCTTTCAAAGGAATACAGCGCCGAGATGGCGAAGATTTCGGCGCGTATCTTTGCTGCTGCCGGTCATGAGTTTAATATCAATTCACCCAAGCAGCTGGCAGTAGTCTTATACGATGAGCTCAATATCGTACCGATTAAACAAAAGAAAACTCCGACGGGCGCACGTACCACAAAAGAAGAGGAGCTCTTGAAGCTCGTCGAGCTTCATCCGATAGTTGCCGACGTGCTCGCGTTTCGTGAATTACAAAAATTACTCTCGACCTACATCGAAAAGATGCCGACCCTCATTGCTGATGACGGTCGCATTCATGCGCAATTTCTCCAAGCGGGGACGACCACTGGTCGCATGGCGAGCGACTCGCCCAACCTGCAAAACATTCCCATCAAGACCGAATACGGTCGTCGCATTCGCACCGCATTTACACCTGAAAAAGGTAATACAATCGTCGCTATCGATTATTCACAGATTGAACTTCGCATCGCCGCGGGCCTCTCGGGAGATGAGAAGCTCATTGAAGTATTTAAAAGTGGGGGAGATGTGCACACAGCCGTCGCCTCGGAGGTGTTTGGCGTACCACCGGAGAAAGTGGACAAGGAAATGCGCCGCAAGGCGAAGGTCATCAACTTCGGCATTCTCTATGGAATGGGAGTGAACGCTCTGCGCACCAACCTTGGCGGAAATACATCGCGTGAAGATTCGGCAGAATTCCTCCGGCAATACTTCCGTAACTTCTCAGGGCTTGCTCGCTGGATAGAGGACGAAAAGGCTAAGGCGGCACAGCTAGGCTACACCGAAACACTCTTTGGTCGTCGTCGATATTTCCCGGGATTCAAATCGTCGCTGCCGGGAATCGTTGCACAAGCAGAGCGTATGGCAATCAATGCGCCCATTCAGGGAACGCAGGCAGACATCATCAAGCTCGCCATGATTGAGGCTGATGCGCTTATAGAGAAAAAGAAATGGCGAAATCAAGTGCGCCTCGTGCTCCAGGTGCATGACGAATTGGTATATGAAATTGATTCCGGCATCGCGTCGGAGGTCGCCGTCACACTTCGCTCTGTCATGGAAGGAGTGGTGAAGGGCGACATGCTCTCTGGTGTGCCTATCCTTGCAGAAGCTTCGATAGGCCCGAGCTGGGGAGAGCTCGAGCGCATCAATCGTAACGCATCATAAGGTATGTTGTATTTTTATTCAGGTACCGATAGGTTGGCAGCGCGTGATGCAATGAATAAGGCTCTCGCGCCATTTACTAAGCGGGGCATGGTGCCCATGCGCATAACGGATGCCAGTGCCATTGAAGACTTCCATGCCACCTTACAAAGCGGCGGTATGTTTGCCGTTGAACGCATTATTACGTTTGAATCCGTGCTTGAAAACGAAGCAATGCGCACGGTACTCGTAGAAACATTCTCTACACTCAAGAGCTCCCAGGATCATTTTTTCCTTCTTGAAGAAAAACCCGATGCCGCGACGAGAAAGCTCGTAGAGAAACACGCCACCACGTCTCAGAAATTTGAAGCCTCAAAAAAGCCTGCACCCGCGACGACCATCTTTGCGCTCGCCAATGCACTTCGTGCCGGCAACAAGAAAGCGCTCTGGGTCGGGTATCAGCGTGAATTACAAAGCGGTGCCGCACCAGAGGCAATTGCCGGCGTGCTCTTTTGGGCCGTCAAAGACATGTTCCTCAAAAGTCGCTCCGATGCAGAAAAGAAACGTGCACAAGCGCTCATCGCAGAACTTACCGAGCTTCCTCATGATGCCCGCCGAAATGGGGAAGAACTCGAATATGCACTGGAACGGTTTGTACTCGCACTCTCCTCGGTAAAGGCATGATAGTATTTATGGTGTTATGAACACCTTGCGTTCAATGATTACTCGCTCCGCATTATTTGTAGCGATTTCACTCGCTTCTTTCGTTGGTTTTCTTCCTGTTGCATATGCGCAACTCAATCCCTCAACCGTTGTCGGAACGGCAGCGGGAACAATCATCAGCAATCTTTTAACTAAAAATGGGCAATCAGCGGTGACAGCTGCTGGACTTACAGGGAACACCAAGGCTGATGCGATGTGCACCCCTTTTGTCCAAGAGTGCGGTTGTCATATGCAGAAAGATCAATGGGGCCACTGTGCTCCTTCAGGAAATACGTACAACTGCACCTGTGGTCAAAGTGAAAATGGCATTACAGTCAGTGGCATATGTGATGCAACACTCCATTGTTTGGCGAAGACTGTCGGTGGTATGAATGGTGGTGCGGCATCAAGCCCCACATCGCTCAGTCAGCTCGGACAGTCTGTGGCGCAAATACTTCAGAGCCTTATGCAGGGTGGTGGGGGTAGTGGCGGAAGTGGGAGTGGCTCAGGTACTTCTGGTACCCAAGGATGCACCGCGTACTACCCGGTATCGAGCCCATCAACAGACCCCTGCGCCTACTATGTACCTGCGACGAGCACGGGCACGAGTACTGCCGATACCTCAAGTCAGGATTTGTTGGATGCGCTCAATGGTGTAAACACCAGCGGGGACGCGAGTCAGTTTCAAACAGGAAATGGTGGCAATGCCTCCGGCAACACGACAGGCAATCCAACCACTGGTCTCAATTCCGATTTGTCGATTACCGGTACCTACAACCCACTCAATCCACAATCGGCGGGAACTTCTTCCCAGGGACTCACGGGCATCATTCAGCAGTCGGGCACGGGAGCCACGTTTATCAGCAGCAACGTACAGGGTAATTCGGGCTCTGCAAGCTTCTTCGGTGGAGATACCTTTAACGGTGCGGTCAGTGGACTCGTCGGTGGATGGTGTCGTACGCGTCCATGGGCCACCGGATTCTTTGCGAGTATCATTACACCAACGTTCTTTGATGGCCTCTGCAAGCAAGGCGGATTTGCTGTAGGGAGCCCTGCACCTGCAAGTGTCCCTAGTGATTCTATTTCTCTCACACAGACTGCAATACAAAATATAAAACAACCCGCACCTCCGGTAATTACAACCTCGACTCCATCAATACCAGGGCGCGTGGATATCTGGGCAGTGCCGACGTCAGTTTCTCTCGGTGCCCGTACGACAATCTTTTGGAATACGTCCAATGTCAGCAACTGCACAGAGACTTCGCCTGACGGAAGCTTCAATCAAACAACTCTCTCAGGTGGTGCTGCTACCGTGCCGCTTACAGAAACCACGATTTACACAATCTCCTGTCTCGACTTAGGAAAGAATCCCGTTACTGGCTACGCGACGGTCACCATCGGGGGTTAGCCTACACACCAGCAGGCGTTGTGTCTTTGACTACGCGAGCACGAACGATTTTGTATTCATGCCAGATGAGCCACATGACAACTGCGTCAAAGATGGTGAGTGCCAAGAGCCAAAATGAATACGTAACGAAGTATTGGTATATCTGATAGATCATGAAGGCTCCGAGCACGGTGAGTGCCGCAGGGTAGGCCCATAGCTTATTTTTGAGAAGAGCCGCAACAAGTCCAAGCTTAATGATGCCGCGGCTGAGGAAATAAAACGCGAGGAAGAGCTGTGGTGTGAGTGAAAAGCTTTGGCCGATGCTCAATGCGTGCAGTGCAAAAAAGTCATCAGGATCCTCGAGGAGCTGGTTTTGGCTTACTGAAATAATGAAGGCGCCTATCGTAGCGGGTGAGATGAGGAGTGCGGCGATGCCCGAGGCGATTTCTATGAGTGAGAGCGCGCCCTTGAAATAAATACTGAGGCGAAAAAAACGATAGATATATTTTTCACTCATCTGAGACATGGCTCTACAATACTAGACTTTTGGGGGAATGCATATGGAGGAGTCTATTTCAGACAAATTATTCTCACAGCATCACACCACCCTAATTGGGACGTTTATTATTGAATTAGGCCACCTGATGGTGCTGGGAGTGCGGCATCGACACCTTGAACCGTATTTATAACCCAACCAATAAGACCCGTATTGAAGCTCGGTGTAATCTCGGCATTCATAGAGCAATTCCATGTATATGTTTGTATCTTTCCATTTGCCTGAACCTTCAGTGTTTCAGAATCACAGGGCATCCTCATCGTCCCATTATTCTTCGGAGCTGAAATAGTAGGGTCCGAAAGGACCGTTTGTATATTCGAATAAATAGTCGCCCTTTGACTACTCGTCAACGAAAACGCCGCCGTTGCCACAGGTACTCCCACACCTTCAAACTTTGAGTATGTCCCGTTAAATGTATTAAGTTCGTCACCCCAACCATATTGGAAATCAAAATTGAAGTCACTCGGAACATTACTGGATGAAGAAGATGAATCCGTATAATTATACGTACCCTGGACATTACCAGCTCCATCAAGTATTGAGATGGTGTATGTGCCTGGGTTCGTGTAGGTGTGGGTAAATGTAGTATTAGAGTTATTTGATGGTAAAAAATTACAACCTCCAGAGCCAAACTCCGCTTTGCCAACGGGGGTAGATCCATCACCCCATGAGATAGTTGAAGGTGCACAGCTTGATGCTGTGACAACAACATTAACAGTATTTGGATTGCCTGAGCTTGGGGTAACTGAGACGATACTGTACGTACCAGAGGTCGTTGGTGTAGTCGGTGTATTCACTACACACTGCCACGACAAGGTGCACCCGTTAGAAACGGTCGCTGCAGACCACGTGCCCGAACAGACTGTGGTAGGTATCGGCGCAGAGGTGCACTGGGTCGTCGTATTTCCATTATTGGTATTTCCACCACTCAATGCTGCAATTTGAAATTCTAACTGTTGAATTTGAGCGCGAAGCGAGGCAATTGTTGCGGCAATGCTGTTATCATTAGAGTTTGTGTTGGTGACTGTGGATACTGAATTGTCATTTGAGGACATCTGATTTGCACGGGCACGAGTAGCCGGTCCAAAAAAACCACTGGCGGGTGTAATTCCTTGCTGGTTTTGGAATTGCTGCACTGCTGTCACTGTTGCTTTGCCAAAATAGCCGGTCTCCATCCACGATCCGCTACCTTGATAATTTTGTGCGACGAGAAATTGTTGGAGAGAAAGGACTGCGGAACCAGAAGCACCGTAATTGAGATTGGTGTCAAACGAGGCAAAGGCAAATGAGGGAGCAATAATGCATAGAGCGCTAATAACGACAGCTGTAAAACGGTTACGAGGGTTATTCATATGTACGTAATGATAGCAAGTTATAGGGGTACGCCAATGTGCATGTGGTGTATACGAAGCCATTTCGGCACACTTTGTGGCCACGGATAATTCGTTTGCCGTCTCGCACAAGTGGTCACGCATAATTTCTTGCTAGAAATTTGTGCGAAGCCTCCCGGCACGACCTTCTGGTCGCCCGCCTCGCAGCCAAGCTGCTCCGTCTCGCACAAGTGGTCACAAGTATTTTGCTACTGCAAAATCTCGCGACCCGCTTTGTGGTCATAGATAATTTGTTTGCCGCCGCAAACAAATTTCTACGACCCTGCCTCGCGGTTTCGGCTACTGCCGAAACATCGCTCCGGCTCGCACTTTGTGGTCAGGCATAAATTTCTGGTGAAATTTTGCCCGACCCGGACTCGGCCCGTCGGCCTCCGTCTCGCACCAATAAAAAAAAGAGCACCCCGTGCTCTTTTTTTTATTGGTGCGCCCACCTGGATTCGAACCAGGGACAAACTCCTTAAAAGGGAGCTGCTCTACCAGCTGAGCTATGGGCGCGTGTGGTGATTGTAGCGGTGAGAGACACTCACGTCCACCCCAATCCAGATTTGCAACCCTAGAGTGGGTAGTCAATGGCGTACGGCCCAGCTCCCGAGAGAAGTAGGCAGATGCAGATAATAAAGAGTACGACGTATGTAGTTCGGGC
>Ga0207933_1001524_pt1 | contig 17212 bp, 16 predicted proteins | sample NGESurdeep092012_4_FD_184488 | JGI IMG/M metagenome (GOLD analysis project Ga0207933, IMG submission 184488) | Arctic peat soil microbial communities from Barrow, Alaska - NGEE Surface sample F53-3 deep-092012 (SPAdes) | ecosystem: Environmental > Terrestrial > Soil > Wetlands > Peat ...
GCATCGCCAATGTCGCCTCCAGCGGGTTTACGCAAACCCAGTTCAATACCTCCGGTACCGTGCCGAGCGGTAGCGGCTTCATCTCCGGCAACCGGTTCGTTCTGCTGGAAGGAAAGGTCGTCTTCTGAGGCCCGAACTCCGGCACGGCACCGGTGCCTGATGCAGCCAGATGGTCCATTTGGATGTCCCCGGGGCCCGGAGCTGCGCAGCAAGACCTCCGCACTGGGTGCTCGAACGAAGGGCTGGCTACGCAATTGCAAACAAGCCCGTGAAGGGCTGAGAGGCGCTTCACAAGAGCCCCAGCACAACGAGTCTGTTAGAGCGGATTCAAGATAGCTGTACCCTGTAATTGCAGTGACGGAACCAGGCAACGGTGTTGGCACTAGAACTGGATTTTGAATCCAGCGCCTTATCCGGCGCAGCATGAAAGCTGTTTGACGCCTTTGGTAAAGCTCTGCGCTGCCAGCTTGATTCCCTCAACCATGGTCAGATAAGGAAAGAGTTGGCTGGAGAGATCATGAACTGTCATTTGCGCGCGAATCGCCAATGCCGCAGTTTGGATCAGTTCTCCAGCCTGTGAGGCCACGGCCTGTACGCCGAGAAGCCTGCCTGTTCCCGGCTCCGCAACCAGTTTGACGAAGCCGCGAGTATCGAAGTCGGCGAGGGCGCGCGGCACATTGTCCAGCGTGAGCGTCCGCGTGTCGACGCGAGTCCCGATACGAAACGCGGCAGCCTCATCGAGGCCCACCGTCGCGATCTGCGGATCGGTGAAGATCACGCTCGGCACCACGGATAAATCCAGCCGCTCGCTTCCACCGAGCATGTTCATCGCCGCACGTGTTCCAGCTGCAGCGGCGACATACACGTACTCCGGGTTGGTGGTGCAGTCGCCCGCTGCATAGATGTGGGAATTGGAAGTGCACAGGAAATCATCCACGCAAATCGTGCCATTCTCGTTGGTGAGCACGCTAGCATTCTGCAACGCGAGCCTGGAGGTATTCGGACGCCGTCCGGTCGCAATTAACAAGCGGTTGCCGTGAATGCTTTCACCGCCGACCTCGATCGTGAATCTTTTGCCGTCGTACTGGACGCGCTCGATCTGATTTCCGGTAATGATGCGCATGCCTTCGTCGATCAGCACTTGCTGGATCGCAGCGCCAATCGCATGGTCACTGCGCGAAAGAATCCTGGATCGGACGATCATAGTCACCCGACTGCCAAGCCGGAGGAACGCCTGCGCCAATTCCAGCGCGACATAGGAACCACCATAGACGATCAGGTGTTCCGGCAACTGCGGCGATGCCAAGGCTTCGGTGGAGGTCCAGTAGGGCGTGCTGTCGAGGCCAGGCACAGGCGGAATCGCCGGAGATGCGCCGGTGGCGATCAGCGCGCGGTCAAAGGCGAGGGATTGTTGCCGGCCGTCATCTCTTCTGATAAGCAACGTGTGACCGTCCAGAAATCGCGCCTCACCGTGGACGAGGCGGATATTGTCGCTGTTTTCGAGAATGGACTCGTATTTGGCATTGCGCAGTTCATCGACGCGAGCCTGCTGCTGGGCTTGGAGAGCCGCTCGATTTACCACAGGCGATACGACGGAAACTCCGCCGTCGAAGGGGCTGGACGTGCGTACGTGCGCGACATGGGCCGCACTGATGAGAATCTTGGATGGTACGCAGCCGGTGTTGACGCAGGTGCCCCCGGTTGTGCCGCGCTCGACCATCGTCACTTCAGCGCACTCTTCCTGCAGACGAATGGCGGCAGCAAACGCGGCTGCGCCACTGCCGATAATGGCAACCTTGTTGGGCTTTGCATGTGGTACAGCGCAGCAATCGTTCTCCTCCAGGGCAGACCCGGTTCTGGAAAACAAGCCTTTGGCAGACATTACTTCGCCTTACCTTCCGGCTTTGCAGGATAGCCCGCATCCGCAGTCGCTTTGGTCAACGCCGAGACTTTGGTTTTGGCGTCATCGTAGGTCACTATGGCCTCTTTTTTCGCGTGCGTCACCCGGACACTGGTAACGCCGGGAACGGCGCGCAGCGCCTTGCGCACAGTGATGGGGCACACCGGGCAGGTCATGCCCGGAACATCGAGCGTGACGGTGCGAGTTGCCGCGAGTACGGGAAGCGGCGCTGCCAGCAACGCGATGGTGAGTAAGCTGTAAAGATTTTTCATCGTTTTCTCCTGAGCATTGATTGCGAACTACAGCATGTATGGCACATCCGACCCATGGGTCGGATAACTGAAGATCATGTGCTTGAGATCCCGAGCGCGAATGCCGGATCGAATGGCCAGTGCAAACAGGTTGATGACTTCCGCGGCTGCGCTGCCGAACAGATGCGCGCCGAGAATGCGATCCGTTCCTTCTTCGACGAGAGTCTTATAACCGGAGGACGGTTCAGCAACTCTCCGGGACGAATACCAGTTTCCGGTCGATTCCGTTTTCACATTGAACTTCAATCCTTTCTCTCGCGCCTGGCTCTCCCCGAGCCCGACCGAAGCCAGAGGCGGGACGGTAAAAACTGCGGAAGGGATTCCGCGATAATCGGGCTTGGCATGATTGCCCTTCAGCAGATTCGTCGCGACCAACACACCTTCATAGCCGGCCACAGGGGTGAGCGGAGGACCTCCGCTGGCCGCTGCATCCCCTGCGGCGTAGACAGCGGGATTGGAAATGCTCTGCAGGTATTCATTGACTTTCACTCCGTGCCGGTCCCATTCGACCCCCGCGGCATCAAGGTTCATGTCATCGATCTCGGGTTGGCGCCCGGCAGCGTGGACGACCAGATCGGCGCGAAATATGCGACTTTGCCCCGAGGTTGACGCTCGCACCGTCAGACTGTCGGATTGTTTTTCGATCCCTACGGCCTCGGTTCCAAGCTGGATGTCGGCTCCCAGCGCGCGAGTGTGCTCGACCAGCAGATCGACCATGTCTGGATCGAATTGAGGCAGCGGACGATTGCCGCGATGAACAATAGTGACTTGCGATCCGGCCCGCAGCGCCACATGAGCGAACTCAAATGCGATGTACCCTCCCCCAATGAACAGAATGCGAGGCGGAAGATGCTCCAGTTCGAGAAACTGTTCGCTTGTAATCAGGTGCTCAACGCCTGGGATTTTCAGATCCACAGGCTTTTGACCGGCGGCAATAACAATCGATCGGGCTTCTAGCACGTCCTCGCCGACCCGGACCGTGGTCGGTCCGGCGAAATGGGCGCGGCCATGGAACGCCGCAATGCCGGCTTTCCTGTATGCCTCTTCGCGATGCTTTGGTACAGGCTCCGTAAACGAGCGCTTGAAGCGCATCAGCTCACGCCAGTCGATGCTCAATTGTCCAGCCTGTACTCCATTGCCTTGCATGCGGCGACCCCAGTCGGTCACTTCCGCAGCTCCCACCAGCACTTTCTTCGGATCGCAGCCGCGCAGCGCGCAGGTGCCGCCGAACGGCCGCGAATCTACTATGGCCACCTGCCAGCCTGCAGCGCGACACCGCGAAGCCACTGCCGACGCAGCGGACCCAGTTCCAATCGCAATCAGATCGAATTTTCTATTCATGCCATCTCCTGTCTGCAGATCGGATGCATCGGCTCTTAGTAGAAGAGTGGCGCCAGATACGGAAACGAGAGCGCGATCAACACCAGCGCCGCTACGATCCAGAACAGGGTTTTGTAGAGGCGTTTGGTTTGCGGCAAGGCGCAAATCTCACTCGTTACGCATTTCTCAGCAGGGCAATAGATACGCTTCCAAGCGAAAAACAGAGCAATCAGGGCCACAGCGATGAACAACGGACGGTACGGTTCTAGCGCTGTCAGATTGCCGATCCAAGCTCCGCTCAAACCGAGGGCAATAAGCAGCAACGGCCCCAGACAGCAAGTGGAAGCGAGAATCGCAGCCAGGCCGCTGATCGCCAGCACTCCGGATTTAGATTTATCAGCTGCCATACATCTTCTTTTCTTCCTCTCCATAAACAGGGTAATCTCCGTACATAGGTACGGAGTCAAGCATGAAATCCAGATTAACGATTGGGAAGTTGGCGGAGGCGGCAGGAGTCGGGGTGGAAACGATCCGGTTCTATCAGCGCTCTGGGCTGTTGTTAGAGCCGGAACGGCCCATGTCGGGGTATAGGAAATACACGGAGGAAGATGCGCGCCGGATCCGTTTTATCAAGCGAGCGCAAACGCTCGGGTTCAGTCTGGCGGATATTGGCGGTCTACTTAAGCTGGACGGGCCCCAAACGTGTAGCGTCACGCACGATCTTGCGCTGGAAAAACTGCATGTCGTGGAAGAGAAGATCACGGCTCTAACTGCCATCCAGGACGCCTTGCAGCAGTTGGCTCGGCAGTGTGAACTCAAACATAAACGAGGAACTTGCCCCATTATCCAGTCGCTGGCGCAAGATGGCGACAAATGATCAGCACTCCGCGGAGGTTCCCGTAGTCTTTGCTCCCTGATTCTATGAGCGCCGGAGCAAAAATAGGCCACAGAGCGGCGCGAGAGCGGCGCTTTGCGGCGGACCATACATTTAATCCGCCACACTGGCCTACTTTTGCGGTTCTTCCGCACTTTTGGTGAAGAGGGGGGGGGCGGCGATTCAGGGTTCTTCAGCCGCAGGTCGCGTCAAGAGAAGCACCGGCCCGGCAGCGTGTTGTGTAGCAAACTGTATGCATCGGCTCCCATGAATCTGAACAAATCAAAAAGCACACCTATCAAGTAAACGTCAGACCGCGTCTGGACAATCCGAGGTTCCGCTTCCTCTGTCCTGGTCCCATTATCTGCACCTGCCCGTGAGGAATGGGATCGACTTCGCGGCATGTCCGTTACAAAAGTGAGGTACACGCTTTTTCTCTTTTAACCGACCACCTGCTTCGTTCTCCCGTCGACTATGCGAGGTTGCCGACTTTCTATGGAGCAACGTTCCGTACTTCGATGGGGCGTTTTCCGCGTGCGTTCGGATCCACCGCTAAAGACTGGTTTCATTCTTCAGCACAAGACATGAAGCAAAAACTCATTCGCGCCGCCGAATTGCCAGAATTCGTCTATTGCTCGAAAACAAAGATTTGAAATACATGGACGCGGTTGAAGTTTCGACCGGAGCCCGTGAACGGCAGTCTGGGCACATGCTTGGCATATCGTGCAGGGGTAGATCGCTCGTGGTGACAGCTATCGATGGGCAGGTTTCGCTGCCCTCATGCTGGCGATTGTTCTCAACGCCTTCTGCTGGATGGGATTGTCGACATGATCGTGCTGCTGATGACTGTAACGGCGATGGTCCTAGTACTCCTGCTCTTTTGGCCGGTATCCCGGTCCGCAAGAGGACCGGGATACCGGCTGGAGAGGGGTTCTACCAAGATCTCGTCGGGCAGCTATTCGCAGCACGAGACCTGCGGTCTGTCTAAAGCTCGGCATCTCCGGTAAACCGGACTGCGTGACTCGAACTGCAGATGGGATTGGTCCAGTCGAATTTAAAGAAGTTGAAGCGACCGCCAACACGAGGCGAAGTCTATCCGAATCACAGGATCCAGAACCTGGTCTATTGTGCGCTCGTTGAAGAACAGCTTTAGGAACGGGTTCCATATGGCCCGCCATCTACGCCGGGCGGTAAGTCCGACGAGTAAAGTTTACCGACTCCAATCGTAAATGGTGCATGCACACGGCCACTCCGGTGCAGGCGGCTCGATGCACAAGAGGCGAAACGAAATCACAACCAGCGAGGACACTGTTTCGGATGCAGCGTGCGTGACAAGTGCGATCAGGCTCTACGTTCGAGATCTTCATCGGAGTCCAGATATTCGCCGCGATCAAACGCTCCATTCTCGCGCTTGCTTTCGCGGGTCCGCAGCAATTCCGCATGTTTTGGGGCAAACACGTATTCTTCCAAAAACTTGATTCGATGGGGTGGCCAGCGGCGGGTAATCAAAAGGTCACGGTGTTGCTTGCAGAACTTCTGCAAGACCTCAAACTCCACAGAATAGATGGGTCTGCCGGTACGCGTTTGCTCGCGCTTTGCCTGGAGAAGCCCTTGCTCGATCCAACTCATGACCTTGCTGTATCGAACGCCAAAATGTGAACATATCTCGCGCAGACTGAGCAGGTCTTTGGCGTAATGCGTATAGCCTCGGCGATAGATCAGGTTGTACAGTGTCTTGGCCTCGCAGTGGAAGCGTTCAGACGCCGCCCTTACGCCACGCTCCGATACATATTCAATAATCGATTCAGCGGTCTTTGAATCGAACGTTCGCCTTGAGCCGGCCCCAGGTCTTTCGACGCCGTGTTTTTTCAAGAACCGCCAGCAAGCGGCGTTGTCGTAACCGGTCAGGGTTATCAGTTCTTCGCACAGCCGGGCCGGAGGTCGCTTCTTCTGCGCAATGTTCACCGCCTCCGTCGGCCACAGATACTTTCTGGGTTTTCTCGGAGGCACATCCTCGATAGCCATACCGCACCTCAGCTTTCCATATACACACGCAACGAGGGAGAAAAGAAGAGAGGGATAGGGGGTTTCCACAATTCTTGTGGCGATTCCAATGAGGCCGGTCCATCGGTTCCCTGATGCGGACGTGGACCTTCGGCTGCTTGCCTCCCCTACTGATATAAGGCATTTCGCTATGCCGTTTGGATCATCACAGGATGAAATAATTTTTGCGACTCAGAGGTTCAATGGAGTTCGGCTGGCGATACAATCCAGTGACGTAGTGCTGCGACCTCCAGTGCTGTTTATCCGTCGCAGAGGTTTCGCCATGGACCCAAGGCTGCCCGTTCGTTGCAGTGAATACTGGTATCTGGGCTCCCCAAATCCGGCCGTAGACGATCTATTTCGTCGAGTTTGCGCTTTGGCTTGGCCGTACGCTCTTTACTGTGCCACCCGTTATCTGCACGATGTTCATGCGGCGTATGACCTCATGGATGCAGCGGTTTCGAATGCTGAGCAATACTATGAGCGCTTCCACGGCGAGCGAACGTCCACCCAGCTCTTTTCGAGAATCGTGAGTGTTCTGAAGAGGCTCTCCAAACAGCGCGTCCAGAACAACCGCGAAATATTTTGTGGGTCCCTCTTCGATCTTGAGATCCTGGCAACTCAACTTTCCTCAAAATCCGAAGCGGATCAGACGGCGTACATCGGCGAGGTGCTCGGACGGATGAGCGAACGCTCGAGGAAGATTACCTATTGGCGGCTTGCTGGGCATAGCTGGCGGCAGATCGCGGGTGCCCTGGGAACCAGCCATGCAACAGTTCGACGGACTTATCAGAAAGAGCTTTGTAGACTTTTGTCTGCCTCTTCCGGTAAGTCTAGCCCTGATGAGTGAGAGGGATAGTGATCAAGAACAAATTGAACACTGAAGAATGGTTCCTCAGACAAGTCGAGTCTCACGCCCGCAAGCAACCGAGTGGAGATACGACGCCGGATTGTGTAGACGATGCGTTCCTGAAAGCCTATGCTGAACGCCCTGCTGACGTCTCTCTTTCCGATCGGCGTGTCGATCATGTCACATCCTGCGACTACTGTCTGGGCCGGCTCCTTCAGTTCCGCACGACTCGGCCAGCCAGGGTCTCTATGAGCTTTCGGTATGCTACTTTGGCGGTGGTGGGGCTGGCATGTTTGCTGATTGGCTTTTTTGTCGCCAAGGTCTGGAATCGGAAGCATCCGGCAGCGGTCCAGATGCAGTCTGCAGAACTTCATCGCACCCTCGATCTGTCGCATTACGGAACCTACCGCGGTGCGCCGGCACCGAGCAACCCTCCACTCCATCTACACGCAGCACTGTTGAGGTTGGATCTTGTCCTCCCTCGTCTGAGCCCCCCAGGCACCTATTACATCATGGTGGCCGCAGACAAGAATGGCCTCAATCCCGTGGCGTCCGCAAAAGGGATCGCGGCAGGCAATGACCAGCGGATGGTGGTCGCTGTCTCTCTCGACCTGAGAAGTGCGGCGCCAGGCAAATATATTTTGTCAACACAACTCAAGGGCGAAGATGCCCCTTACACGTATCCCTTACAAATCAGGTAGTGGATCGTCGCTACGCCTTTCTGACAGCGGCTTGAGTTGGGTTCGTCTCGAGGAGCGCAATGCAGCGTTTCAATTGCGGGTCGTTACCACTACGTGCTTCACGCCAATCGAACACAACACTTTCGTCCGGCTCGATCGGCGTTCCTTCGAGAACGGACCCTTTCCAGGTGTAGTACGCCCCCGTGGGGAGAGCTAATCGGTAGCCATGCCCGACCTTCGCGGAGGTGGCCGATAGAAGGCGCCCCGCTGTCTTTTCACCGACGATTACGGCGAGCGAGTTTTCTCGTGCGAAGGCGACGATCATTTCCGCGGCGCTCGCCGTGTGCCGGTCCACCAGGAGAACGACGCGCCCATGGAAAGGTTTGTCTCCCAGCCCTTCGGTCTCAAGAACGATGGGTGACTTCTTCGCGAGTGTGAGGGCATATCGTAGCGCGAGTAGCCATAACCTGTTCTTCGACGCTGGAATCCTGTCGAAGCGCGTGAAGTTGTTCTTTGCTTCGGCAACGTCTTGTCGAGCGGATTTTCTGTCGAGAGCGAAGCCGACGGGAATCTGCTTGGGGGTCAGTAGGCTCATCACCCGCAGCGCGCCGATTCCGCCCCCTGTGTTGCCGCGAAGATCGATAATCAGGCGATCGACATTGCCCAGTTGTTCCACCTGCCTCGATATCTCATTGGCGACTTCTACGCCCACGATTCCCGGGAACATGGCTACCTTCAGGTAGCCAATGCCGTCTTGCGGACGATTTCCGACGACAAGTATTGGCTCGACGAAATGCAGCTTTTTGCCTTTGGGTCGAGCGACGGTGACACTCCTGGTGTGCACTTCGCCGTTGGCCACCAGCACGGTCAGCGTCGTTGTTTCCCCCATCGCAAAGGTGGGATGTGCTGGAGGAATAATCTCTTCTGCGCCAACGCACAACAGGATATCGCCTGGCCCGATTCCAGCGAGCGAGGCCGCACCTCCGGGGTGCACATCCTGGAAGATCCAGCGGCGGCCTCTATCCGTGTCGTCGGCCAGATAGGTAGCGCTCAACGCGGCTCGGCTTGAGGCCCGCCGTGCCGATCCGTGAAAGAACCCGATATGCGAAGTCTTCAGTTCCTCGAGCAGTCGTGTCACGGCTTCTTCGAACGCAGTCGCTGTACAGGCCTCAAGGATCGACGGTCGATGCCGTGCGACAGCCTCGCTCCAGCTCACGCCCAGTTTTTCCGGCTGATAGAATTTTTCATCCAGGATTTTTAGGACGCGGTTGAGAACGGCCTCTTTCTGCTCGATTGTCAGGTCCTGCGTCTCTGTTGTCATGGCCGCCCGCCTATCGATTGAAGCATATTCTGCCTCTGCGCAACATGGAAAGTTGAAGGCGGATTCGATTCTCCGAAGAGCAGGTTGTCGGGCTCGCCGACCAGCTCAAAGCTTGCCCAATAATATGGGCTGAACCCCTCCCTGAGCAGCTCGATTTGGGCATCGCGGAGGGCCTGTGCTTTGCTCTCAGTCTTCAGGTTGGCATAGAAATATGCCATGAAACGAGTGGTGGAATGGTCTTCCAGCTCCCATAACGTTGACACAACACTACGAGCACCCGCGTCGATGAAAGCGGTTACGAGGCTGTTTACGCCTGCCTCTCCAACCGGCCCCACGCCGGTATCGCAGGCGGAGAGCGTAACCAGGCTGGCATTGAGCCGCATCTGCCGAATTTCGCGTACCTGTAACAGTCCATCGTCAGGCCCATGTTTCTCGGGCGCGAACACCAACGCAGACCGGTCTGGATAGACCGGATCGACATACCCATGAAGGGCCAGATGCAGCACTTGATATTGATCCAGTGGCAACGCTTTGAACCGCGTCTCTGTTGCCTCAGCACCGAGCAGAATTGTGCTTGGCTTAGGAAGGTCGGCGGCCGCAGTTTCCACTTCTTTCCTGCTCTCCGGAAGCGACGTGAATTCGCTCTCTTCGGGGCCGCTGACGGCCCGCAGGACACGTTCAAAAGGCGATGCCTTTGCTTCTGTCCAGGCTGCCACGCCCACATAGGGATGGAACTTAGCATCCAGCGGGCGTTGACGATCTTTCAGAATGTGAAACACAGTTCCTGAAGGGCTGACCGACAGGGTATGGGACTCGATGACATAGTGTTGTCCATCAAGCAGTGCGCTAAAGGGTAACAAGTCCAACTCTCCATCTGGGACCACGATGACCTCAGTGTCGTGTTTGTACTCCGGGATGGTCCCCAGTAGTTGTTCAAACAACTGCTGCCCCATCGCCACATCGGGCGCTCGTTGCGTGACAATAGAGCGGTAGTCGCGCACCTCTCCTGCGAGGGTCTCCCTTGACGGCAGGAAGTATCGGTTGACGGTCCTACGGGTGATCGATAAGGCGTAGGACCTAGGATTGTCGAGAACATACTCGATGAGAACCTGTTTCGGGCCAAGATCAGATTGCAGCTGGGCCAGGGGCACCGGATCGATGGCCGTCCTACCCTCCAGGGATGGAAAACGCAATCGGCCTTCCGTATCCCCGATCTGATCGAGAATTGCGGCGCGCTGAGCAGGATCATCCGTATCCAATAACTCCAGATTCAAACGGACCAATTTCCTGTCGGCGTCGCTGACCGGCCGAGGGGGTGCTGCTTCGATGTGTTCCAGGGACTGGGTCTCGACGCGGCCCCGGGCCTTCTCGATGGTCCGGAATGCATCAGCAAACTTATTCTGTGTACAAAGTGAATTGAAATAACCGGCATAGACCTGCTCCATGGAGGTGATCAACTCGCGTTCCACGTTGGCAGTCGGTGCATGTGCCAACAACGAATCGATGAGATCGGCACTCTTCTGGTACAGAATATTGGATTCCCGGATCCTTCCCAGTCGCGCCAGGACCCGCGCCTTGATCGCAAGATTGCGCGGCAGAAAGTAAAGTTCATCGGGTATTTGCTTGTTGGCGTCGATTGCGTTGTTGATGGCCCGAAGAGCGTCTTCGGGCCGGCCTTGCTTCTCATAGAGCGCAGCGAGCGAGCCACCCGTCTGCGAGATGCCGCGCCAGTCGGAAGCCTTCTTGTCCATGACGATCGCTGCCTGATAGTCGTCCATCGCAAGTTTCGCCTGTCCGCTCTGTGCATAGATGCCCGCACGGATGCGCAGGAGTTCGGAGACATGCATGCTCAGATGCCGCGCCCGGACCTGGGCCATCGCGTCATTGGTCAGGGTGAGAGCTTCCCGAGAACGGCCCAACCCACCGAGCGCCTCAATCTTCGAGGCAATGGCGATACTCGGATACGCCACCCCTTTCGTCGTGTTGGCGATTCGGATGGCTTCGTCGAGTGGCTTGAGGGCGCGGTCGTATTTCTTGAGGGTGACCAACCCCGCACCGTAAACGCTAGCGTACCGGACCTGCGCAGCGGGGTCCCCAAAGTATTTCGCAACCAGATAAGCCTTCATGACCTTCTTTTGAGCCCCATTCACGTCGCCAAGGAGAAACGCGGCGATCCCTTCTTCGCCCATGGCCCTCGATGCCAGCATGTAATGATGCTGTTTCCGTGCGAGTCCGCCGACCTCGCTCCAGGTTTTCATTGCCAGGCCGGCGTCGTAATTGGTTTCAAGCATTCCCTGAATGGTAAGAATTCTTAGCCGGGTTTCAGGGTTCCGGGCCGCGGGCAATTGGAGATCGTCGCTCAGGGTGGCGATTTGCGACGCAAAGCTCGACCTCTCGCTCGTCGCCATCATCTGGCTCACATGCGCATAAAGCGCCTTGGCCGGTTCGCTCCGCTGCCGATAGAGAAGTTCCGCTCTGTGATAAACCGGGGCCGCCCCGATCCAGTCGTTCAACCACGCCTGTTTATCGGCCTGCTGCAAGAGCCAGTCCGGATTATCGGGCCGTCGCCGGCCGCGATAGGCGTGGTAAGAGACCGCAATGGCCAGAATTGCACCAGCAGCCAGCAGAGGCACTGCGAATCGGGCTCTCATCGCTCACCCGGAGCTAGGCGAAACCTCTGAATAGCGGCGTGAAGGGCCAACGTTCGGTGCCCGTACCGTGGGAAGCGCAAATGAGGAAGGCCCATGCGTGTCTCCGATTCTGCGAACTACCGGGAATCCAGCTACTCACGCATCACATCTGGGAAACAATTCAGTGCAGCCAATCCATCACGCATCCGCTCGCCCATTGGGGGCGGACGCGCTCTGGCCGAATTTCTCGACCAGTTTTGTCCACGATTCCAACCGCGTTCGGCACTGCGTGCAGATGGCCAGGTGCCTGGCGCGGTCGGTCAGAAACAGACTGCGGATGTCGAAAGCAAACTTCCGAATCTCGTCTTCAGAATAACAAGCAAAGTCTCTTTCCTCGAAGCTGGGATGCGTCGATTCGATCTCGAGCAGGTCCGCCTTGCGTTTCGCTACCATATCATCGAACTGGATGTGCCTTACCGGTGCATTCTTCCAGAACGTATCGTCCGTGGCCCAAAGGTCTTCAAGCAAAGCGCTGGCATTGAGAGCCAGATACCGGATCGCTTCCTCTCGCCCTTCAAAAATCCTCTCCCGATCAACCAGCGAGGCTGCCGCAATGTGCGCCAAGCCGAAGATCTCGCTGTCAGCATAGGTTTCGGCATGATCGCGGAACTCGTCGATTTCCTCTCTTGCGATCTTTGCGAATTCTGACTTGCCATCCACGAGTCTCGCCACGTCGGAGGTCAGCGCCGGCATCTCAATCCGGGTCCCCGGAGCAGCCTCCCACGCCGGATGGTCGCAGGTGTACATGCCCGGATCGAAGATATCGACCAATGAGTCCTTGCGGTCATGAGACCCCCGAAACCGATTCAGCATGTCCAGAAACCATGAGATTTGTGCATCGTTAAAGCCACGGCCGGCATTCTTGACCGATGCTTCCCGGTACACGTCAAAGCCTTCCATCAGCGTGCTGGGAAGAATCCATTCATTCAACTGCACAATCATTTGATCGATCTCTGTGCCTGGGGTCTGCATTTCGGCCTCTTCTCCCTTCGTGGACTTGTTTTCCCATGAAAGAGAGGCTCTGTCAAACCGGCTAGGAAACTCGGCCTTATCGAGGAGTGAAGCCACGCAAAATCCGGGTTTTGCCGTAAAACTCAACGACGAAATCCCCTTTCATATGTTTCACGACTGGAAGGTCCCAGCAGAGTACTTCGATGCTGTTTCTCCCCTGCCGTATCCGAACCCATTTGTTTCTGACGCTCACGACTTCAGCCACGCGAATGGAGAACTTTGGCGGTCGATTTCCTTCTCCAAACGGTTCGAGCAGAAGCAACTGTTCGTCGAAATGGCGCCCGGAGAATGACAGGTTGAGTTCAGCTTCGGCGTCAAGTCTCTGGCTGTCTCGTCTCAGCGCCGGCGCTATCGACTGGGCGAACTTCTCCCGGAATTCCTCGATGCGTTCGACAGCCATCGTCAAACCGGCCGCTTGGGCATGTTCCCCAAAGCGGAGAAATAGTTCCCGAAGCGGCCGCAGAGTCTCGATCAGGTCGACACCGGCGACGCTTCTTCCCGATCCAACCACTTGATCGGGGACCGTCGATGGGACGAGCACAATACTTGGCACCGAATACTTCTCAACGCATTTGCTCGCCAAGAGGCCTGCGATCCCCTTCGGGCTGGTCGCGCGATAAACCACTAAACCGGCCGGAATCTCTTTCCCGAGCGACTCCGAGAGTTCTTCGAAATGCAGCTTGACGATGCGCCGGCGCTCCAGATTCAAATCATTGAGCCGATCGACACTCCGTCGTGCCGCCTCGTCATCGAGTGCTGCGTCGAACACGGCAAGCGCCTCAGCGGGATGAGTTATTCTTCCAGCGGCGTTTATTCGGGGGGCAACGCCGAAAGCTACGTCGCGGGAATTCGGCCGGGATGGATCGGTGCAAGCAGTTTTGAGCAATTCCTGCAATCCCTTGTGTTTCGTTCGGGAGAGTTCGGTCAGACCTAGCCTGACCAGAGTTCGAGTGTTATCGAGCAACGGCACACAATCGGCAATCGAAGCGATCGCGGCATATTGACTGCACCCGGCCAACAAGCGATCAGTCTTTCCATCGCTCCAGCCCGCTTTCAGCGCCAGGGCCCAGGCAAACATCGCAGCCAGGCCCGCTCCGCAGAAGGCATCGGACCACACGGCGGTGGTCGCAGCCCGCTCCTGGATGCGGTGGTGATCGACCACGACCACGTCGATCCCCAGCCGTTGTGCCAACCGTACAGCAGTCTGCGCGTTGATGCCGTTATCGACCGTGATCAGCAAGTCGGTTCCAATGCAGGAAAAGCGATGGATACTCGACGAGCTGAGACCGTAGCCCTCGTCCCTGTGAGGCAAGTAGGTTCGGACAACTGCGCCCAGACCGTTGAGCACGCTGCGCAGGATGTGGGCTCCGAGGACACCATCGCAGTCGTAATCACCAAAAATAGTGATGCGTTCGCGTTTCCGGACAGCGCCAAGTGTCCGGGCCGTAGCTTCCTTCATCGCCGGAATCGAAAAAGGGTTGGGTAGATCCTCCCAGGATGGCGCCTTCAGGAAGGCGTCGATATCTTCAACGCCGCGCGCGGCAAGCACTTCCAGCAGTGGCTGACATAGAAACATACAGCCTCCTCGCAGCCCGGATCGGGCGTTTTGTCAGTTGTTGAATTGAGAATTGGGCCAAAGAGACCATCGACTTAGGCCAACGCGTGTATGCTCGGGGTGACCTTTTTGGAGGTCGATCAAAGGAATCGAATCTCAATGCTTGCCGATGGGGCGGCGAACGTCTTCGGAGGGGATGGGTTATGAGAATTGGATATATCGTTGCCGCTGGACTAGTGGCGGCGTCCATGGTGGGCGTAGCGGCGCGCGCGCAGGAGAGCGGTCCCTATCAGGAGAGCGGTCCCTATAAGGTCATCCGGATTCAACTGCTGGGCGGCGAGGGCGGCTGGGACTATATCACCGCGGACCCGGACGGGCGGCATTTGTTCGTGGCGCGTTCCGGCCCTGCGGGGCATATCGGCGTCTACAATCTGGACACGCTGGAGCAGGTGGGCGACATCCCCGACGTGAGCGCGCATGGCGGCGAGGTGGACGCGGAGACGGGGCACGGGTTCGCAACCTCCAACCCGGTGACGATGTTCGACGCGAAGACCTTCGCGGTGATTAAGAAGATCGATACGGGGGGCCATCCCGACGGCTACCTGAACGACACGTACAATCACCACTTCTACGTGCTGAGTCACGTGGCTCCGGAGATCACGGTGCTGGACGATAAGGATGGGCGCATCCTGGGGACCATCGACATCGGCGGCGCGCCGGAAGAGGCGGCGGCGGATGGGCATGGCAGGATTTACGTGGACGTCGTGAACAAGGCGGCGATTGCGGTGATCGACGCCAACACGATGAAGATGGTGGGCAAGTACGATTTGTCGCCGCGGGGCTCGGAATGCGCTGGGCTGGCGCTGGACGCGGAAAACGGCATTCTGTTTGCGGCGTGCCGCGAGAAGAACAACATGGTGATTTTGTCCGCGGCCGATGGGCATATCATCACCGACCTGCCGATCGGGGAGGGCTGCGACGGGGTGACGTTCAATCCCGCAACCATGGAGGCGGCCAGCTCGCAGGGCGATGGAACCATGACGATCATCAAGGAAGATTCGCCGACGAGCTTCCGGGTGGAGCAGACGGTATTTACCCCGATGGGCGCCAGAACGCACACGCTGGATCCGAAGACCGGCAATCTCTACACCATCACCTCGGAGTTCGGGCCGGTGCCGAAGACGCCTCTGGCGAACCTGCCGGCGAACGCGCCTGCATGGATGCGGAGGCCGCGGCCGCCGATGATCCCTCACTCGTTCCAGATCCTGGTTATCGGCAAAGGCGAGTAGCTCGCCTCTGCCCCGGGATCGATTCGGCCCCTGAACATCGTGCAGTGACATTTACGCCACGCGCAGGTGCTCGCTGCGGTAAACTTCGGCGCCGGGAACGGCAATCTGGTTTTGAACGGCGTTCTTGATTGCCTCGTTGCTGGGTGACGCATCCTGAATCGATGCCACGAGCGGACGACTGAGCTCCTCCGGAAGGCTCTCGATCGACCTTTCCCACAATGGTCCGTCGATTCGCGCCGCAACAGTTCGATACCGCATCGGCACCTGTGTCTCGTCGGGGAACCGGACCGAATCATGGCTGTTCTCCTGGATTCGCAGGGTGAACTCTCTGCCTTCAATCTTCCTGAGTACGCGGCTTTTCAGGTAATACATGACCATATATTTGGTCTGCATGGCCTTGCGCTCGCTGCCGCGGGCGCGTTCCTGCAATCGAGATGCTTCGCCCCGGCAGTACTGAACGCGCGCATCCATCATGCGAAGGAAACGTCTTATCCGGTCGGCTTTTTCGCTGTGCGCCTCGCAGAACTCCTGGAAGCGATTCATCAGTTCGGCTGACGCTTCGCCGCGATTCTCGATCTCCTCTTCGATCTCATCGAGGAGGTTGTCCAGCTCGCGGTCAATTTCGAACAAAAACTTTTCCTCTGCTATGGATGCCATACTCTGCCTTCTCCATTCCGTGCACGGACTTTCGAGACCTGTGATTTCTTCAGCCGCGACTCGACCCCTTCTCGCCGTTGCACCACCAGTGGATCGCCTGAATGTTGTCCTGGTGATCGTCCCGCCAGGCGCCGCCCAGGCTCCCTCGTGGACTGATGTGATCGAGGACGATATCGCTGTAGTCGGTAAACCGCTCTTTGCAGATGCCGCATTTACCGTTCTGGGTCACAATCTTGCTTGCGGTTGAGCAGCTTGCGCATCTCCCCGTTGGAGCGCAACTCGCGATATCCGCGGGGGTGCTGGGAATCGTCGATGCGGCGGACTCCGATCTGGTAGGGTCGCCGCTCTTTGGGGACTGTTTCCCGGCCACAGCAGAAGCGGGAGTGATGAATGGGAAAGATCTGGGTGCGACGGAGCCGCATATGGCTTCCTCCTCAGGGTTGGTGAAGGTTTGCGGGTTACCTGTTGAACAAGTTGTCAGGGAGGACCTATGCGAGCCTCAGAACTCGTTGCAGCGATTGATGAAGAGATCGCCCGCCTCAGATAGTCGCGAGCACCGCTCGAAGGCAGCGAAGGCCAACACGGAGATACCTAACTGTAAGATGGACCCAAAACTATCCGAATAATCTGCTAAAGTGGCGGCGTGTCCGCAGAGTACGATGAAATCGGCATCTGGTCCGAGGTCAAGCTCGCAATCATCAAAGAGTACGC